>Ga0209510_1000055_pt1 | contig 181878 bp, 147 predicted proteins | sample BiotimSIPDNA_FD_185749 | JGI IMG/M metagenome (GOLD analysis project Ga0209510, IMG submission 185749) | Anaerobic biogas reactor microbial communites from Washington, USA - Biogas_R1 time_0 SIP DNA (SPAdes) (version 2) | ecosystem: Engineered > Bioreactor > Anaerobic > Unclassified | place...
GCAAAACGCCCATGGTAACGTTTGAAGATTCATTACCATTGGCAAAAGCAAAAAAACTGGACGACAGCTTACAGTCAACAATTGAACAGAATACTATTGTTTGTCAGATGAAGTAGTGGCGATTACATCTAAGACAATCTATGAATTTCTCAGTTCCAGCATTCCTTTTTATATCTGGATACTTTGTTGCCAAAAAAGAAATTAGCCGAAACAATTATATAAAAGTAACCCAATCGAGGCTTAAGCGAATCTTGATTCCATATTTTTTCTGGTCGTTTCTTATCATTTTAACTTCTGGGATAATATCAGGAAAGATATGCGCAAAGGCTGTATTATTCAAACTCTTTACAGGAGGTGCGTCGACACCATATTATTTTATACTTCTCCTGTCACAATTTTATATATTGTCACACCTTTTAGTGCGGATTAACACAAAAAAGTATGGTTTTGGGGCTGTGTTGTTTTTAAATCTATTTGTACTTGTCGCATTTTATATTGCACGGATAGTATTGTATATCGACATCCCCAAGTTTCTGTATGCATTGCCTTTCTATTCATGGATATTTTTCTATCAATACGGATTACTTTTGGGCATGAATTCAACAATAGAAAGTAAGGTAATTGACAGCCACGTCTTCTTCGCAATCCTTGCTATTTTGGGGTTGATATTATCTTGCATAGAAGCTTTTTTGATGCTGAAATATTTTAAGGATATCAACTTTGCAACGACTACCGTTAAATTATCCTCATTCTTATATGCATTCTCAGTTATTTCATTTTTTTTATGGATAAAAACGACTATCGTCAATTGGCCTAAATGTCTATTGCTTGTCGGCGACTACTCTTTTGGGATTTATTTGATTCATATTGTTTTCCTTAAGATAATAATCGTCATGCTAAGTCAATTCAAAATATTATATATCCACCAGCCGCTTTTCCAAGGGTTGGCGTTTCTTTTAACTTTGATAGCATGCATAGGTATCATTTACATGTCGAGGCTAATGTTTACAAGGGCAACAAGCATTAAAATATTTGGGCTGTGAGCGTATAGACGAATTCTCGTATATGCTCGAGTGGAGACAGAATAACAATATCCCCCAACAAGAATTATCTAATTTAGGAAAGAAAACCAATGACAAACATAATGCTATTTGGGCACGGCGGCAGCGGAAATCGTGGCTGTGAAGCGATTGTACGGGGGACGGCATCCATCATCAGAAAAAATATTTCCGATGTGCATATCACCGTTGTTTCAAATCGATCCCATGAGGATATAAAAGCGAAAATAAAAAATATAGATGAAGTAGTCTCTGGAAAAATTATTCAGCGGTATAATCCAACTTGGTTTCTAAATATTTTGACAAGAAAATTTATAAAACCAGAACATTTCCGGCGATATTTATATCACGAAACTCTTAAATCTGCGGAGAAATCAGATATTTGTGTATCAATAGGAGGCGATAATTATTGTTATGACAAGCCAATAAATTTCTTTTTTATCCATCGAGAAATAAAAAAACTGAATAAAAAATTGGTGTTTTGGGGCGGATCCATTGAACCTGATGCAATCGATCAGGAAATGGCCGATGACCTAAACAGCTTGGATTTGATTATCGCGAGGGAATCAATTACCTATCAGGCATTATTGGATCGGGGCATTGTGGAAAATGTTTTTCTTCATTCCGACCCCGCTTTTACGATGCAATGCCAAGAGATCGTATTGCCGGAAGGATGGGAAGATGGGGCTATGGTTGGAATTAATATCAGCCCCATGGTTGCCCGGTATGGGCAGAAAGAATCCCTTGATGAAGCTGCCGTTTCGCTTATACATCATATCATTGAACAACGAGGACTAAAGGTCTGTTTGATTCCACATGTGTACTGGCCAAACAAAAACGACTACCTCTATATGCAAAAATATTACAATAAATTCAAAGATAATGACCGCGTGATGATTGTCAGAGAGAGTTACAATGCAACTCAGCTGAAATATCTCATTTCAAAGTGCCGATTTTTGATTGCATCGCGTACGCATGCAACGATTGCAGGGTATTCTACTTGTGTGCCAACGCTGGCGATTGGATATAGCGTAAAGGCTAAAGGGATTGCCAGAGATATCTTTGGGAGTGAAAAAGAATGGGTGTTGCCGGTCCAGTCGCTTGAGGGCGGAGATGATTTAGTTGTAACATTTGAAAACTTATATGCCCGTGAGAAGGAACTGAGAAATCATCTAAAACAAAAGATGCCTGATTATATAAAGAGCGCTTGGATGGCAGGAGAACGTCTCAATTCTTTGGCAAAATCCATCATCTGAGTCACAGAAAATGGTTTCGCTGCACTGATAATCAATGGATGAGTAAACGTTGAATATCCTATTTATAACACCTATGTTTCCTAATAAGCGAAATATCCAGCAGGGTATTTTTGTGTGGGAGTTGGCCAAGGCTTTGCAGAATCAGGGTCAGGATGTTCGGGTGGCAAGCGTCGAACCTGTGCTTGTTTGGCCACTGTGCAGATTAAAGAGGTACCGTCGAGAAGTCGCATTATCGAAAATTCCCGAATACGATCCTCTTATTCGTTATGAGGTTAAACAATTTCCACGCAATGCGGGCTTGTTATATATGTATAAACGCTGGGGCAATGTACTTGCCGATAAAATCAAAACCGCCTGGCCGGGGTGGTATCCGCAGATCGTTCATAGTCATGCCTTAATTCCTGGAGCATTGATCGGTGAGTTCTATTGCAAGAAGCATCGTTTGGTGCATATTGCAACAAGCCATGGGGCAGATACTCGTGTTCACATATACAGGCACAAGACACGGAAAGCCATCCGGCGGATGTTATCAGAAGGACTCTGCGTAGCCGGTGTGGGGCAGCCGATTGTTGATGCCTTGACACCTTTCGCCAAAACCTCCGGCCAGATTAAATGTATCTATAATGGTATGGACATATCGAAACTTTGTCCCGCTAACACTCTGCTGCGTCAAAGATATCATGGGCGAAAGTTAATTTTGGCGATGGGAAATCTAATCAAGACAAAAGGATTTGATCTGCTTATAAAAGGATTTTCAATTCTGTCAGATGAATTCCCACAATGGGATGTTGCTATAGTCGGCGGGGGGCCACAGTCCGACGAGCTGAAAAAAACAGCAGATCAATTAAACTTAGGTGGCAGGGTTTCTTTCACAGGTCCTCTGCCATCATCCCAAGCAATGGAGTGGATGGACTTGTGTGACATTTTTTGCTTGCCGAGTTGGTCTGAGGGTTTGGGTGTTGTGTATCTTGAGGCAATGGCATGTTCAAAACCAATAATTGGTGTTGCAGGTCAGGGAATTGACGCTGTTATTCGTGAATATGCCACTGGACTTTTGGTAGAGCCGAAAAACATTCAATCGGTTGTTTCTGCTTTACGACATTTGATGGTAAATGAATCACTCCGTATAGAAATGGGCGCCAAAGGGAAAAAGATCGTTTTCGAAAAATTTACGTGGGCTTCCTGTGCTCAAGAGTATATGCTATTTTATCGAGATATCATACAGAGAAAATTGGGCAACAATCAATGTTTTAATGAAAATGTGCAAGTTTAGCATAATGCAAAAACGAAGACACTTGTTGTTATTGATTTGTTTGATATTCCCATGTGGTGTCCGAACAATCTCTTGCGCCGCAGACTCACCGGTTTTTTCAAATCAACCGCAAACATTTCAAACGCCGATTCTATACGATGACAGTTTTCAGGCAGCGCATGGCAGGGCAGGCTACAGGTTGCCAATTATCTCTCATCCTGCGTCTTTCTCTCCTGATGGAAGAGCGTATGTCTGTCAACAAAATGGTGCAGCCTAAGTCAGCGATGAAGGCAGATGGGAGTATGCCCTATTTTTCAGTGCCTTTTTCTGATGAAAACCTCAACGACAGTCTTTTCAAGGAGGGGGGCGTTACCATTATACCGGCGTTAAAAGAAAAGCACCTTTTCTGCTCGTCCGCCAAGACACAGGAAAATCTTGGCGCATGGCTCTGATGGATGATCTAAAACCTATGGATTATGCCTCGACAAATATATGAAAAAAGTTGCGATTGTTACAGCTATTGATGGTTCCATTAAAGGACTTTTGAATGCGCAGCTTCTGGCCGCGATGGAGGCCGGTTACGAGGTGCACGGCGCCTGTACCAAAGGAAAACATTTTACGTTTCTTGAGGACGAAGGCGTTATCATGCACGATGTTCCCATCAGCCGGGCGGTGACGCCGTTTCGGGATATGGTATCATTCTGGAGGCTATACCGGTTATTCAAGAAAGAAAAATTCGACATTGTCCATACGCATACTCCTAAAGTCAGCCTGCTTGGCCAGATCGCGGCCAAGCTGGCGGGTGTGCCGGTGATTATCAACACGATCCACGGGTATTATTTTCATGAGCATATGACGCCGCTGAAACGATGGTTTTATATCGTGATGGAGTGGATTGCCTCTCGCTGTTCGGCGCACATTCTGTCGCAAAATCCCGAAGATATCGAAACGGCCGTGCGGCTGGGTCTCTGCAAGCGGGACAAGATTCGGCTGCTCGGCAACGGGGTTGATCTGGACAAATTCGACCCGGCTCGATTTGATGATGCGTTCAGACGCAGCAAACGTGCCGGGCTGGGCTTTCCCGAAGACGCCGTCATTATCGGCATCATCGGCCGGCTGGTTCGGGAAAAGGGCTATTTGGAACTGTTTGCCGCGTTCAGGGAGTTGATCGAAAAACACTCCAACCTCTGGCTGATGATCGTCGGGCCGGAAGAACCTCAAAAATCTGACCGTATTTCCGGTCAAACGTTTAAAGATTACAACATAGAATCACGTACTCTCTGGCTTGGATATCGTAGCGATATACCGGAGTTATTGGCTTGTTGGGATATTTACTGTCTGCCTTCCTGGCGAGAGGGCTTTCCCCGCTCGGCGATTGAGGCCGCCGCGATGGGACTGCCCATCGTCACCACCAATATCCGCGGCTGCAGACAAGTCGTTGAAGACAATGACAATGGCTTTCTGGTTCCCTTGAAAGATATAAATGCACTGGCACAGGCTCTTGAAACACTGGTTACCTCCTACGACTTACGTTTGAAAATGGGACAGGCAGGATACGACAAATCTCGGCGAGAATTTGACGAAAAAAAAATTTGTCTGACGGTCCTCAAAACATATTCGGATTGCATGCGTTTGAAAAAAAAATAAATGGCATTTTATGAAACACTGAGAGTCAGAAATAATTAGTTCAATAGAGAACATGCAAGGAATCTTGGCTGTGCAGCAAAATAATCCCTCTTTGATTATTCGGACGATGCGAATTGAGGATATCGATGCGGTGGTGGATATTCACCGGCGTTGTTTCCCCAAAACAGTGTCGCTGTTTTCGGCTCTGCACCCGCGTCTGGCCTGGCATCTGTACGCGCAGTATGTGGAAGAGCCGTACAGTATCGGGCTGGTCCTGGAAGATACCGAAAACGGGACGATCGCCGGGTATACGGCCGGCACGCTGCGCCCGGGTTTTGAGCGGCGTTTTTTGTGGTCGCATCTTTGGCTCGTGGTGTGGTCCGTGCTATGCGGATTGACGACAAATCCTGCGGTGTGGAAAATGTTTTTCAGGGCGTTGCTGCTCCGAGACCCCTTTGGCGACTACCGCAAGCATCCCGAACGCTATGAGCCGGATTCGCCCATAGGACCGATGGGTTATTTTATGCCGATTGCCATGAATCCCGATTATCGCGGCGGGGGCAATGCCGTGCGGCTGGCCTCGGCGCTGGTGGATTACTTCTTTGAATTGGGTGTCAGCCGGATCCGGGGTAACAAGATCGCCATCGACAACATGGCCAGCCGAAAATTATTTATCGAGAAACTCGGCTGGCAATCCCGCACAATTGAAAACCACTGCGTAATTGTCTGGAAAGATCGAGAACAGTCGCATAAAAAAAATCTTGTTAGTACAGACAAACCCGATTTATCGAAAAATCAATTTCTCTGTCGCGCAATGACATTAGCTGATCTTAAATCAGTAGGACGAATTCATCAGAAATGTTTTCCTTCCGACCAATCCATCTTTTCGGTGCTGAATCCTCAAGTTGTTCAAAACCTGTATGAATTATTTGTTTTGGATCGCCGCCATGTGGGAGTTGTTTGCGAAGACTTGGAATCAGGAAATATTTGCGGCTTTTCAACCGGAACAATGAAAGACGAAGTTATGAAACAATTTATAATAAACAACAAGCCGCTTTTGGTTCGTGAAATTATTAAAACTTTTTTCAGCAGTTCAACCGTCAGGCACGTTGTGATTTCAAATCTGCTCCAAAAAAAAAGAAAAGTTGATTTTGAGGGTGCAGAAAAGACAAAGCCCGGCGGAGCAGTTGGAATTTTCAGAGCGATTGCGGTTGATCCGGATTATAGAGGAAAAGGGATTGCTTCAAACTTGGTTAATTGTACTGTAAAACGATTAGTCGAGATGGGGGCGGTTCGTATCCGTGGCAACGGAATAAAGACCTACAATCAAGCCAGTAAGAACTTATTTGAACGTCTGGGCTGGAATGTACAGCAAGTCTCGAATGAGTGGTATGCACACTGGCTCGATAAGCTATAAATAGAGAAGTATGTTAGAAAGAATTAGATTGCATTAAGACATTGCCATGGCAACTGCAAAACAATAGATAGTACCATTGCAGTCAATCACAAACGATCCGATTTGATACATATTAGGAGAATTGAAAATGTTTTTTACCTTTAAGGAAATTAAAGCAATCCCAAAACTTTCCTGGTGTGCGATTCTTGAGAAGGGCAGCGAAAATATACAAGTTTTGCATGGCAGTTGGGTGGAAGTAAAAGACCATTTCTTCGTTGAGGGGATATGGGACTCCAAGTTTTCAGATGGGCTTTTTGATAAAAACTGTCTATTGATGGGAGGAGGTGCTCGCATAGACAATCCCAATGTTATCTTTGCCAGTCCATGTCATACGTTGGAGAGGCTACATTATATTTTCAAAGACAATAAATGCTATATCTCCAATTCAATAGCTTTTGTTCTTTCGCAGACTGACTTATTGCCTGATATCAATTATTTACATTATGTTTCTGATTTTGCCTCAATTTGTGATGGAATTGAGCAGTATATAAAAGAAATTCCCCTGAAAGACGGCTATGTGCTGAATCTGGCTTATTATCAAAATCTTGTAATCGATAAAACATTAGCTGTATGTGTCGAGAAAAAGCCAATTCCGCCGCAAGCAGACGATTTTGCATCATATCGACAGTTCCTCGTTGACAGCTTGTTGCGATTGTCAAACAATGCTAAGGATACTGGTCGGCGTATCCAATACTCGCCCCTTGCTACGATTTCAAGGGGTTATGATTCAACGGCTTGTGCGGCATTGGCGATTGAGGCCGGTTGTTCAAAAGTGCTGACAGTGGCGGGGCCGGGCAAATATGTAAATGATTGCGGAACAGATATTGCAAAGACTTTTGGATATGAGACTGTTATTGAACTTATGGTTGACACCTATAAAACAAAAACTCAAACGATGATCGAGCCGTTATTTATGGCCTCCGGCGAATTGGGGACGGATTGTTTCTGGGCATCCTATGCAGAGCATCTTCCGAAAAGTTATGTGATAATCGGGATCAATGGCGATAAAGTATGGGATATTAACAGCAAGTCAGTTGTCAAGACGATAAAACGTTCTTCACCTTCTGCCACATCGTTGGGTGAATACCGTTTGCAAGCGGGCTTTGTTCAAGTTCCGGTTCCTTTTTTCGGCTGTGTCCATCATCCGGCCATCCATCGGATCAGCACCTCGGCAGAAATGAAGCCATGGGTCTTAAATAACGATTATGACCGGCCAATTCCCCGACGTATTGTTGAAGAAAAGGGTGTCGATCGAAATCAATTTGCTAATAGAAAAATAGGTATTGGTTTTAACATGCAATGGGACCCCTTGAATCGCATCAAACAGAAAATGAGTTGCCATGCATTCAGCTCCTTCATGGAATTTTATAAAACGAATAGAAAAAAACGAAAGCTGACAGTAAAAGGCATATTACAGACCGGAAAATTCAGTTTGTTTTTTGTCCACAGATGCTGTAATCTTATTTTATACCGTCTTGGCTTCAAGTCATTGAGATTACCCCATATCTTCCCTCAAAGTTTTAGGGAAAGTCCTTTTGCGTGTTCGTATCTTTTTTTATGGGGCGTCCACCACACAAAAAAGAAGTATAAAGTATAATCATGTCTTAAAATCTAAGCAATGCACGTACGCATTAACATACCGGCTTGGGGTTGTCGAGAATACGCATACAGTCTCCTGAGTGTGCTTCCTTTCAAGACACGCACCTATACAGAAAGACTCACGAAAAAGGTACGGAAAGAGGCCGATGGCCGATATGTTTATCTGTTGTCTTCGGGTCGTTTTTGCATTGTCTCTGCAATTCAGCAACTTGGCTTAACCCATCCGCGCGTTGCTGTTCCGGCGTATGTTTGCCCCTCCGTTATTCAGGCGATTCGTCAGTCACAGGCGGAACCCGTTTTGATTGACGTGGAAGCCGGGTCTATTCAGTTTGACGCCGATAGACTGAAGCAGAACATCAGTGACAGCCTAATTGATGCGATTGTGGCTCCGAATACCTATGGCTTAAGTCAGGACTATGCGTGCCTGTCAACCTTGAATGTGCCGTGGATTGAGGATGCCGCATATCAGGCCGGGGTGATTGACGACGTTTCAAAACGGGTCTGCGGGCTTCGAGGTACTGCGGGGGTGTGGAGTTTTAACTTCAAAGCATTGACCTCGGTCGGCGGCGGCGTACTCTTGAGCAGAGAAAAAATTAATGCCCTGGAAACATTAAAACATCCTTGTATCGGCCCTGCAATAACAGGACGCTTTGTCAATTATCTGTTCAGAAGTATTTTTCGAACGCACATTCCCGTTTTTTTTCCGGGTGCGGAGTTGCCTCAGCCTTATGATCTTAAAACGATACGTCGGGCGTTTATGCAGGTGTCGGCGGGGTTAATGTCCGAGCTGCAGGCGGCAATCGCGTTAACGCAGTGGCAGAAAAGGGAAGCAATTTATGCGGCCCAGCGGCGAAATTCTCAGATCGTGCTGTCGGCAGTGAACCAATCTCCGATTTTGCGGCTTCTCAAAGGCCAGGAGACGACTGTGATGGCTCACTTGTTTCCGGTGCTTTTGGATGTCCCCAAACCGTATTTGGCCGATGCCGTGTTGCGCTTCAGGCGGATATTATACGAACACTCTATACAGACGGAAACGCCTTATCCCGTGGCTTGTGAATCTTTTACCGCTGTACCGAATGCGTACAAACTGGCGTCCAGATTGATATTAGTCCCGTGTAATGCCTCTTTAAATGAAAAACAAATGAAACATATCGCGCGAACAATTGAGATTGCGTCGCAGGCAATAAGCAGAATGACGGAACACCGGAAAGACAACAATGAAGAATAAACCGTCGGCGTTTGTGACTTATGGGTGGTGCAGAAGTGCGTATGCGGTGGTGCGCTCGCTGGGCCGCCAAGGGGTTGACGTGCATGTCGGCGATGCGTCAGCAACGGCGATGTCGCGGTATTCGCGGTATTGCAGGACGTTTACGCGGCTGCCGGATTCGTTTGCCGAGCCGGACGCATATTTTGACCGATTGTGTGCGGCGCTGAAAAAGACCGGCGCCACAGTCCTGCTGCCGTGTCACGAGGACGTCCAGATCGTCATCGAGCGTCAGGCGGAGCTGCCGGCGGGTGTGTGTATCGCCGTTCCGCGGCAGGACGATTATACCCGGATGGAAGACAAGCTGGCCTGTCTGGAAACAGCGCAGCAGTACGGCGTTCCTGTGCCTGCGTTTTGCCGCGTTGAAAACGCCGACGCGCTGGAGACGTATGCCGAGCAACTGGGCTTTCCGGTCGTGATCAAGACGCGTAAAGGCAACGGCTCCAAAGGGACGCGCGTGGTTCGTGATCCCGACGCGCTGCACAAAGAGTTTTGGGAGCTTGTCAACGACTACCATATTCCGCCCGAACGCTGGCCGATCCTGCAGGAGTATCTGCCGGGCGATATCGCCTGGACCGGTTCGGTTTTTGATCACGGCCGCTGTCTGGGGATGTCGGCCTGCCATCCCCTGCGGCACAAAGAGACCCATGTGCAGGGTAACGCGACGCTGCGGGAAAACGCGGCGTATCCGGAGCTGGCTGCGCATACGCAAACGCTGCTGGGGGGGTTGGCGTGGAACGGGATTGCGCAGGTGGAGTTTATTCCCGACCGGCAGGGCGTTTTCAAGATGACCGAGATCAACGCCCGTCCCTGGGGGTCGCTGGCGCTGCCGGTGGCCGCAGGGGTCGATCTGCCGTATTTGTGGTATCTGTCGGCGCTGGGGCAGGCGCCCGACGGCTGTGCGGCCAGCGACGAAAACGTCCGCTGCCGCTGGCTGATCGGCGACGGGATCGGAATGGTCACGCGACTGAAAGAAAGACGGTGGAAGCAGGTGCTTGAAATTCTCAAGCCGCAGTGGGGGTGTTATCATGACGATTTCTGTCTGACCGACCCGCTGCCGTTTGTGTTTGAGGCCTTCGATTATCTGACCAAATTCGTCAAGGGCGGCGGTTCGACGAACCCCGTGACCGAAGGGATGGTAGGATAAGAGAGGCGACAAAGAGGAACCCCGGCAAAACAGGTGTTATGATGCCGAGGACACTGAATATAAGAGGAATCCACAGGAACCTATTTTGAAAGGCCAATTAATGGCAGCGGATAATGTTCAGCGATGCAATACCTGTATTATACCGAATACCTGCGATTTGATTCCGTTTGAGGGCGAGACCTGTGTGTTATGCAAAACCGCCCAGCGTACGCCTCGGCCCGCCCCGGTTCCTGTTGAGAGTGAGCGGCTGCTGGAAGAACGCATCGAACAGATTCGGGAAAAGGGAAAAGGCAAGCCGTATGACTGTGTGGTCGGCGCCAGCGGGGGACGCGACAGCACCTATTTGCTGTATCTGCTCACGCAAAAACACAAGCTCCGCTGTCTGGCGGTCTATTATCGAACGCCCTTTACGCATGATGTCGTGGACAGCAATATCCGGCGGATCGTCAAAGAACTTGGCGCCGACTTTGAAGAAATTCAGCTTTCGCAGGATTATCACAGCCGCATCGCTAAAGAAATGATTATGCTGTGGAAGAAAAAAAAGCACAGGCTCATCATCAATCTGGCTTGCGCCCCATGCAAACTGCTGAATCGTGAAATGTATAAGATCACGCGCAAGCACGATGTGCCGACGATTGTGTATGGCACCAATATCTATGAGGCTGTGCAGATTGCGGCAGGCGTATCGAAAAAACAGGTTTTGGTGGGCGACAATTCAAAGGTGCTCAATGTACAGCTCAAAATCAAAAAGCTGCTTATGCTGGTCTGGAACGGCACCAAGCTGCTTTTCACGACTCCGGCTCTCTGGAAACATCTCGTCCTCGGCGTTAAATCGTCCGTGATGTACATCTCGCCCCACACGCTGTATCTGGCCCTGCGCTATCCCGGCATCAAAACGGTGGATTATTTCTATGGCGTGCCGTGGAACGAAAAGGATTGCGATGATACCCTGAACCAGCTCGGCTGGCATCGGCCGCCGGGCGCCAACAGCAGTTGGAAGGCGGACTGCTGTTTTGCCGAGATTAAAAATGTTTTTTCCAGAAAACCATTGGCATTACTTATGCCGATGCTTTCTTTAGTAATATGATTCGTGCAGGCGTGATGACACGCGAGGAAGCTCTGCAGCGTGTTCAAACCGAAGGCAAGCTCTCGATGGAGCGGCTCAAAGAGACGCGTGATATTCTTGATCTCCATGAAGAGTTGTTTGACGATCAGGATTTAAAAAATACCTGAAATGTTACTCCATCGGTTCTGTTTTTCGAACGGCTCCGCGATGACCGGACATTTTCAAAAATCCTTTTTTCCAGATAACCGCTGCGGTGAGGATCGCCGTCAGGACGGCTGCCAGCAGGGCGTACCCTGTGGAAAACCGGCTGATCAGCAGGCCGATCAGGGCGTACATCCCCGCTAGGGCGTAGCAAATGGCGACGGTGCGGGGCAACGGGATGCCGCGGTCGATGAGCTGATCGTAGATGTGGCCGCGGTCGGAGACCATGAGCGGGCGTTTGTTGACCAGCCGCCGCACCATGGCGGTGGCGGTGTCAAGGATGGGCAGGCCGAAGATCACAATCGAGGCCGTCCAGATGTGCAGGCTTGTTCGGGCAAACAGGATCATCATCGCCGCAGTGACAAATCCCAGCAGCATACTGCCGGCGTCGCCCATAAAGATCTTGGCCGGATGGCGATTGAAAGGCAAAAAGCCCAGAATGCCGCCAAGCAGGCTCAGGCAGATAATCAGACGCACCGGGTCGCCGGAGGCACTGACGCCCCAGGTGGCCAGGTGGATCGCCAGCAGGAGCATGCCGAGGGTGATAATGGCGCTGACGCCGCCGCACAGCCCGTCCAGCCCGTCCAGCAGATTCAGCGAGTTGGTCGCTCCGAGCACAAAGAAGACCACGACCGCCGCTCCCAGTGCCGTGTGCAGCTGGGTAGGCAGCGTTAAACCAAACGGTTCAGTGAGCAGTTCCAGATTCGGCACAATCCCGGCTGCGATCAGTGTCGCGGCGGCGATCAATTGGCCCAGAAGCTTTTGCCAGGGCCGGATGTCCATGATATCGTCCACCAGCCCGACAAAACAGGCAATCACCGCCCCGGCCAGGATCCCCAGCAGTCCGGACAGTGCCGTGCCGAACTCCTCAGCGTCCTGAATCAGAACGACCCCGGCCAGCACCCCGACTGTCAGGCCGACCAGAATGCCGACCCCGCCCAGATAGGCGACTGGCTCTTTATGGGTTTTGACAAAGGCGTCCGGGTGATCGACGATGCCCAGACGGAGGGCGACTTTTTTGCACAGCCACGTCCCCGCCAGCGCAAAACCACACGCGCCGAGCAAGACCGGCCAAAACTGAAACGTCCACCCGACGGGCCTTTCCGGTCCGATAAAATGTTCAAGCAGCATTGTTTAGAGTATCCTGAATCCGTAATCAAAAATTCATTCTATCGCGGCCGCAAGGGTTTGTCGATATATTTATGACAATCTGCGAAAGTAAAAGGAAAAACATGGCAGTTTCAAAATCCAAACCGTTTATTTTCTTCTTTTTGGCGATTATCGCGGTCAGCGTGGGGATGTTTCTGATAGAGTGGAACAAGCGGCGAGTTCCATCGCTGGTCGTTTCAGAAAACCGGGGAATTGGGGAGATATTCACCGTGGACGGGAGGCTGGTCACAGTCTTTCTGGACGGCCTGACCTGTGCATGGGATTGGCGGCCTCCGCACGGCAAGCTGGCCGAGTTTCGGATCGGTTCCGGGCGGGCGATTCCGCTGCGCGGCGCACATCTGGGCGCCGTGACCCGCATGGGTGATCGGCATCTGCTGTCGATTTATGATCTTGACGCCGCACGGAAGGTCAAAGACCTGACGATCGGGTGGGAGGATCAGGATGTCCATGTCCGTATCTCAAATGATCGCGGTGTTCCGGTCGCGATTCGCCGCAACCCCGAACGCAATGGGCGAATAGAGTATGAGTTTCTGATTGTGGACGTCGAGGCCGAAATTCTGCGGCCAGCGATATTGCAGTCGATTGAAGCAGACATCCAGACGTTTCGGGATTTTGCCGTTTCAGATAAAGGTGTTCTGTATGTCGCCGGCGCAGACGGCGGCAATGCGCGTTTGCTGGCGATGGATTTGAACACCGGCCAAACACTCTGGGAAAAAATCTGGACGGATGCGGACGAATTGACTTCGGTTGCACTCACGATCGATGGGCGGACTGTCTGGGCTGGCGACCACAGCGCCAACCTGCTTTCGGTGGACGCAGAGGATGGGCGGCGGCTGAGCTATTTTTCTTTGCTTTTGTCCGGTGAAACGCGGCCTGCCAATAACGATTATAAGGTATTGAATCTAACGCCTGCACCGGATGGGCGGCAGATGGGCTGTACTATTGCACCGATTGTGTATGTTCTGGATATCGAAACCGAGCAGCTTCGATTTCGGCATAATCCAAGGCAAAAAGTCACTTCAAGAGTAGCTTTTTCACCAGATAGCAAAAAAATTGCCACTACTTCACTGCGAGCTGATGGTGAAATTCGTATCTGGACATTAGAATAGGCAATTCAAACTGAAGTTTTGTCTCTGGATGAGTAGAAACTTACACGCATCTTGAAGTCGTTGATCAAAAAAACGACTAAAAATAAATAGCCCTCATTCCTTGCACCCGGATTCGCTGTTCCTTTGTTCGTCATTTCCCCACCGGGCACTTGCTCCATCGCTGACTTGATTTTGATATATATCTTCACCTGTTCAGGGGCAGATTATCAGAACAGTCCCTGCACCTTGCCGGTTTTGACATCGACGTCGATGCGGCGGTAGGCCGGGTCGGAGCCGGTGCCGGGCATGAGTTTGATGTCGCCGGCGATAGGAACGACGTAGCCGGCGCCTTCATAGACCAAAATATCGCGGATGGGCAGTTCCCAGCCGACAGGACGGCCCTTCAACTCCGGGTCGTGCGACAGGCTCAGATGCGTCTTGACCATGCACGTTCCCAGGCCGCGCAGAGCGGGGTCGGCGTCGATGGCGCGGATTTTGGCCAATGCCTTGTCGGTGTAGGTGACGCCTTTGGCGCCATAGATTTCCGTGGCGATTTTGTGGATGCGTTCTTTGAGCGGCATATCGAGGCCGTAAAGGTACTGAAAGTCACGTTCTTCCTGTGCGACGGAGGCGACTTTCTCGGCCAGTTCAATCGCCCCTTCGCCGCCCTTGAGCCAGTGTTCGGACACGGCGGCTTCTGCGCCGTACTGTTCGGCAATGCGGCGAACCAACTCGACCTCGGCGGGCGTGTCGGTATAGAACGAATTGACACAGACGATGGGACGGACGCCCGACTTACGGACGATGTCGATGTGAGCGATGAGATTTTCGCAGCCTTTTTCAAGCAGGGCGAGGTTTTCGGTCTTGTACTCGATCGGCAGCGGTGCGCCGGGTTTGACGGCCGGGCCACCGCCGTGCATCTTGAGGGCGCGGACGGTGGCGACGATGACGACGGCATGGGGCTTTAGTCCGGACATGCGGCACTTGAGATTCCAGAATTTCTCATACCCGATATCAGCGGCAAATCCGCTTTCGGTGACGACGAAATCCGACAGTTTTGTCGCTGCCAGGTCGGCGATAATACTGCTTTGGCCTATGGCGATATTGGCAAACGGCCCGGCGTGAACGAGTATCGGCTGGCCTTCGATGGTCTGGACGAGGTTGGGGTTGAGGGCGTCGACCATCCAGGCGGTCATTGCGCCATCGACTTCAAGATCGGCGGTCGTCACCGGCCGGCCGTCTTTGTCGTAAGCGACGACGATGCGGGCCATCCTCCGCCGCAAATCGGCCAGACTGGTCGAGACGGCCAGGATGGCCATGACTTCACTGGAGACGGAGATTTGTGCGCCGGAGTCCATCTCAAAGCCGTCCATCTTGCCGCCTTTGCCGATGGTCATATTCCGCAGCGACTGGGCACAAAAGTCAATGGCCCATTTTATCTGCACGTTGTCGGGGTCGATGTTCAGACGCCGAAGGCCGATCTTGGTCAGACGGGCGTCGTCGTAGTTGTGTTCGTGCTGCATCCGGCTGGTCAGGGCGACCATTGCCAGGTTGTGGGCGCTGGTCACGCATTCGATATCGCCGGTCAGACGGATGGAGAAGGGAACCATCGGGATACACTGGCTCAGGCCGCCGCCGGCAGCGGAGCCTTTGATGTTGAAGGTCGGGCCGCCGCTGGGCTGGCGAATGCAGCCGACCACCCGCTTGCCCAGTTTGCCCAACCCCTGCACCAAACCGATGGTCGTGGTGGTCTTGCCTTCGCCCAGCGGCGTCGGCGTGATGGCCGTCACGTCAATATAGCGGCCGGTCGGGGCGTAGCGGAGGCGGTCCATCACCTTGGCATAGTCGATCTTGGCCAGTTTTTCGCCCATCGGCAGCAGTTCGCCGTACGCCAGCCCCAGATCGCGGGCAAGCTGGTACAGCGGTTTCATATTCTCTTCGGCGGCTTCGGCAATCTGCCAGTCCTTCATCTTCAACGGGTCGAGCTTGGGCATAACAATCGGTCTTTCGGAACAATACTTTCCATTGCGATGGGCTAAAGCCCATCCTACGAACTACGCACTACAGGCTATTGTCGTCCGAATCGGTCGCGTTCGCTATACGCGACCGAATTTTTTTTAGCAGTATTTTGCTGAAAATGGGTTTTATGGCCTCAGACGACTGTCGAATAACCGTATTTATCGGGATTTATAAAAGCGGCGGCGGGCCATCTGGACGATCTGCTGCATCAGGGCCTCGTAGTCCATCCCGGTTTTTTCGGCGGCTTCGGCGACCTCTTCGCCGTAGGCAATGTCGGGGTTGGGATTGGCCTCCAGCACGACGATGTTTCCGTCCGGCCGAAGCCGCAGGTCGATGCGGCCGTAATCCTGCAGGTGCAGGACGCGATAGACTTTTTTGCAGATTTTTTCGATTTTTTTAAGCTGTGTCGGCTCCAGGTCGGCAAAGCCGAAGTTGATCTTCCACTTTTCGCGGTAGTCGTCGTTCCATTTGGCGCGATAGGTCAGCATGGTCGGGCCGTCGGGGTCGTCGCCGGTGCCTTCAAACCGGCATTCGCGTACCGGCAGCACTGTCAAACGCGCATTGCCCAGCACACTGACATAAAGCTCGCGGCCGGGGATGTATTCTTCGGCAATCGCCGGCTGGTTCCAGCGGCTGTGGACAAACTCCACCCGCTCGCGGAGGGCGTCGGATGTGTGGACGATGGAGGCGTTGGCGATGCCTTCGGAGCCGTCTTCGAGGGCGGGCTTGACGACCATCGGAAAGTGCAGCTTGCCCGAACATTGATAACGCTGGCCCGGCACAAACGACAGAAACGCAGGCACGCGGATTTTATGTAGGCCGAGCAGTTGCTTGCACAGACGTTTGTCGCGGCAGAGCATCAGACCCATTGCCCCGGCCCCGGTAAAGGGGATGTCCAGCAATTCCAGACAGGCGGCGATATTTTTGTCAAACATCCGGTCGCCGTTGTACTGTTCAGTCAGGTTAAAGATCAGGTCTGGCGGGTTGTCGGCCAGCGTGCGGACGATATCGGGCATATTCACATCGACCGCCAGCGCCGTGACCGTGTGGCCGATCACCCGAAGCGACTGGATGACGTGGTACTCCGTAATCGGCTTCGGCGGTTCGCCCTCGAATTGCGGGTCATCGGCAAATACCTCCGCGCCGTCCACCAAAACGGTAATCTTCAAATTGTGCAGTTTCATCGTTTATGTCTCCTGTCGGGGCGAAAAGTGTTGCCGGCAATCGCAGTGATCAGGGCAGTCAGTCCGATCAGGTCGTCCTGACGGCCGTAGAGGTTCAATCGCTCGCACCGCAGCATCAGCCGCCCGACGAGTTGGTTGATGTCAAATTTTCGGTGTTCTGTCCATTCGGTCACTTGGTTGATCAGCAGTTTGCGATGCTCCCGCAGCAGGTGGGCGGCGGGCAGGTCGGCGTGATCTGTTTTTTCAGGCTTAAACAGCCGCAGCAGACAACTGTCATAGTACCCGTGGAAGTCCGCACCGAGTGATTTTCGTTTGCGTTCGTAGTAGGTCGCCAACGTCGAGGTCATCCGGTTGGCTGACCATGGCGGATTCGAGTCAGGCTTGACCAGCGGTTTAGCGGCGGCGATTTTGGGAATTAGATGCTCGATATAGACCAGCTTCTTAAAGACAGGCCAGTCGCGGTATTTGTTGCGCCAGTTGTTCTGCGGATTGAGCCAGACGGCGAAGGTCTCGGCAAAATCCTCATCCGGATGCGACTGGGCGTAGTGATCGGACAAGTGGATCACATACCGCCGCGAGTAGGGCTGAAAGCTGTAGCTGTTGCCGTAATGGGTCGAAAAAGACCCGAATAGCTCGCGCCAGCGGGTGCGTTTATACAGTTGATAGGCGTAGTTGAGGGCATGGCCGCATTCGTGCCGCAAGAGACGCATACAACTCTTATCGTCGCCGCCTTCGACTTCGAGCATCATCTTTAGCTCCAACTCCATCAACCTGGGATGTGCCAGACAGAACGGGATGCCGATGATGGGGGCTTTGTCGGGGCAGAGCCACTCGTCGGCCAAGTAGCACGGCGGGCGAAAACGGATGCCCTTGGCCGCTAGCTCAGCATAGAGCCGCTCCAGTCGCCCTTCGAGCACCGAAGCGGCAATGCTGACGTGCAGGTCGCGCACCCGCATCTCCAGCAGTTCCCGATCCGGCAGCAGCGTCCAGTCTATCAGATTGTGCGGTTTCGATATCATCGCGTTTCGGCCAACCCGCTTTTGGCGGGGTGAAGTATATCGCTTTTTTTTTCAGGACAGGGTTCAAGATGAGGCTTTTTTTTGGATCGCCCCTGTCCTGTATCAGTCGCGGCGGCGATCAGGTTGCTCTTGTGCAGGGCTTCATCCTCTGCCCCGGCAGTGGTCAGTATAGCGTTAAACAATGTCCGTTCCAAGAAAAAGTACCCATTATCGCGGGATTCCGATAATGTTCAGTTTGGACCTTCTGTCAACCCAGCCCGCTGTGCCGGGCTAAGACAGTATGGATAAAACAAGCTAAAGCTTGACCTACGAACGGTGTGAAGCTATTGATTATTGCTCAATTGAATGGAATTTTCCTGCCTTTCAACTTGATGGGCTAAAGCCCATCCTACGGTGCATTGTGTCGTTTGTGCGCATAAAATGACACATCTTTTTGTTTTTGTTAGGTTTGTGTTTTGTGTATAATGAGGGGCTATGATACATCGAACGATTCAGCGTGTTAAGGACGCGATTGACCGGGAGTTGCTGCCGTATGTGCGCAAGCCGGGGCGGTATATTGGCGGCGAGATAAACCAGGTGCGAAAAGACCTGGACGCCTGCCGGGTGCGGTTGGCGCTGTGCTTTCCGGATATATACGAAATCGGAATGAGCTATACCGGTCTGTCGATTCTGTATGAGGCGGTCAACCGGGTGGACGGGTGGGCGGCCGAGCGGGTGTTTGCGCCGTGGACGGATGCCGAGGCGGTGATGCGGGAAAAGGGGCTGCCGCTGTTTTCGATGGAATCGTGTGCGGCGGTGGTGGGGTTCGATCTGGTGGGGTTTAGCCTGACCAACGAGCTGTGCTATACGAATTTTCTGAATATGCTCGATTTGGCGGGGCTGAAGGTGCGGGCAGAGGAGCGCAGTGCCGACGACCCGATTATTATCGTCGGCGGGCAGGCGGCCAACTGCGGCGAGCCGCTGGCGGCGTTTGCGGATCTGTTTGTGCTGGGTGAGGCGGAAGCGGCGCTACCGGAGGTGTTGCGGTTGTACGAGGAGTGCAGAGACGGCGGGGGGGATAAGCGGGGGTTTTTGCTGGAGGCAGGGCGGCGGTTTTCGTTTGTGTATGTGCCGGGGTTTTATACCCCCTCCACCCTGCGGGGTACTGGCCCTTTGCAGGGGGAGAGCTGCTTGTCGCCGCTTCAGGTTGCGGGCGAACACATAGGGGCGCCCTTACGGGTGGGCGATGAGGGGTTGCCGGTACGGTTTGAGAATGCGGTGGTGCAGGACTTTGAGAATGCGGTGGTGCCGACCCGGCCGGTGGTGCCGTATGTGCAGGCGGTGCATGAGCGGATCAGCATTGAGATTATGCGGGGCTGTCCGGGGCGGTGCCGGTTTTGTCAGGCGAGTTTTTGCCGGCGGCCGGTGCGGTATCGCAGTCCGGACAGGATTGTGGAGATTGCCAAGGAGCAGTATGAGGCGACCGGGTATGATACGATCAGTCTGCTGAGCCTTTCGACGGCGGATTATCCGTATTTGGAGGAACTGCTGGAGAAGCTGAGGGCGACTTTCGAGCCGCTGCGGGTGGGGGTGTCGGTGCCGAGCCTGAAGGTGCAAAAGCAGCTTGAGCTGCTGCCGAAGATGGTGGCTTCGGTGCGAAAGGGGGGGCTGACGATTGCGGTGGAGGCGGCCAGCGAGACGCTGCGGCAGGTGATCAATAAGCCGATTTCGAATGCCGATTTGTTTGCGGCGATACGGGCGGCGTATGCGGCGGGGTTTCAGAAGGTCAAGCTGTATTTTATGGTCGGGTTTCCGGGGGAGACAGAGGCGGATATTGCGGCGATTGTGGATTTGTCGTGCGAGATCGCCCGGCTGCGCAAGGCGGTGGACGGACACTGGGCGACGGTGAACGCAGCGGTCAGTTGGCTGGTGCCCAAGCCGCACACGCCGTTCGGGCGGCTGGGGCAGAAAGACCGGGCGTATTTTGAGAACGCGCGGGAGATTATTTTAAATCGCAAACGCGAGCTGAACGGGCGGTCGGTGCGGTTTAAGTTTCACGAGATCGAGCAGAGCGTGCTGGAGGCGGCAATCGGACGCGGCGACCGGCGGATGGGTGAGGTCATTGAGCGGGTGTGGCGAGATGGGGCGACGTTTGACTTGTGGAGGGAGACGTTTGACTTTGCGCGGTGGGAGCAGGCGTTCGCGGCGTGCGGGATGGATGTCTATGCCGAGGCACAGCGGACGTTTGCGCCGGATGAAGCCGTGCCGTGGGGGCATCTGGGCGGGCCGAAAGCAGATTATTTGGCGGGGCATTATGCTGCGGCGATGGCAGCGGCAAGGGGATGCGAAGAAATAGGCATATAGGTATATAGTGAGCGAACAATCGAAAAAAATTCGTGTCTGCTTTATCGCGCCAAAGGCCTATCCGATCTTCAGTCCGGTGGTCGAAAAGGTCTTCGGCGGCGCGGAGGTGGATTTGTATCTGCTGGCGACCGAACTGGCCAAAGACGAACGATACGAGGTGTCGTTTGTTGTGGGCGATTACGGCCAGAAGGATGGGGAAGTACGCGAGGGAGTGCGGCTGTATAAATCCGTTAAAACCGACCGATTTATGTTGTTGGAGGGGGCAAAGGTCTGGCGGGCGCTGCGGCGAGCGGATGCGGATATTTATATGCATGAGGCCTGTTCGCTGGGGACGACGCTGGCGGCGATATTTTGCCGGCGGTTCGGGCGGAAGTTTGTGTATCGCACCGCCTCCAGCCGCGAGGTGGACGGCGGATATTTCCGCCATAAGCCGTTTCGGGGCATGTTTGTCAAATGGGCGTTTGGCGCGGCGAATGTTATGATCGTTCAGAATGATCAAGACGCCGAGAATGCAATGCGAACCATTGGGCGGGAAGTGTCGGTTATTCGGAACATCTGTCGGGTGTCTTCAGAGGGGCTTGGAAAAAAAGAGGGCATACTGTGGGCCGGCCGCAGCCTGCGAGTCAAACGGCCGGATCTGTTTTTGGAACTGGCACGGGCGTTTCCCGACCGGCGATTCGTGATGATCTGTCAGCAAGGCTCAGGCGATGCCTCCTACGAGCAGCTTGTCAAAGAGGCCGGGCGTATCGGGAATCTGACGTTCATCCGCCGCGTGCCGTATCAGGAGATTGACCGGTATTTTGAGCGGGCGGCGGTGTTTGTCAATACGAGCGACTCGGAGGGGTTTCCCAATACGTTTGTGCAAGCGGCCAAGAGCGGAACGCCGATTTTATCGCTGCGGGTCAACCCGGACGGATTTCTGGATGCGCAACACTGCGGGCGGTGCGCCGACGGCGATTGGGAGCGTTTTTGCGACCTGTTGCGTGAACTGGCGGACACACCTCTGGGCGCCGAGTTGGGTCGCAACGGGCAGGATTACATTCGATACTATCACGACATTGAGACGATTATTCGGCAGTACAAGGAGATGTTCGCCGGTTTGATGGAAAAGGGCGGCGAATAGCAACTGTCGCGTCATTGCTGTTGGGTCGCCGGCGGCAGGACGACCCGGCGGCGGAGGTGGAAGCGGCGGATGATCTTCGAGAGGGCGCGGCATCCGGCGGCGGTGGTTTCGGGAAATGTCGTCAGCAGGCGCATCCAGCAGCGATACTCCATTGGGAAAAGCGAATCGAATTCATTCAGGATCAGGCGGATGTCCTCGGCGCGGGCGTCAAAGAGCATGCTCCGCATCCAGCCGCGCAGCAGGTGGGTCGCCAGCGGACGAAAGCTGTCGAGCCGACCGAACTGTTCGGCCAGCGCCAGATGACGGTGCATCAGGTCGGCGTAAAAACGCCCCTGCATTTGACTTTTGTTGAGGCTCTGCGGCGTGGCGAGATGATAGATCGCCAGCGGTTCGGCGGCAAATCCGACCGCAGGATAGCGATAGGCAATCTTCCACCATAGTTCGATATCTTCAGCTATTTTCAACGATGGGTCAAAAATCCCGGCATCACAAAGAACGTCGCGACGTATCAGCTTCGTATCTGTATTGCCCCGAATACCTTTCAGGTAACCAATCAAAAAATCATCTAAAACCATCCCGCCGTTAAGTTCTTGTCGTATTTTTTCAGGCGGCATCTCGGGGGCTTGTCGGTTTTCTGAACAGGAGCAGGAGATTGCGTTGCCCGATACCCAGACGAGTTCGGGGTGGTGTTTGAGTATCTCGGTTTGCACGGCCAGCCGATGCGGCAGCCATTCGTCGTCGGCGTCGAGGAAGGCAATCCAGTCGCCGGCCGCAGCGGTAATCCCCGTGTTGCGGGCCGCGGCCGCCCCGGCGTTGGCCTGTTGAACCAGATGCACCTTGTCGCCGTAGGAGCGGACAATCGCCGCCGTCGCGTCGGTTGAGCCGTCGTCCACGACGATGATCTCATCGGCGGGGCGGGTCTGGGCCAGCGCACTGTCAATTGCCCGTTCGATATGGGCTGCGCTGTTATACGCCGGAATGACGGCGGTGATGGTTGGTTCTTTGGGGGTCATGTTTACATCGGAATTTTAAGCACTTTGTTGAGTTTACGTAGCGTCGGCATGCATCGGAGCGTTAGCCCCGGGAACACCGTTAGCAGATAGACCGCCGTTTTATAGCCGGTCGGCAGCAGAAATCCCAATTCTTTAAGTATCTTTCGTATTTCGAAGACGCGTTCGTCATCCCAGGACCAATGAATCCACATTTTAGTTATCGCGCGGGCAACGGGGCGAAATATTTCCGAACATCCTTGCTCATGTGCCAGTTTGAGGTGTCGATTTACAAACTCGATAACCAGTTCAGGCGTATTGTGCCGCTTGACGATACTGTTCAAAACGCCGCGATGATACACAGCCAGAGGGCGAGGGATGTATCCCACCCTGGGGTGTCGATAGGCGATGCGAAACCACATATCCTCATCATTCATCCGTAATAGCCCAGGACGAAAAAGACCGGCCTCGAGAAGCGTTTGTTTTTGAATGAGCATGGTATTGGTGTTGCCGCAAACGCCGTTTCGATAGGAATCGAAATAATTGTCGAAATAGTCCTTACCGTTTAAGAGGGCTGTACTGCGACCTTGGTCATAGACCGCCTGCTCATGATTGTGATCGCATCGGCAGGTGTAATAATTGGACATCGTCCAGACCAGTTCGGGGTTGCGATGAAGATGTTCGACCTGCTGTTTGAGCTTGTCCGGCAGCCATTCGTCGTCGGCGTCGAGGAAGGCGATCCAGTCGCCGGTGGCGGCGGCGATGCCGGTGTTGCGGGCGACGCTGGCGCCGGCATTGGGCTGTCGAATCAGCCGAATCTGGTCGCTGAACTTGGCGGCCTGCTCTGCGGTGTCGTCGGATGACCCGTCGTCCACGACGATAATTTCATCGGCCGGGCGGGTCTGCTTGAGCACGCTTTCAATTGCTCGTCGAAGGGTATGACCGCTGTTGAAGGCGGGAATGACCGAGCTGATTGTATGCGCGTTATTCGACATCACAGGCGTTTCCCTTCCCGTGCAGGCCTGAGATACGACGCGATTCGGCATTTGCATCTGACCCACAGTGGGAGCCATCGAGCCATCGCGAGTTCAAAACGCAGCCGTGCATATAATAGACGAAATTGCCGTATGTCGGGAAATTGATCGAGCAGAAACAATGCGTCGGCCTTTTGTCCCCGACGCGCGCGAAAATGAGCGACTCTCCAGGCGTGCCAGGACAGAACACGCCGGATAAAGACTTGCTTGCTTATCGGGCAGAAGTCGGTGATGATGTTCGGGTGTTTGAGAAAAATATCGAGCGGACGTTGGTCTCTGTTGGAAAGCGCACTGTCCTGACGATTATGGCGGACCGAAGCAGGGCCGACAACCGCAAAGGGGTGACAGAACACGAGTTTTGCAAAAAACACGGTATCCTCGCCCAGCAGGCATTTGTTCGCATCATAAAACCCGCCGCATTGCCTCGCCGCGGATGTTTTGACCATTGTATTGCCGACGTGAAAGAAGAATAAAAATGATAACACGTCTTTGGGATGTTCGTCGCCGTTGAAGGTATAGACGCCCGGAACAACTTTGCGTTTGGCCCAATAGGCGGTCATGTCAGTGTTGTCAGGCCACTCTTCATACAGCGAAGCGACCAAGGTTGCATTCGTTTGAGACATTGCGGCGACGGCATTCTGCAAATGCCACGGATGCCATTGGTCGTCGGCGTCAAGGAACGCCAGATATGGGGCGTCGGCCATGTGTATGCCGCGATTGCGGGCGGCTCCCGGCCCGCGATTATCCTGATTGACGAGATGGATTCTCGAATCTGAAAACTGTTCTGCAACCCGCAAGCTGTTGTCCGTCGAGCCGTCATTGACAATGATCAGCCGCCAATCGTCAAAGGTCTGTTCGAGAACAGATTCAACCGTTCGCCGGACGGTGCGATCCTTGTTATAGAGCGGAATGATGATATCAACGGTGGCCATGAGGGTGTTACGAACTCCATTGATTTCGCCGACGTATTTTCAACTCTTCCACGGCATCCGCAATACGCGGTCCCAGCCAGGGAACGGAAAGACGGAAAGCTATTTCTCTTCGGAATCTGCCGGACAGAAAGGACGCGTATCGTTTCAGCAGCACCAAGGCGTCGTGCCTGCGTTTTTGTTTGAGCAGCTGACGTATCCAGACTTGGAGCATCATCGTTATGCAGGGGGCAAATGCCTTGTCGCGGTTGAATGTCTGCGACAGTTTGCGGTGGCGTTCGATATGATCAACCATGAAATCCACCCGGTCGTTGATTTTGGTTGAGCTGTTCGGCGTATCGAGGTGATAAACCGCCAACGACTGCGGGATGTAGCCGACCTGCGGAAACCGGTAGGCGGTCCGGAACCACATATCGGAATCCTGAGCGCGTTTCATTCCCGGCTCAAACATCCCGATTATATCAAACACCGAACGATGAACCATCACCGTAATCGTTGAGATATAAAAGCCTTTGCAATAAGCGTCGAGGTAATCCTCAAAGACTCGAGATTCCGCCACAGAATCCGGATGTGACAGACGATGTGTTTTCCATTGTGGATGCGCCCGTTCCAGACGGGTATATGACCATTTGAGGTTGGAATACTGCTGATGAAAAACTGCCTGGAGCTGAAGTTTTTGCGGCAGCCATTCGTCGTCGGCGTCGAGGAAGGCGATCCAGTCGCCGATTGCGGCTTCGATGCCGGTGTTGCGGGCGACGCTGGCGCCGGCGTTGGGCTGCTGAATCAGCCGCACGGCGTCGCCGAACGCGCGCACCGCCTCGGCTGTGCCGTCGGTTGAACCGTCATCGACGACGACGATCTCCTTGGCCGGGCGCGTCTGTGCCAATACACTGCGGATAGCGCGGGCAATACACCGCTCGGCGTTGTAAGCCGGGATGACCACGCTGATTTTCATTATTTCCTGAACAGAACACGGATAATATCATTGTAGGTGACCAGCAGCATCAGCGTCAACAGCAGGGCAAGGCCGACATAGGTGATGGCGGCCTGGACTTTTTCGCTGATGGGACGGCCGATGATTTTTTCAATCAGCAGCATCACGATCACGCCGCCGTCCAGCACCGGCAGCGGCAGCAGGTTCATCACCGCCAAAATCGAGCTGAGCAGGCCGAGAAAATACAGATAATGAATCAGCGAGGCGTCGGCAATCGAGTAGCTGACGGTGATGATGCCTACCGGTCCCATCAGCGAGGATGTGGGCAGATCGCCAAAGATAAGCCGATACAGCGTAATCAGGGTGCGCACGATAAACTGCGAGACTTTCTTGACGCCCATAGAGATGGCTTCGAGGCGGCTGTCGGCCTGGAAGGGCACGCGCAATTCCTGGAAGGGGATGTATTGCGCCAGTTGGGATTGAGCGTTGAGGCCGCCGCGTTCGGGGATGGCCATGCCGGTTCCGCCGGCCTCTCCATCGGCTTCATAATCGATACTGATGCGCTGGCCTCGATTGGCCCGCATCTGTTGAATGATTTCATAAAAGTTTGCCACAGGCTCGCCGTCCACGGCGATGATTTTGGCGCCGGGTGGAAACTGCGGCATCATCCCCGGTAAAGCGCCTTCCAGCAGTTTTCCCACCAACGGCACATCCATCGCCAGATCGGGGACAAACCCGATGGTAACGCGCTTGCTGCCTGGAATTTCATAGGGGCGGACGGTCAGCTCAACCCGGTTCAAGCTGCCCGCCTCATCGGCACGCAATACGATCAGCGTCAAGTCTTTATTTTTATGTGCTTCGGTAAGCTCGCGAAGCTCTCTGAAATTCGGGTACGGCGTCTGGCCGATGTGGATGATGATATCGCCGACCTGAAGCTGCGCGGCCGGGTCATCTTGATCTTCCGGATTATCGGGCTGGAATCGACTGATCAGTCGCCGAAATAAGCCCATGACCGGCGGACGTTCCGATAGTGCCGCGACTTTCAGACACGGAATCATCCCAAAGAAATGTGTCAAGTCAAATTCTTCACGAAAATTACTGACCGTCGGCCCGATCCGCATCGGGAATACGAGGTTCTCCAGCGTCCGGGGACTGCCCTGCGGCCATGAGCGAGAGACCGTCAGCGTCACTTCCGGCAGCAGGGCCTCATTAATAAGTTGATGAAATTCCCACGGCGTTGCCACCGGCTGGTTGTTTACGGCCTTGATCTCATCGCCCGGACGCAGACCGGAGGATTCAAAAATCTTGTTCACCAAATCGGGTTCGCGGGCGATCTTTGGTTCAATTGTCAATTGATGGGCGGGGGAAATACCGATGGCTCGAATTCCAGCGGCTTCGCCGCTTGCCTGAGCGGGGTGCTCAGCCACGACGCGAAACGTTTCTTCGTGTGTCCCTTCGCGGCGCACGACAAACAGAATCGGCTGTCCTTGGCCTGATAAGGCGGGCGCCAGCAGCAGTGTTTCATAATCGACGAATCGTTCGCCGTTGACCTCGACAATCTCGTCGCCCGGCTGCAGTCCCGCCTCATAGGCAGGTGAATTGGGGACGACTTCGCCGACGACTGCCGGAATCAGATCAATGCCGCGTGTGAACAACGCCATAAACAGCAGCGTTGCGGCGATGGCGTTGAAGGTAACGCCCGCAGCGACAACAGCGATCCGAATCCACGTTGGACGATTGAGAAAGGAGCGAGGGTCGTTGTCTTGTGCGACCGCCCCGGTATCTGACTGCCCCATCATCTTGACAAAGCCGCCCAGCGGAATCAGGCCGATCTGGTACTCGGTTTCATTGTCGCCTTCTTCGATTATCTGTTCCTGTCCCGGTCGGGGCAGAAAACGAAATCGAAAACCTTTTTTCAGTTTTCGGATTCCGATGGCCACCGGCGGAAAGCCGATGGAGAAGGTCTCGACCTTGATGCCGCCCAGCTTGGCGACAAGAAAGTGTCCCAGTTCGTGAATCATCACCACGCCGCCGAAACCCAGTGCCACCAAGGCAATGGCCCTTGCCGGTCCGGGTTTCTTGAATGCAAAAACGGTCAGTACGATTACGACAATCGCAAAGATTGCCAATTGTATGTAGGGTTTTGATTCTTTAGCGCCGGACAATTCGGTTTGCGGCTGCGTTATTTTCTTGTCTTCGGTCATGAATTTCCTCAATACAGGTCAGGCCTTCGAAAAGGCGGTTATTTCTGAGCGACGGTTTGGGGCGCGTCGGCAAGCCGACGTGCCACTTCCTGTCGCGACCAGTCGTCTATCGCCAACAGGTCGTCCAGCGACAGATGCGTTCGTTCGTTATGTACGTCGAGACAGTGTTCGATCAATTCAACGATGGCACCGAAGGGGATACGTCCGGCCAAAAACGCCTCGACGGCCGCTTCGTTGGCGGCGTTGAAGACCACGGGCGCCGAGCCGCCGCGTCGGGCGACCTCGAAGCCCAGCGCCAAGGCTCGGAACTTTTTCAAATCCGGCGGCTCAAATGTCAGTTTGCCCAAACGATCCAGACGCAGCCTGTCGGCAACGCCTGCGACCCGCCGGGGGTATGTCAGGGCATATTGAATCGGTAGTCTCATATCGGGTGTGCCGAGTTGGGCGATGACGGAGCCATCGACAAATTCGACCATCGAATGCACCACCGATTCCGGATGAATCAGTACGTCAATCTGATCGACCGAAAGCCTGAACAGCCAGACCGCCTCAATGACCTCCAGTGCCTTGTTCATCATCGACGCCGAATCGATAGTAATCTTCGGCCCCATCGTCCATGTCGGATGGTTGAGTGCCTGCTCGACCGTCGCACGCTGCATGTGGGCAGTATCCGTCTTGCGAAACGGTCCGCCGGAGGCGGTGAGAATCACTTTTTCAACCTCGGCGGCGCTGCCAGCCTGCATGGCCTGAAAGACGGCGGAATGCTCACTGTCCACCGGCAAAATCGTTGCACCGCTACGGCGGGCGGCTTCGGTTAGGAGTTCGCCGGCAATTACCAGCGGTTCTTTGTTGGCAATCGCCACGGTCTTGCCGGCCTTGGCCACAGCGAGCGCCGCGGGCAGACCGGCTGCCCCGACGACGGCACACAGCACGATGTCCACCTCATCCAGCGAGGCAATTTCGACCAGTCTATTCGGGCCGGACAAGACTTCTACGCCCGTTCCCTGAAGCCGCTTGCGGCAGCTCTGTGCGGCAACAGAGTCGGTCATTGCGGCGTATTTCGGTCTGACCGCTCGAACCTGCTGACAAAACAGGTCCACTTTGGAGTGGGCGGTCATCGCCACCACTTCAAAGGCCGGCGCCAGCGCCCCGATCACCTCAAGGGCGTTACGGCCGATTGAACCGGTCGAACCTAATATTGCAACTTTTTTTGTCATAGCTCCTTACTATCGCAGATTATCCCTCACCCGTCAAGAAACGATTTTTCGATATAAGAAGTAACAGCAGATAATCAATCGCCGGTAATTAATAATAATAGGTCAGCGTCATATCAACCCCCCAATTGTCTTTGCCTTGGGGGAGGTTGTTGAGCGTCAGTCTCTCGCATTGCAGGTCGGGCCACCGAATGAGTAGAGTCGAAAGAAACATTGTTGTTTTTTCGATGTCTATTGTCTGAATTGAGAGAGTGGCCGATTGCGCCCGTTTGCCGGCCCGTCGGGTTTCGGGGCGTGTATTGAGCGTAAAATTGGCTGGCGGAATCCTTAACGCCGTCGCAAACTCATTGACGATTGGCGTGAAATCAAAATCGCCGGCGACTTCCCCTTCTTTTTCCTGATGGGTCAGTCGCTGAGGTTCGATGGCGACAATCTGGGCCAGCAAATCCTGAGCATTAACATAATCCTCTTCGCCCAATTCCCATGCGGTTTTCGCACGCGGGTATAACACGGCCCCGGCCGTGAATGCCCAGACGCCCAACACAACGGGAATTGCGATGTAATAAAAAAACGGTTGTTTCAGATATTCTTTCATATAAACCTCATTGTGCTGGTTCGACAGTAAAATCAAAGGTATCACGATTTCCGCTTATCGACATCCGCTCGGTTCCCAATTTGAGGCGGGGGTGTTTTTTGACGGCATCAAACAGATCCAGCGTGCTTCTGCGGCTGTTGGTGTCGCCCTTGACGCTCATCGTGTTATCTGTGATCATAATCTGCTGAATTTTGACATCGACCTCCGGCGGACAACTGTTGATCGCTTCGAGCAGAAACGTCAGTTTGGCCGGGACGGATTTATCGTCGCCCGGTCCCAGCCCGTCCTGTACCCGCCTGACATTGACCAGGGTACGCCGTAGACGCGAGTTGATGGCCTCGGTGGTCGGCGGATTGGCGCCGTACATTGCGCCGCGATATTCTTCGGCCAGTTTCTCATTGATGTCGGCGGCATAGACGTTCGTTCGCCACGTGCGGAACTGAAAAAATATCCCAATTGCGACAAACAGCACCGCCAGAGAGATGCAGGTCAGACGCAGGCTGGATTCCAATATTTTGCGTTTTCCCTGATAGGGCATAAAGTCGCGTCGGAAATCCGCCGAGCGGGCTTTGTCGAGCGGGGCGAACGCGGCGCCAACGGCCATCAGTAATTCAGCAGTGGGAATATCGGGGTCCAGCGGCTTATCGGAGCGTACTTTTTCGACGGCGGATTCGACGCGGATCTCCAGGGCGGTGCGCTGTGCGAGAGTTTCACAATCCACGCCTTCCGGGGGATGGACAAAGACGACTTTTTTTAGCGGGGTTTCGTCATCCCAGCCGGTAATGGCCAGTAGAATCTCGCGCATCATGGACGCCGTGCGCTGTGCCTGTGCACCAAGCAAAAACGATCGAATTTTGGGGGCGTATCCGTTATTTCCGGGCTGAATGAAATAGCAATTGCGTTCGGCCGTCAGGACAAAAAGGGTGTCCGGCTGTTCGGCGATGTGGAGCATGTGCTCCATTGCCCGTGCCAGACACACTGCGTCCGGCTCGATCATGGCCGGATCCAGCCCGCCTTCCTGCACATCCAGCAGGATATCCGTGATCGTCTGGCGGTCGGCGCTGAAGGCCATGACCTCCGCGCCGGTCGGCAGGGGGCCGGTCACCGTAAAGGTTACGGCCAAGTTCATCGCATCGGCGGCGGCCGCTTCTTCGGCGTCGAACTTGATCGTACTTTCGATCTGGCGGACGTCGCTGAATTCCGAGTGCAGGCTGTATTGGGTATAATAACTGCAATCCAGCGCGACAAATATCTGTTCGACCGGATTATCGTGTCGGGCAATGGCGCGTGCCGCCTGGAGCGCCATCGTCTGCGCCGACTCTCCTTCGGTCGGGACAAACGCCTGCGCACGGGTAATCGTTTCCGAGTCTTTCTCAGACAGCCAGACGGCAATTGCCCGGCCGCGCGACAGATACAGCCCTAAGCTGCTTGTATGTTCCACGTTCAATACTCCGCTATATTCGTTTTCAGTTTTATCATCATTAATTAATCGGTACGTTTTACAGTCCGTATAAAATCACCAGACGTTCGACATTGCGGCCTTCCTTGACCAGCGTGGCGACGGCCGAGACGCGTGCATTGCCGCTTTGACTGACCACGCGAACGAGAAAAAAGTTACTTGTGGTTGTCAGGTAGTTTTTGGCGCGTTCAATCGCAAGGCTGTCGCCGTAAAAAAGATCTTTCATTTCATTGATTGATTTGATCGGCTCCTGTTGTCGTTTCCGGATGATTTGTTCGACCAGGTCGGTCGGGTCGCCGGCGCCGAAACTCAGGGCCGCTTCGAGGACGTGCCGCGGTGCGGTGTTGACATTGACCCGCTGCGATCCCCATAAGGCCAGATACTTGAGCGGCGACTGATCCGGCAGGGCGGTATGAGTCACCGGACGTGCCAGTGCTTCTCGATCCAGCAGCGAACTGTGAAAGAGTTTGGCGAAATCCGTAGAGTGCGCAATCGCCGCCCGCTGCTGCGGCTGAGACGCCGCCCGCTGCGGGGTCGGCGTCGTTCGTACGGTCGTTCGCGTGGTCGTTACTTGGCCGGTCTGCCGGGTCACGGCAGCGGTTGTAGTGGTTGTCGTACGGGTTTGGGAAGGCAGCATGATCGGGCTGGGGTTCAGCTCAAAGGTCTTGCGATCATAGATTTCTTCAAGCTGATCTTTCAAGGCCTCCCGCTGAATCATATCCATACCCATCCAGTCGCAAAAAATCGCCAGCGCCGCTTCGGCCTGCTTATTGACCGCCTGGCGATTGGTAATCGCCCACGTCAGCGGCATTTTGGCATTTTCATCTTCCACGGTAATCGTAACCTTGGCCGATCCGATTTGCAGTTCAATCGGCTCGATCACATAAGGCCAAGCCGGTCCGTATGGACCGGGTACCTGGACATCGTCCGGATCAAATTCCATGAACTCCGCCGTCTCTGTCGGCGTCGTTTCATAGAACGGATCATGTGACTCATCGGTCTGTCCTTCGATCATACTTGTCAGCCTGCCGAGCAGTTCTTCCGTACTCCACTGAGGCTCGGCTGTCACTGCGGCGTCCTCTTTGAGAATCTTTTCGATTTGATCATCGGATGCGGTTTCTATCCACGTCTCCAGGAACAGCCTGTATTCCTCGCTGTTCATCACAAATAAATCTGAAAAGTCCGGCATCTCGGCCCGCGACGTCAATGAGAAGCTGCGATTCGGCATCACCGCGAGTGCGTATTTCATCGCCGAATCCAGGGCATACCGGGCCCGCTGATATTCGACCATATAGGCCTGACGGCGTTTGACCATCGTAATCCGAAGGATCAATGACGCCAGCAGCGACGACAAGACGACCAGCACCAGCACCGACACCAGCAGCGCTGCGCCTGCGGGCCGCCGTGTGATCCATCGCGTTGTGTGGCTCTTTCGTATCTTCATTTGTCTGATCACCCCAAGGTTATGGTTCCTGTTCGCCGCGAGATTCATCGTTATCCGTATCCAACGGTCTGGCGTCATCGGTTTCAATGTCGTTGGGGTCGGACAGGTCGCGAATGCCGGCAGCGTCCAGTTTCCGCGGGACAAATTGGTAGGGGATATACCGCGTTCGGTCGATGGCGACGGTCCGGTACATAATTTTCTCTTCCGGCACACCGAGCCGGCCGGTGGGCAGTTCTTCCAGCGGGGCAAACGAAATCCCGATACGCACCGCATTCGGCAGCGTCTGAGATGTCCAGGCTTGTGCGAAATTGTCACCCTGCTGCGATTGTATCTGAAAATGTGTCAGGCCATCGGTGATCGGAATATAAGGTTTTTCGCTGAGCGAAACGTCCGATCCGGATTGGATGACCTTGTCTTCGAGATTCAACCCCTCGTGCAATCGATAGAGAATCAGCGTCTCAGTGAACGGGTCGTAAGAGGTTTGCCAGACCACCCGATCATAGACTTCGGCGCGGGGGGGAGTGCTCTTGCCGTAGTATCTGTTTTCCAGCGTCAATTGCGCGGAGATATAGCCGTTGTCATATTTGTTGCGAAACTGAAGCGTGGCATCGAACCCCGGCGCCGCCAACCGGTCGAGGTCCTCGGCGATTTTCTGGAGAATCTCTCGGGTCAGCCGATTTTCGTCCAGATGGCTGGTTATTCGGCTAACGCTGCCGCGAACCTGATGGTACATCTGCAAGACCGCGGTGAGCAGCACCGCCGTCAGGGCCAGTACCGTCAGGGTCTCGATCAGCGTAAAGCCCTTTTTCGAAAAAACAGATTGTGATGGTCGAAATCGCATGCTACGAATTAAATAACGGCAAAAACACAGAAATATATTCTTCCGGAACTCCCATTCTGCGAAGATCGTCGGGGGTATAGATTTTTTTAGGCTGTTCAGAGTGCGGATCGGCCCCATCAGCAGGCGACTGGCCAGGGCCGGTCGGATAGTCGGACGGATCCGGACCTGAGGCATCCGGACCTGAGGCATCCGGACCTGAGGCATCCGATGCCGCAGGGTCAAACCATCCCGCGCCATCGGGTACATACGTGTCAGCAAACACGTTGTATTTTCCAAAATCCATCCCAAGTCCCTCCAAAAAACGGGTTTCCTCTTCGCGCAATTCATCGAGAAAATCAAAATAGCCGTCGTCAAACCCTTTTTGGGCGATGTGGTCCAGTTTGCGCCGCCGCTGGCGTTCGATAAAGCTTGTGTAAGCGTCAACGTTCAATCCCGCCTGCTCCAGATAGGCAATGGTTGTTTCCTGCAGCGCCGCCTCGGCTTGGCCGGATGCGGTACCGCTCAATAAATCGAGATATTCTTCTTCGGCTCTCTGCTGCTGAAGGATCTGGCGGACGACATTGCCCGGCAGATTGGTCAGCCAGTGTTCCAGTTCGACCTCCTGATACTGTCCCTTGCTGTCCGTATAGCCGGCCGAGCAGATGGCCCGCAACCACATCGCATTGGTGATCGGCTCGTAAAACGGCTCAATGACCGTTTGCCACTGAATCTCCGGGTATATCTCGCTGACGCCGTATTCGACCGTATCCTGAACGCGCGGCAGGGACAGCAGTGTTTCCATATTCTGCCGCACCGTCTCAAAGGCGTCGGTATGCAGGCGGATATCGAGCATTGCCCCGACCAAATTGTCGAGGATGACCGTTGCCGTTCCGACGACCAGCGCGATTACGACGATGGCCACCGCCACCTCAACAAGGGTGAATGCACGCCATCGACGATGGACGTTGGACGATGGACGATTTTTTATTTGTATTTTGCAGTTCATCGTTCGCTGTGCTTTAGCCTACATACTTAATTCTGACCTCTGACCTCTGACCTCTGGCTTCTGACCTCTGACCTAAAACGGCACACGCGCCTGCGGCGTGAGCATCTCCGCATATCCTTCGACCAACTGTACGGGCTTTCCGATGCGATGGATCACAATCGACCAGGGGTTGCCGTCGCGGTCGCGCAGCACGACGATGCCGCCGACCTGCCAACCGGCCCGACCTGCATAAAACCGTGCCTCGCGGAAATCGTCGCCGCTGTCCTGCGTGTTCTCAAAGTCGTCGTACAGTACGTGGTCAAACTGAAAATGTTCGTCGAACCAGCCGGTGGCGATGATCGCCTCATCGTCCGGCAGCACCGAAAAATCCAGCGCCTCAAACTGGCGCAGGATGTAGCGGTTGTTGTAATGGTCCAGAATCACCGCATACCGGCGGTCGCTCTGGACGGCGGTGTCGTAGGCCATCTGGAAGGTGTTGACCAACTCGTCGGCCCGAGTCTTGAACCGTGTATTGCCCCACATCGCGCCGAAAGCGATCATTCCCATGCCGGTGATGAGCGCGATGATACCGACCACCATCAGCATCTCGATCAAGACCATCGCCTTTAGAAAAGGGCGATGGACGATGGACGATGGACGAAGTAACGAAGAATAGCCAATCTTCGTCAATTGAGAATCGTCACTCGTCATTGGCTTAGTCCACGTCTGTGCTGTACAAATCGGCGTCATAATCTTCGCCGCCTTCCCGGCCGTCCGCGCCGTAACTGATAATGACAAAGGGCTTGCCGCTTTCGGGGTTGAGCTGATAGACGTATTCGTTGCGCCAGGCGTCCAACGGCACCTGCGTCGTTTCCAGATACCCGCCCGGTGCCCAGCCATAGACATCCGTCGGCTCTTCGAGCAGTTCATACAGCCCCATCTCCTCGGTCGGGTAGCGGCCGGTGTCAAACTTGAACATATTGACCGCGCCGTGCAGCATCTTGAGCGTCGCTTTGGTGGTCGTGACTTTGGCTTTTTCGGTTGTGCCCATAAAATTGCGTGCCGCCACGCCCGCCAGCAGCGCGACGATCAGCAGCACTGCCATCAGTTCGACCAATGTAAATGCTTTTTTCTTGCTCTGCTTCATAATAACCTCTCGAATGAAAATTCTAAATCCTAAGCACTAAATCCTAAACAAATTCAAAACAATCAAATAATAAATTTCAAAACAGTTTCGCTGAAGGCGGTTCCGCACTTTTTCATTTTGCCTTTTCACCTTTGCCTTAAAATTGCGTCACTGAATACTGGAACAGCGGCATCAGGGTTGCATAGGCGATGACGCCGATGATGCCGGCCATAAAGACGATGATCATCGGTTCGACGATCGCACTGAGGCGTTCGATGACCAGGTCGCTGGACGCTTCGAGATTCTCGCTGATCATCCTGAGCATTTGTTCCAATTCGCCGCTTTTTTCGCCGACCGTCACCATGTGCGCGATGGTCGGGTCGATGACGCCGCTGTCGCGCAGGGGGGTGGAAATATCCGCCCCGGACAGGATGCGTTCGCGGGCCTGCTTGACGGCGGCGGCCATAATGACGTTGCCCGTCACTTGCGAGACCACCCGCAGCGACTCGGCCATCGACAGGCCCGACCCCAGCAGCGTCGCCAGCGTCGAGGTGAATCGCGAGACGATCCGTTGTTTGAGCAGCGGCCCGAAGCCCGGCAGCCCCAGCAGCAGTTTGTCGCGGAGGTAGGCCCCGCGTTCGGTATGCACCAGCCGCTTGTAGAGCAGGACCAGCCCCACGATGCCGGCCCCGATCGCGACGACCCACCAGCTTGTCAGTACGCTCGAGACGCCCATCATAAACGTGGTCAGCCACGGCAGTTCCTGTCCGGTCTTTTGAAGCTGCTCGGTGATGTTGGGAATCACGACAATCATAATCACCGTCAGCACCACGATACAAACAAACATCAGGATGATCGGATACATCATCACAGTGGTCATCTTGGCTTCCAGCCGCCGCCGCTTGTCGATAAAGGCGGCCATCGTCGCCAGCGTCTCAGGCAGCGTGCCGGTCACCTCGCCGACGCGGATCATGCTCAGATAGATCAGGTCGAAATACTGATCGTATTCGGTCATCGCGTCGGCCAGCGCCTCGCCGGTGACGACCCGGTCGCGGATTTCCGTGATCGCGGCGCGAAGCTGCGGGTCGGCGATCTGCCCGATCAGCACCGACAGCGCCTCGGTCAGCTTGATGCCGGCGTTGAGCAACGTGGAAAGCTCCCGCGTGAATGTGGCCACCTGCTTGCGGGCACCCTTTTGCATCAGGCTGCCCAGCGACCGCCGCGTCGTCTCCATTCGGACCTGGTCGAGTCGCGTCGGATGCAGCCCCCGTGCGCGCAGATGCTTACGGGCGGCGAAGGCGTTCTCGGCCGTCACCGTGCCTTTTTCCGCCTTCTTGGCGGAATTTATCGCTGTATATTCAAATCGAGGCATTAACTAAATTTCCTATTGTCGCAAAATAAAAAATCAAAAGGAAAAGATAAAAAATACAAATCAAAATGCAAAAATCTCATTTGCTGTCCCAGTTTAATTTTTTATTTTTAATTTGTATTTTTGCTTTTTTATCTTTGATTTTTGATTTTAACGATTTTAATTAAATTGTATCCGACTGCGTTACGCGCAGTACCTCGGCGATGGTCGTAATGCCCTCGGCGACTTTGCGGGCGCCGTCCATGCGGAGGGTCTGCATTCCCGATTCGAGCGCCAGTTTCTTGATCGCGCCGGCGGTCTGCCGCTGATAAATCATTTCGCGGATATCCTCGGAGATCGTCATCAATTCATAGACGCCCGTACGCCCGCGATATCCGGTGTCGAAGCACTTGGCGCAGCCGGCGCCGACATAGAACGTCTGATTGGCGTCGTCGCCGATTCCCAGCTCGCGCAGCTCGTGGGCCGGCGGCTCATAGGCCTGTCGGCAATCCGGACAGATCCGCCGCACCAACCGCTGGGCCAGCACGCCCACCAGCGACGAGCTGACCAGATACGGCTCGATCTTGAAATCCAGCAGGCGGCTGATCGCCCCGGCCGCGTCATTGGTGTGCAGCGTGCTGAACACCAAATGCCCGGTCAGCGACGACTGAATCGCCATCGCCGCCGTTTCGTTATCGCGCACCTCGCCGACCATGATCACGTCCGGGTCCTGCCGCAGGATATGCCGCAGGGCGTTGACAAATGTCATTCCTTTTTTGGGCGCAACCTGCATCTGGCTGATGCCGGCCAGTTGATATTCAATCGGGTCCTCCACGGTCATGATGTTCTTGACCGTCGAGTCGATGCGGTTCAGACACGCGTACAGTGTCGTGCTCTTGCCCGATCCCGTCGGGCCGGTCACAAAAATCACACCGTGCGAGCGATTGATCATCCGGTCGAAAATCTGCTTGTCCTCTTCCCAGAAGCCCAGCTGCTCAAGCGTCAGGATGCCGCTGCTTTTGTCCAGCAGCCGCAGCACCGCCCGCTCGCCGTAGCTGGTCGGTACGGTGCTGACGCGCAGGTCGATTTCGCGCTGCCCGATGCGGACACTGCATCGACCGTCCTGCGGCATCCGCCGCTCGGCAATGTCCATCCCGGCCATCACCTTGACGCGCGAGATAACCAGGCTCAGGACGTTGCGGTTCAGCATCAGCGTGTCGTACAGAATGCCGTCGATGCGGTAGCGCACCTGTATCTTGGTTTCGAACGGGTGAATGTGGATATCGCTGGCCCGCATCTGCAGGGCGCGAAACAGGATATCGTTGACCAGGCGAATCACCGGCGGGCGGTTGACGACATCGAGCAAATCCTCTGACCCCTGTGCCTCGTCGGCCAGCCGGTCGAGGTTTTGTGAATCCAGTTCTTCGGCCACGTCCTCGATGACGGTGTTTTTCTGCTCGTAGGCTACGTCGATGGCCGCGGTAATCGTCGCCCGGCTGCTCAGCGCCGCCTCAACGGGACGGCCGAGCATTTTGGAGATATTATCCACCAGCGTGACATTCAGCGGGTTGGCCGTGATGACCAGCAGCCGCTCGTTGTCCGCCTCCGGCCGATAGCCGATCAGGTAGTGATGCTGGGCGTAGGGCGCGGGGACATGCTCGATAAACTCCCGCGGCACCTGCTTGGCGTCGATCTCGTCGAAATACGACAGTCCCAGCGCCTCGGCAAACAGCCGCAGCACCACGTCCTCGGTAAAGTTCGGCGCCGTCAGCAGGACCTGATCGACGCGCCGACCGTCCTCGGCGTGCTCGGCAAAAAACGCCCGAAGCATCTCGGCGTTCACCACGCCGCTGCGATCCGCCGCTTGTATTAATAGTTCTTTCATAATTGTATTGTTGGGGCGAATCTATGTGTTCGCCCTCTGCTGCGATTTCACTCATCCTCAGGGCAGACACACAGGTCTGCCCCTACAAAACTGCCCTAAGGATGGGCTATAGCCCATCAAAAGCACCTGTTGCGCCCGTCAGTTGCCGCGTCTCAAAACCCGATCCGGCGTCATTGGCTTGGGTTTGATACCCGGCCAGTCTTCATAACCCTGCATCTCGGATTCAATGCCTTCAAACTCAATCTGATACTCGCTTGAAATGTTCTTCAAGTCCTCGCTGGCCAAATCCGTGCCCGGCCGCAGAATATTGGCTTTGACAAACACATACAGCTTGTTTTCCTGACTGGTGTTTGAGGTCGAACGGAACAACCCGCCGATCAGCGGCAGATCACCGAGGATCGGAACTTTTGTGCCGCCCTTGCTCTGATTGACTTTATCCATACCGCCCAGAATAATCGTATAGCCGTCTGGAACCGTAACAACGGTCTGAACGTCGCTTTCGGCTTTATTCGGCGGACGCTCACTGGTGGGGTCGAAACCTAAAAAGTCAGAACGATTCAGAGTGATTTCCAGTCTCAAATTATCACCTTTACTGATACGCGGCGTAATATCCATTTTGATACTTGCATCGTAAGGATCAAATGTCTGCGATTCTACCGGTGTAAGAGTGTTAGTCGTGCCGGACGTTCCTTGCAGATAATTAACCGTCGTTCGGGTGATGTATGTTGTGGTTTTAGTCTCTATCGTTCCCTGTTCGTTGTCATTAACCAACAGTTTGGGATTGGCCATGATGCGTCCGTACTTCTTAGTCTGCATCGCCGTCAGCAGCGCCATCACCTTGTCATTCCCGTAGAAACCGGTAAATCGACCCTGATTGGATTTTAAATCAATAAATTGAGAACGGTCGCTTCCCGGAGCAAGCAGCCTGGTCAGAATATCATCCTTGTTATAAACAGCTTCGCCGACGCCGCTGAAGGTATCGGTAATTCCCGACGTATTCGTCAAATCGGGAATACTGTTCAATATATTGATGGCATAATTAAAATCATCATCTCGACTGATTTCCACCAGTGTCACATCCAGCAATACTTGCGGACGATAGGCATCCAATTCGCGGATCAGTTCGCCGACCCACTGCTGGTTGCGCTGGTTGGCATACACAATCAGCGAATAGGTCTTGGTGTCCGCGACGATGCGAATGCGCTGTTCTTCGCCGCTGGGCAGCGTAGCCACCGTCTGCGTTGGCCTCGTCTGAATGCGGGCATCCGGCGCTGACGGCGTACCGGTCGCGGCCTCTTCAATCGTCTCTTTGATCAATTGATTGAGTATGTCGGCCAGTTCGGCGGGATCCTTGTTTTCCAGTGCATAGACCACATACGGCGCAAACATCCGGGAGCGCTGGCGGTCGGTGTGGGCGATGACCATCGCAATGGCCGAATGCTGGCGCGGCGTGGCGTAAATCAGCAGCGAATTAGTCGCCCCCAGCACCGCGATCTGCGGCTCCTGCGCCGTAATCTCACGTCCTTCACCTTCGGCTCCTAACAACATTACCGACTGCGCCGTACCCTCAGCGGGCTGTCCGGGGCGTGCGGCAGTCTGGGCGGTTGTTCCGGTGCGCGTCCCGGTTGCGGTACCGGTTGTCCGCGGCGTAATGATTCCCAATTCGCCGAGTGTATCAAGAATGCTCTGTGTATCGACATATTGTATCTCGTATTCCTTTATTGTCCGCTGGTCTTTCTGCATCACATCCACATGTGAAATCACCAGTTCAATTGCCTTGTGCTGTTCGTCGGTGGCGTTGACCAGCAGCGAGTTGGTCGCTGCACGCAGCGAAATGTATGGATTGTTCGTTCCCGCACCCCGCGCGGTCGTCTGCTGAACCGTCGGTTGGCCGGCGGCTGGTTGAGCCGTTCGCGCAGCGGTTGCGGCAGCGGTAGCGGTTCGGGAGGTTGGTTGCGCCGTGCCGACCGATACCTGTGCCAGTCCCAGCTCACCCAGTACCGTTACCACATCCGTTGCCTCGACATACTGAATCACATATTCCCGAACGAACCGTAAGTCATAACTGGGTACGTCCAGACTGTCGATTAACTGATTAACCAGATCAATTTCCTGGGTGTAGCCGATCATCAGGATACGATTGGTTCGTCCATCCGCTTCCAGATAGAGACTCTCCCCCTGTGCCGCCTGTGGTTGAGCCGTTCGCGCAGCAGTTGCGGTTGCGGTTCGGGCCGCCGCCGCCGTCGCCGTCGCCGCCCGCAGTTCGGCGGCTCGCTCCGTCGCGGTTAAAGCGCGTGTCGCCGCGGCCGTCGGGACCGCCGCCGCGGGTTGAGCGCCGACCGTAATGGTGACGCCCTGAATTTGCGTCGAAAGCGCCCGAATCTTCGGAACAAGCTCTTCCGCGTCCATGTACCTTAGCTGACGAAACTGAAAGTCCTTGGGTTCCCCTTCAACGTCGATCATCGCAATCAGATCGCGAATCCGTTCCATCCGAAAGGCGTAATCCGTCACGATCAGCGTCCCCGTCTCGTGAATCACATTAAACCCCGTTCCCAGACGCATCTGCGACAACAGGGTTTGGGCAGTGGCGGGGGCGACATTGTTCAGTTTAAAGACGCTGCTGACCATGATGTCGCCCGGTCGAATCTCCTCGTCCGGACGACGCAGCACCGGATCGACGGCTGCGATTTCCGCCTGGCGGACAATCGTCACCAAGCTGCCGCGCCGCGTCATCACAAACCCGCGAAACCGCAAGACAGACTCCAGCAGCGCATACAGGTCGCCGACTTTGATCCTGCCGTCGTGAATGCTCAGATTCACCCTGCCGGGGGCGCCGGCGAAGATTGCCCGGTCGTACATGTAATTCAGACCAAGTTGTTTGCCCACCAGTTCCAGCAGTTTTTCAATTTCCACTTCTTCCGGCAGCGTAATCGTTACCTCAAGCTCTTTATCCGCCTGTTCGGCGGGCAGCGAAGGACGGGTGACAATGCGGGTGGGTTCGTCCGACGGCTGCATCTCGGGTTCGCCTTCGGTCATCGCCGCAGGGTCTTCTTCTGCGGAGGGCGTCGTCTGTGGTTCTTGCTGGTCAGCGGAGCCAAGCAGTCTTTCCAACGCCGCACGCAGAATCGCATCGTCCGCATCGGGTTCGTCGGCCGCCTCCGCTGGTTCAGTCGGTTGCTGAATTTCAGGCTGAGACAAGACGACAGGGTCTTCGGGTTCGGCTTCAGTAACGGGCTGTGGCGGCGTGTCGGTCAGCATTTGCTCGGGATGTTCTTCAATCGCGTTCGGTGCGGTGACCGGTTCATTCGGTTCATCGCCGAAAAGCAGGGCTGCGATATCCGCCAATGAAGACTGTGGGTCGGATTGCTCGGTCGGCATCGTTTGCGGCAGGGCGGGATCGGGAGCCGGTGACGGGATTTGCTCTTGTTTCGGCGATTTTTCCGCTTTCCAGGCCTCAATCACCGTTTCAATTTGCTCCAGCGCATCGGGTGTTCCAATGGCGATCAGGGTACCCTCAAACTCGTCGATAATGGTTGGGTTCGGGACCCCCGCCGGCGGCCCTTCGGTCAGCGTGCCGATCGTCAACATCCTCAACCGTACCGCCAGTTCTTCGGGTTTGGGCAGGGGCACATCCTCGGAGAGTGCCATTAATGGACGGATTTCAACAGATGTTTCACGATCAGCGGTCGTTATCACCGATGTCGCCCTGGCCAGATCCAGTGAGCGGGTGCTGGTCACGATCAGTACATCGCTGGACAGCGTATTGTACTCTGCGCCGATCTTGAGACGCACCAGTAAATCTCTGGCTGCGGAACTGTTAAGATGACGAAGTTTATAGGTACGGCTTCGCAGCGGGCCGTCATTGGATTCAGAGTACGCCCAAAGGCCAGTCAGCGCGACTGTCAGCGCTGCCAGCCATAGCCCCGAGATCCGTATCCTTCCGATTGTGTCCATTGCTTTGCCTTTCGGCCGCATATTGCTCTCCATTGTCTGATACTCGCTATTGTTCATGGGATTCCTGTTCATTTGAGGAGGGCTTTAAGAGCCGTCAATTGTTCGAAGATGATTCGGACGCATCCACCGCAGGGCGATTGGCCTCTTGAGCCGGCTCGGATGGCGACGGCGCGTTGTCAGGGGTATCGCCGGTCGCTTCAAGATTAATTTTTTCCTGCTGCAAAACCTGCAAAAGCTGCATCCAGGCCTCTTGTTCCTTTTGTTGCTCTTCGTCTGACGCATGTGCATCGGAGCGAGCCATGATTTCTTCGATACTCGATATACTCTGCTGGATCGATTCTTTTTGTTCCTCAGGCGTCGGTTCACGCAGCGGCGCTACCTCGCTCGGCTGCGTTACGGGTGCCGCCCTGACGCGCCGAATACGCTCCGTGGCATCCACGTTTCGCGCGGCGGGCGTTCGGGTGACGCCAACCGACCTGGCGCTGCTTGCACTGGGTTGGGCAGCAACGGCTGTTGCCGCGGCAGTCGCACCCGGCTGAACGGCTGCGACGGTACTGCTGTCCAGCTCGGATTTTAATAATGGCTTGCCCCTCGTAGCTGGCTTGGGGACAACCAGTTCGGAGTTCAATGTGTCGCCTTGATACAGAACGACGCTGCCGTCGCGAATTTCGCGAATTTCCAGATGACCGAGAGTTTCTCCCTGAAAATGCCACTTAGACGGACCTACAACCGGCTTGAACAGCGCCAATGACCGTTCCGGGTAATCTGCATAATGGGCTGTTGCCAAAAGTGTATAACGGCCACTCGTCTGCGGCTGTTCGACAATCGGCGGACGAACAATTTCGACCGGCGGAACGGGTTTCTGTTGGTCAGTAGTTGTTTTTGGCGGCGGCGGCGGCGGCGGTGGGGGTGCCGGCGGCGGTGGGGGATTGATTCGCAGTGCAAATTTGCGGGCTTGCGAAACCAATGGAGAAATTGTTTCTTCTTTTTCAGGGATGGACCGAGAAAGGCGTTTTGCTTGCTCAATGACGCCATCTTGCGCCAATATGGCCTCAATGTCTGGATTACTTTTGAATCCCAAGACCGCAAGCAAGACAACTGCGCCAACAGCGGCAGCGGCCAGAACGAAACTTGTTATGCGCAGGGTTTTAATCATTAATGCTCCGGAACTTTTCCAGATTTTGTCATCAACACAACACAGACTCAATCAGCTTTCACCGCAAAATTAGACACCCGGCTGGCTGCTTTGTTCCCTTGTTTTTCGAACATTTTAAAAAAGGCAAAAAACGCGTCAGTGAATCTGGAACCATCCGGTACACCGAATCGAAATCCGTTGACCATTGGTCTGGTTGATTATCAATTCGTCAGCTATATTTCGGCTACCTGCCGCCGGAGCATTTGTAGGAACAGTAATTTTCACTTGAATTTTCAAATGATTTCCGTCTTCCTCTTGGCCAATGATTGTCATCATTTTATTTGTGGATGAAAATGACTCAATACTGACTTTTTTGTCATAATTACTCCGAATCCAGATGTCCCGGATGACCTCTTCGCCCGGTGACACATTCTGAAGAATAAGTCGAGGATGGGAGACCTCAAAAAATGGTTTTGCGACATAGCGAACGTACAAGATACCCGAATTCGGATGATTAGTGCGTATTTCGATAATGCCGGTGGGAGTCATATTGAGTTTTTCAAGATCGACTTTTGGCTGTAGTGTGATCTCGGTTCCCCTCTTATTCGAATCGAAGGGAATCGTCATCACGTTGTTTGTCGGTTTAATGCTGGTGACGGCGAATTCCCTGCCATCGGTACTCTTAATAGTCACCGGAGGCATCCCGGCGTTGTCCTGATCAAGCATTAGAGATACATCAACCGGGCTGACGGTTACATTGACCTCCACTTTGGCCTTGATGGTCAGTTCGTATTGAGGTGTTTTGGGGTCATTTGTATAGACATAAATCTGTTTTTCATCCGTCACGGTACTGGCCGGAGCGCTGTAGCGTACGCTAATCTTCCCCGATTCTCCGGGGGCATATTCCCGTTTGTCCAGCTCCGGAACTGTACAGCCGCAAGTAGTGTGAAAATCTTCGATCTTCAAAACCGCGTTTCCTGTATTGGTAAAAGCAAAATCAACCGAATTCAACGAACCGGGACCAACACTGCCGAAGTCGTGGACAGACTTTTCGAAGACAATTGTCGGTTCCTCAGCACTGGATTCAACTGGACGGCTCTGCGGCCGAACAGATCGTTCCGGCACTTGAAAGACAGCAGGGGCAACAACGTTCTCGGTTGATACAACAGGGGCGGGTTTAGGGTCAGAAGCGACAGAGTGCTGGGGTAAGCATCCGGCGATGAACATAAACCCTATAAATAGCCCACAACAGTGCCAATAACCTGTTTTCATAATAAACTCCTGAAATTTAAAAAAAATTTGTACTTCGACATTTTCTGTACGCCGATAAACAGAGATTAGTTTATCAAAAAGCGGCTGGATTCCAACATCTATTTCGACGGATTCCGGATACGGCTTTACAGAAAGCCTTTTAGGGTGTAGAATTTTGATATTGATGAACTTAGGATTCGGAGCCGAGCTATGACGAATACAGATAAGCCGGAGTTGTCGCTGGTGATCCCGGTGTTCAACGAAGCCGAGAGCCTGGCGGATCTTCAGCGTGAAATCGTGCAGGCACTTGAGGGGATGGACTATGAAATACTCTATATTGATGACGGCAGTGCAGATGCGAGTTTTGAGGTTCTGGTCGGAATTCAGAAAGCCTGTTCGCGCGTGCGGCTGATTCGTTTTCGGCGCAACTTCGGCCAGACGGCCGCCCTGAGCGCCGGTTTTCGCTACGCCCGCGGCAAGATCATCGTCCCGCTGGACGCCGACGGCCAGAACGACCCGGCCGATATTCCGCCTCTGGTTGACAAACTGAATGAAGGTTATGATATTGTCAGCGGCTGGCGCAAGGAACGCAAAGACAATCCCGTGACCCGCACGCTGCCGTCGCGTATCGCCAACTGGCTGATCGGACGCATCACCGGCGTGCGTCTGCACGACTACGGTTGTACGCTTAAGGCCTACCGTGCCGAATCGCTCAAGCCCATCCGTCTTTACGGCGAGATGCACCGGTTTATCCCAGCGCTGGCACGCTGGGGCGGCGAAAAGGTCGCCGAGATGGTCGTCAATCATCGGCCCCGGACTGCCGGTAAGACCAAATACGGCCTGAGCCGTACATTTAAGGTTTTGCTTGACCTGATGACGATAAAGTTCCTTGCGTCTTACTCGACCAAGCCTATCTATATCTTCGGAGGATTGGGGGGTATTTGCTTATTCGGTTCGGTGAGTTCGGGGCTGACGGTGATTTTGATGAAGCTGATTCAGAATTATTCGATGAACCGAAACCCGCTGTTGATTATCTCGATGATGCTGATGATGGCCGCGATTCAGTTGATTCTGATGGGGCTGCTGGCGGAGATTCTCGTCCGCACTTATCACGAATCACAGGATCGCCCGACTTATGTCATTGAAAAAATCCTTGAACCCGCCGAAACCCCCAACGTCTGAAAGATAGTATGGCACGTCGCAGGATACATCCAAAATCGGCCGCCCCCCAGGTTACTGCAACGCTGCGCAACGCAAGCCCGCCGGTCGGTCTTTTTGTCGCTCTGACGGCAACGCTGTTGATCGGCGGTATTCCGTTTGCGATGGGCAAATACATCGAATTGAACAGCCCCGACCCTTTCGACGGCGGCGCGTATGCCTACTCGGCGCAGCGTCTCCTGACCGGGGCGCGTCTGTGGGTCGATGAAATCTCTTCCGCCCAGCCGGGTACGCTCCTGTGCAACATCTTCGGCGTCAGACTCTTCGGCTTCAGCGACGCCGGCCCGAATATCATCCAGATGCTGCTTCAGCTCGGCGGACTGGCGATGCTTTTTTACACGGTGCGTCGGCTGTTCGGCAATATCGCCGCGGTCGTCTCGACGGCGCTGGCCGCCATTATGCTTTCGGCGCCCATCATCGCCAAATTCGGCAACGTCAAAGAGCAATTCATGATTCCCTTTGCCATCGTTGCCGCCTGTGCGTTTGCCCTGCACGAAACCGGCGGCAAAAAACACTGGGCCATTATCGCCGGGGCGGCGTCCATCTGCCCGTTTTACTTCAAACCCACCGGCATCGCCATCGTGGTCGCCGTCGGCCTGTACCTGGCCGTCAAACTCATCGCCCTGCATCGCCGCTGGAAGGCGATTTTTCTGACCGTCGCGCTGTGGGTGCTCGGGGCCGTGGTCGGTCTGCTCTTTCCGGCAAGCCTTTACATCTGGCAAAACAACCTGTCCGCCTTCTGGAAGACCTTCCCCGTCGTCCTGCTGGAAGGCATCCTGCTGTTTTCGGCGCTGGCCTTTGCCGCGTTTGCCGCCTGTCATCATATCCCCTGGAAACGCCTCGGCACGGCCCTTCGCACCGTGAACCGCAACGTGTATCTTTACGGCACAATCACGCTGGCCGTTATTCTCCTCTTCTCCATAGGACTGATCGCCCTGACGGAAGGCAGCAACGTTAAAACCGATCTGCCGGCCTACCTCAAATCGATCCCCTTTGGACGCGCTCCCCTGCAAAGCGTCACGTTTCTCAAAGCCCAGATCGTCCGCGTCATCGACTATTCCGGCCTGATGGCCGAAGGCGGCTACGTCGGCTACAGCCGAAAAGCCAGACCGCTCGCCCAGCAGGCCCCGCAGGTCTTCCGATATTACAATGCCATCGGTGCAGCGGTCTATCCCGCTCTGGCGACGACATTATTAATTGCCGGGATCTGGCTATGGCGTCTGATGAAAAAGAAAAAGGCAGACAATCCCCTTCACGCCGTCGCGGCCTTCCTGGCCGTCTGGTGGCTGATTGATATGACCCTCGTCTGGATCAGTCCGCATTCGTATGAGCAGTACTATCTGCCTCCGTGCGCCTCAGGCGCAATGCTCATTGCCAGCGCTGTGTGGTATTGGAATGTATGGCTGACCCGAAGTTCAAATAAGCTTTTTTCTCTTGCCGCCGCAGGGACATCCCTGCTTGTACTGTTCATTCTGATCTTCCCGGTCTTTGCTGGTTTTTCAAAAAGCCCTGACACTGGTGCCGAATACAAAAATGTCCAGACCGGCCAACCCGAACGACGACGCGGCTTTGCCCAGAGTCTTGCCGTCGTCCGCGCGCAGACGACGGCCCCGTGGCAGGCCGTCGGCGACCACGTTCGCTCCAACAGCACGCCCGACGAGACGCTCTACGTCTGGGGGTGGTTTCCCGGGATTTATGTCCGTGCCGAGCGGATGGCTCCCGTGCCGCGGGCTTTTGAGGCTGATATGCACGTCAGCCCGCCGGCCGTGTTAAAACGCCAGATCAATACGCTCATTGGCCGCTTTGAAAACAATCCCCCCAAATTCTTAGTGGACAGCAGAAAGCAGCACTTTCCCTTTGACGGCCGGCCGCCGTTTGAGCTGTGGCCCATCGTTCCTCCGAATATGTTCGGCAACGCTCAACCCCGTCTGCTCAAAAACGACCCCACCGAAATCGAGGCATTTGAAAATGCCTATGCCGATATGCTTCGTCAGCGATTCGGCCAAGAGGAGGCACTGCGATTTGAGGCCATGAAACCGTTCCGTGACTTTGTGATGAGTCGTTACCGTTTCGCCGGACAATTCGAAAACCATATGCTGTTTGAACAGAAAGATTAACGCAAAGGCGTTTGGCAATGGAACCTGTCGAGAATCAAACACAATTACGGTACGAAAAACGCTGGCAAAACGCGATTGCCGCCGGCATCGAACAAGCCGGCAATCTCGATTTGAATCTGTTGTTTCTCGAACAAACCGGGCTCTTGACACCGGATAAAAATAGTCTTGAACTCGGCTGCGGCGTGGGATTGCTCGTTTTGGCGCTTTACCAGAAAGGCCTTACGATTATCGGAAGTGATATTTCTCAAACCGCAATCGACCATGCACGCGAAAAATTTCCCGGACTCGATTTTCGTGTCTTCAGCGCTGAAAAGATACCTTGCTCGAGTGATATCTTCGATCTTGTGCTCAGTTTTGATGTGATCGAACATCTCCATGATGTGGACTGTCATTTCCGGGAAGTCCGTCGCATCCTTAAACCTGGTGGACACTATCTGTTTCAGACGCCCAATAAACTGACCAATGTCATTTTTGAGACGTTAAAATCGCGTTCTTTTTACTGGCGAATCTATCACCCCTCGCTGCATTATTATGGACAATTGCACCGCCGCTTGCAGAGGCATGGTTTTTCATCGAAATTTATAAAAATGAACACCATGAACGCCTATACGCTGACAAAACTGAGCAACGTCGGTCTCCCGCAATCATTATTTCGATGGATCGATTTTCGCCGTCTTCCCTATCGGATGCAAACCAATTTTTTTGTAATTGCAGAAAAACAGCCTGAGTCGTCTTTCGAATGAAGATTTTAATGCTTAATTACGAATATCCGCCCCTAGGCGGCGGGGCGGCCCAGGCACATCAGCATTTACTGAAGGAATACGCCCGGCGCAACGATCTTTGGGTGGATGTGTTGACCGCCGCCGAAACGCCGCAGTTTCGCATGGAAACCCTTACAGAAAACGTCCGCCTGTACCGTCTTGGCCTGCATAAAAAAAACCGGCACTACTGGCGCAAAAGCGAAGTGGTCGAATGGCTATTTAAGGCTAACCAGTACTATAAAAAACTTCTGCACGAAAACAGCTACGACCTGGTGCACGCCTTTTTCGCCTTCCCTTCGGCGTATCCCTGTCTCAAAACCGCCGGCCGAATTCCCTACATCGTCTCCCTCCGCGGCAGCGATGTCCCCGGCTTCAACGTTCGCCTTAAGTTGGATTATGTCTTACTGTCCGGGCTGTTTCGCCGCATCTGGAAAAACGCCTCCGCCGTCATCGCCAACAGCCGGGGTCTGGCCGAGCTGGCCCGCCGCTTCGAACCGTCGCTGGACTACGCCGTCATTCCCAACGGCGTCGATACCGACCTGTTTTCGCCCCCGGCGTCCCGTACGCTTTCCGGCCGCATCAAACTCCTGACCGTCTGCCGCCTCATCTCGCGAAAACGCATCGACCTGCAGATTGAAACGCTCGACAGACTCCTCAAAAACCAAGTGGATGCCGAACTGAACATCGTCGGCGACGGCAATCTCGAAGCCCCTCTCAGAACGCTGGCTCAATCGCTCGGCATTGCCGATCGCGTCCATTTTCACGGCTTGCTAGACTTTGACCAACTGCCCGCGGTGTACCGGGCCAATCACCTCTTCCTGATGACCAGTCAGCACGAAGGCATGAGCAACGCCATGCTCGAAGCGATGGCCTCCGGCCTGCCCGTCATCACCGCCCCCTGCGAAGGCGTCGCCGAACTGATCGACCATAACGGCATCGTCGTGCCTCAACCCTCCCCAAATGAACTGGCCGCCGCGATCGCCGAACTCCTCGCTCAGCCCGACCGTTATGCCGCAATGAACCGAGCCGCCGCGGACAAGGCCCGACAGTTCAGTTGGGCCGCCGTCGCCGACCAATACGTTGAGCATTACCGCCGCATCGCCGCCGAAAAATAATCGCCCCTTGCGGCTTTTCTTTCGCCGCGGCACAAGGTACAATACCCCTCAAACGACAACAGAAAGCGATCCGAACCCGGAGCAATACAATGAGCATAACCGTCGAGGAAATTTTTGAAACCGTCAACATGACCCTGCGGCAGCACTTTGATATCCGCACAGTGACGCTGGGCATCAATCTGAAAGACTGTATGGATCGGGATACCGACCATTTTTGCGGGCGGATCGAGCAGCGGATCGTTGCGATGGGTAAAAAGCTCAACGCCGCCGCCGATGCGATGGAGCAAAAATACGGCGTGCCGGTCATCAACCGCCGGATTGCGGTGACGCCCGTGTCGCTGCTGCTGGAACCGCTGCCCCGCACGGTCGCCTGCGCCGTGCGTGTCGCCAAGACCCTCGACCGGGCCGCGGCGCTGGCCGATATGGATTTCATCGGCGGCTTTGGCGGGCATGTCCAGAAGGGGCTGACCGGTTCTGACGAAAATCTGATGAACGCGCTGCCGCAGGCGATGTCGCAGACCAAGCGGGTGTGCGGGTTCTTCAATATGGGAACGACGCTGGCCGGGCTGAATATGACGGCGGTCGAGCGGTTCGGCCATATCCTCAAAGACCTGGCCGTGCGCAGCAAGACCGGCATCGGCTGCGCCAAAGTGGCCGTCTTTGCCAATGTGCCGGAGGACAACCCCTTCATGGCCGGAGCGCATCACGGCGTCGGCGAACCGGATTATTCGCTCAATATCGGCATTTCCGGCCCCGGCGTGGTCAAGACCGTCGTCGAGCAACACCCCGACTGCGACCTGACGGAGCTTAGCGAGGTCATCAAACGGACGGTCTTTAAGATCACCCGCGCCGGCGAGTTGATCGGCCGGGAGGTGGCCGGCTTGCTTGGCGTGGAATTCGGTATTGTCGATATCTCGCTGGCCGCCACGCCGGCGGCGGGCGACTCGGTCGCCGAGATCATCGAGGCGATGGGCATTTCGCGTATGGGGCGACCCGGCACAACGGCGGCGCTGGCATTGCTCATCGACGCGGTTAAAAAAGGCGGCGCGATGGCGTCCGGCCGGGTAGGGGGGCTTAGCGGTACGTTTATTCCCGTCAGCGAAGACGCCGGGATGATCCGCGCCGTCAAGGAAGGGGCGTTGACGCTGGAAAAACTCGAAGCCCTGACCAGCGTCTGCTCGGTCGGGATGGATATGTTCGCCGTGCCCGGCTCGACGCCGGCCGACGTGCTCAGCGCGATCATCGCCGATGAGTTGTCCATCGGCATCGCCAACAACAAAACCACCAGCGTCCGCGTCATCCCCGTCCCCGGCAAAAAGGCCGGCCAGATCGTCCACTTCGGCGGTCTGCTCGGCTGCGCCCCCGTTATGTCCGTGGCCAAAAAAGCCGCCCCCGCCTTCATCGCCCGAAAAGGCCGAATGCCGGCTCCGATCAAAGCCCTGCGGAATTAAGAATAAATCTCGTCGCCTTTTCTGCTTATAAGCGGGGAAACTGGCTTTGAATTGGGTTTGTTTTTTTACAGTCAATAGTTGTCAGTTATCAGTAAACAGTTGTGGAATATGATCTTATGGTTTTTTCAAAAGAGGAGATTGGCTTTGTTTGTTCATTTATAAGGAGTCAGAAGTCAGGAGACAGGAGTCAGGAGATCGAATTTTACTCATTTTTACCACCGAGGACACAGAGGATACTGAGGGTAGAGATAGTTCATAGTTCTTAGTTCGTAGTTCATAGTTCGTAGTTCTTAGTTCGTAGTTCTTGGTTCTTAGTTCATAGTTTGTAGTTCTTAGTTTTGAGTTGGGGTTGGGGCAGGAGACAGAAGTCAGAACACAGAAGACAGAATTTCGAAATCTTTTATTCAATTTTTGCTCCTTCGTTTCACGGCCGGTATGGCCGGGCCAGTAGGGGGTATTATAGCGGGAAGTTTGGTGATTGTCAAACTCTTTTTTGGCCACGGATGAACATCAATGGGCACACATTGTTTTTAGACAGATGAAACATCATTGAACGATAGAGAAAAGACATCAGGCGTTATTTTCGTGGTGATGCGGCGTTTGCCCATCCTGGTTTTTTCAGAACGCCAGGGCAATCAGGGTCTGTCAACAAGTGGATATCTGTAAGTGTTCGGATGATTGAAAAGCCGTACATTTACGGGATTTTGAGGAAAGCCGGGCATGGAATGGATTTTTCTTGACTCTGCGGTAGCACATTGTATAAAATTGTTGATGTCGTTAGGAGAAAATCATGTTATTTGGGCGTTTAAATGAGAAATATGGATATATCAATTTCGAGTAAGTTGGAGGTTTTGTATCATGACAAGAAATAAATTATTATCAATGATGCTCTTAACGTTTCTACTCTCTACCATTTCTTTTGGTATGTTCATACTGCCGACTGTTGCACCTGTGGACAGGTTAATCAAAAACACTACTGCATATATTAATGAAAATCCGCAGGATACGAATGCATATTACACCTTAGGCCGTATTCATTACCTTGCATTCGTGAACAAATCAGGATTGATTGGAGCTTACGAAAGTGAAGCATTGCCAAGAATTCCTCAAGACTGGTTACAGCAGTCCGCGATATCACAAAATTTGTACAATCATGCAAGAGAAATTGTCATGAAAGAATACGGGTATGCATCAGATGGAGACATTCCAAGTGATAAACGTACTGAATTTAATAACGCAGTACAAAACAAGAGAATGGAACTCGAACAGCAGAAATGGTCTCCAGAGAAACTTGAAAATGACGAGCTTTATGATCATGCAAATAAAGCAATGAAATATTTTAATAAAGTGATTGAAATGGATTCTGAAAATGGATTGTACTATCACGGACTTGCCTGCCTTATTGAACAGTATACAAAACATCTCGACGAAATAAAATCAGAAGTAGTACCGGAACAATTCAGAAAAGTTATGCTCGAACAGGCGAAACAATATTACTATAAAGCATTCAGTTATTCGATAAAAGAAGACAGTGGGCGGCGGTTCAAACCAGCGGCAGGTCTAAGGAGCCTCATAAGTTTTGAAGCTGGAAATGCTTATATCAGGCTTTCTGAGGCAGATACGAATAATCAGCAGGTTCAAAAGAATTTGAAAGAAGTAAAAGCCGGTCTGAAAAAACTTGACAATCTTGCCCAGGGACCTATAACTCCAGTTATATTTTCCTTAACACAAAATCAAACACTCAACGAACTTATTGCTTCAGAGCAAAACGTTCAATTCGATCTTGATGGTGACGGCATAAAGGAAACATGGTCATGGGTAAAACCGGAAACAGGCATACTTGTCTGGGACCCGGAAAATAAATCCCAAATCACATCCGGCAGACAATTGTTCGGTTCTGTTTCATGGTGGATTTTTTACGAAGATGGATACAAAGCTTTGAACGCTCTGGATGATAACCGCGATGGCCTGCTCACAGAAACGGAACTCAATGGCATCCGGGTATGGTTCGATCGGAACTCAAACGGCATTTCAGAACAAGATGAAGTTGTAGATTTGAAGGACCTTAACGTCAAAGCCATCGGAACAAAATCTACAGGCAACCAATATGGTATGCCAATATGTGAAACCGGCATTATATTTTCGGATGGTAAAACAGTTACAACTTATGACTGGATCGCGTTACCAATGAAGTAAAGCTTAATGAAAAGCGAAACAGGACATAATAATATAACAGACAAGAAATTTTCCTGGGTTTGAGAACGCCAGAGCAATCAGGGTCTGTCAAAAAGTGATAACTGTAAGTGTTCGGATGTTTGAAAAGCCGTACATTTACGGGATTTTGAGGAAAGGCGGGCATGGAATGGATTTTTCTTGACCTTGCCGGGGTGAGTTTTGTAAAATTGTCGATATCGTTAGGAGAAATTATGTTTTTTGGCCGTGTAAATGGGAAATGTCACAGCGGGATGAATTCTTCGTTTATTGATTTAACGGCCTCCATGGATTAGAATAGAAAAAAACAGGCACGAAAAGGAGAGTTTTATTATGGGCAAACAGATTTCACCGGAACGCAAGGGGCTGTTTTATGCGGGGCTTGTGATTCAGGTTATCGGGGGATGTCTATTTGCAGTACCGTTTATTGCTATACCGATAATAATGATGAGGATGCACCGTGGAAGTGACTCTCCGGGGCCGGGGGTTATGCTGGTTGCATTTATTGGATTTGCATTAATTGCGATTGGTGGTGCGATGCGCGGGATCGCCGCCAAAGGTGTCGCCGGATCGGGGTTGGTGCTGGACCCGGAAAAGGCACGTCGGGACCTGGAACCGTGGACGCGCATGGGCGGCGGGATGGTCAAGGACGCTCTGGACGAGGCGGATATCGACCTCAAAAATCTCGGCGGCGGTTCACGGCCGGAGAAAGTCATCATGATCAAGTGCCGCGAGTGCGGAAAACTGAACGAAGAGGATTCCAAATTCTGCCAGGAATGCGGAAAACCGATTTGATTTATTCTTGCAATCTCTGTGAAAACAGGCAGATGCTCCTGTTTGTTGATTACCGGATCATATAGTGCTATTAAGAGGCGAGAGATATTATGAAAACCAGCGTTCTAACAGCCATTTTCATTCTGGTTCATACCGGTCTTTGTTTCGGGCAGGAGCAAATAGAAGCGAATTTGTCACGTTTCATATATTCGATTCCCGTCATGGAAGGAATGCAGCAGCAGGGAAACGCCGATCAGGTGAAATATGCCATTGGCAAGGGTATTGACGTAGGCGTCGTCACAAAGGTGTTCCACAGCAAAGAGGGCCGCCATATTTCGGCTGAGGAGATCTGTCAGTTCTATTATGACCATTTTACCTCATTGGAGTTCAGGGCATGGCAAGAACCAGCAAATTTATCCGGCCGATATATGGCACCCCGGATTGCAATCAACAAGGATGCACATATCTTTTGCCAGGGACATATCAGTTTCTGGATACCGAAGGAAGGCAATTCAGTCACATTTTCCATGCAGCAGCGAAGAGACTTCAATATCCAGAAAAGCCAGCCGCTCTTGGATACGATTAATACAGCGTTCGAGAAAGTTGCCGCCGAATTTAGTTACGAACCACCGTTCACACAGGCTAATACCATGATCAGTGATTGGCCGAAGTATTGGGAAAATGAATATTTTGTGGACAGGGTGGTTATCAATCTCAGGTATGGAGAAACTGCATCGCCGAACAGGGGCGGCATAGGCAGTGATGATCAAAGCTTTAAGTTCTATTGTACGATTCTGCCGACAACGGAGCATGCTCAGCAGTGGCGTGATAAAATCATCGAAGACTATACCAGGATCAGACGCTGGCCGGACTGGTTTGAAGAAGGTGCAGCCATGGAACCGGTCGCGGTGAAAAATATCGTCGTGGAATATAAAGGAGAAACCCGCGACAAAGACGCCCCCGAATTCGGCAAACGGTTGACAGAAGAACTCGGCAAAATTGAAGTAACAAATTGAGCAAATGGTCTGCCGCTGTTTTCTGTCCCTGATCGTCGATGAGGCCGCCTAAAACCGCGGCGTCGAACACCTGCCCAACCTTGAATTCAAATTCGACTGCACCAATGTTCTCATCGGTTTGCCGGAAAGCAAGCAACAGAATAATACATTCATCAAGGATATGTTTGGGGATATGGAAAATTTCGCCTAATAATGGTTCCATGGTTCTGTTTGGCCGGAAAACAGGATAGAATAATAGTAATACAGCCAGTCGATGGCATGGTTAAAACGATCTGACATCATAAAGTATTCGATGCCTTGCAAGACGGTCTCTCGAATGAGTATTATCCGGATCAAGATGCAGCACGCTTTCCCACGCCTTTAATGCTCCTATTGTGTTAAGTTTGTCATCTTCCGACGTGCAATCCATATAATTCTGTCCTATTCAGCATCAGTCTCGATTTTGACGATTGCATCATCTAAAGGGTAAAAGAAAAAAAGCCATAGATCAAAAGTCCAAGGCGAACCACAGATTACACAAATTTCACAGAGGCAGAGGAGAAAAACATTGGACTATTGCCACTTTCGCAGAGGTCACCTGTCGGAGCCGCGCGGTAGTGCAATCACCTGCGGCAAATGCTCCTGATCTGTCGGTTTCTCTACCTGATTTATGGGTTCTTCTTTCATATCCCTAAACGGGGGACGCGCGGCCGGCATCCCACTACGCGTATTGTCGTCACGTGGCCGGTCACTGAGCCTGTATTTCAGCCAACTAATAGCATTTAGGATCGCTTGTTGCGATTCGACATCAATTCCTGATCGCCTTTTTTGTTCCAGTGGTTCTATGTCGGCCAAAGTACCAATACCATACACCATACAAGCGATTGATGAAATTGTTTTATTCCGAGTTGTCCGCTTCAATAGGTCCCAGAAGTCGTCGGTTAAAAGACTCCTGTCCGCCATAGCATATATCTGATACGGTACGGCCATGTCATCTTGTCTCAAGGCCTTGTTCCATTCGTCTAAAATCCGTTTTTGTACGGCCGGATCGTTGGAATGCTGCCGCGTATGCAGGGCTATCCGCCACGCCGCACAATATGCCCGGTTGCGGGCCTCTTTTGCCGTCGCATCGTCCAGGGGTTCGTCCCGCATGACTTTCGCCTTCTCGACCAGCACGAAAAGTGCATTGCAGTCCTGAAGCGTATAGTTCCCCGTCGTTTGCTGCCGGTAGGCGGCAAATGCATCAGGGAGAACGCTGGAAAGATCATTGCACTCTCCACGCAGGACGTTGGTGATATCGTTTGGATCGTCCGGCTTAACCTGACCGGCGTCCAGGTCGATTTGTTGTTCCGCTTTGCCGACCAGCAGTTCTTCGGTGATGGCATAAAGCGATACGGCGGCCGAACCCTTATTGTATTCCATAACATCTATTCGGCGGCCGTCCGATAATCCGGCACTGTTTTCATTGATATACGCAAAAACCCTGGCAACCGTCCGCCCTTCGGGAACGGACACATCGTAAGCGATGGATCGCTGTTCCCTGATGTTGCTTATTGCCTGCCGATGCACCTCGGGCGTGATTGAGACCACAGGCCGACGCGCCAGAAATTGTTCGCGCGTCAGTGCCGGCTGTTCTTTGATCGCTTTATCCAACGCCTGAACGAGCGGCACCGCCTCATCGGCCAATTCGCCGATTGCGGTCACATATATTGCTATATTATCTCTCACATAGGCAATTCTTGTACTAGTAGGAAATTTGTTAACAAAGCTAATATGCCCCAAGCCCGCAGGTCGTTCCGCCATGCGATAGGTGCCTATTACACCCTCCGTTGGCATCGTATTAGAAACCATAATGCCCAACAAATACTCATGAGCTGCCCTGGAGTTCGGCAGGACATATATTCTGAAATCGATGCTGCCTTTGCCTTCGGAGCTCCCAAGGTCCCAATTGCAGTGCCCTGTCGGTTCCTGAGCAAAGCCGTCCAGACGATAATATTTAGATTCTCGTGTAATAATAGTTGACTTTTTCAACATTGCTCGGTCGAGTGACGGCGCGACGCGAAGCTCGTCTGTTTGCGGCCAATTATTAAAATCAAGAGCCGCCCCCACCTGGCGGGCACGATCCTGATCGCGCGTTAAATACCGAAACGTTATTTCTTGGTCGGTTTCAGTCTCCGTCATCCCTGGCAGCATTCCGCTGGATAACACTATCCACGACAACACTATCGTCAAGATACAAATTTTTGGCTTCATCTTATTGTCTCCCTGTGCATTGTTAGCATGGGCAAGATGCCCGTGATACCTTGCATTTTTGCACGGGCAAGATGCCCGTGACACCTGTTCTCTAAAACGCTGCCGCACGATATTATACCGTCGAAGTCTGGAAATGTATGTAACAAGTATGTAAAATTTGTCAGAGGTGAATATTTAAGTGGCGACGGGGGTTGAAATAGTGGATAATTATCGCTGTTCAAGAGATACAGTAAAGGGAACAAAAAAGCGTTTTAACTGCCAAAATAAGGTGAATACAATGACAAAACGATTGTGCCTGTTGGGGATTATATTGATGGCCGTGAATGCCGCCGGGGCGGCGGACAAGCTGACTGCGTTTGAACCAACCCAGGAGTGGCCGGATAACAACGGCGTTCACATCAACGCACACGGCGGGGGGGTGTTGTTTCATGACGGCGTTTATTACTGGTTTGGCGAGCATAAGATCGGAGGGCGTCGCGGGAACACCGCCCAGGTCGGCGTCCATTGTTATTCGTCCACGGACCTGTATAACTGGAAGGACGCCGGGGTCGCCCTTACCGTAAGCAACGATCCCAACAGTGAGATCGTGAGCGGGAGCATCATTGAGCGTCCCAAGGTGGTTTACAACGCCAAGACCGAAAAGTTTGTGATGTGGTTTCACCTTGAGCTGCGGGGGCAGGATTATACGGCCGCCCGCACGGCTGTGGCGGTCAGCGATACCGTTACGGGTCCTTATACCTATCTGCGTTCGTTTCGACCGAATGCCGGCAAACATCCGATCAATGTGACGGAGCGGGATTTGCGGCCGTCGCGTGAGAACTATTTCCAGCGCGATATTGAGCGCGGCCAGATGGCTCGCGATATGACGGTTTTTGTCGATGATGACGGCAAGGCGTATCATATTGCTGCGGCGGAAGAAAACGTCACCCTGCATGTGTCGCTACTGACGGATGATTATCTGGATTTTACCGGCACATTCAGTCGTGTTTTGGTGCGTCGGTCTCGTGAGGCTCCGGCGGTACTGAAACGCAACGGCAAATATTATCTTCTCAGTTCGGGTTGTACCGGCTGGGCTCCCAATGCGGCTGAATATGCGGTGGCGGATAACATTTTCGGGCCGTATGAGACAAAGGGCAGCCCTTGCGTTGGGTATAACCCCGATACGGAGATGGGGGCGGAGCTGACTTTCGGGGGGCAAAGTACCTTTCTTTTGCCGGTCGAAGGCAAAAAAGACGCCTTTATTGGGATGTTCGATGCCTGGCGGCCCAACAATCCGATTGACGGACGGTACATCTGGTTGCCGGTGGAGTTTAAAGATGACGGCAAAATGGTGATCCAATACCGGCAGCGATGGGACTTGTCTGTTTTTGACTGACGGTACTGTTTATCCGATTTGGCGTTTTTGGAAGCAGGCGATGGCGATGGCGAGGATGCCGGCGGTGTAGAGGACCGTGTAGCCGAGCGCGACGAGGAGGTAGGGGGCGGGGACGACGCCGGTTTCATAGATGGCGTCGCTGACCCAGTAGATTTGGAGATTGGGGACGACAACTGTCCCGATTCTGGCCAAGATAATGCCGATTTGGTCGGTGAGTTCGTAGGCGGGGTCGGAGAGGTTTCGGGCGGCGAACCGGCCAAAGACCCAGTCGCTGATCAGCCCCAGCAGAAACACGCCCACGCAGCAGGTCAGGGTGACTACGACGTTGAACCGGGTGGAGAAGAGTACCGCCAGCGCCACCAGCGTTATCAGTGCCAGCCAGAGCAGGATGGAGGCGTAAATGTCAAAGGCGGTGAACTGACTGCCGGCGGGATTTATATGCCATTCGTCATCAACAATAGCGAGAAAAAGGATGCCTGTGCTCAGCGTTATTGCGGCGATTGTGATTGCGGTGGCCGGGAAATTCCAGTCGTAAGTATAGTTTAAAAAGGCAGTTAGGATGAATGTCAGGAGGATGGCTCCGCCGCCGGCGATGATGACGGTCCAATCCACTTCGTCGGTCGCTCGTTCGAGGACGCCGTGTCGGATGGCCATCAGATAGGCGATGGTGCAGATCAGGTGGGCCAGGGCGACGGCTCCGGAGAGGCCGAGGAATTTGCCGACGACAAAGACCGGGCGGCTGATGGGTTTGGACAGGACGGTGGTGATGGTTCCGGTCTCGATTTCTTCAGTGATGGCTCCGGTGGCGGAAAAAACGGCGATGAACAAACCCGCCAGAAAGAGCGTAGAAAGTCCTAATTCGCGCAGGAGTTTGATGTCTTCATCGAGGGTGTACATGCTGACGGTCGGGGCCAAGACCATCAGCATGAGCGCGAAAATGATGATGATACCGTAAATGGGTTGCCGAAGCGTTTCAATGAACGTATTTTTGGCAATGATAAGCAGTCGATTTAGCACGTTATTTCCTTAAAAGTTCTGTACCAATGAACGCAAGTTGACTATTATCTATCACAAATCGGCATTTTTGTAAAGCCGCCGCTTGCAATTTGGTTGATAATATGTATAGTTTTTTCTTTTCTTATAATAGGTACACAAAGCCGTAAAAGTTCACTGTAATTTTCGGGAATACGCTATGACAGAATCGCTGAGGAAGGCCGGAACGGTTTCACTTATCGCGTTAGTCGTCAGTTTTGTCTTTTTTATCAGTACGCTCCTTTTCGGGGCATTTCAGCAGTTTCTGGGAGTCTATCTGCTCAGTTGGCTGATGCTGTCTTCTGCGATGCTCTGGCTCGTGCTGATGATCCAGTTCAGGCATCGGCTGATGGCGGAGCAGGAAAAACTGGATATGGCTCAGCTTGCCAAGTCCGATCGAAAGGGGACGATCTTTACATCCGGCGGGGATCGGGCGGCGCTGCTGGCGGTGGCCCAGAAGCGGTTGGTGATGCTGGAGAAATGGTTCATTCCGCTGGCCGGACTGGCGATTGCAATTTATCAAATCCTTGTGGGCCTGGCCCTTTATAGAAGCAAGGTGTTTGGGGTGGTGGACTGGACGCCGGCCAATCCGTTGCTGGGGGCGGTGCTGATGGTGGTGGTGGCGTTCCTGCTGTTTTTGTTCAGCCGCTACGCATCGGGGATGAGCAGTCAGGCGGACTGGAAGCCGCTGCGGGCGGGCGGGAGTTATCTGCTGGCGGGCGCAGTGATCGGGTTTTTGCTGGCGATCGGGCTTGCCCTGTCACAGTTTAAATATTTCATTTTTATTCGCGTCGTCGAATATATCATACCGGGCCTGCTGATTCTGCTGGGGGCCGAAACGGTACTGAATACAATTTTTGATATTTATCGTCCGCGTGTGGCGGGGCAGTACAGCCGGGCGGCGTTTGACAGTCGCCTGCTGGGGATGTTCAGCGAGCCGGGCGGGATTTTGCATACGGTTGCGCACACGCTGGATTACCAGTTCGGGTTTCAGGTGTCGCAGACGTGGTTTTACCGGCTGCTTGAAAAGGCGATTATGCCGCTGATTTTGTTTGCGGCGGTGACGCTTTACCTGATGAGCAGCGTGGTGGTGGTCGGGCCGGGGCAGGCGGCGGTTATCGAGCGGTTTGGATCGCCGGACGCCGAGCGGGGAGGCCGTGAAATAGCGTCGGGGCTGGCATTTAAGCTGCCGTGGCCGCTTGAGATTGCGTATGTCCATCCGGTCGATCGTATTCAGGAACTCAAGATCGGCTATCGCATGGAGGATACGGCGGAGGCCCGACAAAAAGCTCTGTTGTGGGGCGAGGAGCATCATATCGAAGAATACGATTTGCTGATGGCGACCCATACCGAGACGGAGGCGGAAGACGGGACGGCGCCGGTGAGCATTATACGGGCCAACATTCCGATCCATTATCGCATTCGCGACCTTCGTGCGTATTTATATACTCATGAGTATCCCGACAAAACTCTTGAGGCGATCTGTTATCGCGAACTGGTGCGTTTTGCGGCCAGCGCCCGCGTCGAGGCGATGGACGATGAATCGGCCGCGTCCGGGGCGGTCGGCAAGAACTTACTCGGGGCGGGCCGTCTTGAAGCGGCGCACGAGTTGGAGCGGCGTATTCAGGCCGCGGCGGACCGGGCGGGGCTGGGCGTTGAGATTGTGTTTTTAGGGCTTCAGGGCATTCATCCTCCGCCGGCGGTGGTGCCGGAGTATCAGGATGTGGTTGCGGCGGTGCAGCAGCAGCAGGCGGCGGTATTGAACGCACAGGCCGACAGCAATCGGGTATTGACGGAGTTGGCCGGTTCGATTGACCGCGTCGAAGCCCTGTATGATCTGGCGGTGGCGTTCGGCAAGGCGCGTCAGGAGCAGAATACGGAGCGTGCCGAGGCACTGCGTGCCGAACTGCTCGATGCGTTCCGACAGGCGCGCGGCAAAGTCTTTACGACGCTGCGCGGGGCCGAGTCGGATGCCTTTGCAAAAGTGGCCGCCGCCAAAGGGGAGGGGCTGCGTTTCAGCGGGCAGTACCAGGCCCATGCCGCCGCGCCGGAGTTGTATCCGCGGCTGCTGCGGCTGGCGGCCCTGGAAGAGGCGCTGGACACTATTCGCAAATATGTCGTTGTGGCCGATGACGCGGACATGCAGGTTTATATTGTGGATTTACAGGAACGATTGACACAGTCGCTGTTGGATTTTGAGATGGACCAGCAGTGAACAACGGTTCGATATAACATTGTCTTAGAGAGATTCAGTATTCATAACGAGGTAATGAAACGATGAAGAATTTTTGGGTGTTTTTGAGTGTCGTGGTGGTGGTGCTGGCGCTGGTGTCGTTTATGGTGGTCTTTCAGGTGCGTGAGACTGAAACGGTCACGGTGACGCGTTTCGGCCAGCCGATACGGCGTATCATCGAGCCGGGACTGTATGTCAAGTTTCCTCCGCCGATTGACCGGGTACATCGGTTTGATTCGCGCAGCCGGCTGTATGAAGGCGTTCTGGAAGAGACCAACACCGCGGGCAACGAGCCGATCATTGTCAACAGCTATGTGATCTGGCGGATCGCCGACCCGGAGCGTTATCTCGTGGCGGTGCAGGACCTGACCAGCGCCGAAGACAAGCTGCGCAGCCTGCTGCGAAACACGCAGAACTCTGTGATCGGGCGGCACCATTTCAGCGAGTTTGTCAATACCGACCCGGAACACATTCGGTTTGAGCAGATTGAAGCGCAAATGCGGGACGAAATCGCCGAGCATGCACTGACGCAGTACGGGATGGAAATCCAGACGGTGGGCATCAAGCGGTTGATGATTCCGGAACGGGTGACGGAAAAGGTGTTCGAACGGATGAAGGCCGACCGCAAACGCCGCACCGATTCGATTCTGGCAGCGGGTAACTCCGAGGCCGAGGGCATTCGCAGCGACGCGGATGCGATGCAGAAAGAATTGCTGGCGGTGGCGGACTCGCAGGCCAAAGCCATTCGCGGGACCGGCGACGCCGAAGCGGCCCGGTATTATCAGATGCTGGAGGCCGATCCGGAGTTGGCGATGTTCCTGCGGGACATCGAGGCGCTTAAAAAGATACTCAAAGAGCGGAGTACGATTGTGCTGGGGGTGGAAACCGAGCCGATTCATTTGCTGAAAGAATTGCCCTCGTTCCAGTCACAACAAACTTCGACCAACGACTAAGCGGCGGGAAGGACGACTATGGCACATACACACGAACATCATTCTCCCGGTCAATCGCCGGATGAACTCCAGGCTGCCCGGATTGACGAACTGGATCCGGCGGGTCAATCGCTGACCAACGCGCTTCGTCACAGCTTTGTGATTTTGAAAATCATCATGGTTTTGCTTGTGGTGCTGTTTCTCTTCAGCGGCGTGTTTCGCGTTCAGCAGAACGAAGAGGCGCTGGTGCTGCAATTCGGCAAGTTCCGCGGCGAGGGCGAATCCCGCATCCTGCGACCGGGGCTGAAATTTGCGTTTCCCGAACCGATCAGTGAGGTGATTCGCATTTCCGTAAAGCACATTCAATCGCTGGCGATTGATTCGTTCTGGTACTTTGAAACCGAACAGGAACGGCTGGGGCAGGCGCCGCGACGGGATGTGACCGGACCCCTGAATCCGCTGCAGGACGGTTACAACCTGACGCGCAACGATCAGCAAACAGGTCAGGCCGGCGCGGACTATAACATCGTTCATTCACGCTGGGTGGTGACGTATTACGTCCGTTCGCCGGTGGATTTTTTTGAGACCGTTTATGTACGGCCGCGTCAGCCGGGCGAGGATTTTCTGGATGCGGCGGCCGAGACAGTTGAGCCGCTCCTGAATAGTTTGGCGTCGAATGCCATCGTATCGACGCTGGTCAAGTACAGCATTGACGACGCGGTGCGAAGCCGAACCGACATTGCGGTGGACGTCAAAAACACTTTGCAGCGCAAGTTGGACGACATCGGCAGCGGTCTTGAGATCGACGCGGTGCGGGCCGACCGCATCGTCTGGCCGCGTCAGGTCGATGAGGCGTTTCAGGCCTCCAATCGTGCCCGCCAGGAACGTTCTCAGATGGAAACTGAAGCCCGGTCTTATCAGGAACGTCTGCTGACGGAAACCGGCGGCCCGGGGGCGGAACGAGTCCTTCGGACGCTGCGCGACGCGAATCTGACGCAGGAACAACAGGCCGAAGAAGTCGCCAAACTGACCGGCCAGGCGCAGACGCTGATCGCCGAGGCCAGGGCGTACCGAACCCGTGTGGTGGAAGAGGCCAAGGCCAACGCGGAGTACCTGGAAAACCTGCTGCCGGAATATCGCAAACGGCCGGAACTGGTCTTGCAGAAGATCTATCAGGACGCCATTGAGGAAGTCCTGGCGGGCGCTGAAGAGAAGATTCTTATTCAGCCCGCCACGGGCGGACAAAGCCGCGAGGTGCGCGTATTGATCAATCGCGATCCGCAGATTCGCCGACCTCAACCTGACCAGCAGGACGGCAGCGGACGGTAAGCGATAGTAACAACCGACGAAACAAAACGATTTTGAGAAAGCCGTATGGGACATAATCATTTACAAATCAAGGCAACGGAATTTGATGAGGCGACGCTGGCCGAACACGCCGATATGGAACACAAGCAGTTTCGCGTCAGCCTGGCGTTGTTCGGGACGCTGGCGGGCGGGGTGCTGATTCTCAACAGTATTCTTGTGAATCTTGATATCTTTTCCTGGTTGTATGGGCCGTCCAGTCATGATTTGAGCGGGATGATGGCGCTGGTCGGAGCGATTTTGCTGGGTCTGCCGATTGTTCTTCATGCCATTGAAGGGGTTCTTCACGGCCATATGCACATGGACGAATTGGTGGCGCTGGCGGTCATTGCCGCGTTTGCCATCGGCCAGTATGTCGAGGCCGGGACGGTGGCGTTTATTATGCTGTTGGCCGAATTGCTGGAGACGCGCACGGCGCTGGGGGCGCGGGCGTCGATCGAATCGCTGATCAAGCTGACGCCGACGACGGCGCATCGGCTGACCGCCGAAGGCAGCGAAGTGGAGGTCAAGGTCAGCACACTGGCCGCGGGGGATGTGGTGCGGGTGCGGCCGGGCGACAATATTCCCGCTGACGGGCAGATCACACGCGGCCTGAGTACGGTTAACGAGGCGACCATCACCGGCGAATCGCTGCCGGTCGATAAGGTCGTAGGGATGATGGTGTTTGCGGGAACGACCAACCTGACGGGCGTGCTGGATATCGAAGTGACCAAGGCCGGACAGGATACGACGCTGGGGAAGGTGCAGCAGTTGATCATGGCCGCCGAGAAGACGCAATTGCCGATCATGCGGATGATCGACCAGTACGTCAAGTGGTACATTCCGACGGTTCTGATGATCAGCCTGATCATCTATTTCTTTACCAAAGATATGACCCGCTCGATTGCGGCGCTGGTGATTTCGTGTCCGTGTCCGCTGATTCTGGCGACGCCGACGGCGATGGTGGCGGCGCTGTCGGCAGCGGCTCGGCTGGGCATTCTGGTCAAGAATGTTTCGCTGCTGGAGATCGCGGGCAAAATTACGGCGGTGGTGTTTGACAAGACCGGTACACTGACGACGGGGCAGCTCTATGTGACCAAACTGGAGCCGGCGGCGGACGTCGAACCGGCCGAAATGCTGGCGCTGACGGCCTCGGCCGAGCAGATGAGCAAGCACCCGGCCGCACGGGCGGTGGTGAATTTGGCCAAAGAGGCCAATGTGATCTTTTCACCCGCCGAAGCGTTTGAAGAGACGCCGGGCAAGGGCGTGACGGCGACGGTTTCCGGGCGTACGGTGCTGGTGGGACGCGACAGCTTTTTGAAGGAAAAGGGCATTGACGTTTCGACGGTGTCGGACCCGTCGCTGCACGAAGAACAGGGGTTCAGCACGCTGTATGTCGCCGCCGACGGTGTGTGCGTCGGCTGGGTCGGCTTACAGGACAAGGCGCGGCCGGAAGCCAAGCAGGCGGTTGCCGAGTTGTTCGATTCGCAGGTGCGTCGGGTGACGATGCTGACCGGCGACCGGGGCGAGGTGGCCAACCGCGTTTCGGCGGAGCTGGGCTGTACGGACTTTAAGGCGCACTGCCTGCCGCAGGACAAGCTGGCGGTGGTCGAACAGATCCGGCAGGAAGGGCATATTGTGGCGGTGGTCGGCGACGGCATCAATGATGCGCCGGCGCTGGCGGCGGGAGATTTGGGGATCGCGATGGGGGCGGCCGGCAGCGATGTGGCGATCAACTCGGCGTCGATTGCGCTGATGAGCGACGACCTGCGGCGGCTGCCGTTTTTGATACATTTGTCGCGCAAGACCCGCACCGTCATCAACCAGAATCTGGGGTTCGGGGTAATGTTTATTCTGTTGGGAATTATTGCCGCGGCGGTGGGGTGGCTGCCGGTGATTGTCGCCGCGGTGCTGCATCTGGGCGGGGCGGTGGTGGTGGTCTTTAACAGCGCCCGGCTGGTGCGGTACGGCGAACACCTGGATCCGCATGTGCCGAGCGGGCCGCGAAGCGGTGTTTGAGTTATGGTAATGAGAGTGTGTGAATATAGCGGAGTGATAGACAGTGTCTGCTGAAAATGCCTACGCGATAGAAACGGTTGCTTTGACCAAGGTGTTTCCCGACTGGTGGGGACGCGCCAAGGTGGTGGCGGTCGATGGCCTGGATCTTCAGATCGGCTATAACGAGATATACGGGTTTCTCGGCCCCAACGGTTCGGGCAAGACGACCACGATTAAGATGATTCTCAATCTGCTGCGTCCGACCAAAGGACATGCGTTTGTGCTGGGGGGGATGTGCGACGATCCGGACATCTCGTCTCGCGTCGGTTATCTGCCTGAAGAGTCCTATTTGTACCGGTATTTGACGGCGCGGGAGACGCTGGATTTTTACGGGCGTATTTTCGGCCTGCCCCGCGAAGTCCGCAAAGAACGCATCGAGACGCTGTTGGAGATGGTGGGGCTGACGGGGATGGGCAACCGGCCGGTGGGGACGTTTTCCAAGGGAATGGCACGGCGCATCGGGCTGGCGCAGGCGCTGATCAACGACCCCGACCTGCTGATTTTGGACGAGCCGACGGCGGGGATGGATCCGATGGGCACGCGGCAGATGAAAGATTTGTTTGTCGAGCTGGCGCGGCGGGGCAAGACGATTCTGCTGTGCAGCCATTTACTGGCGGATGTGGAGGATATCTGCGACCGCATCGGGATCCTGTATGGCGGCACAATGCAGGTGGAAGGGGCGGTGCGGGAGCTGCTTCAGCATCAGGACCAGACGGAGATTCGCACCGGTCGGCTCAGTGCGGCGGCACTCGCGAAAATTCATGCGATTGCCAAAGAAGAAGGGTATAACTGCGACGTTCACAAGCCGGTCGATAAACTGGAAAGCTATTTTATCAATATTGTTAATCAGGCGCTGGAGCAAAAACAAGTGACCAGCGGCGCCGGGGCGGGCACGGGCATTACGGGCTTTTTGGCCGCGCGGCCGATTGTGCGTACCGAGAGCCTGCTCGATCAGTTGGTGACGGCGCGGGTGGACGCGACGGCCTCAAAGGCCGAAACCGCGACAAAGACCGAACACGTTGTGCCCACTCCGAGTCCGCAGACGGATAAAACGCTGTTGGACAAACTGGCCACGGCCCGGCCGGCCGCCGAACCGAAAACCGAAAAAATCCAGCCACATCAGCAAGAGGCACCCAAACCCGTCGAGACCGTCAAGAAGGACATTCTCGAAGGGTTGATGGAACGCAAAAACAAGGCCGACGGCCGCACCGAGGCGACGCAGTCGGATAATGATAACGAGGGACGCCATGCATAGTCTCTGGGCCATCGCGCGGAATACGCTCTCGCAGGCGATCCGAATGAAGGCGGCCGTTGTGGTGGTCGTGCTGCTGGTCGTTCTTCTGCCGCTGATGAGCGTCACCATGGAAGGCGACGGGACGCTGCTGGGCAAGCTGCAAACGTTTGTCAGTTACGGACTGGGGCTGGTGAGCCTGCTGCTGTGTGTCCTGACGATTGCGATTTCCACGTTTACGCTCAGCAACGACCTGAAACGCAAGCATCTGTACCTGGTAGTGACAAAGCCCGTGCGGCGTCACCAGATTGTCGCTGGCAAGCTGCTCGGCATTTTGCTCTTGAATATCGCCTTGCTGTCGGTCTTCGGAGCGATTATTTATGGCCTGACGCTGACGATGCCGGGGATGATTGACGCCGATCCGGCGCAGCGGGAACGTGCCCAAGCGGAGTTTTTCACGGCGCGATCGGGTCTGAAAGTTACCTACGATGAGGCGGAACTGATAAAAAGGGCCGAGCAGCGTTTTACGGACCTGCGCGCCGCCGACCAGCTTCCGCGTGATATGGAACAAGCACAGGTGCTTCGGGAACTGCTGGCGCAGGAGCGGATGGTGGTCAAGTCCTGTCCATCCGGTCGGACCAAACGCTGGGATTTTGACGGGGTGAGGTTTAAAAATCCCGACGATCCTGATGCGACCATCTTTGTTCGCTACAAACTGGAGACTGCCGGGGTGCAGCCTAATGACCAGGTCTATGGGGTGTGGAAGATCGGCGATCTGCGTCAGTTGGACGCAGGGGTCGGACAGGTCAAAACGCCGATTTATGACGCTTTACAGGATGCCACCGTACGCACGTTCCATGAATTTTCAGTGCCGGCCGACGCGGTGGCTGAGGATGGGTTCCTGGGGGTCGCGTTTTTTAACAACCCCTCGCTGAATAACACGACAGTGATTTTGGACGACGTGGAAGTGTTGTTTCACAGCGGAACCTTTTCGACCAACTATCTTAGGGCACTGGTGATGATCTATATCCGTCTAACGTTTCTGGCGGCGCTGGGGGTGTCGCTGACGACGTGGCTGTCGTTTCCGGTGGCCATTCTGGTATGTCTGGTGGCGTTTTTTGCCGGGACCGCCAGTGGCTTTATTGCCGAATCGATCGACGGACTAGGGACAACGATCGGCCTGGTGTATCATTTGACGCTGCGGCCGCTGTTGTGGATGATTCCGCAGTTTGACGGCGACCATAACCCGACGACCTATATCATTAACGGTCGTCTGATTGAATGGCCGTTTCTGTCACTTGCGATTCTCGTGACGATTTTTGTCAAGGCGGCCGTGGTACTGCTGCTGGGGATGTGGATCTTCCGTCGGCGTGAGATTGCCAAAGCGGTGGTTTAATCATTTGGATATTGAGTAGAAATGAAAGATACCTTTGTTGTTATACTTTGCCTGATCGTCGGGGCGGCCTCTTTAATTGGCGCGGCGATGCAGATGGACGGGATTCACACCGCTCGCGAGGAGATGGGGCTGGTGGCGACGACCTCGCTGGAAAACGCGCCGCCGTCGCTGGCGTTTGCGACAGTGGCGATGGGGGCGTTTCGCGGATTGGTGGTCAATATTCTCTGGATCCGGGCGGACAATCTCAAGCAGGAGGGCAAGTTTTTTGACGCCAAGCAACTGGCCGAGTGGATCACGACGCTTCAGCCGCGATTTGCGGCGGTGTGGGATTTTCATGCCTGGAACATGGCGTATAATATCTCCGTGGCGATTCCCAATACCCAGCCGGAGGAACGCTGGCGGTGGGTGCGCAATGGGTACGAATTGCTGCGCGACCGGGCGATCCCGCTGAATCCGAACAGCATTATCCTCTATCGCTCGCTGGCGTGGATATTTCAGCACAAGATCGGCGACATTTCCGATGACGTGCATCGCTATTACAAAAAAGAGCTGGCCGTTTCCATGCGTTCCTTGCTGGGAGAGCAGCCGGACAATGCGTTTTTTGATCGGCTGGCGGCGGCCCCCAAGACATTGGAGGCGGCACTGACCGATCCGACGGTCGCATCGTTTATCGAAGCACTCCAGCAGGCCGATCCGGCGTTTGCGGATCGCGCTAAGCTGGTGGATCAATATTTATCGCTGCGCCAAATGCCGGCCCGGTTTTCGAAAGAGGCCTTTGCGGTGATCGATGACTGGCGGGACTCGGAGGCCCTGGAGGCCTTTGATCTATTTGCCCGTGCCGCCAAGCTGCGGAGCGAGTGGAAATTTGATATTGACTTTATGATTCGGCTGAACAAACAGTACGGGCCGGTGGATATTGACGACCCTGAAAAGACCTATCCGCTGAGATGGGATCACCCGGGCACACATGCGATGTATTGGGGTGCGATGGGGCTGGAAGTGGCCGGGCGTCCGGAGCAGTATCGTGTCGATGAAAAAAACACCGACCGGATTATCTTTCACAGTCTCCAGATGCTGTTTCGTCGCGGGCGTGTGGTGCTGTACGAGGAACCGGAACAGGGTACGGCGGTCTTTCTGCTTCCGGACATGCAAATGTTTGATGTGTGCAATCGGTTTTGGCAGGAGATCATCGAAAAATATGAGGAGTTTGAGGGGGGCAACCCCAAGGCGGTTCGGGGCGGGCACAAAAACTTTCTCGAAAATGCCCTTGTGATGTTTTATCAGTCCGGCCATACCCGTAAGGCAGCGCAGATTTATCGCCAACTTCAAACGCAGCACGAGTTCGACGATACCGGTTATGTTCGCACGGAATACAAAGTGCCAATGATGACATTTATCCGTAACCGGCTCAGAGAAGAACTGCAAAGCATCGGTATTCACGATGCAACGGAGTTCATTATTTCAACGCTGCGGGAAGGATATTTCCGATACGCCCTATATGAAGACGATGATGCGGCCGGCCGTGAAAATATGGCGCGTGAAGTCTTTGAAATGTATCAGGAAGAAATGGGGCGGCAGGATCAGGAACGCGTGGGGCTGCCGTCACTGGATCGGCTGCGGTATGGCGCGTTTTTGATGTTTATGGAAGATCCGGCGTATCCGGAAACGATGCGGATCAACCTACTCGGACGCATTCGTCTGGAGCGTCCCGATCTGTTTGAAAGACTTCAGCAGCAGGAATCGCAGCTGTTTGAAGAATTACAACAACGTCAACAGCAGCAACAGCCGTTGCGGTGAATGATTATGTGATAAACCACGTTTGCTATGCGTGCTTCGAGCGGCGTTAAACGGACCCTTAACCTCTATGCTTTTTGCGGTACAAAAGGAGAATATTTTTGACATCGGTTGTTCCTTTAGATCAATTGACGGCATCCCAAAAAGAAGCGGTCTTTCATAAAGATGGGCCGCTTTTGGTATTGGCCGGCCCCGGCAGCGGCAAGACCCGTGTGATCACCAGTCGCATCGCGGCGCTGATCGATGCGGGTGTGCGGCCGTACCAAATCTGTGCGATAACGTTTACCAATAAGGCTGCCGAGGAGATGCGGCTGCGTGTCGAGCAGAACGCCCCGGCGGCCGGCGTGTATGTCAGTACGTTTCATTCGCTGTGTGTACGTATTCTGCGGCAGTACGCCGAACAGGCGGGGATCGGGTCGAATTTTACCATTTATGATATGGACGACCAGAAGCGGTGTATGAAAGAGGCGATCATCGCCTGTCAGGTTGAGTTCACTCAGTTTGCCCCGGCGCGGATGCTGGAGGCAGTTTCACGGCTCAAGAACGACTTGGAAGACCCGGAAGCCTACGCGGCGCGGGCGGACGACTATTTCGGCAAGTATCTGGCTAAAATCTATGCCCAATATCAGTCGCTGCTGCGTCAGAACAACGCCTTGGATTTTGACGACCTGCTGGTCAAGACAGCGTTTTTGCTTCGCGACTGGCCGGAGGTGCGGCTGGCGTTGAGCAACCGATTTCGGTATCTGCTGGTCGATGAATATCAGGACACCAATCACGCGCAGTATCAGATTGCCAAGGGGCTTGCGCTGGCGCATCGCAACATCTGTGTGACGGGCGATCCCGACCAGTCGATTTACCGGTGGCGGGGGGCGGACATTAAAAATATTCTCGTCTTTGAAAAGGACTGGCCCGAAGCGGTCGTCGTCAAGCTGGAGGAAAACTTCCGCTCGACGCCGAACATCCTTGATAAGGCCTCGAAGCTGATCGTCGTCAACACCAAACGCAAGCACAAGGACTTGATCGCCACGCGACCGGCCGGCGACGAGGTGGTCATCGAGACGTGCGAGGATGAGACGCAGGAGGCTGTTTGCACCGCCGAAGGCATCAAGAAACTGATTGCCGCCGGCATCGACCCCAACGAGATCGCGGTGTTTTATCGCGTCAATGCGATGAGCCGCACGATTGAAGAGGCGCTCATCCGCGACCGGCTGCCGTATCAGGTGGTGCGCGGCGTGGAGTTTTACGCCCGCAAAGAAATCCGCGATATGCTCAGCTATATGAAGCTGATCGTCAACCCCAAAGACGATATCGCGTTTCGCCGGGCCATCGGCACGCATTCGCGCGGCATCGGCAAAACCTCCGTCGAGCGGCTGGAGCCGTACGCCCGCAAGATGGGGCTAAGCCTCCTGGAAGCGGCCGCTTATGCGGACAAGGTTGAGACGATCAATCGCCCGACGCAGTTGCGTTTGAAGGCCTTTGCCGCGATGATTGAAAAATTCGCCAAGGACACCGATACACCCGTCGGGTCGCTGATGGACTGTGTGTTTGCCGAAAGCGGCTATGCCGAGGCGCTGAAAAATTCGGGAGCCGACGCCCAAAGCGCGATCGAAAACGTCAATGAGTTGATCAACGCGGCCGCCGAGTATGACCGCCGCACCGAGACGCCGTCGCTGACCGATTATATGCAGTCCATCGCCCTGTACAGCGACACTGACGCCTACAATCCGGACGCCGGGCGGGTCTCGTTGATGACGCTGCACGCGGCCAAGGGGCTGGAGTTTGACCATGTGTTTCTCATCGGGCTGGAAGAGGGCATCTTGCCGCATGAGCGGAGTCTTAACGTCGGCAACGACGATATAGAAGAGGAGCGGCGGCTCTTGTTTGTCGGCATTACGCGGGCACGGAAAACGCTGCAATTGAGCTACGCCCGGCATCGGGTGCTGCGCGGCCAGTTCATTCGCTCGACGCCGTCGCCGTTTTTGTATGAGATCGGCTTTGTCGGCGAGCAGAGCGGCAATTTTGACGACAACTGGGATGACGATGAATTTTCCGACTTTCCGAAAAAGCCGACTCAAATGGTTAGAACCAGCGAATCCGCACCATCGTCGATATCGACCCGCAAGACCTCGGCCGTCGGGACGGCACCGGCCTATTGCGTTAATGAGCTGGTGTCGCACGCAAAATTCGGCCTGGGACGGGTCAAGGAATACCTCGATTTGGGGGCCGACAGCATTGTCGTGGTGAAATTTAATTCTGGGCAGACCAAGTCGCTGATGCTAAAATACGCGAAAATAGAGCGTGTAGGACGGTGAGCAAAAGAGGTTAGAAGATAGAAGTAAGAGGTTTTCAGATTCAGGAGATTGAACGTGGGACAACAGCAGATTCAGTTGTATTATAAAAATGTGATGGCTGATGTGATTGGCGCCGAGCACGGCATTACCCAAACGCAGTTGGACGAGTTGGCGCAAATGACTGCGCCGCTGATTGCCGAGTTGAACCGGCAGCGTAGGGCCGGCAAGACCCGCTACCGCGACCTGCCGTATCACGAGGATTATCCCCGTCAGGTCAAGGCGATGGCCGACGCGGTGCGCGGTGCGTGTGATAATTTTGTGGTGCTGGGTATCGGCGGCTCGGCACTGGGCAATATCGCGCTGCAGACAGCGCTGAATCCCTATCTGTACAATCTGGACGACAGGCAGCGAAAAGGGCCGCGGTTGTTTGTGTTTGACAATGTCGATCCGCACCAGTTGGGCAGCTTTTTGGATTGGGTCAGTGACAAGCTTGACAAGACGATCTTTAACGTCATCAGCAAGTCCGGCCGCACCGCCGAGACCGCGGCGCAGATGATGGTCCTCTTTGAGATGATCGAGAAGAAACTTGGCGCGGATGCCCTGAAAAAACAGGTCATTGCCACCACCGACGCCAACGAGGGCACGCTTCGCCAGATCGCCGACGCCGCCGGACTGCGGACGCTGGAGGTGCCGGACGGCGTGGGAGGGCGGTTCAGTGTGCTCAGTCCCGTCGGGCTGCTCAGCGCGGCCGTGTGCGGTATTGATATCGACGGCCTGCTGGCCGGGGCACGCGCGATGGACAAGCGGTGCAGCGAGGAAGATTTCTTCAAAAATCCCGCCGCCCTGAACGCGGCGATCAACTGGCACTACTACAATCTCGGTAAACACATCTCCGTGATGATGCCGTATTCGCATTCGCTCAAGGACATTTCCGACTGGTATCGTCAACTCTGGGCCGAGAGCCTGGGCAAGACCCACGATGTGCAGGGAAAACAGGTCTTCGTCGGGCCGACGCCCGTCAACGCCCTGGGCACAACCGACCAGCACAGTCAGGTACAGCTTTACCGCGAAGGGCCTAACGACAAGCTCTTTACGTTCCTGCAAGTGGCGGCGTTTAATCGTGATGTGGTCATCGGCGCTGCGCCGGAAGTTGCGCCGGAATTGGGGTTTCTGGCCGGTCAGCCGATGTCGCGTCTGCTCAATGCCGAGAAGACAGCCACGGAGTACGCCTTACTGCACGACAAGCGTCCGTGCCTGACGGTGTTTTTTGACGGCATTTGTGCTGAGACGGTCGGACAGTTTATTTACTTGTTTGAGGTCACCACGTCGCTGGCGGGGCTGTTGTTTAATATTGACCCCTACGATCAGCCCGCAGTGGAGCTGGGCAAAGACGCGACGTTTGCCCTGATGGACAAGCCCGGCACCGAGGCGATGGCCGAGAAAATTCGACCGGTGGCAAAGATAGATAAAACCTTTCTGATTTAAAAGCAGATGATTGAAGTTAAGCGAAAACCGGCTTAACGCTGTAAAAAAGGAATCAGACCCATGGATTTTGCGGTGATTCTGGCGGGCGGTTCGGGAAAGCGGCTCTGGCCGCTGAGTCGGCAAAAGCGACCCAAGCAGGTGCTTCGGCTGCTGGAGGGGCAAACTCTGTTGCGGGGCTGCTTTAAGCGGCTGACGAGCTTGTTTGATCTCCGCAATATATTGGTCATGACCAACGCCGATTGTGTTGACATGGTGCGTGAGAATCTGATCGAGCTTCCCGAAGAAAATGTGATTGCCGAGCCGGCGGTACGGGATACGGCCGGGGCGATCGGTCTGGCGGCGACGGTGTTGAGCAAGTACGACCCGGAATCGACGATGGCGGTAGTAACCGCCGATCAGACGCTGGAGCCGGTGGAGGTGTTCAGTGCGGCGATGCAGACGGCCTTGTCGTTTGTTAATGAGAACCCCGAATCGCTGGTGACGTTTGCGGTAGAACCGACGTTTCCGAGTACGCATTACGGCTACATCAAGCTGAGGGCGCCGAAGTCCTGCGGCGAGTCGGCGGACGCCGTGCGGCGGGTGGAGGCCTTTCGCGAAAAGCCCGACGAGGCAACGGCGTTTGGGTATGTGCAAAGCGGCGACTATTGCTGGAATTCGGGGCTGTTTGTCTGGAAGAACCGGACGATTCTCGAGCAGCTTAGAGAGCATCTGCCGGAGTGCATCGAACCGCTCAGGAAGATTCAGGCCGACTGGGGCTGTCCCAGTCAGCAAATCGCGATTCGGGAATGGTTTCCGCGACTGCCGAGGATCAGTATCGATTATGCGGTGCTGGAAAAGGCCAAGGACGTGTACGCCATCCCGCTGGATTGCCGATGGCTCGATCTGGGGTCGTTTGCCGCGCTGGCCGATGTGATCAAATCCGACGCCGACAACAATATCGTCGTGGCCGGCCACTGCCAGATGCTGGAGTGTAAAAACAATATCGTGGTGACCGAAGATGCCAACCATCTGATTGCCTTGATCGGTCTGGATAACGTGATCGTTGCCCACAGCCCCGATGCGACGTTGGTTTGTCCGGCCAACCAGAGCCATCGGCTCAAGGAACTGCTGGAGGAAATCCACCGGCATGGACGCGAAAAATTTTTATAATACATAACGTAATAAAATATGTAATTGCAACGAAATAATTAACCACCGAGACCGCCGAGGACACGGATTTGATTAAAAAGAAATCGGCGTTCTCGGTGTCTTCGGTGGTTAACCTTTTTTGTTGTATGAGAATTCAGTCATATATGGATGAACAGTGTAATGCGAATTCTGGCGATTGATCACGGCGATAAACGCACCGGGCTGGCGATTTCCGACGCGGCCGGGACGCTGGCCAGTCCGCATTCGGTCATCGAGACGCAAAACGAAACTTTCCTTATTGACTGTATCGCCGGGATCGTCGAGAAGGAAGCCATCGAAGCGATTGTGGTGGGCTTGCCGCTGAATATGGACGGCAGCGAGGGGCCGCGGGCCAAGCGCGTGCGGGCGTTTGCCGGGACGCTGTCGGCGATGATCTCCGTGCCGATTGATTTTTATGATGAGCGACTGAGCAGCTTTTCCGCCGATGCGCTGTTTCGCGATGCGGGCTTGACGCGGAAAGACAAGAAAAAGTGTATGGATGCAGTAGCCGCATCGGTTTTCTTGCAGGGGTTTCTGGACAGCCAAAACGTCACATCTGACCATTCCGCCAATCCGCGGCTTGTCCGCGATGGGGATACGCATTCGCTGGCCAAACGGGCGGTGATGGAATTTACACGTGCCGCCCAAGCGGCGGTCAGCGAGCGAGGGGCTTTTTTCGCGGCAGTTTCCGGCGGCCGGACGCCGCGGCTGTTTTTTGAGCGGCTGGCCCGGCCCGCCGATGCGGCCGACATTCCCTGGGACAAAACCCATTTGTTTTGGGCGGATGAGCGGTGCGTGCCGCCGGAGTCGCCCGACAGCAATTATCGTTTGGCGGTTGACACTTTTCTCGACGCCGTCCCCATCCCGCCCCAGCAGGTGTATCGCGTACACGGCGAATACGACGACTGCCGACGGGCGGCGGACGCTTACGAGGCTACGCTCAAAATGGCTTTTGACGTACAGGAAGGGCAGGTGCCCTGTTTTGACCTGATCGTTCTGGGGCTGGGGGAGGATGGGCATATCGCTTCGCTGTTGCCCGGCGACCCGGGGGTGTCGATTGCCGATCAGTTGACCTGGCCGGTGTTTCACAAAACACGGCTCAATCGCGTCACGCTGACGGCGCCGGTTCTGCAGCACGCCCGTACACTGCTGGTGATGGTCTCCGGGCTGGATAAAGCACAGATCGTGCAAACGCTCTTTTCGTCGCCGCCGGACGTGCAGCGTTTTCCGGCGTATGTCCTTTGGCCGGTGATAGATAAAGTATTGTGGCTGATCGATGATCAGGCCGCGTCGCTGCTTTAGGCCAACGGCCTGCCGTCGGGGCCGAGCATCTTGAGGATTTTGCATGGGCTTTTGTCAAGAAGCTTACGCAGCGGGGCCGCAGATTTTTTGTCTTTGCTGAAGACCACCGCTGACTCGGCACAGCGAATGATCCGCCCGCGATCCGGGTGTGCTGCTAAATACGGGGCGTTCAGCAGGATGATATCATATCTTGGCTGTGTTGCGGCCAGCAGCGATTTTAGGTCCATTTGCCGAAACTGTGTAAAAAGATGAGCCGGCCAGATATGCAGGTTCGCGACGCCCGTCACCACCGGCGTAGCAGGCCGCGGCACAGAGGCGATCTCGAACACGTGAGACAACGCGTCGCGCCGCGTATCCAGATCGATGAGCAGACATTTTTCCGTGGCTGCCAGTTGAATCGCCAGATTGACTGGAATCGTAACAGGCAGATTGTCGAGACTGGCGGCTGCCAGAAGAAGACGGCGGGGTTTTCCGTTGGGTGTTCCCGTAGCGGCCAGCAGGGCGTTGTAATCAAACGTCTTATCCTGTGCCGCGTCCGGTATTTTCTTCGGATGTTTTTCTTTCTTTTGGCCAAACAGCCAGACCAACCCCAAGATCAGTGTTACGAAGAAAAAAACCGCCATTCCGGCAATCACCGCATATAACCAGCCGGAATACATAAGCGATGAAATCCACTCTCCGGTTTCTTCTGCAATTTCAGCGATCATAATGATCAATTGTCCATCGTGGATTGATACGGCGAGAACGAAACATTGGCCCCGCATAAACGCCGGATATCATTGTGAATAATGGTGTCCAGCAGTTCGGTTTGGTAGGCGGTCAGTCCTTCGCCGTGCCATCGCAAAAAGCGCTGCGAATGGCCGGCAGGGCGGAGCGGTTGATCCTGCGGCGGCGGGGCGGTTTTGTCAGTTACATACTGCTGCATCACATGCTCGATGGAACTGTTCGAGGTTATCTTTCCACCGTTGCGAGCCGGTCCCTGGCGACGTTCGGAGGATGTCTTTCGCTGCTCGGTCAAGATTTGCTCGGCCAGATTAAACGTTGGAACCGCATTGTCCGCCAGCTTTTGTTCAAGATGCACATCGTCTTCGGAAATTATCTCTCCGGTCGGTTCGCAGTACGGTTCCAGCGATGGATCATCAAAAGCATCTGTATCTTCGTCGGTCATTTCAAATTCGGAAACGGCGTCTTCACGTTCGCGTTCCTTCTCCAAACGCACATTGTTCAGTATGTCAAGCAGTTCGGCGTTTTCACGAGTCAGCGCCGCGTTGGTCGAATCCGACTGCTCCAGCCGCAGTTGTGCGTCAGAAAGCTCCTCGCGGAGAGCCTCCAATTGCTGCTGCCGCTCGTCCCGCGTCTGCATGGCTTGTGCCTGGGCTTCCTTGAGCGATTCGAGGGTAATCGCCCACTCGGCGGCCTGGGTCTCAAGTCGTTTTTCTGCTGTTTCTTTTTCCTCGCCTGTCCGTCGAACCGTCTCGGCCTGTTCGGATAGAGCAGTTGCTTGTTCCTCAATTTGCAGTTTCAGTGCGGAAATCTGCCCGATCTTTTCGGCCAGCTGCTGTTCCAGCAGGTGAATTTTTTCGTGCAGCGGCTCGATCGATTCCGGCGGCGGCGGGGGGGCCTCAGGCTCGGGCGACACGTCCGGCTCAGGCTCGGACGGGATAGAGGCGGTCGCTTGCTCGGCAGAGGCTGTTTTCTTTTGCAGCGTTTCAAAAGGCATAATGTGTATGCCGACAGGCGAGCTTGGCGATCTTGAGGATCCAGAAATAGGTGCATTTGATTCCGATGATTGTTCTGGATTAAGGGGTTGTGTGGATTGTGGGATTTGTATGGGTTTTTTATCGGGGATCAGGGGCACACGGTTACCCGCCTGCAAGGCACGCTGCAAGTCCAGCTTGCACTGAAGGATGTCGGCATCCAAATCGGATTTTCGCTGTTCATTATTTTGCATCGGACCCTCCGGTCAAAACCGGCTTATAACACAAACCCCGCCCCAAATCAAGCCTCCTTTGAAAAAGCACAGACGCCCAGCCCCTCCAGCAGGCGCTGGATGCGTTCCATCGGCAGACCCATCACGTTGGTGAATGACCCTTTGATACGCTCGACGAAGGTATCGCCGGTTTCCTGAATGCCATACGCCCCGGCCTTGCCCTGCCAGTTGCCCCCGGCGATATGGTCGGAGATCTGTGCCTCGGTGAGCGGTCGCGGATAAACGGTCGTGATGTCGGCTTCTATGATCTCGATCTTTTTGGCGATGCACACCAAGGCAATACCGGTGATGACCTTGTGCGGACGGCTGAACAAACGGCGGGTAATCGCCTCGGCGTGGGCTGCATCGTCGGGTTTGCCGATGATAAGGCCGTCATCATCGACCACCGTATCGGCGCCGAGAACGAAATATTCGGGATACCGTACGGCCACTTCGTTGGCTTTGGCCAGGGCGAGCTGTTTGCTCAGCAACACCGAATCGGTGGCGGCGGTTTCAAATGCTTCTTCATCGACGGCCGAAGGCACGATCTCAAACCGATAGCCCGCCTGCCTCAAAAGCTGCCGCCGCCGCGGCGAGGCCGAGGCGAGAATAAATTGTATCCGATCAGATTGCACGGCGAAAATTGTAACAATCCACGCACGAAAAGCAACGAATTAAACACAAAATGAAAATCCCCGGACAAAATTTGTCACGCTGTTGGGGCAGCTTGCTTCTTCGCTTTGGTCTGGGTGTATTTGCGAAATATACCAAACCCCAGCACGGCCAGCATCCCCGTCGTCATCACGCTGCTTAAGCCCATCGGCAGCGTCTCGCCATGGCTAAGATGATCCGGATTATACCCGCCGGCAAAGACGAATTGATCGATAATAAATCCTGTCGCCAGGGAACAAACTGCAATGCTGATCAGGTACGCAGCTGTCGAACGTTTGCCCAGCGTACTCCACAGCGTCGACAGCGAAGCGGCGTTGGCCGTCGGCCCGGCAATCAAAAAGACCATCGCCGCACCGGGGCTAAGACCTTTGGCGATCATCTGCACTGCCACCGGCACCGATGCGGTCGAACAGGCATAAATGGGAATGCCCACCACAAGCATCACCAGCATGGCAACCAAGCCTCCGCCGCCGGCCAGATACGACGCAAAAAAATCATCCGGCAAAACCGCCGACATCAGCGCTGCGATCACCAGACCGGCCAGCATCGAACGCCCGATATCAGTCGGCAGGACCACAAACCCGTGACGCAGCGCACGTATCAGCCAATGCCGTTGCGGCGGGGAGCCGACGGGATTCTGAGATTCGGTTTGTTCGACAGACGCAGACGGAGCTTTATCAAAAATTTCAGCCAATCCGCCGCCGAGCAGTCCGGTCGTCAGCGCCGCCAGCGGCCGGAAAATCGCCATCACCGGTCCCAATAGACTGTATGTAACCAGAAAACTGTAAACATTCGTTTGCGGCGTCGCCAGCAGAAACGACGTCGTCGCTCCTTTGCTGGCCCCGTGCTTATGCAGCGACATCGACAGCGGAATAACGCCGCACGAACATAGCGGCAGGGGGATGCCGAACGTCGAGGCCTTGAAAATAGACCAGAACCCTCGCTTGCCGAGATGCCGTTCGATGGCGTTGGGCGAAATGCAGACGCTCAGCAACCCCGCCACCAGAAAGCCCAAGAGCAGGTAAGGCGCCATTTCGGATAACGTCGCCCAAAAATCAAACACAAGGCCGGTCAAAAATTCCATCGCTATATCCCATTATTCCTATTATTAGACAAAGACCTGTCTTAAATACGCTTAGTACATTATACGCTTAGTACATTATACGCTTAGTACAGACGTTAGGTTCATAACGGCGTTTATCGGCAGCAAAGAAACCAATTACCGGTGTTATTGCGGGAACGTCACCGCTCCCGGAATGGTTGACAGCTGTGTTTCGAGTTGGCCGGTGCTGACGTTGTAATGGATGTATGGCACGCGTGCGCCGTCGGCCATGCACGGGCGGTCGTCTGTGCCGGTGATGGTCAGCCAGCCGTCGTTGGCGGCGTTATAAAGCAGTGTGTACCCTTCGAGAATGTGTTTTCCCTCTTCTTCGAAGAAGACGTGGTCTTTGGCGGTCAGTTGGGCCAGTTCTGTTCGTCCATCAGCCTCTTCGGCAAGTTCGATCTCGACTCGTCCGGCGGCGGCGCGAATGAGGCGAGACGGCACGCCGTCAATAAGCGGTATATAGGACACCTGCAGGACATCGGCGTCACCGTCGGCGACGATGCGGCGGTCGGCGGCTGTCCATTCAATGCGGTCAAAGCCTTCGATCTTGGCATAGGACGGGCCGCTCATATCCAGCCCGCCGGAGGATGCGGACGCTTCGGCGTTGCTGTTGTCCACCGCAATCTCGCCCGGGCCGGTCGCGATCAGCCGCTGGTTTGTGCGGTCGTAGATTATTTCCTGACAACTGAGCCGCGTCATCGCCAGACGGAGCGTTTCGTGCGTGCGTTTAAATTCGGCATACACGTCGCCGTCGCGGAGCGTGATGCTCTGGATGTCCGCTGTGCCTTCGGTGTTGCGGCCGAGTTTGACGATCATCGTATCGGCGCTGAATGCATTCTGTTCGGTATAAGCGGCATATTGAAGTGTCTGAATGCCGCTGACGTTGCGTTTGAAGATGATCGTCTCGATCTGGCGATCTGCCCCGGCGATAAATTCCGCATCGCCGTCGGCGGTGATCTCGACGGGCCAGTACTCCGTCAGCAGGCTGCCGTTAGGGTCGGCGGGCTGATAAAAGACAAACCGCACCGGCCCGGCGGCCTGCCCGGAGCCGGTTTGCAGATCGTAGCTGATGCTGCGGGCTTCGAATCGTGCCGGCGGTTGTTTGGCGTCGGTGGCGTCGCGGGTTTCGAGCGTGGCGGCGGCGACCGTATCGAACCGCGACGGCTGGATCGTGCCGGTCTCGTCGGCGGCAAAGGCAATCGTCGCTTCGCTGGTGTGCAGTTGTCCGCTGTCGGAGGCAAGCCGTACATCGCCGGACAGGTCAGCGCGCGCAAGCTGGCGGTCGTCGCCAAAATGAAAGACGGCCGTGTCAGCCGTGGCGAGGGAGGATGGGCCGTCGGCGTTTTCAAACCGCACCGCGCCTTCCAGATGCGCCGAGGTCAAGGCGTTTTCCGGGCCGAAGGTCAGTTTTGCGGTATCGGCGGCCGTAGATAGTGCGCCGTCGCCGCGCAGTTGGGCCGACATCCCGCCGGTCAGATTCACGCCGGTCAGTTGAAGCGAGGATTGCTGCGCCGGGGCGTCGGCAAAGAACAGTTCCATTTGTCCGGCAAACGCGATCTGTCCGGCGTCGGTACTTTCATCGCCGTTGCCGTCAAAATAAACCATCCCCGGCCCGACGATCTGTGCCTGATTGGCCTTGCGATCCCAGAGGACGGGGCCGTGCGTCTTGATGCGTCCGGCGGGGGAGCCGAGGACGATGTCGTTCTCCCAGGCGTCGCGGAACAATTCGAGCACCTCGGTGCCCGTATCGTACATCAACAGCCCGCAATAGGCCATCGGGATTGTCTTTTCGGACGACAGGGGGTCGATTTGTTCGATTCGCAGGGGCGTGCCGTTCATTTCGATGGCCGGGGTGATCGGTGTCAGAGACGCAGCCGCATTCGTCCGCGGCATCGGCTTGACAAGGATACCGCCTTCGCAGGTCACGACGACGTCGGCGCTGTCATCACGCTGGGTAGAGTCGGCAAGCAGCGTATCGATAGACGGCCGGGCGGCGATTTCTGTTTGCAGCAATTCCGCTTCTGTCGTCGGTTCGCGGTCGATGGTATCTATTGCCGGCGCAGGGCCCGTGTTCTGCGCCGCGGCGCGCATATCGGGCTGGGGCTTGCGGTCGTCCTGCCGCGCAAAGAGAATGTTACGGATGTTGATCTGATCGGCGCCGGCCACCACGATCCGGTCGCCGTAGCGAATCATCACATTGTCATCGATGGTGCACTGGTACAGACGCGAGTCCCCGTCGATTTTTTCACTACCGTCGTCCTCGGCTGCAATTGTTGAGGGGGTCTGGGGTTTGTCTATTTGCGTTTCTGCATCATCCGTCGCCAAAACAAGCGGAGCGGCCTTTCGCTCGTCAGTTTGTACGAAATCTTTGAGTCGTAAGAATTCCAAATCGAGAATATGCAGGTACTCGATCTGTCCGTCGGCGGCGTTGACCAGCAAGAGCAGCCCCTGTCCGGCAAGATCGACCTGACTGGAGATCACCCGCACCGGCCCGTCCGTCGAAAATTCCGTCCGCTCGCTGCTGAAGAGCAGGTCATCCAACAGGAGACGCGTCTCGGCAATCTCGCTGTCAGCGTGTGGGCTGATGTGTATCACCACATTGCCCTCAAGCTGGCCGTCCTGCGGCGTCACAGTTGAGCCGGCCCGCTCGGTCTGAATCAGCCCCATGTCCGCCTCGATGCGGCACTGGAAGGCGGATTCATAAAAAATGATATATGGTTTTTCCACCTGCCAGCGGGCCGACTGTTGGCCGGGATTGACCAGACGCGAAAAGCCGAATACGCGTGTCATCTGCCGTGTCACCGGGTCGCGAGTAATGTAGTACGACTGTTCGGCGCCATGGACGATGGGCTGTCCCGAACGCCGGGCATCGCCGGTCGCTTCGGGCATGTCCATCTCTTTGGCGGTGTGCGTGGTCGGCGGCTCCATTGCGCCGGCGCCGGTCAGCCGGATGTATCCCCAATAGGCCAGTCCCGTAACCGCCACGGCTGTCAGAATAATGATGATCTTTCGCATACAATCGTCCTTTGCGTCCGTATTCAGACTCGATACCGTTCCATCAGCGGCTCCCACGCCCCGGCCTGTTTAAGGATGTATTCGACAGCCTGGCCGACGGCGCCGTGACCGCCGGACATGGTCGTGATCCAATCGGCACATTCTTTCAACTCTTCGGCGGCGTTGGCGACTGCCACGCCGAAGCCGGCGCGCCGCACCAGCGGAATGTCCATTAGGTCGTCACCGACATAGGCCGTTTGTTCCGGCTGAAGGTTGAGGTCGTTCAGCAGTGATTCGAACACAGGCATTTTTTTCAGGCAGCCCTCAAAGACATGAGGGATTTGCAGTTGTTCGGCGCGGATGCGGGTCGGATTGCTTTTGCGTCCGCTAATGATTGCGCTGGTGCGTCCTGCGCGATGCCACATTCGGATCCGGTGGCCGTCATAGACGCTGAAGCGTTTGCTCTCGGAGCCGTCGGCGTGGATGATGATGCCGCCGTCGGTCAACACGCCGTCCACGTCGAGGATCAGCAGTTGAATCTGTTTGAAATCAATGTTCTTGGCCATTCATTCACATTTAACATTAAACATTTGGCATTTAACATCTCTTACCCGACAATCTTTATTGCTACAATGTCCTGCACGTCGATCAGGCCGACCGGTTTGTCGTCGGCGTCCACCACCGGCAGTTCGTCGATGCGGAACTTATGAAAGATGGCCATTGCCTCGGCGGCCAGCGTATCGGGGCGGACACGCTTGCAATCGGCGGTCATCACCTGCCGGGTTGTCTGCTGCAGGGCCGCTGCGCCATAGGTCGAAATCGCCCGCCGCAGGTCGCCGTCGGTAATGATGCCCGCCAGCCGTCCGTCGGCATCGACGATCATCACCGCGCCGCGCCGTTTGAGGGCGGCCGTCTCGTCGAGCATCTGCGCAAGGGTATCCGTCATGGCCGCCAGCGGAAGCGGCTCATCGGGCTTGAACCACATGGTCTGGCCGACGGTCATCAGCCGCGCCCCCAGTGCGCCTGCCGGATGAAACCGGGCGTACTCTTCGGCGCTGAATTGCCGCGCCTTCATCACCGTCAGCGCCAAGGCGTCGCCCAAGGCGAGCATGCACGTCGTCGAGACGCTCGGCGCAACGCCCAGCGGGCAGGCCTCGATGAGTATGCCCATGCTTAAGACCACGTCGCTGTGCCGCGCCAGCCGGGAGTCGGGATCGCCGACAATCGAGACAAGCCGGATGTCCCGTTGTTTGAGCGGTTCGATCAGACGGAGAATCTCATCGCTTTCGCCGCTGTGGCTCATGGCTAACACGATATCATCATTCTGCACGCGTCCCAGATCGCCATGTACCGCCTCGGCCGGATGCAGAAAGTGGCTGGCCGTGCCGGTGGAGGCCAGCGTCGCGCTGATCTTGCTGCCGACGATGCCGGCTTTGCCGATGCCGGTGACGATTACCGAGCCGGTGCATTCATGAAACAGTCGTACCGTTTGCGCAAACGACGGCTCAGACACCAAGCGTGTCAAGCCGCGTACCGCCGACGCTTCGGCCTCGATGACCTGTTCGGCATACACCAGGTCGATCGTGCTATCTGATTTCCGATTCTTCTGTGTCATCTGTGAAATCTGTGGTTTCAAGTTTGCTTTCATCTTTATCCGAATCGTACCGCGCTGCCGCGCTCATCATAACAGCGGAGTTTGGCCGGCTCATCATTGACGCCGAAGAAGTCCGGAGTGACGATGATTTGTTTGTCCTGTTCAGTCTCGTACCGTGCCAGAATCTGCCGCTTTTCATTCTGCAGGAACATGGCCACTTCCCGCGGCACGGTGATGTCGATGCGTTTGATCTCTTTGCGTCCGGCGGCCAGCCGCAATAATCGGAGTATCTCAATCGCCTGTGATTCGTAGCTCTTGACGACGCCCGACCCCTTGCAGTGCGGGCACATCAGGTATGTGCTGGACTGAAGCGACGGGCGCATCCGCTGCCGGGTCAGCTCGATGAGGCCAAAGGCGCTCATTTTGAGCGCGCGCGAGCGTGCCCGGTCGCCGCGCAGCGCCTCGCGAAATTCTTTTTCGACCTCGCGTTTATTCTTGTTGTCCCGCATATCGATAAAATCACAGATGATCAGTCCGCCCAAGTCGCGCAGCTTAAGCTGGCGGACGATCTCGCGAGCGGCTTCCCGATTGATTTGCAGGGCGGTCTGCTCGGCGTTGGTCTGCTTGCGGTAGCGGCCGCTGTTGACGTCAATGGCCACCAGCGCTTCGGTCTGTTCAATGACCAGCGAGCCGCCGCTTTTCAGTTCCACATGGCTGGACAGGATCTTTTCGATTTCTTTTTCGATGTTGTGGCGATGAAAGAGCGGGGACTTGCCTTCGTAATACACCGCCCGGCGTTTGAGCCGCGGCTGAACAATCGACAGAAAATCGCGAATGCGTTTAGTGACGCTCTCGCTGTCGCAGGAGATTTTGCTGATGGAGCTGTCAAAAATATCCCGTACTGTGCGAATCGCAAGATCGGACTCTTGGTACAGCTCGCAGGGGGCTTTTTCTTTGTCGAGGCGTTTGCTGATAACACTCCAGAGCCGCGTCAGATAGGCGATATCGCTCTGGAGTTCGCGTTTGTTGGCCACCTGTGCCGCCGTACGCACAATCAGACCCGATTGACGCGGCAACGAAAGGCTTTCCATCGTTTCTCGCAGTTTTATACGCTCGGCGTCGTCCTCAATCTTTTGGGAGACACCCAAGCCGGTCATCCACGGCATCAGCACCATATACTTGCCCGGCAGCGACAGATACGTCGTCAGGGTCGGCCCTTTGGTGTTAATGCCTTCCTTGGTCACCTGGACGATGACGTCCTGTCCTTTCGTGAGGCATCGCTGAATCGGCGGGCGATGGGCAAGAGCCTTGCGCCGTCCGATGTTTTCCAACTCTTCATTTTTGCCGTCGAAGTAGCGGGGGTGCAGGTCGCTGATATGCAGAAATCCGTTTTTGGACATCCCGAAATCGATGAAGGCCGCCTGGATCGCCGGTTCGACATTGACCACGCGTCCTTTGTACATATTGCCGACATGGCCGACCAGTGCGGCGCGCTCGGTATAAAGCTCCTCCAGCGAGCCGTTTTCCACGACGGCAACACGGCATTCTTCCTCGGTAACGTTAATCAACATTTCTCGTGTCATGATAACTGGTTCTCTCCTTGAAATTGGTTTGTATGACAGTCCCATTGCACGGCGATTCGGCGGACCGGTTCGGCAAGGTCACAGGGTTCAAGACCCAGCCAATGCATCAGTTCGTCGATGCGCACCGTACCGGTCGGCCGAATGGCACATACCGTTTGGATTAGGGTTTTATCCCGTGAAAATCCCTCTAAGAACGGTCGAATGTCTACCGGCCGCTGCCGGTTGTTTTCCATTCGGCGAAGTTGTACAACAGGCTCGTTGGTTGTCAGTTGTTTGATACAATGTTCCAAATGATCGCGCCTCGCCGCGTCGGGTGCAGCGGACAGCGTGAATTGATAGGTGGCCGACACAGGATAAAAGGCGGCCTTGCCGGGAATGGCGTTTGTGCCGGTCAGGGTGCAGCCTTCCGGCAGCAGGGCGGCGACAGCCCGGCCGGCAGCTTCCGGGCAGAAGTCTTCGGCCGCAACGGCTGCACACAATCGCTCGCAGTCCGACTGTACACCCACACTGCGCGGCAACGGCAACGACAGCCGGGGACGGGGGTTGAAACCCTTCGAGTAAAGCACCGGCACCTTGGCACAGGTCAGCACCCGCTGCCAGAAAGACAGCGTCTCCTGATGTGACAGGCACGCAAATCGCCCGTGTACCTTAAAGTCCGCAATAAACGTTAACACCTCTGTTTGCATCGAATCCGATAGTTTGTCGAAGCCTGCGATGCAGCGTCGCCCTAAGAGAACCTCTGCGCTCTTATGCGCCGACTGTACCGCTGCGCTTCATTGTTTTCGTTGTCCGTTAGCCCTTTAAGTACATCTTAAAAGGTTTCGGGCAAAATTTTCATCGCGGCGTCCCGCAGTATATTTTTGATCTGCCGGCTCGAATCCAGCGTCGCCACCTGCCGGGCCAGATCGCCGCATTCTTCGATTGACACGGAGCGAATGATCTTTTTGACCTCCGGAATCATCGGGGCCGCCAGCGACAGCGTCCGCACGCCCATGCCCAGCAGCAGCATAATAAATTCCGGATCGGAGGCGATCTCCCCGCAGAGACTTAAGCCGATGCGGGCCTTGTGAGCGTCCTGAATGACGCCGCGCAGCAGCCGCAGCACCGCCGGCTCGGCCGCCGAGAACAGCGTCGTCACGTGTTCGTTGGCCCGATCTACCGCCAGCGTATATTGAATCAGATCGTTTGTACCGATGCTGAAAAAGTCCGACTCCTGTGCCAGGAAACCCGCCGTCAGGGCCGAGCTGGGCGTCTCGATCATGATGCCGACCTGCATATTCGCATTATACGGCACGTCATACTCGTCCAAGTCCTCCATCACATCCCGTAGAATCATCTTGGCCTGCCGCAACTCCTGCAGGTTGGTAATCAGGGGAAACATCGCGCGCACATCGCCCAGCACCGAGGCACGAAGAATCGCCCGAAGCTGAGTCTTGAACATTGGCAAATCCTGCAGGCAGTACCGAATGGAACGCAACCCCAGCGCGGGGTTGGCCTCGTGAGGATGCCAGTCCGAGTGCGGCATTTTATCGGCGCCCAGATCCATCGTCCGAATCACGACGGGTTTATCCTTGAGGGTGTGAATCGCTTCGGCATAGGCGTGGTAGTGATCCTCTTCAGTCGGTTCGGCCCCGCCGTAGAGATACAGAAACTCCGTCCGGTACAGGCCGATACCGTCGCCGCCTTTTTGAAGGACATGTTCGGTTTCGTCGGGGAACTCGATATTGCCCAACAGTTCGATCCGGATGCCGTCGCGGGTCTGGGCGGGCAGATCACGCAGCACGTTCAGTTCGCTGGCAAACTCGCTGATTTGCCGGGCGTACTGGGTATATTGCCGCAAGGTCTCCTCGTCGGCGTCAATGACCACCACGCCGCGATTGCCGTCCACAATCACCGTGCAGTCCGGCGGAATCTCGGACGATAAATCCCCCAGCGCCACCACCGCCGGAATCCCCAGGGAGCGGGCGACAATCGCCGTATGACTGGTGCGTCCGCCGCGTTCGGTGGCGAATCCCTTGACAAACGATTTGTTGAAGCCGGCAGTCTGGGTCGGCGTCAGGTCGTGCGCCAGAATCACCACTTCGTCGCGCAGATGCTCGACATTATCTTCCACGCGCCCCAGCAGCTGCATGAGCAATCGCTTTTCAATGTCATAGATGTCAGCCGCACGCTCGCTGATATACGGGTCGTCAATCCCGGCAAAATGAGAGGCGATTTCACGCAGGATCATCGAAACCGCATACTCTCCGGTCACCAATTCTTTGTTGATAAAATCCGTGATGCGTTTCAGGAAGGTTTTGTCACGCAGGAATCGCATGTGTACCGCGAAAATATCGCGAATTTTGCTCTCTTCAAATCGCTTGGCCGATTCCAGCTCGTCCAACTCCTGGATCGCTCGTGCAAACGCCCGGCGCACCCGTTTGATCTCCGCAGTCCGCTGAGAGGTCATGATCGACCGCCGGGGAATGCGATAATCGCGGGAATCGATCACCATCGGTCTGGCGATGGCGATTCCCGGTGAAACTGCGGTGCCCTTTCTGATCTCCATAATCGATTAAACGCCGTCTTTCCGGCCGACACGCAGGGACGGCGGAGAGGTTGAAAAATTCTGATCCACCAGTTCCTGCAACGCCGCAATCGCGACGCGGGCGTCCTGGCCTTTGGCCTGAATCGTCAGCTTGGTGCCGCTGGTGGCCGCTAGCATCGTCATCTGCATAATGCTTTTGCCGTCCACGGTCGTGTCCTGATTGCGGACGGTGATGGCCGCACCGAATCTGTTGGCCACGTCCACGAACTGCATGGCAGGCCGCATGTGCAATCCCTCCGGATTGCTGATTTCCACTTCAATTTCGTATGTCGATTCGGACACCTGACGCTCCTGATCACGGCAAAACAACGGCCGCACGCTTGAACGGCTTACTCGGACGCCTCGTCGTCCGCGTCCTTGATGGCTTCGATGATATCCTCCGGCGTCTGGGCCTGCCGCAGGAAACGACGGAAATCGTCCTTTTGAAGGTTTTTGAAGATGATCTCCATCGCCTGCAAGTGCTTGTCAGGATTCTCCTGAGGGCTGATCAGCAAAAACACCGTATAGACCGGCTGCTTGTCCAGCGACGCAAAGTCGATTCCAGATGACGAACACCCGACGACCGCCACCAGCTTGGAAACGTCGGCGTGTTTGACGTGCGGCACGGCCACGCCTTTGCCGATGCCGGTGCTGGCCTCGTTTTCGCGTTTAATAACCGCTTTGGCCAGTGCCGCCGGATCGGCTTTTCCCAGCTTTTTGGCTTTATGCAGCGAATTGACCAGTTCTTCAATGACGCCGTTCCGGTCGGTCGCGGCCAACTGCGGAACAATCGCTTTAAAACTAATAATGTCGGACAATTTCATAGTAACTCCTCATGCGGCTTATGTTCATAGAAAGATTCAGGCGACATCTTCGTCCTGAATCGGAAACCGTTCGGCCGGCCGCTCGCGCTAGGTCGAGGCTCCGTATTTATTATCGCGTTGTTTTCCTTTGATTTTATGCAATTGCCGCTCCATCTTATGCATCGCCAGATCAATACAGGCATAGACATCCGATCCGGATTCCCGCGCCACCACGTCGTCCCGATGTTCGACGCTGACAATCAGCTCGACGTTATTCATGACGCCTTCGCCGCCCTCGACGATCGCCTCTACCTGCATCACGGAATCAAAGTACCGCGGCAGTTTGGCGGCTTTTTCTTCGATATACGTGCGAATGGCATCGGTAATATCAATGTGTTTTCCCGTAACGGTCACAATCATTTCATTCTCCAAAATAAACAAATTACGGTTTGTCCGGCTTTTTTAATTGTTCCGCTTCGAACGCCAACTGTGCGGCCGGCGTAACCACGCCGCCACTGATGACAAAACGAAGCGCCTCTTCAATCGTTAAATCCAATTCGATTATTTCGCTTTTTGGGACCAAGATGACATATCCGGTAAACGGCGTCGGCGACGTCGGCACAAACACCGTCAAATACTCGTTTTTGGCTCCGACGTTGATCTGCTTGATGCCCTGCCCGGTAACCAGCGCAATTGACCACGTTCCTTTGCGCGGATACTCCACCGCGACCACTTTGCTGAACGTCAAGCCTTTTTTGGTCAGCAAAAAATCCGTCACCTGCTTGATATGCGGATAAACGCTGCGGAACAACGGAATGTTCCCCAGTGCGTTCTCGAAAAAACGCCAGATTGTCCGCCCCATCACGCTGGCCAAAAAAGCCCCGATAAACACCACGGCCACCACGGCGATAAAAAAGCCCGTGATCCGCCCCGGCCCCTCGACCCAAAAAGCGTTCAGCGCCTCTTTGGTATATTGGTCCGTACCCAAGAGGATCAGCTGCACCACCCCGCGATTGATGTGAACGCTGATTCTGTCCTGAATAAAGATATAACATTGTATAAAAATCCAAATCGTCAGAATCGTCGGCAGTAACGCAGCCATGCCCCGAAAGAAATAGCTTCGAAAATGTTTCAACGCATCCATCGCCGGCGGCTACAATCCTTTTTTATTATATGCAAATAAGGCGTCCCTTACACAGTTTTGACAGCCAAACCCTAAATATTATAATCAATCTTTAATCCGGTCATTCCTTGACTTATTTGACCTCTGCCTAATGTATCGTATGGCACGTATTTCGTCAATATAAATAAATATCCGTATGTTCGTATTCGCTGGAATTTACCGCAAAATCTAAGTGTTCTGGGTAACAAAACAATATAAAATGTGATTTTTAGTGCTACATCGCACTATAATAGTTATTTCTCCTCTATCATCTATTATTTAGTCTTTATTTTCTGGCATCAGTCAATGGTCATTTCCTGTCTGGTATGTCATCTCCCGGATTATTCACTTTCCAAACGGACACCCTTGCGGTATGATGTCAAACAGCAGACTAAACGAGATTGTAAACAGCAAGGACTGAATTCAACTGGAAACAATGCAGCTTATGGAATTGATCGAACTGAAGCCTGAAAACCCGACTTTGGCTCAGGAAAACGGAAAGTCTGAAACCGAATTTCGGCTGCCGGACGAAATCGGCATTTTGCCGATCCGCAGCGCGGTGGCCTATCCCGGCACGGTGATGCCGCTGGCCATCGGGCGCGAGCGCAGCAAGCGGCTGATTTCAGATATTGAACCACAGGAAACTCTCTTTGGGTTGGTCGCCCAGAAAAATCCGGATGTGGAAGACCCCGTCGCCGCCGACCTGTACACCGTCGGCACGGTCGCGTCAGTACTCAAGGTCATCAAGATGCCGCACGGGTCGGTCAACGTCATCGTGCACGGGCAGGCGCGTTTCAAAATCAAAAAATTCACCGCCACCGAGCCGTATCTGAAGGCCAAGGTCGAACTTGTGCGGACGACCACGCGCTATACCAAAAAACTCCAGGCGCTGGTGGTGGGCGTTCGCAACACGGCCAGCCGCGTCATATCGCTTAGCCCCAACGTGCCCGAAGAAGCCTCGTTGCTGCTGGAGAACATTCAGGATCCCTCGGCGCTGGCTGATTTTCTGGCCGCGACGTTGAACATCCCCATCGACGAAAAGCAGTTGCTGCTGGAGGAGACCAACGCGCACAAACGGTTCGAAAAAATCTCCGTCGCCCTGGCCAATCAGCTTGAGGTGCTCGAACTGAGCCACAAGATACAGGGACAGGTGCGCGACTCTATCGACAAAAGCCAGCGGGAGTATTTTCTGCAGGAAGAGCTCAAGGCCATTCAGGCCGAGTTGGGGCAGGACGACCGCCGCACCGAAGAGATCAAGGAACTGCACGCCAAGCTCAAGGCCGCCAAAATGCCCAAGGCCGTCGAGGCCGAGGCCCTGCGCGAACTGGATCGGCTCAGCAAAATCCATCCGTCCTCGCCCGACTACAGCGTTATTCGCACCTATCTGGACTGGATGTGCGAGCTGCCGTGGGCCAAACGCACCGCCGATATGCTCGAAATCGCCCGCGCCCGCCGCATCCTCAACCGCGACCACTACGGGCTGGAGAAGGTCAAACGCCGCATTCTGGAGTTTCTGGCCGTGCGTAAACTCAACCCACACGGCAAAAGCCCGATTTTGTGCTTTTCCGGCCCTCCTGGTGTCGGCAAGACCAGCCTGGGCCGCTCGATCGCGCGGGCGATGGGACGAAAGTTTGTCCGCATCTCGCTGGGCGGCATCCGCGATGAAGCCGACATTCGCGGCCATCGCCGCACGTATATCGGCGCCTTGCCCGGACGCATCCTTCAGGAGCTGCGCAAGTGCGGCTCCGCCAACCCGGTCTTTATGCTCGACGAGATGGACAAGATCGGCCAGGACTTTCGCGGCGACCCGGCTTCGGCCCTGCTGGAGGTGCTTGACCCCGAACAGAATAACAGTTTCACCGACCATTATCTCGATCAGCCGTTTGACTTGTCGAATGTGATGTTCATCGGTACGGCCAACTATACCGAGCCGATCCCGCCGGCGTTGATGGACCGGATGGAAGTGCTCAAGTTGCCCGGCTACACGCAAAAGGAAAAGCAGCAGATCGCCACTAAATATCTCATCGGCCGTCAGCTCAAAGAAAACGGCCTCGAGAAGACGCAGCTTGAGATTCGCGACGACGCCCTGACCGAACTGATCAACGGCTATACCAGCGAAGCGGGCGTGCGTAATCTCGAACGCGCCATCGGCTCGATCTGCCGCTATGTCGCCACGCAAATCGCCGAAAAGAAACGCCGCAAGGCCGTCATCGGCCCCAAAGACCTGCCCGCCATCCTCGGCCCGCACAAGTATGAGTCCGAACTGGCGATGCGTACCGCCACGCCCGGCGTCGTTACCGGTCTGGCCTATACCCCCGTCGGCGGCGAGATTCTGTTTGTCGAATCGGCGATGATGCCCGGCAAGGGACTGCTTGTCCTGACCGGCCAGATCGGCGAAGTGATGAAGGAAAGCGCACAGGCGGCCTTCTCCATCGTTAAGGCCAACGCCAAAACGCTGGAGATAAAACCCGAAATTTTCGCCAAGCATGACTTCCACGTCCACGTCCCCGCCGGCGCCATCCCCAAAGACGGCCCCAGCGCAGGCGTTGCGATGTTCGCTTCGCTGGTGTCGCTTTTGACCAATCGTTCCGCCCGGCCGGATGTGGCGATGACCGGCGAGATTACGCTCAAAGGGCTGGTGCTGCCCATCGGCGGCCTCAAGGAAAAAATCCTCGCCGCCAAACAGGCGGGCATCAAGACCGTCATCCTGCCCAAACGAAACGAAAAGGATTTGGTGGATGTCCCCCGCGAAGCCAAAACCGGCATCAAATTCACCTTTGTTTCAAAAGCCGAAGAGGCGCTCAAAACAATACTCGAAGCGTGAAAAAATTGACAGATGTTTTCAGTCCGCCGATACGCACCGGCCGTTGGACCAGGCATAGAGGGCACGGATTTCCTCGGCCATCGTGACTGCAATCGGCGGGGACGACCGCACCGCCTTTTCAACTATCGCAGTGTCCAACGGCGTATCTGTGTCAAACGCCTCGTGCAGGGCCGAGAGTACCGCCTGTTCAATCTCTGAACCACTGTAGCCCTCTTCCGCCGGCTTGGAAACGGGATGGACAATGTCCCGTCGTGAAGGTATAATATGTGGCGTAAACTATGCATTAAAGGTAATTTACAGAGGCAATCGCCCACCCGATGATGGATTTGCAGGACAATGTGTTCAATGCCCGACAAGATCGCAGTACCCCCAAGCTTAAGCTTTGGCGGTACGCGGGGCTGATGCTGACGTATCGGTGTAACGCTGCCTGCCGGTTTTGCTACTATCACTGCGGGCCCGAGGCGGGCGGCCTGATGGCGGTCGAGACCGCCGTGGCCGCTTGGGCGGCTCTACGCCGACTGGCGGGCGAGACGGCTAAAGTCCATCTGACCGGCGGCGAGCCGTTTTTGGTGTTCGAGCGGCTGCTGGAGATTTGCGAACAAGCGCAGCGGCTGGGTTTGGGCGGTGCGGACTATGTGGAGACCAACGCCGGCTGGGTCACGGATCAGGCCGAGGCGCGCCGCCGACTCAAGGCACTCGATGCCGCCGGCCTGCGGCGGCTCAAGATCAGTTGGGACATCTTCCACGAAGAGTATATCCCGGTCGAAAAAGTGCGGTTTTTGACGCATGCCGCCCGTGAGGTTCTCGGCTCAGACCGCGTCCTGGTGCGATGGGAAAAATATCTGGACGCTCCTTCCGGCATCGCTGCGATGAATACGGCCCAACGCACCGCGGCGCTGGCCGAGGCGATGGCCGCCGATGCCGGGCGGTTCACCGGCCGGGCCGCCGAACAAATCGCCCCCTTGTGCGCGGCCCAACCGCTCGATGCACTGTCCGGCTGCAACTGCCAAAACGTTATCCTCGGCGCCAAAGGCGTCCACATCGACCCCTACGGCAGTGTCTTCAGCGGCCAATGCCCTGGCATGGCCGTCGGCAACGTCCTTACAACCGACCTGGACGAACTCTGGAAGGCCTTTGATCCACCCGCACAGGACTTCTGGCAGATCCTGATGACCCGTGGGCCGAGGGGTTTTCTGCCCCAAATCCAATCCGAAGGCTTTGTTCCAAAGCCTCTTTATGCCTCGAAATGTCATCTTTGCAGTGACATTCGAAGTTTTCTCTTTGACAACAGTCGATTTTTGCAGATAATTTGTACAAATGAGTGTTATGGTAAGCCGATGTAATGCAGTAGAACGATAATGAGGTTGCGTTTTGGGCACAAATGATACAACCAGTTATGATACCCTGTTGGGGCGAATGGCTCTGGATCAGCGGTTATGTACCGATGAGGAGGTACGCCAGTGTAAAGAAGACCTCCAAAAAATGGCCGCCGACAACCCCACCACCCTGGATCAGCTCTTAGTCAATCGTCAATACATCACTCCCAGTCAACTGGAGCGGCTCAAGGCAAACATCAACGAAAGCCGCAACACTGCCGGCCAGATCCCCGGTTATAAGGTCATGGGCAAACTCGGTTCCGGCGCGATGGCCGTCGTCTATAAGGCCAAACAACTCTCGCTGGATCGCACCGTCGCCGTCAAGGTCCTGCCCAAAAAATTCGTCCAGAAATCCGACTACGTCGAGCGGTTCTACAAAGAAGGCCGTCTGGCCGCCAAGATGAACCACAACAACATCGTTCAGGCCATCGACGTCGGCGAAGTGGGCGGTCTGTATTATTTCGTTATGGAATACGTCGAGGGCAAAACGCTCTATGACGACTTGGCCAAGGGCAAGGTCTTCGACGAGCGCGAAGCGATCGACGTCATCATCCAGGTCGCCAAGGCACTGGCCCACGCGCATGCCCAAGGCCTGATCCACCGCGACGTCAAGCCCAAAAATATCATGATCAACAAGGACGGCGTCGTCAAGTTGGCCGATATGGGACTGGCCCGCGAGACCTCCGACATCAAGGCCGCCAAACACGAACAGGGCAAGGCTTTCGGTACGCCCTATTACATCGCCCCCGAACAAATCCGCGGTGAAGTCGATATTGACGGCCGCGCGGACATTTATTCTCTCGGCGGAACGCTTTTTCACATGGTCGCCGGGCGTGTGCCGTATGAGGCCAGCACCCCGTCGGAAGTAATGAAAAAACACCTCAAAGAGCCGCTCGTTCCCCCCGATCACATCAACACCGCCCTGACCACAGGCATTTCCGAGGTCATTGAGGTTATGATGGCCAAAGACCGCAAAGAGCGTTACTCCACGATGCAAGAGGTCATCACCGATCTGGAAGCCGTACGCGAAGGCAGGCCCCCCCTGGTTGCCCGGCAAAAGTTCAATGTCGAGGCGCTCGGCCAACTCGAAGAAGGTGATGCCATCCAACTGACCGAGAGCGGGAAAAAACTCTACCCCGCCGAAATCGTCGCCAAATACCGCGTCCTGATCATCGTCCTCGGCGCCTTCTCCGGTATCCTTCTGCTGGTGATTCTCTTTATGCTGATGTCTTAATCGCATCAGTCTCCGCTTAATCAATCAAGTGTTTGTTTGGGACGGATGGAGGGTATAAGGATAGGGACGTATGCGGCACCGGCATGAAAGCCTTTGGCACAGTGGGAACCCTCTATCTTACTTAATGACTCCAAAGCCCCATAGAGACGACCCTGTGTGTTTACTCATATAGCAAGGGGAAATTCCTCACGTGTTCGGTCTTTCCTGGTAACGGAACACCGCCGCCTTTATTTGTTCAGGTTATTTTTCTTGTTGAATGCCTCTTCCATTCCGGCTTCTGCATCATGCGATACGGCATCCCGAATGACGGTGGATTCATTGCTGTCGGCGTATGTGCCGGTCGTTTCGTTACGCAGGGCGGCCTTTGACAGGTACTGTTCAAACGACGACGGCCGGTCGTCAATCTGAAGGACGAACCTGACCGGGCCGATCCGGAGTACGTCGCCGGCGTCGGCGAGCGCCGCTTCGATACGAACGTCGTTGAGAAAGGTACCGTTGCGACTGCCGCAATCACGGGCGATGAATTGTCCGCCGTTTCGGAGCAGCTCGCAGTGTTTCCGTGAAATCGTACTTAAGGGAATGCACACATCACAGTCGCGCCGCCTGCCGATGGTGATAACATTGCCCGGAAGGGCAAAGCTTTGTGTTGCGCCGTCTTTCTTTAGCAATACCAGATTCACATTCATAATTGTCCCCTTTCAAATAAACACCTGCTGCCGGCGTTCCGTTCGATAAAGCAGGCTTTGGATTGCCGAAACAGCCGTTCGGCTCGGCGTCCGTCAACTCGCCATCACCGACGACATCTCGGCCTCATGAGGCTCGTTCTCAACACGCATCACAACCTCTTCAAAGGACACACAGGAATCCGCGACCAGCTTGACATGCGTGTCTTTGCCGATCAGCATCACACGGAACCTTCCTTTGGGAACTTGGAACTGCACGCACAAACTCTCCTCCACCTCACCCGTCGAAGAGTCGGTGCCGGCATTCTCACTGCCGCCTTCAATTATCTCGGCCACAACGACGTTATGCTCCTGCAATGTGGCCTCTCGCTCGGAAAGCTGTTCCATTTGGAGTTGAAAGCTGCGATCTTCCGCCGTCGGAGAGAAAACAAACAGCATCGCACAGTTTGACAGCACATCCTCCGGATTTATCGTTATTTTCTTCATTGTTTGTACCCTTTCATTAGCCTACTGCCGTACCCGTTACTTCTTACAGTAACACTCTCGACCTTTTGTTCAAAATATTCACGCCTCCAAGATAGCTCAAATTTCTGTCAAACCGTCTATAGGTCTTTTTTAAAAAAGGAGTTATGTATAATACAAGGCGATGGAAATAGGAGATATATTTGCGCGCCCATAACAACGCTTCCGGCAGAAGTTCTCACTAAGATTCATACGAAACGCAGTAGGAATTATGATGATACAAGAGGGAAAACATACAGGCCTCCGCTTGATATGTGCGGAGGCCTTTGGTTGCGGGGCAGAGAGTTTTATTTTTTACGCCGAATCAGCGCACCGCCTATGCCAAGCAGGATCAGCGTTGCCGGTTCGGGGACGACGTGGAAGGTGAAGGTTTCAGTGCTGGTCATTCGTTCCAGTGTGGCTTGGTCAACCGCAGAGGACTCAACTGTTATCTGGTACCAACCGGCTTCGGAAAAAGCGATATTGAAATGGCCATGCTCTCCGGCTGGCATTACAATCGCGCCATTGGCGTCCATCCCATTGCCGCCGGTCATGAAAACAGTCGGTTGGCCCATGTTTGTTTTATACACACTGAATATCCCGGGGCCGTCAACGGCAATCAATGCCAGCGTCAACAGATCATCGACAAAAACGCCTTTGTCCACCGCTTCGGCGCCAATGCCCAGATGGGGGTTATGCGCTGCATGCCGAGCATATCCCTTCGATTCGAATCTGCTGGCGATACATCGTCATACCCTTGGGTAAGTCGACCAGTGGATACGAGACGTCGTGCAGGCATTCGGTGCGGTGGCAGCGAATGCAGGTAAAGTGCGGGTGGCACTGTATGGGCGAGCAATGGTGGGCCAGTTCGAAATGCCACTGCCGCTGCTGGACGAACGCCCTGTGCACCACGTCGGCGTTTATCAGACTCAGCAGTGTTCGGTAGATGGTCGTCTTGTTGGGCGATTGGTCGCCGAGTTGAGCGGCGATTTGCTGCTGAGTGAGGGGGCTGTCCGATTGCAGAATGGCCGCGATGACCGCGACGCGCGGGGCCGTGACGCGGAGTCGTTTTTGCCGCAGCAGGGCGACAGCGTGCTGTTTAACGGTCGTGTTCATCGGTCGGTTTTTGTTTTTCAGCAGGGTCTTTTTTGCCGCAGAGGACGCAGCCGTGATGGCCTATGTGTACGCCGTCGGCACGGAGAAACAGCGTTGGAAAGACAATGTCGCTCAAGCAGCAGGGTATCCAGACGGCCAGAAACAGGGCGATGAACATCCCGGCCAGAAGCAAAAGGCTCATTTGTTCGGGGCTGCTCATCAGCATAAAGCTGGCCGAGGCCCATGTGCTGACCAAGATGTGGCCGGCGTGAGGGATTTTGGTCTGCGGCCAGAAATACGCCAGGAGCACGCCCAGCAGGGCGGCGGGGTTAACCAGATACCATTCTTCGATAAAGCCCAGATGCAAGTGCGGCTCATGGCCGTGGTTGTGGTCGCAGTCGGGGCCGTGGACGTGGTCTGGGGCGTCGAGGGTGTGCAGCGCGGCGTGTGTGGGGAGGGTCGCACCGAGTATTGATTGTCCCAGGTACGGCAATATGCTGTCGCTGAGGGTGGCCACGCCGATAGAGCCGACATAGCCGATCACCAAAATCAGCAAAAAACTGCTGGCCTTGCGGTGTAGTTTGAACAGGGCGGCAGTGACCATCGCGCTGAGGACGACGTGCAGCGGGTGAAAGACAGCGAACAGGCGCAGGGCGTTTTCTTTGCTGATATCCTTGAAAATCAGCATAAATACGATGCCGGCGGCTGCCCCCAATAGCGTGAAGGGGCTGTGGGCCTTCAGTTCTATCCAAATATGTTTGAAGCGTTCTGTGATCGACATTTCAGGGTTTCCGTATTCTTTATTTGCAACTCAGTTGCAAATAGAGAATAACGGGCATCTGCCGGGGTTTCAAGAGAATAATTTGAATTTTCGGCCGAATTTTATTAATTAGGTGCGGTACATCCATTGGCAAATTTTCTGGAGTTTTTGGGACTTCATCTTTCCCATCATCCACGTCTCGGCGACGCGCTTGCTGAGGAAACCCATCGTCGGGAAGGAGTGCTGCTGCATCATAATCTGGTGGATGCGCATCTTGTTCTGGATGGCCAATGTCCACTCGTTGATCATTTCGCCGGAGCCTTCGCCGATGATGACCGTGCCCAGAATCCGGCCGGTTTTCGAGATAAATACCTTCACGAAGCCGGTATCCACGGCCTCGGCAATGGCGGCGCCGTAGTCGGCGTATTTGACCGAGATGGTTTCGTAGCTGACGCCGCGTTTGTCCAGTTCGGTTGCCGAGAGGCCGACGACAGACATCTGCGGCTCGGTAAACACCGTCCAGGGTACCGGATACGACAGGAATTTTTGCTTGAACGGCCAGGGGGTCATGCTGTTGATCAAGGCCAGCATGCCCTGATGCATCGCGGCGTGGCTGAAGAGGAAGTGGCCGTTGCAATCGCCGACTGCGTAGATGTGCTTTTGTGAGGTTTGCAGATAGGGGGTGACGCGGACGGCGCCTTTTTCGGTCAACTCAATGCCGGCGTTTTCGGGTTTTAGTGCGGCGTTGTTCATTTGCCGACCGGCGCCGATGAGGACTTTTTCGGTCTCGATCTCGACGCCCTTGTCCGTTTTCATCCACACGCGGCCGTTGCGATTTTCGAAGGCGGCGGGCTTTTGCTCGCGCAGGATCGTGATACCTTCGCTCTCAAAGGTCTGCTCGATGAGATCGGTCGCCTGTCGATCTTCGCGCCACATCAGACGCGGGCCGCGGATGAGGATCGTGACCTTGCTGCCCAGGCGGGAAAAGGCCTGTGCCATCTCGCAGGCGATGGCCCCGCCGCCGACGACCAAGAGGCTTTCCGGCACGGTGTCCAAGGCAAACATCGTCTCGTTGGTCAGGTAGTCGATTTTGTCCAGTCCTGGAAAGTTCGGCACTGCCGGGCGCGTTCCAATGCAGATGAACAGCCGCTGCGCCGAGTAGGTTTTATCGCCGACGGCCACGGTGTGCGGATCGACGAATTCGGCTGGTCCCTGCTGATAGACCATGTGTACCTTCTCGAACATCCGCATCGTTTTCTGGCTGCTGATGAAATCGAGGCTCTCTTGGATTCTCGAAAACGGTTTGAGCGTTTCGGGCTTGGGCCGCGCTGCCAGTTCCATCCGGTTGAGTTTGTCGAAGATGCTGCGGGTCTTGGCCATCCGCAGCAGTGCCTTGCTGGGGATGCAGCCGACGTTCATACACTCGCCGCCGACTTTGTGCTTTTCGATCGCACAGACCTTCAGTCCCATTTCGGAGGCCATAATCGAGACGGCCATTCCGGCCGGTCCCAACCCGATGACAATCAAATCGTATTCGTATTTCATTGGCTTAATCCCTTTTTTAAGAAGCGATTGCGGTAACCAGAATTTCCACGGCGGCCCCGGCCGGCAGGGCGGCTACGGCCACCGCCGCCCGTGCAGGGTAGGGGGGTGAAAAATAATGCTTATAGACCTCGTTGACGGCGGCAAAGTCGCCGATGTTGGTCAGGAATACCTGTACCTGAACGATGTCGGCACGGTTGAAACCCGCGGCGTCGAGGATGGCCGTGATGTTTTTGAGGGCTTGCTTAGCCTGCGGGACAACGTCCCCTTCGACCAATTTGCCGGTGGTCGGGTCGATGCCGAGCTGGCCGGACAGGTAAAGGGTATTACCGGCGCGGACGGCCTGAGAATAGGGGCCGATGGCCGCCGGCGCGGCGTCGGTCTGAATCGTTTGATGCGGCATTGTTAACCTCGCTGAAGAACGTTAAATTCCGAACAGGCCGGATTGACAAGCGGGCACATACCCGTCGTATGTTTTTGAACGCGGCCTTGACACTTTCGGACAGACAAACTACCATATTTCTTTTAAGTTTGCAATTAAAGGATTAAAAATGTCTGATACTGAAAAAAGTGCGAAGAGTTACCGGGATACATTGAATCTGCCGCAGACGAGTTTTGCGATGAAGGCGAACCTGACGCAGCGCGAACCGCAGCAGCGCAAGGCGTGGGAAAAAGACAAGATGTACGACACGATCCAGGCCGCACGTGCCGGTGCGCCGCTGTATATTTTGCACGACGGGCCGCCGTATGCCAACGGCGATATCCACATGGGGCACGTCATTAACAAGGTGCTCAAGGATTTTGTGGTCAAATACAAGACGATGTGCGGCTTTTGCGCGCCGTATGTGCCGGGCTGGGACTGCCACGGGCTGCCGATCGAGGTCAAGGTGATGGCCGAACTGGGCGATAAGGCCAAGCAAATGAGCAAACCCGAAATCCGCAAAGAGTGCCAAAAGTACGCCTCCAAATATGTCAAGCTCCAGACCAAACAGTTTCAGTCGCTGGGCATCTTCGGCGATTTTGAAAATCCGTATCTGACGCTCAAGCCGCAGTACGAGCAGGGGATTCTGGAAATCTTTGCCGAACTGGTCGGCAACGGGCTGGTCTATAAGCAGCTTAAGCCCATCCACTGGTCGGTCGGCTGTGAGACGGCGTTGGCTGATGCGGAGCTGGAATACAAGGATATCGCTTCGGCCAGCGTTTTTGTCAACTTTCCGCTGGACGATGCTTCGGCGGCCAAGGCGCGGCAAATGGGGCTGGCGCAGGACGGCACGGACGTCTGCTTTATGATCTGGACGACGACGCCGTGGACGCTGGCGGCCAATCTGGCTGTTGCGCTGCATCCGCAGTTGGAGTATGTCGGGCTGACATATAAGAAAGAAAACAAAACGTTCACCTCCATCGTCGCCAAAGAACGGCTTGGCGCGGTTCTCAAGGCCGCGGGGTTGCAAGACGGCCAATACACCCTCAGCGAACCGGTACCGGGCAGCGTGTTGGAAGGCCTGCGCTATGTCCATCCGTATGTCGAGAAAAATCCGACCGAAAAGGACGCCTACCTGGCCATTACCGCTGAGTTTGTGACCACCGAAGACGGGACGGGTATTGTCCACATTGCCCCCGGCCACGGCGTGGAAGACTATCAGGCCGGGATGAAATACGGGTTGGCCGTGTATTCGCCGGTCAAGGATGACGGCACATACGACGACACGGTTCCGGCGTTTCTGCGCGGCAAAAGCGTCCTGAAGGTCGATCCTGAAGTCAACGCCCATCTCAAAGGCCTTGGTCTTTTGGTGCATGAAGAAAAAATTATGCACAGCTATCCTCACTGCTGGCGGAGTAAGACGCCGGTGATCTTTCGCGCGACCGAGCAGTGGTTTGTAAGCGTGGATCGGGAAGTGGAAAAGTTCGGCAAGAGTCTCCGCAATCTCGCCCTCGACCAGATCAAGCAGGTCAAGTGGATTCCCGGCTGGGGCGAAAAGCGGATTCAGGGGATGCTCGAATCGCGTCCGGACTGGTGCATCAGCCGTCAGCGGTCGTGGGGGCTGCCGATCCCGGCGTTTGTCAACAGCGAGGGCAAGGCGCTGCTGACTCAGGAATCTGCACTGGCGGTCGCCCGGCACATCGGGCAAAAGGGGTCGAACAGTTGGTTTACCGACACGCCGAAAGAGATTCTCGGCGACGATTTTGCCCTGCCGGAAGGGTTTTCGTGGGACGACCTCAAGAAAGAAGAAAATATTTTTGACGTGTGGTTTGAGTCCGGGTGCAGTTGGCATAGTGTCATCGAGATGGCCGGTCAGCCCGTGCCGGTGGACCTCTATCTGGAAGGCTCCGACCAGCATCGTGGATGGTTCCAGTTGTCGCTGCTGCCGTCGCTGGGGTCTCGCGGCTGTGCGCCGTTTAAGGCCGTCCTGACGCACGGCTTTACCGTCGATGACAAGGGGATGAAGCAGTCCAAGTCCGCCGGCAACTATGTCAGCGCGCTGGAGGAGATCGAAAAATACGGCGCCGACATCCTGCGGCTGTGGGTCGCGTCGGTCAACTATCAGGAAGATATGCGATGTTCGGACGACCTCATCGGCCGCCTGCAGGACGCCTACCGTAAGATTCGCAACACCTTGCGCTACCTGCTAAGCAACATCAATGATTTTGTCCCCGGCGAAATGACCGTGCCGTATGCCGAGATGCACCTGATTGACCGTTGGGCGATGGACAAACTTCAGGAGCTTGTTGTTCGCGTCCGCGACGCTTATGACAGCTTTATGTTTCATCGCGTCTTTTCGCTGATCTATAATTTCTGCACCGTCGAGATGAGCAGTATCTATATGGACGTGCTCAAAGACCGGATGTACTGCGAGGCCGCCGGCAGTGCCGCCCGCCGCTCCGGCCAGACGGCGATGAACCATATCCTCGACGCACTCGTGCGGCTGCTGGCTCCCGTGCTGGCGCATACCGCCGAGGAGGCTTGGGCTGCCCTCCCTTGCAAGAGTCAAGCTGTTGACACCGTTCATCTTGCGGATATGCCCGCACCGGATGCGGCCATTGATCCGGCAGCCAACGCCGACCTGTGGGAAACGGTGATGGCCCTGCGTGATGACGTGCTCAAGGTACTCGAAGGGTTGCGGAAAGACCAGACCATCGGCAGCAATCAGGAAGCGGCAGTTCGCATTGTTACACCGGATGAAGTGACGCTGAAAGCCATCGAACAGGTCGGTACCGACACCTTTGCGGCGTTCTGCATCGTCAGCGAGGTTACGATTGAAAAGGGCGAAACGCTGTCGATCAAGGCCGCCAAAGGCAGCCATCCGAAATGTCAGCGGTGCTGGAATTTCTGGCCGTCAGTCGGCCAAAACCCCGACCACCCCGACCTCTGCGGACGCTGCGTGGCCGTCGTCAGCGCATAATCAGAAGATAGACTATTCTGGCGGCTGATGTTTAAGAGTGTGCTGTTATGGCCAAAAAAAAGAGGACAACACGAAGAAGAACATTCAATGAGGCTTCCGTCTCCTCGAATTCTTCGACAGGGTTTTCAAAGAAAACCAAGTTAATGGCTATCCTGATCGGCCTCGTTCTGGCAATCGCATCTGCTGCAGGGTATTATCTGGCAACCTCGGCAGGCGGTCCAAACGTTGTCGATATCCGAATTGGTGATTGTGTAATAAAGGCTGAAATTGCCGATACGCCGCAGTTGCGAGAAATAGGGCTAAGCGGCCGAAAAACACTCAAGGCCGGACATGGGATGCTGTTTGTGTTTGAGTTTCCGAATCGTGCAAACTTTTGGATGAAAGATACCAGTATTCCGCTATCGATTGCTTTTATCAGCACCGACGGAATTATACTGCAAATTGAACAGATGACGCCTTTTGATCTTAGCTTGATATCGTCCCGTTATCCCGTAAAATATGCACTTGAAGTCAACCGGGATTTTTTTCAGGAAAACGGCATCACTGTCGGCGACGCTATTGATTTGACAAACGTCATCGAACGCGGCAACTAACCCGACCGACGAACATCCTTTTCAGGCAGCCGGAATGGCTATTCGTTTGTCAGCATTTCTTTAATTTGCCTGCACATTTTTTCCGGTTCGGCAATGACTGCCGATGCGACCGCGACCGCCTTGACGCCGGTTTCCAGTACTTGTTTGAGATTCTCCGGCCCGATGCCTCCGATGGCCACCGGCACGATCCCCGACCCCTTGAGTTCTTTGACGGCTTGCCGCACATAGTCCAGCCCCGCCGTCTTCAGATTCGGCTTGGAAGGACTTGCAAACGCCGGCCCGACCCCTACATAGTCGAATCCGTCCTCCATTGCCGTATGAAGTTCGTCCAGAGAGTGGGTACTTCCGCCGGTGAGCATCGGTTTCTTTTGTAATGTTCGGGCTAATTTCGGGTGCAACTCATCCTGCCCCAGATGCACGCCGTCGGCATCGGACAGCACAGCGATATCCGTGCGGTCATTAATGATACTCACCGCTCCGCCTGTTTTGCAGATTTGGACAAAATCCCCGGCCAGCGTCATAAACCGGCGATCCGAAACACCCTTGGCCCGAAGCTGCAGGGCGTCCGCGCCGCCTGCAATACACCGACGGGCCAATTCCAATGCCGCCGCATCCGTTGTATCCGGCTCGACATTAACGAGTACATATAGGCGAATTCGCTCCAGCCGATCCTGTTTGAACGTTGCGGTAAAAACCGCCTTTTCGAGTCCATAAACTTCAAACCGAAGCTGTTCACACACGGTTGCCACGTCGCCATTAATCGTCTGCGTCATCTCGGCCAGCACCCGCAACCCCTCGCTGGCCCGTTTGGCCGAGGCGGTGAAACAATCGGCCAGATTCGCCCGCGAAAGCTGTCCCTCGACGGACAGTCCGCGTCCCACGTCGCCGTCCGTGTTCCGGGCCGTCAGCAGCCGCGCCGCATCCAGCCGACCGACCGCCTCGCAGAGTCGGTGCCGCATCTGCTTGGCCTGCCCGCTCAGAGCCTTGTCATCCAGCAAGAACCGGCAATACTCCTCCATCCCCCGAAGCGCCTCGCGCGACCGGTTGAAGTTGGCGTCAATGATTCTGTATAAACGATTATTCATCGCTGATAATTATACAAAAATCCGGAAAAAAGAATACGGAATTTTGGGATTGGAAGGGGGGTGGCGGCAGAGGTTATGAGCGGATATAGACTTGGATTCGAGAAGGGGGCTGGCGCAAAAAAGAAGAGCCGGCTTCTCCGGTCCGGCTCTGTACATCACCCTCGTCCACATCCTGACGAGATTATTGCGTTGTTGCTTACTGATAATGGAATCACTAAAAAGCAACGACTGTGCCACTGAAATCCAGCCCGCTTATGTTCGATCCAATTCAAACGTATCTCTTTTAATTTAATGGACTTATATTTAAGTTGAGCAGTGGTGCGTTAACGTGTTAACTCTGAGTATTATGCCGACGCGTTGTTTTTTTTAAACGTTCTGTATCGGTATTTAGATTGTTAAACCCAATACGAGGCGATCTACCATATTAAAGCCCGATAAACCACAGCGTTGTTTTTTTTCAACATATTCCGGGGAGTGGGAATTGAATCAACATCGCCATCCGGTACAGATTATGTTCCGGCTCTAGATGAAGGTTCGTGGGGGCTCCATTCGTTTCCGTTTATCCGACCTTGCATTGTTGTGCAAGGGTCTGTTCATTTTCCAGTTCATCCAGGCACGCTTTGAGCATCCAAAGCTGTTTATGCCCGCCGATCTTCTTGAAGTGTTTTTCGGTCTCCACGAAATGCATCCATGAGCTGAACAGTCCTCCCGTATCGCTGAAAGGGAAGACGAAAAGCGGCCTGTCCCGGAGCCGTGAAGGCCGTCGGGACAAGCCGCTTTATTTGGATTGTTAATAGTGGGTTTATAGCTTATACGGGCTGAGGAAGTCGCCGTGTTTGGCTTGTGCGTCGCGGAGGCGCTTTCGGATGGCGTCGAAGGTGTCATAGACCGCCTGCGGGGTGTCAGAGACCTTGTCGCGGTAAATTTTCTCGACGCGGTCGAACTTGTCCAGCAGGTTGCCGACGCGTGTGGTGAACTGCTTTTCGTAGGCCTCTTTGGTGTAGTCGATGCCGAGTTTGCTCTTGAAGAGCGGGACGAGGTCTTCGTACTTGGGAATCCAGCCGGTCGGGGTCTTGAGGGCGTCCACGTCGCCGTTGACTCGCAACTCGGCCCAGAGCAGCCAGACGGCCTTATCCAGCTTGCCGTTGAGGAACTTGCCAGTCTCGTCCTGCAGGAAGTAGTTGACCGAGAAGATGGCCGGTGGGGCGGTAATGCCCTTTGCAAAGTCCAGATTGTTCTGGATGTATTTGCCCAGCGGGATGGAGACAAAGTCCTGATTAGCCATGATGTTGAACTTGCGTACGCCGTGCTGGCCGAGCGTGGCGGCGGTGGTTTCGGACTCAATCGAGGCGCCTTTGGCGATGATGCCTTCGTTCCAGTCGAATGCCTGCTCGACAGGGACGAGCGTATCGCTGTCGCGGCCGCCGTAGATGATGCCGCCGATGGGGACGCCGTCGGGGTTGTCGGCTTCTTTGTCGAGATTTTCCAGCGCGGACAGGCGGATGGTGTAGCGTGCGTTTTTGTGCGAGACGGGGACGGGCTTGCCGTCTTTGTCGGTTTTGCCTTTGTGCCAAGGGCCGCTGAAGTTGACGCCTTTGTCGGGGATTTCTTCGCCCATGCCGATCCAGTAGGGCTTGCCGTCTGCGATCAGGACGTTGCCGAAGATGACCTCGCCGGGGTCTTTGAGAGCTTTGAAGATGACCGGGTCATCCTTGGCGTTGACGTCTTCGATGATGCCGAAAATGCCCTGTTCGACGTTGGCGGCGAACATTTTTCCGCCGCGTTTGCGGAAGTAGGCAATGTCGTCGCCGACGATGGTCTGGCCGGGCAGCATGGCGGTGCTGGTCTTGCCGCAGGCCGAGGGGAATGCGCCGGCGAAATAGGTGATGCGATCTTTGGGGCCGACGGCGCCCATAATGAACATGTGTTCGGCCAACCAGTCGCCGTCGCGCGAGGCGCGCTGAATCGCCAGGCGGAGCGCGAGCTTCTTGAGGCCGACTGTGTTGCCGGCGTACTGGGTGTTGGCCGAATAGACCATGTCCTGCGTCAGGTCGATATAGACGCGGCGTTTTTCCCAGTGGATGCTGCATCCGTTTTCGTCGGTTTCGCCTTCGCTGTGGAGAAAGCGGAAGAAGTGCTCGGCACCGTTGAGCCGTTTGAACTGCTCGTAACCGGGGCGATAGAGCATGCTTTCACTGTGGGCGACATAGGGCGAATCGGTGATCTGGGCGCAGGAGATGGCAAACTCCGAACCGGTCGGACACAGACACCAGAAACAAATGATCATGGTGCGACCTTTCATGCTGCCCTTGAGGAATGTCCGCACTTCATCCAGTCCCTGCTGGCGCTCGATGGAGTTGAGGCTTTCGCCCAGTTCCATGCCCTTGGGCAGCAGGTAGCGGGTGCTGAAGGTGTCGCGTCCCTGGTCGTTGGTGCCGTCAAAGTGATAGGTGTGGCCGGGGGTCTTGAGGGGGTATTCGCCGCCGCCGTTGACGGCCTTAGAGCGAATCGTCGCCAGGTCTTCGTCGCTGTCGGTAAAGACCACCACCTTGTCCGGTTCGGTCAGTTTGATGGCGTCGGCGACGAAGTCGTTCAATTTCGGATTATTCAGAGCCATTAATGCTTTATAGTTTGCTTTGTCTAGCTTGTTTTGCAAGAGATTCTGTGTTTCTACCGGCATTGTGTCCCTTTCCGTTGGGGGTTTATTACCTGTTTTTATTTCACCTTACAAGTACAAAATCCGGGCAATTCTAAAAAGAGAACGCCGGCAAGTCAATGTTTTAATTCTGTTTTTTTTGTTGTGTTAATTTGGCTGCGGGTATAAAATCGCCGGTATGGATGGACTGAATGCGTCAATTTGGACAGGACAAAGGACTGTGACGGGGATACTGACGGCCTGTTTGGTTCTGTGTGCGGGGCTGTGGGCCAATGAGCTTGTCACGCCGTCGCCGGCGAGGGAACTTAAAATCGCCGCGGTGATTGACTGCCACGGGACGATTGACGAGGGATTGTATAAATCGATTGTCCGGCGCAGTGAGGAGGCGATTGAGGCGGGGGCGGACTATATTTTCTACGATATTCAGACCTACGGTGGTTTGGTGGACGCCGCCGACGACATCAGCAAGTATCTCATTCACGATGTGGCCGCCAAGGCGCATACGGTGGCTTATATCAGCAAAGAGGCCATCTCGGCCGGGGCGATGGTCAGCGTGTCGTGCAACGATATTATCATGCGCGCCAGCACAACTATCGGGGCCAGTGCGCCGATGTCGATGGGAGGGACGCTGGAAGGGGTCGAACGGGAGAAGATCGAGAGCTTTGTGCGGTCGGTGTTCAGCCGGGCGGCGGAGGCCAACGACTACCCGGAAGTGCTGCTCAAGGCGATGGTGACACGGCAGATTGAGGTCTGGCAGGTGAAGAACCTCGAAACGGGGAAACAGGAATTTTTTGAGACGGCGCAGTTGCCGACCGACGCAGACGCCTATAACCTGGAAAACAAGCGGCTGATTGTCAAGGACGACGAGATATTGACGCTGACTGATTCGAGGGCGTTGGAGTTTGGCGTGGCACGGGCGGTGGTGAAGGATTTTGATGAGGCGCTGGCGTTTTTGGCCGAGCGGGACGGGGTGACGTTTGATAAGCCGGTGCTGGTCTTTCGGCCGTTGTGGTCCGAGCAGATGGTGCGGTGGATCAATTCGCCGGCGGTGGTGAGTATTCTGGTGCTGGGGATTATGCTGGGGATTTATATTGAGCTGAATACGCCGGGGCTGGGGCTGCCGAGCCTGCTGGCGGTGACGTGTCTGGTGATTCTGGTGGGCAGTCGGTATTTGACGGGGCTGGCCAACTGGGTGGAGATTGCGATTTTGGTGATCGGTATCCTGCTGCTGCTGGTAGAGATTTTCGTGATACCCGGCTTTGGCGTGGCGGGATTTCTGGGGATTACCTGTATTTTTGTCGGTCTTTTGGGGATGTTTGTGCGGACGGATCCGGGGGAGCTTCCGTGGCCGAAAGACCCGATGGCGTGGGATGAGATGACGCGCGGGCTGACGGGGGTGGCGATCGGATTTGTGCTGTTTTTGATTTGTGCGATTTTTTTGACGCGGTATCTGGATCGGGTTCCGGTTTTGCGGTCGTTTGTGCTGACGGGCAGTGTCGCCAGGCCGGATACGGCGGCGGGTGTTGCGGCCAGCGAAGCGGAGCGGGCGTTTGAGGTCGGGCAGGTCGGAGAGGCGCTCACGCTGCTGCGTCCGGCGGGTAAGGCGCGATTTGACGGACGGATTGCCGATGTGGTGACCAACGGCGAGTATGTGAAAGAAGATACAGCGGTGAAGATCGAGGAAATTCACGGTTATCGCATCGTTGTCACAGTTGCGCCGCAAGAGCCTGATGTTGAGGCGGATGGATGATTATGGATATTGCCCTGATTGTGTTTGCACTCTTTTTGTACTGCGTCTGTGCTGTGCTGCTGGTGCTTGAGGTCTTCCTTCCGAGCTTCGGGCTGCTGACGCTGCTGGCGGTCGGGGCGTTTGTGTGGGCAACGATGGTGCTGTTCGGGATGGGCGCTGGTGTCGGCTGGGCGGGGCTGGTTGCGGCGACAGTGCTGATTCCGACGCTTTGGGTGCTGACATATAAGCTGTTTCCCAAGTCGTCGTTGGGGCGGGCGATGTTTTTGAAGACCGATCCGCGGGCGGTCGGCGACGCCATCGCGGACAAAGAGCAGTTGCAGACGCTGCTGGGCAAGACGGGCAGGGCGGTCGGGCCGCTGCGCCCTGTGGGGATCTGCGAGATTGACGGCGAGCGGGTGGTGTGCAACGCCGAGACAGGATTTGTTCAGAAAGATACGGACGTGGAAGTGATACAGGTTCACGGCCATACGGTTACTGTACGTGTTATCGAAACGAAACTCTGATTTCGAAAGGAGTCAATGATGGTAGAGGCAATGCTGCTTGCAAATGTGGTACAGGTCGGCTTTTTTGTGATTGTCGGGCTGGTCATACTCTTTTTTGCGATGCTGGTAATCTTTTATGGGAATTTGTGGATTCAGGCCCGGTTTTCCGGGGTGCCGGTGTCATTTGCCGAGTTGATCGGGATGTCGCTTCGTAAGGTCAATTCGCGGGCGATTGTGGTCAGCCGGATTACGGCGGCCAAGGCGGGGCTGGATTTGACGACGTCGCAGTTGGAGAGTCATTATCTGGCGGGGGGGCGCGTGTCCAATGTGGTGCGGGCACTGATTGCCGCCGACCGGGCGAATATCAATTTGACCTGGCAGGTGGCTACGGCGATTGATCTGGCCGGGCGCGATATTCTGGACGCGGTGCAGACCAGCGTAAACCCGAAAGTGATTGACTGCCCCGACCCGCAAAAGGGCAAAGAGACCGTCGATGCCGTCGCCCAAGACGGTATTCAGTTGAGAGCCAAGGCTCGCGTTACGGTGCGTACCAACATCGAACGCCTCATCGGCGGGGCGACCGGAGAGACCATTATTGCCCGCGTCGGCGAAGGCATCGTTACGGCCATCGGCAGCGCCATCAACTACAAAAGCGTGCTTGAAAATCCCGACAGAATCTCCAAATCGGTCCTCTCCAAAGGACTGGACGCCGGAACGGCTTTTGAGATTCTTTCAATCGATATCGCGGATGTGGACGTCGGCCAGAACGTTGGCGCCCAGCTTCAAGGCGATCAGGCCGATGCCGACTTGAAACGCGCCAAGGCGGAAGCGGAAAAACGGGCTGCGATGGCACGCGCCCGCGAGCAGGAAATGAGGGCGCTGGTCGAAGAAAACCGCGCTAAGGTGGTGCTGTCGGAGGCGGAGGTCCCGCTGGCGATGGCCGATGCGTTCCGCAAGGGGAACATGGGGGTCATGGATTATTATAAAATGAAGAATGTGATGTCCGATACCGAAATGCGGCAATCCATCGCCAAGGGCGACCAGAAGCCCAAGCAGGAGGATTAATCGTGTCGTTTGGAGCGGTTCACACCCTGACGGCCAACGGCGACTGGCTGGAAATGATCTGGCCGATTGTGCTGGTGGCGATTTACGGCGCGGGGGGGATTATCAAGATGTTTGTCGAACGCAGCAACAAAGACAAACACGAAGAGGCTGAGGAACCGTCGCAGGCGGTCGCTTCGCAAAGTCGTTCCAAGTTGCGGTATAAACCGCTTGGCGATCCGGCCGGTCCGCGTCGGGAAACGCCGCAATCGCGGACATTACCGTATGCGCGGACGGCGGGGCGATCCGAACCGACTTTGCGTCCGTCTGCGCCGGCGGCTCAACCTGCCGAGGTGAAGCGCGATTGGGATCGCCAGCAGGCGATCAAGCAGCGCCGTCAGGAACAGATCGAAGCCCTTCGCCGACAGCAACAACGACAGCAAATCCTTCAACAACAACGGCAACAGCAACAGGTCGCCGCTCAGCGGGTGCGTTCACAAGGCGCGCCTCCCGGCGGCGGCGCTGGCCCACAGGCGGTTCGCAAAGCGCCGCAGGAGGCGCAGCGTCAGGTCCAGTCCGCTCGCGCGGCTGTCGCCAGCGTCTTATCGCGGCATTCGGCCTTGAAAAAAGGCCCTGAGGCGGCTGCTCGACCTGCCTTGCAGGCCGCTGGCGCAACGCCGCCGTCCGCTACAGGGGCCGATAGACTGCGGAAGATGCTGCGCAGTCGCGACAGCCTGCGCACGGCGATGGTGCTTAGGGAAATTCTGGATAAGCCGCTGGCGATGCGTGAGTGATGGTTTGCGGCAGTTTCACGTTGCATTCTGTCGCCCCGTCGGGGCTTACAGACCGATTGACTATTGATTATTGGGTGGAATTTTTCTGTTTTTTACGGTGATGGGCTTAAGCCCATCCTACGACTGCTGCTCAGAGCCAATTAATACCCCATTTGTTTTTAAATGGCGGTATGCATACGTTGGGTGTCGGGGGTCACGGTATCTCTGAACTGCGATGGGGTTTGGCCGGTTTTTTTGCGAAAGACGGTGGCGAAATACTGGCTGGAATCGAAGCCGCAGTCCAGGGCGATATTCAGGATCGTTTTGTCGGGGCTGTTGCCGAGCAGCGTTTTGGCTTTTTCGACCCGGCAATGAGTCAGATACTCGGCGGCGGTCATATTGGAGATTTGCTTGCAGTAATGGGCAAAGCGGCTGCGGCCGAGGTTGCAGTGGTGGGCCATTTCTTCCAGCGTCCAGGGGTAGTCCACGTGTTCGGTCAGGCCGTGCAGGAACATTTCGACGCTGCGGCGGGCGCTGCTGAGGCGGGCGTTGAGTTCGACATTTGTTTTTTGCAGCATCTCGAAGACTTCGAGTAATAGTTCATTGACATAAAGCTGCAGGCGGGTTTGGGCGGATTCGGGGCTATTGGTCGTTTCGATGTATTCAACGATTTTTTCAAAACAGCGTTCGATGTGGTTATTGCCCGGCCAGACGACCTGCTCATTGTGGCTGAGCAGGCGGGTCAGTTTGTCTATATCGTGGGGGGCAAAATTGATCCAGCCGGGCCATTTCCAGGGGTCGTTGGGGCGTCGGACGCCTACGTCCAAAATCAGCCAGTGCATCCGGCTGGCCTTGATGCGCGGGTTTCCCACCTGATGCGGCTGCCAGGGACGGGTGACGGTCAGGTCGCCGGCCTTGAGTTCATAGGGCTTTCCCTCGACGATAAAATCCAGATTGCCGCGGGTCAGGTAGCCGAATTCGATGCCTTCGTTGCGGTGTGTCGGCAACCCCCATGACTGATCTTTGTTGGCGTCCCAGACGCAGGCGACACAGAGTTCGGGCAGCATTTGGGGGGGCATTTTGACGCCGTGATAACAGCCGTGAGCATAGGCGGCGTAGTACAGCTCGTCGCACGCCGTGGCGATCTTGAGATTTTCGCAGGTGTCGGCCTTGTGTGTGCCATTGACGTCGTAAAAGATTGCCGGTTGCGATTTCTGTGGTTTTTGCATATCGATTGCCTTTTATTTTACGTTCAATATTTACCACTGGTCAATATTTGTTGATTTTCCTAAAATAAAATGTATAGTCAAGCGTTTAATTGTTATTGCTGGCAAGGCAAGCGTTTTGACTTTACACATCTGAAATGGAAAGGGATTGAGTATGAACATTGGCAGAACGTTGAAGATGGGGATGATTGGCGGTGGTCCGGGGGCCTTTATCGGCGAAGTTCATCGCAAGGCCGCCCGGTTGGACGGGGGGATTGAAATTGTGGGGGGGGCATTCGACATTAATCCGAAAAAATCCAAGCAAATGGGCAAAGAATTGAATCTCAACCCTGCCCGTGTGTATTCCAATTACAAAGAAATGATTGTCGCCGAGCAGACGCTGCCGATGGGCGAGCGGATGGATTTTGTGTCGGTCTGTGCGCCGAACAACTGGCATTATCCAATGGCCAAAGACCTGCTGGAAGCAGGGTTTCATGTGATGTGCGAAAAGCCGATGACGATCACTGTCGCCGAGGCCAAGTCGCTGGTTCAAATCGTCAAGAAGACCAAACGGGTGTTCGGGCTGATGCATAACTATACCGGCTATCCGATGGTCAAGCTGGCACGGGATATGGTTGCCCGCGACGAGATCGGCAAGGTGCGCAAAATCGTTGTACAGTATCCTCAGGGGTGGCTGGCGACGGCGCTGGAAAAGACCAACAATCAGCAAGCGGCCTGGCGGACCGATCCCAAACAGAGCGGCGGTTCGGGCTGCGGCGGCGACATCGGCACACACGCAGAGAATCTGGCCGAGTATATCACGGGGCTGAAGATGACGCATTTGTGCACCGAGTTGACGACCTTTGTCAAAGGCCGCAAGCTGGATGACGACGTGAACTGTCTGGTCAAGTACAACAACGGCGCCCGCGGCGTGCTGCATGCCAGTCAGATCTCGGTGGGCGAAGAAAACAATCTGGCGATCTGGATTTACGGCGAGAAGGGCGGCCTGGAATGGCATCAGGAAAACCCCAATTATCTGCATGTCAAGAAGATGGGCCAGCCCGAACAGGTATGGAAACGCGGCAATGATTATGTGGGCGCATACAGCGCCGCGGCCGGGTGCAATACCCGCCTGCCGTCCGGGCATCCGGAGGCCTTTATCGAGGCGATGGCGAATACGTATGTACATTTTGCAGACGCGGTGCGAGCCAGTCTGACCAAGACCAAGCCCGACCGGCTGGCGATGGATTTTCCGAAGGTCGAAGACGGCCTGCGCGGGATGCTGTTTTTACAGACGCTGCTGGCCAGCGCCAAAAGTACACAAAAATGGACGGCTTTTAAGAAATAATCCAACCCAAACAAACGTTCTTTCACAAGGAGATTGACGATTATGGCACGACCTGTAACCATATTTACCGGACAATGGGCGGATTTGACGCTGGACGAACTGGCCAAGACGATGGCGGGTTTTGGCTATGACGGGCTGGAACTGGCCTGTTGGGGAGATCATCTGGACGTCTTTAAGGCCGCGTTGGATCAGGACTATTGCAAAAAGCAAAAGGCTATTTTGGATAAGTATAATTTAAAGCTCTTTTCTATCAGCAACCATCTAGCCGGCCAGCTTGTGTGTGATTTGAACAATGACAGCCGGTCGGATATGTTTGCTCCGGCCGATTGCGCCGGGGACGCAAACAAAAAGCGTGCCTGGGCGGTCGAGTCGATGAAGGCCACGGCGCGGGCAGCCAAGAATATGGGTGTCTCCGTCGTTAACGGTTTTACGGGGTCGAGCATCTGGCATTTGCTGTACAGTTTTCCGCCTGTGTCGGATCAGATGATTCAGGACGGCTTTGCGTTCTTTGCCAAGATGTGGAATCCGATCCTGGATGTTTTTGACGAGTGCGGCGTGAAGTTTGCGTTGGAAGTGCACCCGACCGAGATCGCGTTTGACATCGTTACGGCCAAGATGGCGCTGGAGGCGGTCAAGCATCGCAAGGCGTTTGGGTTTAATTTCGATCCGAGCCACCTGCACTGGCAGATGGTCAGCCCGGTTCGTTTTTTGCAGGAGTTTTCCGACCGGATTTATCATGTGCACATGAAAGACGCGGCGGTTCAACTGGACGGCTATAGCGGAATTCTCGGCTCGCATCTGAATTTCGGGCAGCCGGGACGCGGCTGGGATTTCCGTTCGCTGGGTCGCGGCGGCGTCAATTTTGAAGAGATCATCCGCATGCTCAACCGCATCGGGTATCAAGGGCCGCTGTCGGTCGAGTGGGAAGACAGCGGAATGGATCGGATGCACGGCGCCAAAGAGGCGTGTGCGTTTGTCAAGAAAGTGGATTTTGAACCGTCGCAGATTGCCTTTGACGCGGCCTTTGACAAATAAGCTGATTGTTATTTACTAACGGTTTACATAACAGAACCGACCTTTAACAAAAAGGACAAAGATTATGGGTAATGTGTTAAGTCGCAGAGTATTTATGAAACATACCTCGCTGACTGCGGCCGGGGTGATCGGATTTCCTTACATTGTGAGCCCCTCGGCGTTGGGGCTGAATCGAGCCATTCCACCGAGTGGTCGGCTTCAAGTTGCCCAAATAGGCTGCGGTTCGCAAGGGTCGGGCAATATGCGGTCGTTTTTGAACGTGGGTGCGGATGTTCAAGTGGTCGCCGTGTGTGACGTGGACCGTCGCAATGGCGGCAATGCCAAGCAGACCGTGGACAATCATTATCGCAACCAAGATTGCCGCATGTTTCAGGATTACCGTGAAATGCTTGACAATGTGCAGGTGGATATTGTCAGCCAAGCGACGCCGGATCACTGGCATGCGTTGATTGCGACGGACTGTGCGCGCAAGGGGATTGATATGTTCAGCGAAAAGCCGCTGGCCCGTACTATCGGCGAAGGGCGCCGGATATGCGAAGCGGTAAAACGGTACGGCATCATTTGGCAGACCGGTTCCTGGCAGCGTTCCGAGCGCGATTTTCATCGCGCCGCCGAATTGGTCATCAACGGGCGCATCGGCAAGGTCGATTATGTCGAAGTCGGTTTGCCCAACGGCAGCCAGCGGGGTATGACTCGTCTGCTTCAGGTTCCGGAGACCCTGAATTGGGATATGTGGCTCGGACCGGCTCCGTGGCGGCCGTATCAGGATTTCGGAGGCGGCAATTGTCATTGGGACTGGCGCTGGATTCTGGATTACTCCGGGGGCCAACTGACGGACTGGGCAGGGCATCATGTGGATATCGCCCACTGGGGGCTGGGGATGGATTATGAAGGTCCGGTCGAGATTGAAGGCGTCGGCGAATATCCCCGCGAAGGCATCTGGAACGCTCCCTATGCGTATGATTTTACGTGCACGTATGCCAATGGGGTGAAGATACGCGTGGCCAATTCGTCCAAACTGCAGTACGGGATGGGGGTTTGCTGGTACGGTCAAAATGGCTGGATCCATGTCACGCGAGGCAGATTAAGAGCTTCCAATCCAAGCATTTTGGAGGAACTTATCGGTCCCGACGAAACCCGGCTTTATCGAAGCACACATCATTTCCGGAATCTCATTGATTGTGTCCGAACACGGCAGGATACCGTAGCGCCCGCTGAAGTTGCGCATCGGTCGATTTCGGTCGGTTTGCTGGGCGAAATCGCGATGTTAGTGGGCAGAAAGCTTCGCTGGAATCCGACGACCGAACGGTTCGTTGACGATGCACAGGCCGATCGTTATCTGTTGCGGTCGTACCGCAGTCCATGGCACCTATAGTACATAACTACTTTTTACGAAATGAGGTCAGATATGAGTCAGAAAGTCAAGGTTGCACTAATCGTCGTCCTGTCGGCGCTGCTTGTGCCAGCGGGATTGCTGTTTGCGGTGTCGGACCAGGAGATCGAGAAGATGCGTCAGGCGATGCCGGATAAACCCGTCGTTAAACCCGAACAGCCGCGTCACATGCTGGTGTTTAATCTCACAGAAGGGTTCAACCACACGTCGATTCCGTATTGGGCCAAGGCCCTGGAGATTATGGCCGAAAAAACCGGCGCCTTTACGATCGAACACAGCGAGGATAAGGCGGTGTTTTCGACCGAGTCGCTGGCGCGGTTTGACGCGATCTGCTTTAATAATACGGTCGGTTTGAGGTTCAATCCCGCCCAGCGCGAGGCGCTGATGGCGTTTGTCAACGGGGGCAAAGGGATTGTCGGGATCCACGCGGCGACGGATAACTTTCCCGACTGGCCCGAAGCGTCGCATATGATGGGCGGGGTTTTTCAGGGGCATCCCTGGAATGCCGACCGGGGCGAGTGGGCGATCAAACTGGACGAGCCGGATCATCCGCTGATGGCCTCGTTCGAGGGCAAGGGGTTTCGGGTTAACGACGAGATTTACCGTACGAATTTGCCGTTTTATTCGCGCGAGCGACAGCGTGTGCTGATGAGTCTGGATATGAGCGATCCGGCGACGCGGAACGTCCGCGGCGTCGTGCCGGAGGATGAGGATACCGGCATCAGTTGGATCAAGCCCTACGGCAAAGGCCGGATTTTTTACTGTTCACTGGGCCATACGCATCACATCACTTGGACGACGCCGATATTGTGGCATTATTTGGCGGGGATTCAGTATGCGCTGGGCGATCTGAAAGTGGACGATACACCGCTTGGTGATCCGGCGGCTGCGATGGACACCGAACCGGTTAAAGCGTTGATCGAAAAGATCAAAACTTACGACTGGGGCAGGAGTCGCGTGGACTTGATTGAGCTGCAGAGCATCATCCAGCAGAACTATGAGTCGCCCGCAAATCTGCTGGCGATTGAGCGTTTGCTGCTGCCCTTGTTGTCCGCCGAGTCCAATCGAGCGGTGCAGGATTTTGTCTGTCGTGAGTTAAGCGTGATCGGGACGGGCGTGTCCGTGCCTGCGCTGACGGCACTGTTGGATACCCTTGACACCGAACATATGGCGCGTTATGCCCTTGAGCGGATTCCGGACGCTGCGGTCGATACGGCGCTGCTCAGAAAGCTCAATCAGGCGTCGGAAACGAACTCAAAAATCGGGCTTATCTCGTCGCTGGGTAGGCGACGCAGCAAGGATGCGGTCGCCCCGCTGGGTCGTATCGCGGCGGCGTCGGACAAGCCTGCCGCCAAAGCGGCGGTGCAAGCGTTGGGTGCGATCGGGACGCCGCAGGCCGGGACGGCACTGCGGGAATTGAGGGCATCGTTTGCAACGGATCTTCAGCCGTATCGGCTAGAAGCTCTGGTTGTATGTGCGGACAATTTGTTGGCTGACGGCAATACCGCCCAGGCGATGATTCTTTATGAAGAACTATATAAGGCGGATAATCCGTCTCTGATTCGTGTTGCGGCACTGACGGGTATTTCACAGGCCGGTCGCACGCGATTCGGCCAGTTGCTGCCTGCGGCGGTCAAGAGCGATGACGCCGTGGTGCAGGCTTGTGCGATTCGTCTGGTCGCCCAGGTCCGGGAGCCGGCAGTGATCGAGGCGGTTGTTTCGTCGATGTCCGGGCTTTCCGATGCGGCGCGTGTTTCCCTGCTGGCGGCACTGACGGTTAACGGACATCCATCCGGACGTCAAGCCGCCGAGAGTGCGATGAGCAGTCCGAATGCGAGTGTTCGTATCGCCGGCTTGCGGGCGATCGGCGTGCTGGGCAATGGCTCCAGTGTGGTGCCTTTGGCTAAAGCTGCGGCGGCGACGACGTCGGATCGAAACGAACGGGATGCGGCGCGCGAGACCCTGAATCAGATTCAGGGGGACGATGTGGCCGATGCGATTATACGAGGCATTCGTCAAACGGTCGGTCAGGCGGACACCGAACTGGTGGCCGTCGAATTGCTTCGCGCGATCCCGGCACGCGGTATTACAACGGCCAATGCACTGTTGTTTGAAATGGCGCAGCATCCGAGCGGTCGTGTGGCACAAGAGGCTGTCCGGTCGCTTCAATCGTCGGTAACTCAAGACGACATCCCCGCAGCGGTCAATCTTCTGGTGAATCAACCCGGGACGACCGCTGAGGCCGTCGCACTTGCGGCCGTCGAACAAATTCCGGACTTGAACCGGCGGGCCACTGTGCTGCTGACAGGCATAGAAAGAGCCGAGTCTTCGGCTGCCAAGGTGTCGATCGTGCGGGTACTCGGTCGATTGGGCGATCCTCAGGCCGTCGGTACCATTCGCCGCCTGCGGGCGTCGTCTGACAGCAGCGTCAGCGACGCGGCCTTTCGAGCCATGCTGGATTGGCCGGGGATGGACTTTTTTGATGAAATTCACACGCTAGCCACGACCGGCCCCGACAGCACGGATAAGGTCCTTGCGTTCCGGACATACATTCGCTTGTTGGCCAGTGGTAAGGGCAAGACCGAATCGGAGATTGTTAATGCACTGACCGAGGCCTTGACCATGACCGACCGGTTACAGGAACAGCGGTCGATCCTGGCGGCTTTGGGTGAACTTAGCTCCGAGAGCGCTCTGCGACAGGCTCAAAAAATGATGGATAACGCCGAACTCAGGGCCGAGGCCGAGGCGGCGGTAGTGGGTATCAGTACGCGGCTGATCGAACGTAATCCGGATGCGGCGATTGCGGCCTTGCAGGCGATCTCCGAGCAGACGAGCAACAATACACTCAGACAGCAGATTCGGAGACTTGTCACGCAGGCCGAGAGCCGAATCGGACATATTCTCAGTTGGCAGATCAGCGGACCTTACATGCAGGTTAATAAGAGTGCGGAAGAGCTTTTTGATTTTGCATTTTTACCGGAAACGAATCCGGCACAGGCACAATGGACGCCGATGACCACCTCGGGCGGTCGGTCGAATTTCTGGCTGATGGATTTGGCCAGTGTGATGGATGGTTCGGACCGTGTCGCGTACGCCCGTGCGGTTCTGGTTTCGCCGCAAGAGATCAAGGCCATCCTTGAGATTGGCAGCGATGACGGGGTGAAGGTATGGCTCAACGGCCAAGTCGTTCACCGTAACAATGTGACGCGCGGGGTTACCCAAGGCGAAGATAAAGTGGATGTTCAGCTTCGTCAGGGTGAGAACGAGCTTATGTTGAAAATCACGCAAGGTGCCTCGGATTGGGGTTTTTGTGTGCGTGTAACCAACACCGACGGCTCGCCGATGCGCGGTCTCAGTGTCAAATAACATTGTTTTGATTATGACAATTAATATGGGGATCCATATATGAAATCAAAACGAACCCCTGCAATGACCCGTCGCGGCTTTCTCGGTTCGGCCGCGACGGGCGCGGCACTGTTTAGCTTTATTCCCGAACGGGTCTTCGGTGCCGATGGCTCCGTTTCGGCGAATAATAAACTCAATATTGCCGGCGTCGGCGTCGGCGGTATGGGCAAAAGCAACCTTGAGAAAATGGAATCCGACAATATTGTCGCGCTGTGCGATGTGGACTGGAGCTATGCCGGCGGGGTGTTTAGCCGGTATCCCAACGCCAAACGGTTTAAAGACTATCGGAAGATGCTTGACGCGATGGGCCGAGAGATCGACGCAGTGGTTATTGCCACGCCCGATCACACGCACGCCGTGATCGCGATGGAATGTATGCGGCGCGGCAAGCACGTCTATGTGCAAAAGCCGTTGACCAAGACGGTGTACGAAGCTCGTATGCTCACCGAAGCGGCTCGGCGCTATAACGTCGTGACTCAGATGGGCAATCAGGGGCACAGCGGCGAGGGCATTCGCACTATCTGCGAGTGGATTTGGGACGGCGCTATCGGCCAGGTGCGTGAGGTACACTCCTGGACGAATCGGCCGGTCTGGCCGCAGGGTATGAACCGACCGAAAGAAACCATGCCGGTTCCGGAGTCTCTGGACTGGGATTTATTCATCGGGCCGGCGCCGTTTCGTCCGTATCATAGTGCTTATCATCCGTGGGATTGGCGGGCGTGGGTCGATTTCGGCACCGGCGCGCTGGGCGATATGGCCTGTCATATCATGGACCCGATCTTCTGGGCGCTGAAGCTCAAATATCCCATCAGTGCGCAGGGCAGTTACGCCGGCAATGTTGTGGAAAAGTGGCGAAAAATCGGCGTGGATGAAACCTATCCGCTCGGCTCGGTGATCCACTTGGAATACCCGGAGCGTGAGGGTATGCCGGCGGTCAAGGTACACTGGTACGACGGCGGTCTTATGCCGGAACGGCCGGCAGAGTTGGAAGGCAACCGTCGCATGGGCGACAGCGACGGCGGTGTGCTATTTGTCGGTGACAAAGGCAAGCTGATGTGCGGCTGCTACGGCCAGCGGCCGGAGTTGGTTCCTTATTCGCGGATGCGCGAGTATCGGCGTCCCGAACCGACGCTTCCGCGTATCAGCGTCAGCCATGAAATGAACTGGGTTGACGCCTGCAAAGGCAACGGTGAACCGTCCGCGCCGTTTGATTATTCCGGTCCGTTCACGGAAATGGTGCTGATGGGCAATTTGTGCCTGTTCCGTCCGGGCGAGAAGATCGTGTGGGACGGCGACAAGATGGAAGTGACCAACATTCCGGAACTGAACCGATACGTCAACCCGCCGTACCGTGAAGGCTGGACACTGTAACGCAAACGGGAGTCGGATATGCTGAAACAAATCTGTCTTACGGGACTTGGGATGCTGTGTATCACGGCCGGGGTCGCCATTTCCGCTCAACCGCCGCATCCGAAAACGGACGTTTATGACGGCTGGCAGTTGGGCGTGCAGGCGTGGTCGTTTAACCGCTTTACCTTTTTTGAGGCGGTGGACAAGGTTCGCCAGTTGGGGCTGGGCTGGATTCAGGCCTATCCCGGCCAGCGTGTCTCGCCGGAGATCAACGCACAGATGAACGCCGATCTGTCCCCCGAAATTCGGCGGCAGATCAAGGACAAGCTGACCGAGGCCAATGTGTCGATGATTGCCTTTGGCGTCGTTGATATTCCGAACGCGGAAGCTCAGGCGCGCCGGCTGTTTACGTTTGCCCAGGAAATGGGCGTTCGTGTGATTGTGTCAGAGCCGCCGGTTGAACGGCTTGCGATGATTGATACGTTGTGCCAGGAGTTCAAGATCAAGCTGGCTATTCACAACCACCCGAAGCCGACACACTATTGGGATCCGCAGATTGTGCGGGCGGCGATGGAAGGCCGCAGCGCGTGGATCGGCGTCTGTGCCGATGTCGGCCACTGGGTACGCAGCGAGTTGGATCCGGTCGCGTGCCTGAAGCTGTTCGAAGGGCGTATTCACGATGTTCATATCAAAGAGTTCGATGTTGACAAAGGACACGATGTCGTCTGGGGAACGGGACAGGATCGCATCAAAGGTATTCTGGAAGAACTGCATAGACAGGGCTATCAGGGGCCGTTTGCCGCTGAATACGAGCACAGTTGGGATAACAATGTGCCGCTGATTCGGCAGAGCGTCGCTTACTTTAATCAGGTTGCGTCGGCGTTGAAGCCGTCGGGCTGGAAGCCGCTGCTTAAAGATGATTTGTCAAACGCTGTTTTCGAGAAAGACAGTTGGGTGTATCAGGACGGCGTACTTGAGCTGAAAGGCGGCGGCGACATCTGGACGCAGGCTGTATACGGCGACTATGTTCTTGATTTTGAATTTAACGTTGAGGAGGGCACCAATAGCGGCGTCTTTCTTCGCGCCGGCGACCGGGAGTGGATTCCCTGGATCGAGGTGCAAATCGACGGTTCTTACGGTGAAGCGGTGTCCCCGCATATCGGCGGGGCGATTTTTGATATCCAGGCGCCGCGTGTCAATGCGATGCGGCCGGCGGGCCAGTGGAATCGGATGACGATTCGGGCAAACGGTCCCGCGGTCGAAATTGTCTTGAATAATGAGCCGATTATTGCTATCATTTTGGATGAGTGGACAGAGGCCGGTCGAAATCCTGATGGTTCAGGCAATAAATTTACGGTTGCCTATAAAGATTTGCCGCGCAAAGGGTTTATCGGCTTTCAAGATCATCGCGACGGCACCAAGGTTTGGTATCGGAATATCAGAGTTAAAGAGTGATAATGGAAAGGCATTAGTAACAATGAAAATTGATTTAAATCGTCGTGAGTTTATGCAATCTACCGCCGCCATCGGAGCCGGTTTATTTGTGGCCAATCATGCGATGGGGCAGACCTCCGGCAATCGGGACACGATCAATGTCGCACTGATCGGGGCCGGCGCACAGGGGCAGATTCTGTCGAATGTGATTCTGAGGATGGGGGCGCAGTCGGGCGTTCGCTTTGTTGCGGTTTGTGATATCTGGGAAAAGCTCAACCTGACGCGCGTGTCGCGCGGCTTTGACGCCTATCGCGCGCACGGCCATAAGGGGACGCCCTACGTCGATTACAAAGAGATGCTGGACAAAGAAGAGAATCTGGACGCGGTGATTGTCGCCTCGCCGGACTTCTGGCATGCCGAGCATACCATTGCCGCACTGGAAAAGGGGTGTCATGTCTATTGCGAAAAAGAGATGAGCAATACGATTGAAGGCGCCCGCCGGATGGTCGAGGCTGCCCGCAAGAGCGGCAAATTGCTGCAGATCGGCCACCAGCGTCGCAGCAACCCGCGCTATCAGTATTCCTACGAAAAATATATTCAGGAAGCCAAGCTGCTGGGTCGGATTACCACGATCAACGGCCAGTGGAACCGCAGTCGGGCGGCCTGCGAAGACCTCGGGTGGGCAGCGGGCGCTGAGATCGATGAGGCGACGCTGAACAAATACGGCTATAAAGATATGCATCAATTCCGGAACTGGCGCTGGTTCAAGGGTCTCGGCGGAGGCCCGATTGTCGATTTGGGCAGTCATCAGATCGACATCTACAGTTGGTTCCTTGACGCGAATCCCAAGAGTGTGATGGCCAGCGGCGGTATCGACTACTGGACCAACCACGAATGGTATGACAATGTGATGGCCATTTATGAATATGAAACCAAGGCCGGGCTTGTCCGGGCGTTCTATCAGACCCTGACCACCAACAGCGCCAACGGCTACTATGAATCGTTTATGGGCGACCAAGGCACACTGGTCATCTCTGAAGCGGCCAACCGCGGCAGTGCCTATCGCGAAAGCTGGGTCGAAGAAGACAAATGGCAGCCGTGGGTTGACAAGGGCTATCTGCTCAAAACCGCCGGTGTGATCGCCGAAGAGCCTGACGAAGACGCAGTGCTGGATCTTCGCACTTCGGTCAGCCCGTCCGAATACACTATTCCCATTACGATGAGCGAGGCCTACCATCAACCGCATCTGGTCAATTTCTTTGATGCAATTCGCGGCAAGGCCAAACTAACTTGCCCGGCCGAAGTCGGCTTCGAAACGGCGGTGACGGTACTGAAGGTCAACGAAGCCGTCGAAAAAGGAAGTTGGTTGGAGTTTAATCCGGACGAATTCACAATCTAAGCTTATCCAAGGATGGAGAGTCTGCGTTGAATCGATTACTTATGGTGATGGTCCTGCTGTTGCCGGCGTCGACCGTGGTTCGGGCGCAGGAGGAAAAGCTCCTCGGCGATGGCAATGACGGCAATCGCAGTATGCCGGTGCATCTGGTGGAACTGCTGGATGAAGACGGCCGGCGCATCCGTTCGACGGATGTCGCTCCGAAACCGTTTTCAACCCAGCAGACTTGCGGCGAGTGCCACGATTATGGTAAGATTAGCCAAGGGTGGCATTTCAGCGGACACGACCCGCACGTGCCCGCCGGTCGGCCCGGTCAACCGTGGATGTTCAGCGACGCACGCACCCGCACGCAACTGCCGGTTTCCGGTCGCGGCTGGATGGGTACGTTCACGCCCGAACAGGTTGGACTGACGGCGTGGGATTTTGTCATACGCTTTGGCAGTCATCATCCCGGCGGCAGCTATTCCGCGATGGATCCGACCGAACCGGAACATACACTCCGTCAGAACATCAGCGGCCAATACGAGATCAATTGTCTGGCGTGCCATAGCGCCGACCCGAAGTACGATGCGTCGCTGGCGGCGCTTCAGGTGGCCCGGCAGAATTACCGGTGGGCGGCGGCGGCGGCCAGCGGCAAGGCCGTCGTGACGGGAACGGCTTCGGCGTTGTCGAGCTTTTTCGATCCGGAATTTGACGAAGGCGGCATTGAGATAACCTATGCCGACGGCGTCTTTGACAAGGATCAGATGGTCTTTTTTGACATTGCCGGAAAGCCCCAAGATCGCCAGTGCTACTTTTGTCATTCCTATCAGGATTTGCGTGTCGATGAATCGCTTGAATGGACGCGCGATCTCGATGTGCATTCGGCGGCGGGAATCGGCTGTACCGATTGCCATCGCAACGGGGTCGATCATAAGCTTTTACGCGGCGAGGAAACGGCCGACGGCCGCTTTGCGTCGCTGTCCTGTAAGGGGTGTCATCTCGGCGTCGCGGATGAGCCGACCCCGCAGGGCGGACGGCTCGGCGCTCCTGTTCCGCGCCATGCCGGCATCCCGCAGATCCATTTTGATAAAATGAACTGTACCGCCTGTCATTCCGGAACGTGGCCGGAGGAGTCTGTCGGCCGCTGGCGCACCGCCCGGATTCACAAGCTCGGCCTGCACGGTCTGCACAAGGTGGACCTGCGGCTGCCGCATGTGTATGCTCCTGTTCTGCTAAAGGGCGACGACGACAAGATTGGCCCGCACTATCTGGTTTGGCCGGCGTTCTGGGCCATTCTGGACGGCGACGACGTGACCCCGATACCGCCTGCGGATGTGTTGGCGACGGCGAGCAGTATCCTTGCCGTCGAGGTCGAGCGAGAGGACGACTGGCGACCGCTGACTGAAGAACAGGTCGCTGATGTCCTTGGCTTGCTTGCGGCAGGGCGACAGGGCGACGGCACGGTTGTCTATATTTCCGGCGGCAAGCTGTATCAACAGACCGATACGGGCGATCTTGTGGTCGGCGATCATCCCGCGGCGGCGCCGTATGCCTGGCCGTTGGCGCATGATGTGCGGCCAGCGGCCCAGTCGCTGGGTGTGCGCAGCTGTGCGGATTGTCATACCACGGATTCGCCGTTCTTCTTTGCCGGCGTCGAGATGGATACGCCCATTCAGGGGGACAAGCAGTTTGTTCAAATGGTCGAACTGCAAGGCATCGACCGATTTTATATGTGGGCGTTCAATGCGTCGTTTGTGTTTCGTCCGATGCTCAAGGTCGTCGCCTTTGCCGCGTGCGGTCTGATCGGGTTGGTGCTGCTGATTTATGGACTCAAGGCCCTGGTCGTCATCTCGCGGGCCTGCGCACAGGAGGCCCAATAATGTTTAGAGTCGTATCGCTTATTGCTTTTCTGGCAGTCTTCGGCGGCATTGTGCTGCATCATCTGCTCTTTCCGTGCGGCAGTGAAAAGCGGTTTTCAATCGGGACGCTGATCCGTAAAAAAGTGCATCTGTTTACACTGCTGTTTCTGGAACAAACACTCAACTGGGGCAGCCGGCTGCGCAAGCTGGCGTTTCTTTTGGGACTTCTCAGTTTTGTCGTATTGCTGTTGACCGGTTTTCTGCCGCCGCTGTTGTGGGGACGTCTGGAGGGGTACTGGCTGATGCTGCACGCGACATTTGCACCGGTGTTGATCGCCAGCGCCGCCGTCGTTGTCATTACCGGCGCCCAGCGGTATCGTTTTGTCAAGCAGGACGCCGACCATCTGGCCGAGCTATGGACCCATCGCAAGGCCCGGCAGGGCTGTTGGCTGACGGATTGTTCGGCCGCCGCCAAAGTCGGCTTTTGGCTGGCCGCGGCGCTGTCGTTGCCGGTTGCACTGACGATGGTCGTCAGTATGACCCCGTTGTTCGGCACGTACGGGCAGGAATGGCTGTTTGAATGGCATCGCTGGAGCGCGTTGGTCTTTGCACTGGTTGTGCTTTTCACGTTGTATGTTCTGATTCGCAGCGGAATCAGAAAAGATATGGAAATCTAACACACCACTTTTTTAGGAGGTACACAATGGCAACCGAAAACTTACCGAACTATCTGACCGCGGCCAAACCGAACCCGATGGAAAATCGCGCGCCGTGGTACAAAAACATCGCACCGTCGTATGCGGGTATCTTTATATCCGTGCCGTTTATGGCCGGGATGGCCGGGGCCTTGCAGTTCGGCAGTGTATGGGCTGGCTTTATCGGCCTGCTGATCGGGGCGTTGTTCTGTTTTATGCTTTACTATGTTCCGGGACTGCTCGGATTCAAGACGGGTATGCCGCTGTATGTCGTCGGCGCATCGACGTTCGGCACTCAGGGCGGCATCTTAATGCCCGGCCTTTTAATGGGTTTTTTGCAAATTGGCTGGCACGCGGTGTTTACCGTCTCGGCGGCGTCGTTCTTTATGGACGCGATTGGAAGCGAGGCAGGGCCGAACACGGGGTTTTTCTGGCTGGTGTGTGCGGTATGGGGGCTGGCGTTTGCGTTTGTCGGCGCCGTCGGCATCAGTTGGCTCGGCTGGATGTCAAGCTGGATTCCCATTTTTCCGCTGGTCGCCATTGTGATTGCCGGGTTTGCCAATATGGGCGGCATCGGCAAATTTGAAACGGCCGGCGAGATTGCCCGTTCCGCGTCGATTATACCGGTGCTGGGATTGGGAGCGTTTGCCGCCCTGCAGGCGGCCGCGGGATTCTTTGCGTCTGCCGGAGCTGCCGGAGCGGACTTTACGATGAACAGCCGTTCGCCGAAAGATGTTGTCTTGGGCGGTTTCTTCGGGATTACCGTCGCGGCACTGGTGGCCGGTACGTTTGCACTGTTTACGATTGCCGGGGGGATGGGCAATAATCCTGCTTTGGCGGTGTCCAGCGGTATGGTAACCGGCAATCTCGATATTATTGCCGCGTTCAGCGGTTCCATCGGTGAGGTCGGGGGATTGTCGAAGATTATGTTCTGGGTCTTTGTGATTGCCTGCATTTGTCCGACGGGTTTTTGTGCGTTTCTGGCGGCCAATTCGTTTTCGACGATGTTCCCCAAACTGCCGCGTGTCGGGATGACCATGGCCGCAGGCATTGTCGGCGTGATTCTTGCCGCTACGGGAGTGGCTAATAATCTGGCTGGATTTTTCGGTCTCATCGGCGCCTCGTTCGGGCCGATCATCGGTGCAATGACCGCCGATTATATTCGCAGCGGCGGCTGGAGCGGTCCGCGGAAAGGCATCAACTTGGCTGGCTATATCGCATGGGGTGTCGGTTTTCTGGTCGGCATCCTTGGGGCACTGCCGGGAATCGGGTTTGCTTACGGTCTTGAGACGTTAATGTCCTTTATTGTCGGCTTTTCCGTTTATTTGATCGCTGCCGAGATGGGGCTTGAGCCTCCGAAGGTCGAGCTTGAGAAAAAATAAACTTTTCGGTATTTAACATCGTAGGAAGTTTTGGCATTGATTCCCATTGACGGGGAATGTGTATAACTTTAAAACGAAATTTGTTACGGAGACACTCGAAATGAAGAAAGTGCTATACAGCATCCTTATTGTGCTTATGGGTCTGGCATTGGCCGGGTGCGAAAAGAAAACGGATCCGCAGACAGAAACCCAGGCTCCCACGCCCCCCCGTGTAGCCCAAGGGGCAACTATTGAGACGGATGAAGCGGCCCCAGCGGCTTCCGTCGGGGAGGCGGATACGGACCTTGTTCCCATCCCGCTGACGCTGCCCCGACCGATGTTTCTTGGGACGCCGGAAAATATTGATGTTCCCAATCTTCAAGCGCCGCTGGGCCGAACACGGCCGCCGTTTTTGGCGCCCGAAGGCGTTACCAATGTCGCCCTGAATCGGCCTGTCACCAGTTCCGAACCGTTTCCGTTCATGGGCGAACTGGATATGATTGTCGATGGCGATAAAGAAGGCACCGACGCCAGTGTCGTCGAACTGGGGCCGTTTGTACAATGGGTTATGATCGACCTGGAAGAAGAACGCGATATTTATGCGATTGTCGCGTGGCATTTCCACAGTACGGCTCGTGTCTATTTGGACATCGTGGTGCAGGTATCGAGCGATCCGGAGTTTATCGACGCAGTGACCGTTTTCAATAACGACCACGACAACTCGCTCGGCCAGGGTGTCGGGACGGACCAGAATTATGTCGAGACCTCAGAAGGCAAGCTGATCGACTGCGGCGGCGTACGCGGTCGGTATGTACGGCTCTGGAGCCAGGGCAACAACCAGAACGACTACAATCACTACGTTGAAGTGGAAGTCTATGGCAAGTAATTGCCTATGTGGTTGACACGTATAGGATGTTTACTGTTTGGTGTGGTAATCGGGTTCGGGTTTTGGTTCAGGGTTTATGGACTGGAAGCCCGCCCGATGCACACCGACGAAGCGGTTCACGCCGCGAAATTCGGGACGTTGATGGACGAAGGGTTTTACGCCTACGATCCCGATGAATATCACGGTCCGACACTGAACTACCTGACGCTGCTGGTCGCCAAGCTTCGCGGCCAGTCCCATTATACACAAATCGACGAGACGACACTGCGGCTTGTGCCGGCGCTGATCGGGACGCTTCTGCTGCTGACGCCTCTGCTGTTTTTTGACGGGATCGGTTTGCGCGCGGCGGTCTTTTCGACGGTATTGCTGGCTCTGTCGCCGGCGTTTGTCTATTTCAGCCGGTACTATATTCAAGAGATGCTGCTGGTCTTATTTACGGCCGGATTTCTGGGCGGCTTGTGGCGGTATCTGCGTACAGAAGGGCGAGGGTGGATTCTGATGGCCGGGGTATGCGCCGGCTTGATGCATGCGACCAAGGAGACCTGTGCCTTTACCTTTGCGGCGGTTCTGCTGGCGCTGCTGTTGTCGCTTGTCGTGGCGGAAAGCCCGACACGGTTTACCCTGTATAACCGCAATGGTCTGCTGGGCTTGCTGGCGGCCATTGTGACCAGCGCATTGTTTTTCTCGTCCTTTGGACAGAATCCCGACGGCATTCTGGACTCGGTGCTGACCTATACCTATTGGTTCGGTCGCGCCGGCCAGCACAGCATCCACGCCCACCCGTGGTATTGGTATCTGGATTTACTGGTCTGGATCGAGTTTGTCCAGCCGATTGTTTGGAATGAGGATGTTATCGTCGCCGGTGCGCTGTTCGGCTTCTTTTTCGCCTTCCGCCGGCACGAAACCCTGTCGCACCGCCGTTTCTTCTGCGTCTTTTTAGCGTTTTTTACGTTGATTATGACCGTGATTTATTCGGCGATTCCCTACAAAACCCCTTGGTGTACGCTGAATTTTCTATACGGGATGGTCTTGTTGGCCGGGCTGGCTGGCGACCGTCTGTTGACGTGGGATATGGGCTCGTGGTCGAGAAGGGTGATGATATCCGTGTTTATCTTGTTTGGTATCGCCAGTCCGCTGGTTCAGTCGGTTTTGCTGAATGGCCGATATGCCGCCCATCCGGGGAATCCGTGGGCGTATGCGCATACCGGCCCGGATGTGTTTGAGATCGATCGGGTTGTCCGTCAGGCGGCCGCCGCCCATCCGGACGGCAAAAATATGTACATCCAGGTCGTCGCGCCCGGCCACGACTACTGGCCGCTGCCGTGGTATCTGCGAGACTTTTCGCAGGTCGCTTATACCGCCGCCGTCGATGGACGGCAGCCCAACCCGGACCTGGTGCTGTGTCATGCAGAATCAAAACCGCAGATACTGCGCAAGCTCTATGATTACCCGCCGCCGGGGCAGCGGCAGCTTTATGTTCCTCTGTTTGACGACCCCATCGAGCTGCGTCCCTCTGTCGAATGGAGGGGCGTTCTGACCCGAACCCTCTGGGAAAAAGCGTTCGGACAGGCCGAACCTGTCCCCGACCCCGCCGCGTTGAAATCTGATGAGGTGCACGCCGTGCAGATCGAACCCAGCCGAAGAGAGATCAAAAACCTGGTCAAATTCAGCCATCAGGCGATGAACACGGTTTTTGAGATGTGGATTCAGCACGACGACGGCTCGTATGCCGGTCGTGCGGCGCGCACCGCGTTTCATGAGGCCGACCGTCTCGAACAGGAATTGAGCCGTTTTATTGACAACAGCGACATCGGGCGCATTAACGCGGCGGCGGCGGGCGATATGATTGTTGTTTCGCCGGACACGATGGCCTGTCTGATTGCCGCAGAAGAGGCGTATGATCTGACCGGTGGGGCGTTTGATGTCACGGTCGGCCCGCTGGTGCGACTCTGGAAAACCGGTCAGCCCACCCCGGAGGCGATAGCGGCGTTGCAGCAGACGCGAAAAGGCCGGGCCTATACGCTCACTCCTGATGCGATGAGTGTTACCGTGCTGCGCGACAATATCGGGCTTGATCTGAGCGGCGTGGCCAAGGGCTATGCCCTCGACCGGATGGCGGATATCCTGCGTGAGTGGGGCATCGACCGCGCCCTTGTTCACGGCGGCACCAGCACGGTGCTGGCGATGGGAGCGCCGGTGGAAAGAGACGGCTGGCCGGTCGTGTTGAGCAACCCCTACAATCCGGCCGAAAGACTCGCCCGCCTCGAATTGGCCCATCAGACCTTAAGCTGTTCTGGACTCGACCGCGGCAGCCATATCATCAATCCGACGACCGGCCATCCCGTCGTTGACAGACGTGCCGTTTGGCTGCTGACGACCGCCCCGGGCGCCATGGCCGATGCCCTCACCACGGCGTTGATGGTTATGCCGATTGAGGCGGTGGAGACGTTTTCCCAGACTCGTCCCGAAGCAAGCCTCCTGCTGGTTTTTGCCGATGCGGCCGCCCCATTGCTTCGCTTGGGCGACTGGCCAACCCCATAACGCATTGCCGCGCCTCTATGACTTGGACGGCGACTTGAGAACCTCTCCGTACTGACGTTTGAGCCAGATCAGGTCTCGCAGGACTTTATACGCTTCGTGGGCGGGTCGCAGTCGGCTGTCCGGGTCCCAGGACCAATCCACCGGAAACTCGCGGATCGTATAGCCGTATTTCATCGCCAGAAGGATGATCTCGATGTCGAACATGAAGCCGTCAATCGTACAGATCGGATACAGGCACCGCGCGATCGCGCCGTCATAAATCTTAAATCCGCACTGGGTGTCGGTGAGGTTGGCCAGTCGTTTGATGTCGTGGATGACCAGCCAATGGAACAGGCGGGAACACAGCCGGCGATACCAGGACTGCGGCCGATGGATATGGCTGACGTCCATTTTGCGCGAGCCGTGAGCGATGACGCATTCGCCCCGTTGGATCATCCGGATGCCGGTGAGGGTCTCGTCATACGGCACGCAGCAGCCGCTGTCGGCAAACATGACGTACCTGCCGCGGCTGCGGAGGATGCCGGTTCGCACGGCACATCCTTTGCCGCGGTTACGTCCCAGCCGGATCACCTCCGTCGGCACCTCCGCATGGCGGGCGCATTCCTCTGCGACGCTGGCCGTTTTGTCGCGGCTGCCATCGTCCACCAGAAGAATCTCGCCGCCGCCCGGAAATTCCGTCAGAAACGCCGACGCGGCTGCAATATCCCCACAGACTTTCCGCGACTCTTCAAAGGCTGGAATGACAATCGAAAGCCCAACCTCGTTTGTGGTGTTCTGTTCCATAGAATTCCTGTTTGTTTCCTCTATAATCTATCTCATCCAAGCCATTCTGGAAAGACAATTCTCTGGATACGGGACAAATAAACACAGAAATTCCTTGTTGATTTCGATGTTTCTTGTTGAATTATTAGTCAATATCCGGATAATAACCCCTTTATCAATGACACATAAAGATGACAGGTTTTTGACTTTATTAGGAGAAAGATTATGGGAATTTTGGACATTATAGTATTTGTTCTCTTTGTGGTCTGCGTGATCAGTCTGGGCCTGATTAAAAGCCGCAACGAAAAATCCGGGGAAGATTACTTTCTGGCCGGACGCGGGCTGAGTTGGTGGCTGATCGGGTTTTCGCTGATTGCGGCCAATATCTCGACCGAGCAGTTCGTCGGGATGAGTGGCAAGGCGGCGGACTGGCTGGGTATGGCGATCGCAAGCTACGAATGGCTTGCCGCGATTACACTGGTTTTTGTGGCATTTGTCTTTCTCCCTAAATTTCTCAAGAGCGGCATCTATACCATCCCCGAGTTTCTTGAATATCGATACAACACCTTTGCCCGAACGGTGATGGCCGTCAGCACCCTGATTATTCTGGTCGGCGTGCCGACCGCCTCAGTCATCTATTCCGGGGCCAAGGTGATCTGCGTCTTCTTCCAGGGCCAGACCCTGCTGGGATTTGACTTGGGCAGTATCACCGTCGGCTGCTGGATTATCGGCGTGCTGGCGGCCGTTTATGTTTTCGCCGGCGGCCTGAAGGCCTGCGCCTGGGCCGACCTGATCCAGGGTGCAGCGCTGATCGTCGGCGGCGGCGTCATTGCTTATCTGGCCATCCAGGCACTCGGTTCGGCCGAACCCCAATCCCTGCTGGGGTCTTCGAACTCTATTGATGCCGAACAGCTTTCGGCGGCCGGCGCCATTGAACGGTTTAAGATGCTTAACGGCGGGGCGCTGCCGGAAGGCAAGATTCACATGTTCCGTCCGGCCAATGACCCCGAAATCCCCTGGACGGCCCTGATCCTGGGCTTGTGGATTCCCAACTTCTTCTATTGGGGGCTTAACCAGTACATCACGCAGCGCACATTGGGTTCAAAATCCCTTTCCGAAGGCCAGAAAGGGGTTGTATTCGCCGCGCTGCTCAAGCTGGTGATCCCGTTTGTCGTCGTCATTCCCGGGATGCTGGCGTACAATCTGTTCAGTCAGGAATTGCGGAACGAGGCCATTCGCAATAACGCCAAAGTCATCGCGGTCTATGAAGAAACAATGGACGCTCCGCAAACGGCCGGCGTTGCCTTCCGCTTCGACGATGCGTTTGTTGAGTTCAACGAGGATCTTGCCCGCAATCTGGTGGCATTCAATGCCGCCGCTATCGGCGTCGTGCCGGACATGACCGAAGGCACGCTGGCGGCCAACAATGACATTCTCGGAAAGATTGAAGCGCACAACCAAACATTGCCCAAAAAAGAACGCATCGTCGTGCAGTCCCGGCTGGTCGGTTATGATTACGACTCGGCCTTTCCGGTCCTGCTTCGCAAACTGCTCCCGGTCGGCAATGGCCTGCTGGGTTTTGTGCTGGCGGCCATCTTCGGCGCTGTCGTCAGTTCGCTGGCCTCGATGCTCAACTCCGCCTCGACCATCGCCACGATGGACATTTATAACAAGCTCCGCGGCGGCAAGTCCTCACAGGCCGAGCTGATTATGTCCGGTCGTGCGTTTGTCGTGCTGTTCGTGCTGATTGCACTGTCCATCGCCCCGCACCTGGGCAGCCCCGTTTTCGGCGGCATCTTCACATTCATTCAGGAATTCCAGGGCTTCATTTCGCCGGGTATCCTGTCGGTCTTTATCTTTGGCCTGCTGATCCACAAGGCTCCACGGTCGGTCGGTACGGTCGGGCTGCTGCTCAACCCCGTCCTCTATGGTCTGTTCAAGTTCAGCCCAATGATTCCGGGGCTAAAGAACATTGAACTTCTTCAGACGGTGGCCGCGTGGTCGTTCCTGAATCGGATGGCCCTTTGCCTGATTATTATAATGATTGTGCTGGCCGTGATGACGATGCTCAACCCGCTCAAAACCCCGGTCGTTCTGCCGGTCAATGAGAAGATGGATATGACATCTTCCAAGGGCACTAAGATGTTCGGCCTGGTGGTCGTCGCTTTGACGGTTATTCTTTATATCATTTTCTTCTAACCCAGATACAGGTTTACGTCAACTGCAGGAGATACAAGTGAACATTACAACCGATCAGCAGGCGTTTGATGCGTTAAAGAAACTGGCCGCCGAGGCGAAGATCGATGTTGCCGGGGCCAAGGTCCGCCGCTCGTCGTCGCGGTTTTGCCTTGGCGTCGAACACGGCGACTACAACGGCACCGAGCTGTTCGGCGTCGGCACCGACCGGTTTATCTGGATGGCCTACAAGCCCAACGGTACGTCGAAAATGCGGCTGTTCAGCGGCAACTTCACCGGCGACGGCGTTGTCGAGTTTGAACTCGGCCATGTGCCTGCGCCCAAGTCCGTCGAAGTGGCCGACACGTGGGCGCGGTTTCCCCTCGGCGTCGAGTATATCCTTCGCCGCGAGGGCTTGACGCTGACGCAGGGCATCGACGCTGTCCTAATCGGCAACATTCCCGGCGGGGGGATGAGCCGCAGCGCATCGCTGTCGCTGAACCTGATTCTGTCCGTCCTTGACGCCAACGGCATCGCCGCGCCGGATATGATGCAGGTCGTCGATCTGGCCCAGATGGTCGAAAACGACTACATCGGCTCGCCCTGCGGCAAGCTCGACCAGATTATGATCGCCTTTGCCAAGGCGGGGATGGGTACGCACTACAAGCCCGCCGACCGGTCGATTGACTATGTTCCGCTGGGTGCGGGCGCAAAGGATTTTCGCATCGTCGTGATGGATACCGGTACGGTGCGGCCGGGACTGGAAAAATCGACCTACAAAGTCCGTCGCGCCGAGTGCGAGGAGTTGGTCATAAAGGCCCAGCACGCGGGCTTTGATATTTCCTGTCTGGCCGACGTCCGCGACCCAATACTGTTCGACAACATCAACGCGAAATTCGTCAAGGATGCTCCGCACTTGGTCGCCCGGATGGATTACATCTACAACGCCCAGAAGCGGTTTTATCAGATGATGGACGCTTGGAAGGCCGGCGACATCGAGACGGTCGGCCGCATCTTTCGGCAGGACGGCATCGGCCTTCGCGACGACTATGCCATCTCCGGCCCGGAATTGGAAACCATGTGCGACATCGTCCGCACCGTGCCCGGCGTACTCGGCGAACGGATGCTTGGCGGCGGGGACAAAGGGGCGGCAGGGGCCTTGGTTTTGGCCGACAATGCCGACGCGGTCAAACAGGCTGTCGATACGGGCTATCCGCGAAGCCGCCCGGCATTCGCAGACAAATACGCCGTGCACACCTGTAAAGTCGTCGATGGCATCAATCTCTTTGAAAATGTCTTCTAATTCGGAGCGAACTTGCCGTGAAGCTCTTGTCCTTGCATCAGGCGCCGACCCGTCAGCAGGCAATGTTCTTTCGCCACAGTTGGTTTGGGGCGGCGGTTGTATTGATTGCAGTTTTGGGAGTCGCCGCAGCGATGATCAAGGGCTATACCTCGGAGAAAGTGCCTTTGGTCGCGTTGTTGGCAGTGGGGCTTGGCGGGGTATTGGCTGTTTTGCTGACAACCTCCATGCTCCGGCGCGCGTTTCAGCCGACCAATTGGCTTTTTGCCCTCGGCCCGGACAGGCTCTGGATCAAATACCGTTCCTATTTGAATAGCCATTTTCCGGCTGAGGATTTGCAGATTGTCGAGTTTCGGTATGATGAGATTGAAAGCGCCGGTTTGATTCGTCGGGTGGAAAAAGTTCCGGGCCAAAAAGGAAGAAGTACAACGAAGTATTCCCGGCATATTGAAATTGTCGCGCATCATCCATTCGGCGTGGAATTGTCTGAAGCCCTTCAGTTAGAGCGAAGTAAAAAGGATTCTACCGCGAGTCGCATTAAATCTCAAAGCGCTCATTACCCCGTTCAACTTAAAGACGATAAGACACTGAGGATGTGTGTCACCGATATTCGTCCCGGACAGAAGACTGCTCTTGGCGAGTTGAAAATCCACCGCATCGCTGTTGTGGCCGAGAAGCGAGAATCCGACGATTTCACCAAGCCACTAAAAGACAAACAAGAGATGGAAGGCCGGATTGTCGCCCTGGTTGAAAAAGGCGATACTGCCTCTGCCGTCCACCTCGTCCGCCAACACTTCGGCATGGGCCTGACCGAAGCCAAACAGTTTATTGACGAACTGTCCGCCCGGTAGGTGGCATTGTTCTTCCACGTCCGTTGCGGCCAACACCGCCCACGGCTGGCATTGACGGCATCAAATGCTGTGAATTTCGACAGGTTGACGAAATGTGCTTGACAGGCAACGCCTGTCCGCGTAGGGTGGTGTTATGCGAAATCCAAGAGACCCCTATCAACAAATTGATATTTCCGCGTTGCTGGCACAGTTCCGCCATTCGGGACGCATCATTATAACGGGCGCCGTCTTGGCGCTTGTCGTTGTGGTTGCGCTCACGATGGTCTATACGGTTCAGCCGGAAGAACAGGCGGTGGTCAAGCGTTTCGGCGCGGTGATCAAGACCAGCGACCCCGGCCTGCATTTCAAGCTGCCGTTCGGGATCGACGACATCCAGCGTGTCGCCACCGAGCGGGTACTCAAAGAAGAATTCGGCTTCCGCACCGCCGAGACGGGCACGCCGACGCGGTATGTCAGCAAGAACTTTCCCGATGAATCGCTGATGCTATCCGGCGACCTCAACATCATCGATGTCGAGTGGGTCGTCCAGTATCGCATCGCCGATCCCATCAAGTTTCTGTACAGTATGCGGGAGCCGACGCGGACGCTTCGGGATATCTCCGAATCCGTGATGCGGCGGGTCGTCGGCAATCATCTGGGCAGCGAGATTCTGACCGTCGCGCGCGTCAAAATTGCCAACACGACGCGCGAAGAGATTCAGGCGGCGATGCAGTTGTACGAGACAGGCATCCACATCATCACCGTGGAGTTGCAGAATGTCGTGCCGCCCACGGCTGTGCAGCCGGCCTTTAACGAGGTCAACGAGTCCCGGCAGGAGCGGGAGCGGATGATCAACGAGGCGATGAAACAGCACAATGAGGCGGTTCCGCGAGCGGAGGGGCAGGCCCTTCGTATTATCGCCGAGGCCGAAGGGTATGCCGCTGAGCGGAAAAATCAGGCCGAGGGCGAAACGGCACGCTATAAGGCGATCCTTGAGCAGTACCTGGTCGCGCCGGGCGTGACGCGGCGGCGAATGTATCTGGAAACGCTTTCCGGCGTGCTGCCGAATATCGGCTCCGTGCTGATCCTTCAGGAGGGCCACAATGCGCCGTTGCCCTTGCTGCACCTTCGAGATGGGCAGGCGCCCGAGGAGATGAAACCATGAGACATGCGGCAGTTCCGATTCTAATTTTTGGCATTCTCGCCGCTGTGGTGATCCTCAGCAGCGCGGTATTTATCATCGATCAGGCCGAGCAGGGTATCATCGTTCAGTTCGGCGAGCCGGTCGGCGGGGTGGTCACCAAGCCCGGACTGCATTTAAAGCTTCCGTTTATCCAGGAAGTCCGGCGGTTTGACAAGCGGCTTCTGGCTTGGGACGGCGAGGTCAGCCAGATCCCCACGCTGGGCCGTGAATTCATCATGGTTGATACGACGGCGCGGTGGCGGATTATCGATCCGCTGCAATTTTTGCGTTCCGTCCGTGACGAGCGCGGCGCACGCACGCGGCTGGATGACATCATCGATTCGGTCGTGCGTGACATCGTCTCCGGCGCCGATCTGGAAGAAATCGTACGCTCACATGACTGGGACGTGGACATCAGCGAAATTGATGAAGAGGCGATGCTTCGCGAGGATGTCGCGCTGGAAACCCCGAAGCTGGGACGCGAGCGACTCGAACAGCAGATGCTCGCCGCCGCTTCGCGGCTGATGCCGGAGATGGGCATTGAACTGGTCGATGTTCGTATCAAACGCATCAACTATATTGAGTCGGTGCGTCGGGAGGTGGAACGACGGATGATTACCGAGCGGCAGAGCATTGCGGCCCGGTTTCGGTCGGAAGGCGAAGGGCGCAGTCAGGAGATTTTGGGGGGCATGGAACGCAAACTTCGCGAGATTCGCTCCGATGCCGAGCGGCAGGCCGAGGAGATTCGCGGCAACGCCGACGCCGAAGCGACGCGGATCTATGGCGAGGCGTACAGCATCGATCCGGAGTTCTTTTCATTCTTGCGTACGCTGGAGAGCTACCGGGCGCTGGGCAAAAATACAACCCTGATGATCGGCGCCGACGCAGAGTTTTTCCATTACCTCGAATCCACACAGAAGCCCTGATCGTCGGCGGCGTCGTCCGAGGATGAATTTTTGTCCGGTGTTTTTGCTGAGGCCAGATCGTCCATGATTGTTTCGGCGGACGGAAGGAATTGGGCAATGTTGTACCAGTGGCCGGGGCGGGTTTTGCGGTAGAGGAAATAGCCGATGGCGGCAAGGTGTTCCTGTCGGCTGAGGGCATACGGGTAGGGCGGTTCGACCGGCGGCAGGGCGGCCGCGTCCAGAAGCGATCGGAGGGCGGCGGTGTCTTCTTTCGTGAATAAACCCATCGGATACGCCCCATCAACATCCAGCCGCCAAAGCTGATAGTGGCGAATCTTCTTTTTTGACCCCTCCGGGATACGTTTCGGGCCGTCATCGACAAACAGAATCTTCAAGTCCTCCAACCGCCCCGTCCACGCGAAATCTTCGTTCAGCAGTTCCTTGAGTCGCCCGGCCTGTTTTTTGAGCAGGTTTGCCCGCTCAAAGTTCAGCGATGCGGCGGCCTGTTTCATCTGCGATTCTTTTTCACGAACGGCCTGGGCAAAATGCCCCGCCGCGCAGGTCATCGCGTTTTTGACCAACTCAGCATATTCGTCCGGGCCGAGTTCCTGACAGCACAGGCCGTGGCAGGACTGCATCTGGCGATAGGGGCAGCTTTGCGGGGTGCCGCTATCCAGCAGGGCGGGATTGCGGCACAGCTCAAAGGCGGTGTTCAGGATGTCGCAAAATTGCGCCGCCGCACGGCGGTTCGGAAACGGGCCGTATAATGCGGTCTGTGGGTCGGCCTCGACGGCGCTGGTGACGGCAAAACAGGCAAACGCCCGTGCGGTGTCGATGGCCGCATACTCGCGTCGCGGCAGGGCGAGCCAGGTTTTCCACGCCTTCCCGAACACGGCATGCGTCAGCCGCTGGTAGAGGAAATGCCGCTCCAGATCGCTGTCGCAGCACGCATAGAAAATATGACGGGTAATTGCTCCCAAGTCGGCCTTGCGGCGCGGCGCGTCGGCTTCCGGCGCGGCCAGGCGCGACCGGCTTAGCCCGCGCAGATTGGCCGTCTGGATGAGTTGGATCGGATGATTCGCCTCATCGGTAAACAGCAACACGCCCCGGCGAGCGGGCAGGTCGGCAAGGGCGTTGGATTCGGTTTGTGTGTCCGAAAGCGTCAGAGAACCGTCAAACAGCGATTCCCACGCGACGGCCATCAGACCCTCATGCCGCTGATGACCGTGTCAAAGGCCATTTTGTCGTTGACAATGCCCTGTACCTTGGCCGAGAACTGGCGACTGCGTACCTTGTGGATGTGTCCCAAAAGCCACAGGCGATCCCCCGGGACGACGGTCTCGCGAAACTTGGTCTCACCGATGCCGGCAAAGCCGATAAAGTCCTCAAGGCCGTAAATCCGCTTCATAAAAAAGCTGCACAATTGGGCGGCGGCCTCGACCATAATCACGCCCGGCATAATGGGGCGGCCGGGGATATGGCCGCGTACCCAGAATTCTTTGTCCGTAACATCTTTATAGCCAAGACACAGCATTTTCGACAAATCGTGCCAGACAATAGCGTCAAGCTGGGACATTTCATAAGACTGAGGATTGACCTCGGCAATCGCCGAGCGATCATATTCCACCTTATTCAAATCCAGCTCCGACATGTCAAACAGTCGGGTCGGGGGCATGTAAACCTCGTATTCGGGATCTCTAAGTACTTAAAACAAAATACTTTACGATTCCGGTCTATCGGTTGTGGTTTTAGTCGGTTGAGCGTATCTCAAGGATATTATTGCGAACATTCTGAGCCGCTTGTTTGATCATCTGCATCTGCTTGCGGACGCGTGTGCCTGCGGCCTTGTTGCCGCCCTGTGCCTTTTCTATATCCGATTCGATCTCCGCGACGAGAGTCTTCAGTTCTTCGTAAGCCTGCATGAATACCTCCTAAAAGCAGTTAAACCAATTGTCATTTAAACACGTTCCATTAATAAGATGGCTTTTTTAATCGCTCAGACGTGTTTTTGCAACCTTTTTTTTAATTTTCGATACTACACCGCGTTTTTGATTCAGATTGAGCCTATCCGATGATTTTGGGAATTGGGTTTGAATTGGGTTCGTTTTTCCGGTCAACAGTTGTCAGTTATCAGTAAACCGTTTTGGGATAATGCTTTATAGGATATGCAAATCAGAAAATTGGGTTTGTTTGTTCATTTTCAGCTTCTTGCTTCCAGCTTCCAGCCGCCAGAACACAGAACTCAGAATATCGAAATCATTTATTCATTTTTTGCTCCTTCGGTTTGCGGCACGATGGTCTGGCTGCGAGGGGTATTTTAGTGGAAAGTTTTGTGTTTGTCAAACTTTTTTTGAAACCACAGATTGACACGGATTATTGTTTTTTATCACGAAGAAACATCGTACTACAATCCATCAATTTCGTGAATGTTTGCGCGTTTTTCAACAACCGAAACCATAACATATTGTGTATAATAGGTTTAAAATATGTTTTGATTTCGAGTTTTCAATTTGAATTTGTTTAGGATTTGGTGTTTAGAATTTTGGTTGCGGTCCTGCCGCGCCAAGGCTCTTCGTGCTTTCGTGGTAAAATAATGTTTTACAGCTTTAGCCCGAAGGGCGGAATGATGTAGCCACGCGGCGTTAGCCTGTGGTGTGTGGGCGATGGCGTTTTTTCCCACTTTCCCGCCCGCACCGCGGCCGGGGAAGTGGGAATAGGGGGCGGCTTTAGGTTCCACGGCCTGACGGCCGAGGCTACAATATGGCGCCTGCTGCGGCAGGCTGTTTGGTTGACGAGGGGACGGGGGACGACGTCATTTCCTATTTCCGATTTTCTATTAGGGCGGAATTTTCTTGTTTTAATGGGCGAACACATAGGTTCGCCCCTACGGATTGGGTGTCCCAACGGACTCGAAAGACAAACTGAAGCTTGAACTACGAACTGGGGTGTAGTGGGTTGACTTTGGGGGCGGGGGGTGGTAAAGTTTATGGATTGTAATTGTGGACTTTATTGTGGAGGCAGATTTGCGTATATTATCAGGAATTCAGCCGTCGGGTAAGCTGCATATCGGGAATTTTTTCGGCGCGATGCGTCAGCATTTGGCGTTGCAGGCCGACCATGACGGATTTTATTTTATTGCGGATTATCATGCGATGACGAGCAACCCGGCGCCGGCGGAGTTGGCGACGCGGACGTTTGAGGTGGCGATGGATTATCTGGCGCTGGGGCTGGACCCGAAGAAGACGGTGTTCTGGCGGCAGTCGGATGTGCCGGAGGTGACAGAGCTGGCGTGGATTCTGTCGTGTATCACGCCGCTGGGGTTGCTGCAGCGGTGTACGAGCTATAAGGACAAGGTGGCGCAGGGGCTAAGTCCCAACCACGGGCTGTTTGCGTATCCGGTGTTGCAGGCGGCGGATATTTTGATGTTTGACAGCAACCTGGTGCCGGTGGGGGCCGACCAGAAGCAACATATTGAGGTGACGCGGGATATCGCGCTGAAGTTCAACGCTCAGTACGGCGAGACGTTCGTTGTGCCGGAGGAGCAGATTTTGAAGTCGGTGGCGGTCGTGCCGGGGCTGGACGGGCGCAAGATGAGCAAGAGCTATAATAATACGATTGAGATTTTTGAGCCGGAGTCGAACATCAAGAAGAAGGTGATGCGGATTGTGACGGATTCGACGCCGGTGGAAGAGCCGAAAGACCCGCAGACGTGTTCGATCTTTGCGCTGCTGCGGCTGGCGGCGGAGGCCGAAGAGATTGCCGAGTGGGAGGCGAAGTACCTGGCCGGGGGCGTCGGATACGGCACGGTGAAAAAGCGGGTTGTGGAGCTTTTGTGTGAGTATTTCAGGCCGTATCGGCAGCGGCGCGAGGAGTTGGAGCGGGATCGCGATTTTGTTGAGGATGTGCTGCGGGATGGCGCGCGGCGGGCGCGCGACGTGGCAAGAACAACGATGAACCGTGTGCGGGATGCGGTCGGATTGGGCAAGGTGCGAAATGCGTGACAATGAACGGCTGGTAACGGTTGGGGAATTTGAAAATGAAATGGACGCCAAGCTGGCAAAGCTGGCGCTGGAACAAGAGGGGATTGCCTGTTCGCTGGCGGGGGGGGACTTGATATCGGTTATACCGTATTTGAACGTGATCCATGTTGAGTTACAGGTGTTTGAGCGGGACGCCGAGCGGGCGGTGGAGATTTTAAATGAGATGACGCCACTGGATGAAGGAGATGAGGATTTTGACGAGGAGTTTGATGAGGATGATGATGATGAGGACTTTGATGAGCTTGACGAGGAAGAGGATGTGGGATGAGTGAGTATCGCGTCAATCTGGATGTGTTTGCCGGGCCGCTGGACCTGCTGCTGTATTTGGTGCGCAAAGAAGAGGTTGATATTTATGATATTCCGATTGCGCGGGTGACGGCGCAGTATATTGAGTATATCGAGTTGCTCAAGGGGCTGGATATCGATCTGGCGGGGGATTTTCTGGTGATGGCGGCGACGCTGATGGAGATTAAGTCGGCGATGCTGCTGCCGAGCGCGGATGCGGGGCAGACGGAAGAGGGGCAGATTGAAGACCCGCGGGCGGAGTTGGTGCGTCAGCTTCTGGAGTATAAGCGGTTTAAGGATGCGGCGAATTTGCTGGGGGATTCGGCGCAGGTGCGGCAGCAGCGCTACACGCGGCCGGCGACGATTCTGGAGCGGCTTAAGCCCACGCAGGAGCCGGAGGTGGATCTGGACCAAGTGAGCATCTGGACGCTGCTTGAGGCGTTTGACGGGATTATGAAGGCGACCGGGCAGCACGCGGGGTATGGTCATATCAAGGACGATACGCCGATTGATTTGTATCAGATTGAGGTGCTGCATCGGCTGCAGGTGGAGGGGGGGATGACGCTGGAGCGGATTTTTGAGGGGCGCAAGGATCGGCTGGGGATGATCGGGCTGTTTATGGGGATACTGGAGCTGATTCGCAATCGGCTGATCTGGGCGGAGCAGCCGGAGGCGAACGGGCCGATTTTGCTCAAGGCGCTGACCAACGAACCGGCGGAAGAAGCGGTGCAGAAGGCGATTTATGCCGATCATCCAGAAGAAGATGGTGAAGACGATGCGGCGGTTGAGGCTCAAGAAATGCAAACGCTTGAAGAGGAGACCTACGCTTTATCGCCGGATGACGATGAGGATGATCTGGATGATGACATGCGAAGAGAGTTGTCGGAGATAAAAGAGGTTGAGATAATTGATACAGGCGGCAGTGCCGATACCCGGCCTCTCTCGGTCGAAGCGGGCAACAGCGCAGTGGAAAAGGCCGACGGGCACAAGCCGGACAAGCCGCGTATTCCGATTGTGGACATCGGGCCGGCGTCGGCGGATGACGCGGCTCGGTCGAAGATCGAAACCGTGAAAGAAAATGAGATTTGACACGTGGATGGGGTCTTTATAGAATGGGCGTGTGTGAATGTGACGCGATAACCCCCAGACAGAAAGGGATTGATGATGGCTGGCAATGTGATTGAGTTGACGGATGCGACGTTTGAGGAAACGATTCAGGGCGATGTGCCTGTTTTGGTGGATTTTTGGGCGCCGTGGTGCGGGCCTTGCAAGATGATCGCTCCGGTAGTTGAGGAAATCGCGGGAGAATATGCGGATAAGGCGACGATTTGTAAGATCAATACCGATGAGCATCGGGATGCGGCCATCAATTACGGGATCAATGCGATTCCGACGCTGATATTGTTTAAGGCGGGGCAAATCGAGAAAAAATGGGTGGGGCTGACCAGCAAGAAGGATTTGACGGGAGCGATTGACGAGCTTCTGTGAGTTCTACGGGGCGTCTGCGGAAAAAATTTCGCGCTGGATACGTCCGACGAAGAATCGAGCGTCCTGCCGGACAAACTCGGCGATCAGGTCAAGCTGGCGATTCAGGTGACTTCCCTCGTTGGATACAACGGCGACACCGATGCGCGCGATCAGCTTGCTGTCTTGGGCGTCGATTTCCGCCGCAGCGCAGTGAAAACGGCTGTGGAGGCGTTCAAGGACGCTTTTGACGATCTTGCGTTTGTCCTTGAGCGAGGCAATGGCGTGCAGATTGATTTGAATCGTCAGCGTACCGATTAACACACATCGCCTTTCTGTATAATGCTCATTCACCTCTTCGACCACGAGCGGTTTGAGGTCGGTTGATCCGTCGTCGAAGAAAGGACTCTTATTGTCTACTTCTCAAAGTGTGAAAGATAGTATACGTTCTTACTGGAAAAGCGGCCCTTGTCACCGATACTATACGGAGATGTCCTCTGACTTTTGCTGTCCTCTGTCTTCTGTCCGCACCGGAATGTTTTTGTGCCACGGGTCCAGCACGTCCTTGAGCGTATATTTGTCCAGCAGTTCGCGGACCTGACTGAAGACTTTTCCGGCTTTCGGGCTTTCCCACTTCAGCGGCTGGGCAAAGCTGACCTGCGCGACGGCGTCGTAGATGTCCGCCAGTGAGATATGCGTTCCATCCGTGGAGGGCACATAGCCGCTGACCGGCTCATTGGTATGGAACAGAATGCCCGCCTTGACCATCCGATTCAGCACCCGCTCGGCAAAATCGGGGGGGATATCCAACCGGGACGCGACGGCCTCAACGGTCACCGGCTGCTCGTTCCTTTGCTCAAAGGCATTGAGAATGTATTCCATAATGCGGATGATGGTCTGGTCGTTGGCCAGAAAGCACTCGCCACTTCGCCGCAGGCGCGACAGTTCGTCCGCATCGAGGCTTTTGAGGTTCTGCATGGCATACGTCAATTGCAGGCCGAAGATCACGATTAACCACATCACATAAATCCAGAACACCGTCAGCGGAATGATGCCGAGGATGCCGTAGACGGCCTGATACATCACGACTTTACTTAGATACAGTCCGAACCCGAATTTGATCGCCGCCCACAGCAGCGTTGCCACGGCCGCCCCCCACAGCGCCGGCAGCGCGTTGACTTTGGTATTCGGCATCATCGAGTATAAAAAGAACAAAATACCCATCGACACGATATACGGAAACACCCACCGAATAAACTTCAGTAAGCTCGCCTTAATGCCCGTTTCTATATCTGATTTTTCGCCGATAATCATTTCCCTATTATCACCATGAGTGGCATTATCACCATCCCACGTAACCTCAAAAGATGTACGTTGCTGTACGCTTACCTGCTGATCGCTTTTGATCAGATAATTGGTGCTGATAAATATCCCCAAGGCCAGCAGAATCGGTCCGAAAACCAATATCCAGGAGTAATAGACGATCCGCTGGAGAAAACTGCGGCCCACGTTCACGTGCCAGATGCGGTTGAACGTCCGCTCAATCGTCATCAGCATCCCCGTCGCCGCCCAGATCACCAGCACCACGCCGACGATGGTAATGGCGCCCGTGCTGACCCGCGACAGATAATCTTCAACCACTTCATTGATCTTTGCGGTGATAATGATGGTTTGTGGTTCTCCGGAATCATCAACTCCGATGGGATATTCCATCGCGCTGAGATTCAGATAGTCATACGCAAAATCGCGCATCTGGTCGCCCAGGTCGCGATAGGCCGGAAACATCTGAAAGACCATCAGCATCACAATCGCCAGGGGCACGATGCCGAAGATGGTGTGATAGGCCAGCGCCGCGGCCTGTGTAAAGGCCCGGTTTGCCTCCAACAGCCGAAAACACTGTCGCCACATGCGAATCTGAAAGATGAAAAACCGACTCCATCGCCCCAGTTCATCGGTGGGTCTTGACAGAAAATTTTTGAATTTTGCCAGCATTGCGAATCACTCCTGAACGAGCAAATTAATCAACAGGCACACTTAATGGCCGATCACTTTCAAAAAGTTAAAGAACTGGGCATAGTAAACATCGTCACTATCTTTTGCTGCCTTAAGTTCATCGATAATTATCTTCACCCACCGTCCGGCTCATTTCTTCATCTTTTTTTCAGCATTCTCGGCTTCCCCGGTAGTTAATTCCTGAATCACAGGATATCCGGTTATCTAAACAGCCGCCGCAGTTGATCTTCGATCAGCCGCTGACCCTGCCGTTCGATCAATCGCGCAACGTCAATCGACGGCTTATCGACCGTGCCTCCGAGGGGGACTTCAAGGCGGTCGGCTCCGGCATTTGCCAGACGAACGGGGCGAAAATCCGTTCCTAGCGGCAGTTTGAGAGTCATCGCCAGCTGTTTATCCAGTCCCAGTGACCCGGTGAAATTTAGCGGATAGTCGCTCAAATCGATCTGCATATCCTGATAACGAACCGTCCCTTGCTGCATCAGAATATTCGTTGGTCTCAGCGTCATCGCGACTGCCGGCCGCTGATCCAGCAGGGTCAGAATTTGGCCCAGTAATTCACCTGCCTGAAGCCGGATATTCGCAATACCGACCGTTCCGTCAATATCCATTTTGTCCAGATGGTCGCCGGACAGCGGCAAAACCAGTCTGCGGCAGGTAAAATTGGCCACTCCGCTGGTCTGTACCGCTCCGGCAAACACCGGATTGACATACGTCAGAAGCTGAGCGGTGATCACATCGTTGATGTTGACATTTTCCAGCAACGCCATCGGCTCGTTGAGCCGAAGAAACATTGGTTCCTCAGTCAAATTCAGTGTTCCGGCAAACCGCAGCTTGCCGCTGTTGACATTGGCATCGGGAATGACCACCGCCGCAATGCCCTGCTGAATATCGATAGCCAGCTCCGTCGGGCCGAAAATCAGGCCGTAATACTCCGCTCGATTGAATCCGAAGCCGCCTTTTCCATTGAGATTGGCCAACATTTTGTCCGGTTCGTTCTCCGGCCAGCGCGACGAGAGCACAAATCGATCTTTTCGCGTCCCCTGCACTCTTAAGCCATTCGGCAGATAGGGCGCGGCGAGCATCGAGACCGTCTGAAGATCGTACTCGGCTTCAAACTCAGCGTCCAGTGTATTGACGCCCTCGGCACTGGACTGTTCGATCTCGCCTTTGGTGATTTTGATGAGCGTTTCGCCTTTGGCCCCCTGCATATCGAAGGCCTTAACGCCGATAGATTGCCGCGCCGTATCCAGCGTGATGTCGGCAGTCAGGTTGACCAAATCCTGTACAAACGGCTCGGTGTCGGGCTTGGCCACGCGGAGATTGCGAATCGTCGCCGCGTTGTTGGTCTTGACCTGCACAATGTCGCCTTGCGTCTGCACCGTCACCGCGGAAGCGAGCGCCCCGGCCAATGTGATATCTTCTGGCGCGTTGGTCAGAACCTGTGCGTATGGCCATGCCTTGGCAATGTCCAGATTCGCTTGTGCCGCCAGCGTGATCGGGCCGGCCGCGTCGCCTGTTGGCAGGGTCAAATTGCTGACCTTGACCGTGCCCGGCGCCATCGTCAGCGTCGCTGCGGCGACCGTCAGTACATTTTGAGCGTTGTCCATGGCCATATCATAGTCCAGCGTCACATCCGTCTGCTGAGCCGTCTTTCCATTTTTGGTCAGCAGCAAATTTTTGACTGTGCCTATGCCGGTCGAGGCGATCTTACCCTCCGTCAGGTCCAGCCGCCCCGTCATATCCAGCACACCGGCCAGGCCGTAGCCGCCAAGCTCCGTAAACTGCTTCAAAAAGTCCTGAGTCTGTGCCAAGTCGGCCTTGACCGCATAATCCACCATCTCCATTTCGCCGCTGAGGGTCGCGGTGCAAAACGGCGTCTTGACGTCAAGCGCATCGATGCGCAGGGCGTTGTCACTGAATCCGCCCTTGGCTGTCAGCCGGACGGGTTCGTCAAATACCATTTTCTGTTCGCCCACACCCTGCGAAAAGTTTTCCACGGTGGCGTCCGCCGACAACGTATCGATGTTGCCCTTGCGTATCTCGACATTGGCGTCCCCGTTGAGCACGCCGCCGGTCTGCACATCCAGCCCGGCCAGCGCCAGCAGCGGTCGCAGACTTTCCAGTTCCAGCTTGGCAATCGAGACCGTAAACGTCCCGTCGGTATCCTCCAGCGTCCAGCCTTTTTTCGGCGGGGTGACTTCGCCTTCGGCGCGCACCGTCCCGGCCTCATGCCCGTTGGCTACATCCATTGACAGCGCCATCCGTGAGGTCTGCCCCGTCTCGTTGAGGGCAACGGTGGATGCGATATTCTTGAAGGTGACGCGCTGGGTTGAGGCATCGGCTTCGGTCAGCTCAATCGTGACATCCCCGGCCAGCAGTTCCAGATCGATCAGGTGCACCGGCAGGACAAACGGCACGTCGGGATCGGGCGTCTCTTTCGGGGCACCGGTTTGGGTGGACGGAACGGATGGCGGCGTGGGTGCAATCTTCAGATGCACCTCCGGATGGTCAATCACTGTCTTGCCCAGATCGACGCGTTTGCCGAGCAATGCCGTGTATCGGGGCTTGGTTTCGATGCGGCCGACCTTGATCTGTGTGGCGCCGTCGTCACTGTCGAAGGTCAGATTGGTCAGTTTCACGCCGCTGAACCACCCGACCGAAAATGTCTCCATCCCCACCTGCCCCTCGACGGAACGATTGATCTTGCCCAGCAGAAAACGGTTCCCTCCTGACGACGACAATAGCGTCGGGACGGCCAGAATCGTCAAGAGAAGCACCAGAAAAACGGCCAGCACCGCCACCGCGAAAATTTTGAACGGACTTCGTTTTTTAACGTCGGCGCTTGGCCGACCCGCGTTTTTCTTCTCCGTATCCATAAAGACCTCTGATGAAGAGTTGTTCCCCCACATCTCGTAAATACGAAAAACGATGCTCGAAGTACGAAACAAAATAAAAAAGCTCAGTCTATGTGGACATAATCTCTTCGGATTTAAGCTTGATCACCTCATCGATGGCATCGACGTGCTTTTTGGTCAGCTTTTCGATCTCGTCCTTGGCCTTGTCGCGGTGGTCTTCGGTGATGGTTTTGGCTTTTTCAGCGTCTTCAAGCTGTTTGATCGTGTCGCGGCGAATATTGCGTACGCTGACTTTGGTTTTTTCGCCCAACTGCTTGACCTGCCCGACGATCTGTTTGCGGCGTTCTTCGCTGAGCGGCGGAAGGTTCAGGCGAATCATCTTGCCGTCCATGATCGGCGCCAAGCTCAACTCGCTGCTTTTGATCGCCCGTTCAATGTCCTTCAGGCAGCCGATGTCAAACGGCTTGATGAGCAGCGACGCCGGCTCCGGGGCGGCAATGGTGGCCAGCGATTTGAGCGGGGTGGGCGTGCCGTAATAATTCACCATCAGATGTTCGACCAGTCCCGGCGCCGCCCGGCCCGTGCGGACCGACTTGAGTTCGCTGCGCAGAAACTCCACCGTCTTATCCATAGTCTTTGAATGTTCATCCACTATCTTGCGTGTCGGCATCGTTTGTGTTCTCCTGAAAACTATCGCTCACTGATCACAGTTCCCACGTGTTCGCCTTGCAGAACACGGGTAATAACACCGTCTTTGAAAATGTTCAGCACCACAATCGGAATATGATTTTCCCGACACAGGCTCACCGCCGCCGGGTCCATCACCTTGAGATTTTGACTGAGGACTTCCTGGTAGCTGATGTGCGAAATCAGCGTCGCCTTTGGATTCTTTACCGGGTCGTCGGTGTAAACCCCATCGACTTTGGTCGCCTTGATCATCAGTTCGGCCCCGATCTCCGAGGCCCGCAGGGCCGCGCAGGTATCGGTCGAAAAGAAGGGGTTGCCTGTTCCGCCGGCCAGGATCGTGACGCGCCCTTTTTCCAGGTGGCGGATGGCACGGCGACGGACAAACGGCTCACAGATGGCCGCCACTTCGATGGCGCTGAGGACGCGAGTGGGCTGTCCGACTTTTTCGAGTGTTTCCTGCAGCGCAACGGCGTTCATCACCGTCGCCAGCATCCCCATATAGTCCGCGGTGGTGCGCGAGATATGACTCCTTTGGGAAAAGGCCGCCCCTCGCATAAAATTGCCGCCCCCGACCACAATGGCCACCTGCGGTCCCAACTTGCACAGCCGAGCGATGCGCTCGGCCACCGGTTCAATGGCATCGCCTTCGATGCCGAAACCGCCGGGCTTGCAGAAACTCTCGCCCGACAACTTCAGCAAAATCCGATTGTATTTATTCTCTGCCATGACCGACCCGCGTGAACTTAGCCTATCATTTGAATACGCATCCGCCCCAGCGGATTCCGCATTTTATATTTTTACTTTTTGCTTTTTGATATTTAAAAAGGGCATCGGAAACTTTTGTCGCCGATGCCCTCTATTATATCACAGGCTTAACCAATATCAACTCTGACAAAGCGTTTAATTTTGGCCTGTCCGCCGGCGGCTTTGGCCGCGTTGGCCAGGGCCTTGCCGACCGTCACACTGTCATCTTTGACGAACGGCTGCTCAACCAGACAGTTGTCCTTGAGGAATTTGCCGATTTTTCCATCCACAATCTTATCGACGATGTTGGCGGGCTTATCTTTGACCTGTTCGGCGGCAATCGCCCGTTCCTTTTCGATCACCATCGGGTCGATGCCGTCCTTGTCCAATCCCAGCGGATTGATCGCAGTAATGTGCATCGCGATCTCATCGGCAGTCTGCTTGATGGCTTGGGCCACGGCATCGCTGTCAGCCTCAATCTCCAGCAGTGCACCGACCTTGCTGTTAAAATGAACATAGCTGCCGAAGACGCCCGCTGCGCCGCAGGTATAGCGGGCAAAATGGCCGACTTCGACTTTTTCGCCGGTCTTGCTGACGGTGTCGGTCAAAATGTCCGAAAACGTCCGCCCGCCGACCTCAACGGTGGCCAGCGCCTCTGGGCCGCTGTCGGCCGTTGCCTTGAAGCCGCACTCGGCCAGCAACTCGGCGGCCGCGATAAAATCGTCGTTCTTGGCGACAAAATCCGTCTCGCAGCACAACGACGTAATGACCGCCGTCTTGCCGTCATCGCTGATTTTGTACACCACACGGCCTTCGCTGGTGGCGCGCTCGGCCCGTTTGGCCAGCGTCGCCAGTCCCTTTTTGCGAAGCAGTTCCATCGCTTTATCCAGATCGCCGCCCGTTTCGCCAAGGGCTTTCTTGCAGTCCATCATTCCCTGACCGCTCATCTTACGCAGTTTTGCAACCGCCGCCGCTGTAATTTCCGCCATCTGTATCAACTCCCGTATCTATCGTTTCGTTATGATTTTTGTCTGTCAACAAACAAAATCTCTCTGCAGAATAGCGCCCTCGTTGTTATTCGACGGCCACAGCACCCTGCAAAGAGACTTTGAAAAAATACCGTATCTGCGGTGTTACTGAATCGCATTTTCGGGTTGAGCGGCCTCTGACTTCACCGCCGGTACATCGGCGGGAACATCTTCGACACCCCTGTCGCCCTCAGCGTCATCTTCGACCGTCTGGCCTTCGGCTGTGGCCAGCACGCGGCGACGCGAGCGTGTCCGTACCGGACGAGCGCCGGCGGCCGAGGCCTCTTCGGATCTGACCATCGTCTTGCCTTCGGCAACCGCCGAAGCCAGTTCGTTAAGCAAAATCTCAATCGCCTTGATCGAGTCGTCGTTGGCCGGGATGGCGACATCCACCGTATCGGGATCGGAATCCGTATCCATAATCGCCACCGTTATGATGCCCAGCTTCCGGGCTTCGCGTAAGGCGATATATTCTTTTTTAGCGTCCACCACAACCACCACGCCGGGCAGCCGATTCATCCGCCGCACGCCGTCCAGATTGGTGCGAACCTTGGTCAGTTCGCGTTTGAGACGGGCGCCCTGCTTTTTGCTTTCCGATTCAAGCCGGCCGCTGCTTTCCATCGCCTCAAGCTCATCAAGCCGGGTAAGCCGCGTGCGGATCGTTCTGAAGTTCGTCAGCGTGCCGCCCAGCCACCGCTCGGACACATAGTGCATCCCGCAGGCGGTCGCGGCCTGTTGCACCGCTTTTTGGGCCTGACGCTTGGTTCCCACAAAAACCACGTCTTTTCCGGAGGAAACCATCGTGGCAAGGAGCTTTTTGGAAATCAGCAGCCCCCTTAAGGTTTCCTTCACGTTGATGATGTGGATCATGCCCCGCTTGCCGAAAATGTAAGGTTCCATCTTCGGGTTCCAGCGGCTGGCCGCATGTCCAAAATGTACGCCCGCACTGATTAAATCGCGAGCAAGTTCCTTATTCACAGAAACTTACCTCCATTACAAATACTGTATGACTGTTCATATATAGAGACTCTCTACCCGACCCACACAGTCGGGAAAATAACACAATACCCCTTTCCGCAAAAGAAGTCAAGCATGAACCCACAAAAAAAACACAAAAACGACAATTTTGTTGCCCTTTAATCACCTATTTCCAACAGACAGAATTTTCGTGGACAGCGGTGATATTCTATGCCGTAGTGGAGGCCAACCACGTTTCATCTGAGAGAGGACTGGGTGAAATGCACACAAAAGAAGACAATTTACACAAGAAATGATTGTTTTAATGATAACCATTAAACTGTTTTCTTGGAGACGATGATGCAAACGTTTGGTCTTTTGCTGGGTTTTGCGATGCCGTTTATGCTGTTGTGCGGGCCGATTCTGATCGCGTTGTCTTAGCCCTTGATCGGTGCGGTCTTTCTGGGGTTGGGAGGGTTTGCACTGTCCATCAAGAACGATCTCCTGCTAAGTCGCCTGCAAAAGTAGCGCACCTTCCACAAAAAGCCGAACCGTCCAAGATACGGCCACCCCTCCGGCGTTACAGGGTGCGGAAATGAATGGCGGCGCGGTAAATGCCGTTGATGCGTTTGCCGCTGACGACCGAGGGCGGGTACTGTTCGTTGCGGGGCTGGAGGCGAACACGTCCGTCCTTCTCGAAGAACACCCGCTTGAAGGTCGTCTCATGCGGCGACTTAAACCGCACAAAACAGTCGTCCCCGCTCTGCGCCTCAACACTCGGCGAAAACACCACAATATCCCCCGCGCTGAACTTCGGCTCCATCGAATCACCGAACACCCGCACGGCAAACGCGTTCGGGTCGTGAATATCCGGACACAAGATATAGTCGTCGGCAAAGCCCGCCGGATAGCCGAGGTCGTCAAAATCCGCTGGATAGCCCGCGGCCACCTTGTTAATGACCGGAATCCATCGTGTGTCCCGCTTGGACGAAGGTTTCTGGTCAACATCCAGGTGATGTTCGGCCAGCACCTGCCCGACGTTGGTCACCTTGATGTTGCGATGCATAATGTTCTGGATAATTTCCTTATACCGAACGTTTTCGGCACTGACCTTTTCATAGTCGCGGCGAATATCCGCCGGCATCCGCTCCATGTGAGCCAGTCGGCGCAGCTCCGAGGGCGCAAACTTGAGCAGCTTCTCAAGCCGCCGCAGCAGGTTGTCGCTGGGCGGATTATTAACTTTTCCGGTCTCTATCGTCGAAAGATACGGCTTCGAAAAGCCCGTCTTTGCGGCAACTTCGTCCAAGGTCAGCCCCTGCTGCCTTCGCCGTTGTCGAATTGTTTTTCCTAATGACATAGGTCTGATTATAGTTGTTTATCCAACAAACACAAGCTGAAATTTGGACTTTTCACAATTCCCGATCCACCGCCTCGGCCACCCGCTTAAGCCGTCCCATCAACTCATTCAGCGTCTGCGGCGTGATCGACTGCGCCCCGTCCGACGTCGCCCGTTCCGGGTCCGGATGACATTCTAGGATCACCCCGTCAGCCCCGGTCGCCACCGCCGCCAGCGACATCGACGGCACCATGTGCGCATGGCCCGTCCCGTGCGACGGATCAATCACAATCGGCAGATGCGTCCGCTCGCGCAGGGCCGGGATAATCGCCAGCGGCAGCGTATTTCGCACGTACGTCTCAAACGTCCGGATGCCCCGCTCGCACAAAATCACATTCGGATTGCCCGCGTTGATGATATACTCGGCCGCCAGCAGAAACTCCTCCAGCGTCGCGCTCATCCCGCGCTTCAGCAGGACGGGCTTGCCCGCCTTGCCCGCCGCCTCCAGCAGGGGATAATGCTGCATATTCCGCGCCCCAATCTGTATCACGTCCGCATACTCGGCACAGACCTCCACCTGCTCGACCGCGACCGCTTCGGTCACAATCGCCAGTCCCGTCTCTGCTCGTGCCTCGGCCAGCAGTTCCAACCCCGCCTTGCCCATGCCCTGATAGGTATACGGGCTGGTTCGCGGCTTAAACGCCCCCCCGCGCAGCCCGACGCCCCCGGCGGCCTTGATCGCCCGCGCCGTCGTCAGTATCTGCTCGCGGCTTTCCACCGCGCACGGCCCGGCGATGACCCCGATCTTGACCCCGCCCAGCGGAAACCGCTCCGGCCCAATACAGATCTTCGTCTTCTCGCGTTTCACCTCCAGCGAGGCCATCTTGTACGGCGCCAAAATCGGCACCACCTTTTCGACCATCGGCGCATTTTCGATGGCGTCTTTTTCCACCGTCCGCTTATCGCCGACGCATGCGATCACCGTCCGATCCGTTCCGTAGATCACGTGGTCCTTTAGCCCGAACTCATGGACCAGATCCACCACATGCTTGATATCCTCAGCCGCCGCACCCGGCTTCATTACCACAATCATCGTAAATCCTAACAAATTAAACACTTAAAAAAAACCAACGTACCGACAAGCGTTGAATTATACCAAAGTCACCCCCGTTTGTCCAGTCCAACCTCCAAGACAGTCCCAATTTTCGCCCCCTCAACAGGAAATTTGAAATAGAAACAGGAAATAGGAAATCGAAGTCCCCCAACCCACCTTCGGCATTGCCTTTGCGATGTTTCACTGATCTCATAATGGGTGACTGTGGGGCTGTTGAAAAAGTCGATTGATTAAGCGATTATTTTTCATGCCGCCTGTTTCCATAGAATTTTCTCTGTTTTCTTATTTTTTCTTTTCCGGGGTCACTGTGCCTTCCCAACAATCGTTTTGCCGCAAAATGTCGGCCTGTAAACCGCAAAAAACACAATAAAACGGCCGCCAGCCGCTTGAGATTCATCACCACGGCGGTCAAGTAGGCCTGAATCGCCACATTCCACAACCCGCGTCGCGCAGCACGCCGTAATCCGTGTTGTGTCTTGGCTTCACCGTGCACACCTTCCACTCGCCAGCGATGTCTTGTGTACAAGGTTTTGCGGCGGCGGTCATCGCGCAGGTGAATCCGTCGTGCCCGCAGCAGGGATTCATAACCCGGACCAATCAGAATGATTCGGTACTTGGCATTCCTGCTGAAACAACGGGACCGCAGAGGACAGTGTTGATAGTCTTTGGCATCAGATCGATGGATATCGCTTTTTTCACTGGAACAACAATAGGTCAATTTCCGTTTGGCCAGACACGTGACAACTCGATGTTTGGCATCCTATTTAAAGCGGCAGGAGGGAATGCAGGATGATTTGGTTTTTGATGTCTGCGGCGGAATAATCGCCTCAATCTGCTCCTGTTCCAAATGCTCATAATTGGCCCCATGTGCATAGCCTTTGTCTGCGGTTGCCGTTTCGGGTTTTTGGCCGAGATTGGCTTCTATGCGTTCCAACTGATCGGCCAGCTGTTTGCCCTCATTGACCTGCCCGGTCGTTACATCGATATCCACGATAATCCCGCACTGGTCATCCACGGCCCCATGCTGTTTATAAGAAGGCTCCATGTGAAAAGAATGGCTGGATGTTGTCATTGTCGCGTCCGGATCGGTCGTACTGCGTCTCTGTGGCTTGGAGGACTTCTTTTTCCGGCCCGTTGGGTCGTCAGAGGAATCGCCAGACGACCGGTTTCCCTCCAGAACTTGATCCGTATGAACCTGCACCAGGCTTTCCCAACTGACATCGGGTATCTCAAACCCGCCGTCCGCAGGGCTGCTTGTGCTGGGGTTTGTTTTAACCTGTTTTCTGACCGGCAGTGTCCATATCAAGCCCCTATGGGCGGGATAGGCCTCAACCTTCTTCCAGATTTGTAGGGTATTGTTCATCCTTATCGGCCACGAAATGTCCGGCATCCTGAGGCTCTGGCCGGTCGTGGTGCGGGGGCTATGGTGAAAGACCGGTTTTTCAGCCTTGACGGCAACGCTTGTTTACAATTGGCGGGGAATTCGGTATATTGAGGTTTTTGAATCCGTCAATAAATGTCCTGACAGTGAGAAATTACAGCGTATGACCAAGTTTAGTGAAATACCGGAAGTCCTTGAGGATTTGCGGAAAGGCAAGATGATCGTCCTTGTCGATGAGGAAGATCGTGAAAATGAGGGCGACCTGGTTGCGGCGGCGGAATTGGTAACGCCGGAGATCATCAACTTCATGGCCACGCACGGGCGGGGGATGATCTGTCTGCCGTTGACCGAAGAGCGCTGCGACCGTCTGGGGCTGTACCCGCAGACGCTGAACAACACCGCACGGCTGGGGACGGCGTTTACGATTACGATTGACGCACGCGAGGGCATCACGACGGGCATCTGCGCCGCCGACCGGGCACATACCATTCGTGTGGCGGTCGATGAGGACTGCCGGCCGGCGGATTTGGCACGGCCGGGGCATATCTTCCCGCTGCGGGCGCGGGACGGCGGCGTGCTGGTGCGAGCCGGCCAGACCGAGGGTGCGGTTGACCTGATGCGGCTGGCGGGACTGAAACCGGCGGGCGTCATCTGCGAGATTATGAACGACGACGGTACGATGGCACGCGTGCCGGAACTGCTGAAATACTGCCAAAAATTTGACCTGAAGATTACCTCGATTGCCAAATTGGTCGAATATCGCCTACAGCGTGAGCTGCAGATTTTGCGAATCCAGGAAATCCAACTCCCGACCGACTATGGCGAGTTCAAATTGATCGGCTACGAAAGCCCCGGCTCAACCGAACCGCATTTGGCGATCTGCAAAGGCGGGGTTGGCGAACTGGACGCCAATGGCAAGCCGATTGAACATACCGAGCCGGTGCTCATCCGCGTGCATTCGGAGTGCATGACCGGCGATCTGTTTCATTCGCAGCGATGCGAGTGCGGCTATCAACTGATCACGGCCATGAAGATGATCGAAAAAGAAGGCAAAGGCGCGCTGATCTACCTGCGGCAGGAAGGCCGCGGCATCGGACTGGCCAACAAACTGCGGGCCTACAAGCTGCAGGAGCAGGGACGCGATACGGTCGATGCCAACATTGAACTTGGATTCAAGGCCGACAAACGCGATTATGGCATCGGAGCGCAGATCTGCCGCGACCTCGGATTGAGCCGCGTGCGGATTTTGACAAACAATCCCAAAAAAATATCGCGGCTCCAGGTCTATGGCATTGAGATTGTCGAGCAGCTTTCGTTGTGGGCCAAGCCGCTCGAGCATAACCGAAAATATCTCAAGACCAAAAAAGATCGGTTTGGACACATGCTCGAGGAGGATTTATAAACCGTGTGGCGTGCAATGAGCGTAGTATTAGGGATGGCTGCGATGACGGCCGGCTGCGGGCGGCCATGGAATAATATGACCATGCCGGCGAAGGAGGCGGACGGTCTGCGGCTCTTGGGGCTGACCGAACTTGAACTGAATACGACAGGCGACGGCGTTCAGGTGCAGGTGTATGTCCAGGTTAGCGAGGACATTGAGGCCACCCGATTTCGTTTTGAGCTGTATGAGTTTGTGCCGTATGACGCCAATCCCCGCGGCAGACGGCTTGTGCTGTGGCCCGATATCGAGATCGGGCCGGCTGGCGTAACGAATCGCTATTGGCGGGGGCATTTGGGGGCGTATGAGTTTGTGTTGCCGGTGGAGCCGCGACCGGCCGCGGGCAAGACCTATTTGCTGGAAGTGACCGCCATCGGCGAAAGAACGCGTCTAAACGATATGATCAAACTAAACCTGAAGCATTCCTGAAGATCCGCTTTGAATCGGGGCTTGTGTGAACTGGAAATCCAAACATCTTCGGCTTGACGATGAAACCCTTGTCCGGCAATGCCAGCGGGGGAATTCGGAGGCAATGAGCCGCCTTATTGTTAAATATCAAGACAGGATATATAACACTATTCTAAAAATCTGCAATAATTCTGACGATGCCGCGGAACTTACGCAGGACACTTTTGTCAAAGTATTAGAGCACATCGCTGATTTTCGCGGAAAAAGCTCCTTCTATACGTGGCTCTTCCGCATCGCAGTCAACGAGACGATTAACTTCTGCCGTCGGCGGTTTAAGGTGGTCAGCCAGTCGCTGGACGGCGAGTTGCCGAATCCGGCGGATATGGCAAGCAGCGACCCGGTTCGACTGGCCCAGCAAAAAGAGGTCATCGCCTTGCTGTCTGAGGCCATCGGTCGCTTGGACGATGACCACCGGGTCGTGATCGTGCTTCGGGATATTGAACAAATGTCGTACAGTCAGATCGCCGAGACGCTGGGGCTTGAGATGGGAACGGTCAAAAGCCGTCTCAGCCGGGCGCGGGCGATGCTGCGAGAGATTCTGGAAACGGTGTTGACATGAACGAACATCCGAAAACCGAGATTGAAGAGCTGTTCAGCGCGTCGCTGGACGGTGAGCTGACGCAGCGTCAGGAGACGGAATTGAAGCGGCTCCTGCAGAATGATCCGCAGATGGTCGAACAGCTTGCCGCCCTTCGGCGGCAGCGCGAGTTGCTGTGTGCGCTGCCGGTTGAGACGGCCCCGCCGTCGCTGGCCGAAGATGTCCGGGCACAACTGGAACGCAAGCTGATTTTGGAAAACTCCCCGCAAACGCAAAGTTTATGGAGCCGTGCAGCGCTGCTCCGACGGCGGTTTGTCGCGGCCGCGGCGATGCTGTTATTGCCGCTGGGGCTTTTGGGGATTGTGGTGTATCATATTGTTACGCCGGCTTCCGATACGCCGACAGGACCGACGACTGCACAAGGCTTGCTCGAAGGCGATCTGTTCCAGACACCCCTCCCGCCGGAAATCACGACATTTGCGGCCGCACTGCCGTTTGACGGAATACTGACGCTGACAACGCAGCGTCCATTGCCGGCCGACCAGTTAATAAAAAAACAAATCTTTGTCAAGGCGATGGAAAATCGAACAATTCGGCATCAAACCCCGGACGTGATTCGATTTGAAATAGAATGTGCCCCCGAGCGAATGGCGGACTTTATCGCGTCGCTGTCGCCGCTGTGGGCGCAGCTTACCGACAGTCGGCTGACGCTCCGCGACACCGATGCGGCTGAACGAACGACAACGATTCCGCATATCCTGCCCGACCAGATCCAGCGGCTGGTGCTGTACACAGACAAAACGCCGATGCTCTCGGCTGCGCGGCAGTATGCCTCCGGCAATGCCCCGCTGCGACAGGAGACTGACCAAGCCCCGCTGCCGCTGATCCCGGAGGACCTTGTGATTCCACAGCCGTTTTTGGCTTGGCCCGAACAGGAGACGCCCCAGCAGCCGACCGATAACGCGCCGACCGTCCGATTGACAATCGAGTTGCGGCAGGCGGAATAGGGGATTATGTCAAATGTTAAATGTCAAATGTTAAATGTTAGATGTTGTTTTGATAGGGTGGCATCGGCTCTGCGCAGCAGACCGATGGAGAATCGTCTCCATAGCTCAAGGGACTGTATCACCCAGATCATGTCCGTGTACTATTTTTAGGTTGCCATAATTTGTAAGCCGAAACGTGAGAACGCAAAGGAAGTTGGGAATGCTGAATGCTGAAAAGTCATGCCTGATCGTCATCGATGTACAGGAAAAACTGTCCTCGGTGATGTATCAAGCCGAGCGGATGATCGCCAACAGTGCGGTTCTGCTTCAAATCGCGCGTACGTTATCCATCCCGATCTTCTGGTGTCAGCAAAATCCCAAGGCCCTGGGGTTGACCGTGGCGCCGCTGCGGGAGCATCTGGCGGACATTGAGCCGATAGACAAGATGTCGTTCAGTTGCGGCGGCGCGGCGGCGTTTTCGGAAAAAATCGAACGGCTTAACATCGAAACCGCCATCCTGTGCGGCATCGAAACCCACGTCTGCGTCTTTCAGACGGCCATGGAACTGCTGCAGAAAGGTCTGTACGTCCACGTCATTGCCGACGCGGTCGCCTCCCGCACCGACGAAAACAAGCAAATCGGCCTGTCCCGCATGGCCGCGACCGGGGCGGTCATCAGCTCGACCGAAATGCTGTTGTTCGAGCTGCTGCGGACCGCTGAGCATCCGCACTTCAAGGCCCTCAGCAAACTGATCCGATGAATCAGGGAATGTAACGATTGGTGATCGGCATACGGCGATCTTTGCCGAAGGCCTTGGGGGTGATTTTGATACCCGGCGGCGACTGGCGGCGCTTGTACTCGCTACGGTCGATCATCCGCACCACACGTTTGACAAGGGCTTGGTCATAGCCGCTTTCAATCAATTCCATCGGCGATTGATCGTGCTCGATGTAGTCTTTGAGCAGTGCGTCCAGCACGGGATAGTCGGGCAATGAGTCGCTGTCCTTCTGGTTGTCGCGCAGCTCCGCCGAGGGAATCCGTGTGATCGTCGTCTGCGGAATTACCTCACGGCCAAACCGGGCGTTGATGTAGTCGCAGAGCCGATAAACCATCGTCTTGGGTACGTCTTTAATGACCGCAAACCCGCCGGCGGTGTCGCCGTAGAGGGTCGAGTAGCCCACCGCCGTTTCGCTCTTGTTTCCGGTGGTCAGCACCATCCAGCCGAACTGATTGGACAGGCTCATCAGCAGCGTCCCGCGGATGCGCGCCTGGAGATTTTCGTAGGCCAGCCCCTTTTCATCCCAGCCCGGCACCCCAGTCAGCGTTTTGCTGAACGGCTCCAGCATCGCGCCGATGGGCAGGGCATAAAAGGTGATTCCCAGATTGTCCGCCAGCCGTTTGGCGTCGGCCTGCGTCTCAGCGCTGTTAAACCGCGACGGCATCGTTACGCCGACGACATTGTCCGCCCCCAGCGCCTCAACCGCCATCGCTGCGACCAGTGCCGAGTCGATCCCGCCGCTGAGGCCGATGACGACCTTGGAAAAGCCGCTTTTATGCACATAGTCGCGCGTGCCCAGCACCAGCGCGTGATACACTTCCTCGAGCGGATCATAGTGCCGTTCGACATACGCCGAAAACGGAAGCGTCAGCACTACGCCGTTGTCCGTTTTTGCACCATCGACGATCAACAAGTCCTCTTCAAATTCCGCCGCCTCGGCGCACACCTTGCCCGCGGCATCCAGCACCATACTCCGCCCGGTAAAGACCAATTCATCCTGCCCGCCCACCTGATTGCAGTAGGCGACGGGACAGCCGAAATGCATCGCGCAGCGCGCCAGCGTTTCTTTTCGCTGATGAATCTTGCCGACGTGAAACGGCGAGGCGGAAATGTTCAAAATCAACTCCGGCTTCTGTGAATCGCCGTTAAGAAATGAATCCAGCCATTCAATATCCCACACATCCTCACAGATTGTCAGTGCAGCTCGAACGCCTGCGATCTCCAGAAACACCGGCGATGCGCCGGGGACAAAATAACGTTTCTCATCAAATACGCCGTAGTTGGGCAACAGCCCTTTGTGATAGACCGACACGACCTTTCCATTCCGACAGACTGCCGCAGCGTTATAACATTTATCTGGCATCCCGTCCGGAAAGCCGGCCACCATCGTCATCGAGCCGGTTTGTTTGGCCAGCGTATGAAGCGACGCCTGGCAATCGCGCAAAAACCGCGGACGCAGCAGCAAATCTTCCGGCGGATAGCCGCTCAGCGCCAGCTCGGAAAAGACCAGTAAATCGGCTCCTTTTTCCGTCGCTGCCCGCAGACTATCTTCCATCTTGCGTCGATTGCCCGCAAGATCGCCGACCGTTACATTCAGTTGTGCCAGTGCAAAACGCAAAATAGTTCTTAGTTCTTGGTTTTATATGCTGAAAGCAATTTGTCGATTGCCGCCGCCAACCACTATAACGTGTTTGCCGTGCGCATTCAAGCCCGGCGTCGTATCCCTCAATTCGCCGCAGACCAACTGGTTCTGCCGCTTGAGAAACTCCATCGCAAAGACGATATTCTCAAACCCCCGCCCCGTCGCCCGTGACATCGTCCGCCCCCTGATCTTTCGGCATTAATGACATTCGTTGCTTTCCAATAAGATACCATGACTTCACTTACCCATTCCAAAACTCTATCTTACGCCCCAAAACCCATTAAGTCAACAATATTTTATCAATTATTGTTATTCTTTAATTAGCAATACTTATGATAAATATTTCAGATTGTCCCGCGACACTGCCCGATATTTAAATTTCATCGATGTTTTCTGAATGTCGGTTTGCGGCCAAGACAGACAGATCGTTACTGATGTGCGCCGCCCCAAGCCGATGAGACGAGCCTTGTGGAAGCTTTAGAGATTAATGGCTGGATGTTTGGGGGGGATTGGGGGTATAATGATGCTTTATGTATTTGTTTTAACTGAGTTTTATCCGGGAATGCGGGATTGGCGACGAATAAGACGGCTGAAGTGATGGGGGCGGAACTGGCGCAGGCGGTGTCGGGCGATGTGCGGGTGGATGTGTTCAGCCGCATTGCGTACAGTGTGGATGCGAGTATTTATCGGATTGTGCCGCAGTGTGTGGTGATGCCGCGGGATGAGGCGGATGTGGTCTCGGCGGTGCGATATGCGGCGGAACACGGCATTCCGGTCGCCGCGCGGGGGGCGGGCAGCGGCGTGGCGGGCGAATCGCTGACCAGCGGCATCGTGCTGGATGTGCGGCGGTATATGACGCGGATTTTGGAGACGGCCGAGGATGGGGCGTGGGTGCGGGTTCAGCCGGGGGTGGTGCTGGATGATTTAAATCGACATTTGGCAAAATGGGGGCGAAAGATCGGGCCGGATCCGTCCAGCGGCAATCGGGCGGTGGTCGGCGGGGTGGTGGCCAACAATGCGACGGGGGCGCATTCGCTGCAATACGGCTATATCAGCGAACACGTCGAAACGCTGCGGACGGTGCTGGCGGATGGGACGGTCTGTTCATTCACGAACGGGATGCGGCCGGCCGATTGTCCGGAAGGCGAAGGACGCCGGATCGTTGAGGGGTGTCGGGAACTCTTGGAACCGAATGAGGAATTGATAAGAAAATCACAGCCGGCGACCAAGCGGAATCGGTGTGCCTATACACTCAACAGCACGGTAGAGAACGGCGCGGTGAATATGGCGCGGCTGCTGACGGGGTCGGAAGGGACGCTGGGGGTGTTTACCGAGATCACACTGCGGACGGTTCCGGTTGCGGCTGTACGGGGGCTGTTGCAGTTTGAGTTTGCGACGTTTGAGGCGATGGCGAACGCGGTGCCGGTGATTGTTCGGTGCGGGGCGGATGCGTGTGAATTGATGGATCAGCGGCTGGCGATGATGGCGCATCAGGCGCTGCCGCAGTATCGGGATATCCTGCCGGTGGCGTGTGCGGCGACGCTTTTGGTGGAGCATTCGGGGGCGGATGAGACGGCCGTGCGGGACAAGATCGCGGCCACGACCAGGGCGGTGGGGGATTTGGCGACGCGGGCGAGCGAGTATTATGACGCCCCGCGGCAGACACGGCTGTGGAAGTCGCGTAAGGACGCCGTCCCGCTGCTCAATCGCGATAAACGCGAGGCACACCCGCTGGCGTTTGTGGAGGATGTCTCGGTCGATCATCGTCGGCTGGATGCCTATATCGCCGGGCTGGAGCTGATCAGTCTTAAATATGATTTCCCTATGGCCTATTACGGCCACGCCGGTGACGGCGAACTGCATATCCGGCCGTATCTGGATTTGCGAAAGGCCGAGGATGTGGCGGCGATGCGGAAGATTGCCGACGAGGTCTTTACGCTGGCGTGGTCGCTGGGCGGAACCATCAGCGGCGAACACGGCGATGGCCTGCTGCGGGCGGCGTATGTGCGGCGGCAATACGGCGATGCCTATAACGAGTTGCTCAAGGGGGTCAAGCAATTGTTCGACCCGGCGGGGATATTGAATCCCGGCAAGATTGTCAACGATGACCCAGATGTGATGACGAAACATCTGCGGATTGAGGGGATGATGGCCGCGGCGCCGTTTGCGACGGAGCTGCATTTTGCGCCGGATGAGTACCGGCTGGAGGTCGAGCAGTGCAACGGCTGCGGCGTGTGCCTGGCGACGGGGCCGGGGGCGCGGATGTGCCCGGTCTTTCGCGGCACCGGCGAGGAGTTGGCCACGTCACGAGCCAAGGCAAATCTGATCGGCGCGTGGATGGCGGCTGAGAAGGCGGGACAGCCGCTGGAAGATTCAAAATTAAAGGAGCAATTGGCGCTGTGCGTCAACTGCAAGATGTGTTCGGTCGAGTGCCCGGCGGGGGTGGATGTGTCCAAGCTGGTCATCGAGGCGCGGGCGCAGTTGGCCAAACATACGGGCTTTACCGCCGCGGAGTTTACGCTGATTCACAATCACTGGCTGAGTATTGTGGCCAGTACGTTTGCGCCGCTGAGCAATTGGGTGATGGAGCTGTCCATCACGCGCTGGCTGCTGGAAAAGACTATCGGGCTGGATCGCAACCGGCGGCTGCCGCATTTCGAGCGGGGGTCGTTTGTACGCAAGGCACGGGTGCTGCCGGCAGAAGCCACGCCCATCGCATCGCCGGTTGACCGGGCGGTGTATTTTGTCGATAGCTTTGCCAATTACAACGACCATGCGCTGGGGCGGGCGGTACTGGACGTGCTTCGGCAGGCAGGCGTAGAGGTCGTCGTGCCCCAACAGCGCCCCGCCCCGATGCCGGCGTTTGTGTATGGGGATATTAAGCGGACGCGGAAGGATATGGCATACAACCTGTCGCAGCTCGGCCCGTATGCGGCCAAGGGCTATCGGGTGGTCTGCTCGGAGCCGAGCGCGGCGCTGTGTATGGGCAGCGAACTGCATCTGATCGACGATTCCGAGGTGGCCGGCCTCGTGTCGGAACAGACGGTCGAGTTGATGGGGTACCTCAATGAGCTGATGCAGGCACATCCCGACGTGCGGGACAGACTCAAGACAAACGGTCAGGCGTTTGCAGGCCAGCGAATCGCTTATCACACCCCGTGCCATCTGCGGCCGATGCGGGATTGCGGCCTGACGATCCGCCTGCTCAATGACCTGTGCGGGCTGGAGGTTTACGACCTGGACAGTGGCTGCTGCGGACTGGCGGGTACGGCGGGAATGCAGGCCAAGAACCGCGTGCTGTCCAAATCCATTAGCGGCGACTTGAAGGCGGCGATTGAGGCCTATCAGCCGGACATCATCCTGACCGAATGCGCCGCCTGCAAGATGCAGATCGAGACGCTGTGCGATGCGGTTGTGCTGCACCCTATTTCTGTGATCAACGCCAGACGGTAACGGATCGGATGTTCATCGTGTGTTGATGGCGGTTTGGATACGCCGCACGGCTTCTTTCACCTGCTCGCGGGAGCAGCCGAAGTTTAATCGCACAAAGCCGTGGCCGTTAAAGTCCTTGCCGTCCGAAACGCCGACGCCGGCTTGTTCGAACCATTGGGCGGGGGACTCGGTATTCAGGCCGCTCGCATCAATCCAAGCCAGATAGGTCGCCTCGGCGGGCGAGACGGAGAGGCCGGGCAGGGCGTTGATGCGGACGCATAAAAAATCCCGGTTGGCGCGAAGATGAGCGATGAGTTCCTGCTGCCATGGGCCGCATTCGCTGAACGCGGCGCGGCAGGCGGTATAGCCCATTGCGTTGACGTGCGGCAGGATGCCGCGGGCGGCGTGAACAAACCGGCGGCGAAGGTGTTCGTTTGCGATCACGGTAAAGCCGCAGTTGAGGCCCGGCAGATTGAACGTCTTGGCCGGGGACATCAGCGTAATGGTATTGTCGGCAATTTCCGGCGATAGGGTAGCTGTGGGGATATGGCGACGGTTTTCATTGAGCACCAAATCGCAGTGGATTTCGTCGGAGCAGAGGACGATGTTGCGCTGCAGGCAGAAGTCGGCGACGGCGAGCAGTTCGTCCTGCGTCCAGAGTCGTCCGACAGGATTGTGCGGCGAACATAAGAGCAGCAGGCGAGTCTGCGGGGTTACGGTTTTGGCCAGCGCGTCCAAGTCGAAGGTATAGTGCCCGCTGTGACGTGTCAGCGGACAGGTCAACAGGCGGCGCTGCGAGAACGCCGGGGCCGACAGAAAGGGCGGATAAATCGGCGTAAAGGTTGCGACGTCCTGAGCCGGGTCGGCGAACGCACGGCAGGCGACATTGAGGGCCGGGACGAGGCCGGGCAGCCAGACGAGCCATTCGCGGCGAATCGCCCAGTTGTGGCGGTTTTGCAGCCAGTCGATGACGGCATCCGTGTCGGCAGGACGCGCGACGGCATAGCCGAACACGCCATGCTCGACGCGCCGGCGGAGGGCGTCAAGGATCGGTTCGGCGCAGACGCAATCCATATCGGCCACCCACATCGGCAAAACGTCTCTGCCGCGGTAGCGTGACCACTTGAGACTGTCGGTGTCGGTGCGGTCGGGGCAGGCGTCAAACATCACGCCCCCTATCGCGTCGGTTGTTGTCGATTGGTATTGTTGCGGCTGCCCGGTCCACCGGCGGTCGAGCCGTTCTCGCATTTGCCGAAGATCATACGGCCGGCGGAGGTTTGCAGGGCGCTGGTGACGACAAACGTAACCTGCTGGCCGATCCGGCTGCTGGCGTTTTCGACGACGACCATTGTGCCGTCTTCGAGATAGCCGACGCCCTGCGTGGCTTCCTCACCGGGACGCAGAATTTTGACCTGCATGGCCTCGCCGGGCAGTGTAATGGTCTTGAGGGCGTTGGCCAGTTCGTTGATGTTAATGACATCGACGCCGCGCAGGGAGGCGACTTTGTTGAGGTTGAAGTCGTTGGTGACGAGTCTTCCGTCGCAGTTTTTGGAAAACGCTACGAGCTTCTGGTCCACCTCGGTGTTCGGTTCGACGCCGGGCGGGGGGGTGTCGTCGATTTTGACCTCGATGTTCGGACTGTTTTGGAGTTTATTGAGCATATCCAGCCCACGACGTCCGCGGTTGCGTTTGATCTTGTCGCCGGAATCGGCCACAAGCTGCAGCTCATTGAGGACAAATCGCGGCACGATGAGCGGGGCGTCAAAGAGCTTGGTCTGGGCGATGTCGGCGATGCGGCCATCGATGATGACCGAGGTGTCCAGCACCAGCGGGCGCAGTCCCTTGGTCTGGCGAGAAAACTCGATATACGGGATAATCGTGCGGAAATCGTCTTTGGTTCGAAGGACAATGCTGATGCACAAGTAACAGATACACGCTCCGACGAACCAGATGACCAAATTGAGCGTTTTCGGTTGCAGCTCGAAATAGATGACATTGATCATCTCAATCACGCGGGCAATCGCCCAACTGACGAACATGCCGACCAAAAGGCCGAAAAAGACGCCCGCCAGCGACGCCAGCGATTTTTTCGGCGTGAGCCACTCAACCACGATTGCCAACACCGTTAGCGCTATACCCATGATAAAGACAAAGATATCCTCTGTGTTGCGGGCGGTTTCATAGTAACTCATAAAGAGAAACGATGTGGCGGTTACGAAGAATAAAAAACGCATAAAATACAATAAGATCATAAAGTGCCCTTTCAAGATAAAAAACCAATACAGTAATATAAATCCATTTGAATCTTGATAGTATTTTACTGACTTTGGTAATAATATTCAATCTATACTTCGGTTATCGGCGATTGTTGCCGGGGAAGTTTGGAAAATGTCCGGAGTTTCAACAGAAAGTCCGTCTGCGAGAGGGCATCCGGAAGGATGGCGGCCAATCAGGATGTCCGCCCTTGTCCATTTCGCCAGTATTCGTCCGAAGCACTCCTATCGAGGTTGAGGCTTTGGGTATTTTGGCTTTGTTTGGGTTTGTTTTTATTCAGTTATCAGTGAGCAGTTATCAGTAAACAGTTGAGGAATAATACTTTATGGTTTTTGCAAAATAGAACATTGGGTTTGTTTGTTCATTTTTCTGGAGTCAGAAGTCAAGAGACAGGAGTCAGAAGGTCGAATTTTGCTTATTTTACCACCGAGGACACAGAGGGCACTGAGGGCAGAAATAGTTCTTAGTTCGTAGTTCTTAGTTCTTAGTTCGTAGTTCATTGTTCGTAGTATTTGGTTCTTAGTTTTGAGTTGGGTCGGGATTTTCTGTTCATATTTTCCTCCATTCGGGCGGTGCGCCCGACTGAGGGGTATTATATCAAGAAGTTTTGTGTTTGGCAAACACAATCATTTGGTTTATCTATTCCGGGCCGCATTAATTGGAATAGTCGGATGTGATCTACCTTAAAAAGGCATTATATGCCTTGTGTTGATTTGCGGCCGGAGTTGTCGAAAATTTAAAAATTATTTTCAAAAATAATATTTTAGGGGTTGACATATTTCCCGAACTGTTGTATATTAACTACAACAGTTGAAACAGAGGATGTGCGATGTATTTTAGATTGGACAATCAGTCAGGCGAGGCGTTTTACCGGCAGATCGTCGAGCAGGTCAAGTACCGGATCGCTGCCGGCCAGCTTCAGCCCGGACAAAAGCTTCCCAGCATTCGCGAACTGGCCGCAGAGCTGTCCATTAATACCCGCACGGTCGTTAAGGCCTATGAGCAGCTTCGCGCCGAGGGGCTGGCGGTGATGCAGCAGGGGCAGGGCGTATTTGTGACGGAGAATCAGGCCGTATCGCCGGCTGATCTTCGACAGGCCCAGATCGAGGAGATGGCCAAACGCATCTTTTCCGAAGGGCGTCGGATCGGTGCGTCCAAAGAAGAGATTATGCACATCATTAAACAGGTGGAAGACGGTATTCAGGAGAAATCCAATGAGTGACGCAATTGTAACCGCAACACATCTTAGCCGGGATTACGGGAGATTTCGAGCGTTGTCGGATGTGAACCTAACCTTGGAACGCGGCCGGGTGATCGCACTGCTTGGGCCCAACGGTGCAGGGAAATCCACGCTGCTGCATCTGCTGATCGGTCAGTTGGAACCGACTGCCGGCGGGTCTCATATTCTTGGGCATCCTTCACGCAGACTGCCGCAGGCGATTACCGGCAGGATCGCTTACATGGGCGATGGCGAAGAACCGCCCGGCGGGTACAACGCCCGGCAGCTTTTCCAACTCCAGTCGCAGCTTAGCCCATTCAACTCCAAAAGGGCGGGTGATTTTCTGGCGATTCAGAAGCTGGATCCCCGTAAACCCTTCGGCGAATTCAGTAAAGGTCAAAAAAAGTGGATTCGCGCGGCGATGATCCTGGGGTCTGAATCCGACGTCATTTTTATGGATGAACCGGCCGAGGGGTTGGACCCGGCCAGTCGTATCAAGCTGTACGAACATCTGCGGCGGCATGTGTCGGACTGTGATTCGCTTGCGGTGGTGGCGACCCATATCATTAATGACATCGAGACCGTCGCCGATGAAGTGATCATCCTCAAACGCGGAAAAGTGCTTGTGCATGAGGACCTCGAAGACATCCGGGAACAGGTGCGCGAGCTTTTTGTTCCCGAAACCGAACGGGTGCCGGATTTTGCGTTGTCGGCCGAAACGCTCGGTTCGCAGGCCGTCTCCGGCGGGACGCGGTTCTGGATGAAGGCGGACAAGATGGATACGGCGTCGCTGGCGGCGGCGATTACGGTTCGTCCGGTCAATCTGGAGGCGTTTTATCTGTCCGTGGCCGAATATAATCACAGTCAAGCTCACAGGGAGATTCAAAAATGAAGATGAAATCGTCATTGCTTGTATTTTTTCTGCGATGTCTTTGGCCGGTCAATGCGGCGGCGATGAGCGTATCGATTTTATTTGTCCTGCTGTACCCGAAGTACTTTCTCTGGAACAATGCCTGGGCGGCGGTGTTCATTTTGATTCACTCTGTCGCCATCACATTCATTCTGGGGCGTGTGCGGAGCCGGTCGTTTGCGTTTATCTATACGCGCGGGTTTTCACGCGACGTGCTGTGGCTGCATAAAATGCTGGCAAGCGTCGTGTCCGTCTTCGTGGCGTGGCTCCCGGCGGCCTTGCTGATCGGGCTGGGCGGCCGAAGCGCGTTGCAGGATTGGTTTCGCAATCCGTATCTGCCGATCATGGCCGCAAGGGAAATGTCCGCCGTGTGGTTCTGGCTGTTCGGGTATGCGATTTTGCTGCCGATGTTTCATTATGTCTGGATACGCAAGGCACAACCGACCCGGTCATCCGGCAGCGGGATGCTGCTGTCCGTCGGGCTGTTCTTCACGCCCTCGGCCCTGGTGCCTTTCGGAAATCACGCCCCATGGTCTGTGATGGTGTACGGGCTGCTGGCGGCCGTGATGATCGCGACCTATACAATTTCGGGATTCTTGCTTCATCGAACACTGGAGGTGCAAAAATGATGCATATTTTTATCCTTTTGATCGGTCTTCCGGTTGTTGTGCTTGTCGGTTTGCGCGTGCTGGGGTTTACACGCTCAAGACACAAAAACTTCGTCGCCGCGACGGCGCCGGCCGGCAGCCGCATCAGCCGCATCGCCGAATGCATTGTCCTGCTGTGTATCGCGGGGGCGTTCTATCTCTTCACCGCGGCCACCACCTATGGCATACCGCAGAATCTGTCTCTGCTTCCGCATGGACTTGCGCGCGTCCAGATAATCGTTGCGGTGACAGCCTTACTGTTATTACTCGGTTGTGTGGCGATAACCTATTGGCGAGCAAGCTTCGGGATCGTCCTGGCCGCGATTGTGATGGCGGGGTATGGATTTATCCCGGATAGCGGTCTAATGGAAAGGGTATTGCCGGAAGCGATGTTTGCGCCCAAGGTGGAACATACGTTTCGGATGAGCGGTAAATTCGCCGGCGGCGAAGAACTCTGGATTAACAATGTCTATCTGGGCAAAATGCCGCTGACGATCACGTGGGACGAATTCAGGGAAAAAGTACCGTTTATGGCCGAACCGCCGGAAGGGTATAAGGATGAAAACAGCCGACAGCCTGCCGAACCCTGGTTTCAATTTACCTTTTGGGAAACGAAAAACCTTGGCGGTTCGCGTCATTCGTATGTAGCAGACAACCAGCAATACTATGCCAAGATTAAATTCAATGACCAATGGGCTGAAAGTAGACTCGGCGGCGGCGGTGGCGGCGGCGGCAGGTGGTACCGGCAGTATGAATACAGTTTTGGGGGTTATTTTCCCGATCGTGAGAAGCTGATACAAGAAGATAACAGACGCTTTGAATCGCTGCTCCAGAAAGCACGATTAAGCAATTACACCGTTGATTCCGAATGGTGGCAGGCCTATTCAACGTTCGATGAAGGCGATTTATGGACATTGCGCCGACTGGCCAAAGACGAGCCTGGTTTTGTGAAGGTGATGGATGCCGCGGCTCGCTTGAAATACGGTTTTACCGCCGTTGACCGGCAAACGGCCCAAGCTGTTTTTGAGCGAATTTGTAACGAAGCGGATGCCGCGATGCGATACGACGCCGGCGGCGTTGAGGGCTGGGAGATGGGGTTGATTTTCGATATGCTGGACGTGAACCGGCTGGTGGCGGATTACAGCAAGGCGCTTAAGAGCGGACGCAGTCTGTATAGTTCAAAGAGTGGGAGCCATGAATACGATGAGTACTGGACCTACAACCACGATCCTAAAAATGAGTTTTATAAACCGGTGCCTGCTTCGGTTTCGGTGATTCGCCATGCGCTGCATTTATGGGATAAGAAGCTGGACGCCGAACAGCCCCACCGGGATAATCTGATTGAAACGGAAATTGCGCCGCTTTATATCGCTTATCGCGGCGATGTTGGGGCCGCCGCAAGTCTCGGCGGCAGTCTTTTGGAAGAGTACCTGCTGCGGCAGTTTCACCGGGAACCACGGCTTAAAGGCATGGGGCTTGATTATGAGGACCGAGAGTACACCGAAGGCCAGTATGTGAACAAGTGGATATACCATCTGGTGCAGTTGGATACGCCCGCCGGAAAAGAGTTTCGGCAAAAACATTCGGATATTACACTTCAGATGGCAAAGCTTATGACGACCAGTATGCACAATCATGAAAAATCTCCGCCGGAGTTTGTATTTTCCGATCTTGAACGGGGGCAAAAAAGTTTGGCTGTTCAATACTGGCCGGAATTATCCGCAGCCATCGACAGTTCTTTTCCTTCCAGAGAGGAGAGCAAATTGCAAAAACGGTTTCAGTATCTGGCTCGTATGGGCGACCTTGCGACGGATCAAATGTATATCGACTGCTGGGAAAAAATCAATCTTGATCAAATCGACTATCCCAGCCAATTGATCGGCATCCTCCGGGAAATTCCCCGTCAGAGATTACTTCCCCTGGCTCGGTATATCCTTAACGATCTGAACAAACGGAACGATCAGATTCGCTACGAACAGGAGTGGTTTATTGAGGAGTTTGAAAACTACCTGATCTGTTTAGGTGACGATACGGCGACGACGGCGTTCCTGTCATCGGAGCCGAAAGAGAAACAGAACAGATTGGACCGGATCCGGTCGATCATAGACCAGTATGTTTCCCAGCGTGATCGCGAGGACGTTGCGGCCTATTTTGCCGAGCAGAACGACGCCGATCTAAAGATTCTCGGTATTCATTATCTTCGCGAAACCCCTGCCCCCGAACGGGTGGCTTTGTTAAAGACCCTGGCGCAGGATACCGATGCAGCGGTCCGGCAGGCGGCGGAACGGGCGTTGAATGAACTGGAAGCGATCCGGCAAATCCCCTATGAACTGCTGGTGTCGCTGGCAAGTACGTCTGTTCTGCCGCAATGATCTCGTGTGCTGGGTCAATCCGCCGGATTTCAGTTGACCGGCGGCTTTTGGGTGGGTAAGATACGGCCATTGTGCAAAAGAAGAACAAGCGTAAAACCCGAACGGAAAAGATGACCGGGCAACCACCCAAACAGGATCCGCCTGAAAGCGGTGAGCAGCTGGCGCCGCCTGGCGAGAGCATGCTCCCGCATTCCGGCCGATTCCTCATCTCCGCGGCGGCATTTGTCGTGGTTATCGCGGGCATCAAGGCCGCATCCAACATCGTCATTCCGTTGCTGCTGGCAGTATTTTTGGCCATTATCAGTACGCCTACCCTGTTCTGGATGAAAAAACGCGGAATCCCCTCCTTTTTGGCCATTCTCATTATTTCGCTGGTCATTCTCGCCATCGGGTTGCTGATTGGAACCGTTCTGGCTACGTCCATCACCGATTTTACTGGAAGACTGCCCGAATACGCCACCCGCCTCGACGAACACAGCACCCGGTTGATTACATGGATCGATGAACAAGGGGTGTTCAGTTGGTTCGAAGAAAAAGAGCCTGACGAGGAAGAGGACGAGGCGTCTTCGGAACCGGTGCCGGCCCCTGCACCGCCCCCCCCCCTTCCGAGAACGGCCCCGCAGGAACCGATCAAAAATTTTCTTCGCTCTAACGTCCCTGCCGCGGTCAACGTGATGCGCGACCTGCTGGATCAGTTGCTCAAGCTGCTCAAGAACGGCTTTTTGATCTACCTGCTGATGGTGTTTATTCTGATGGAGGCTTCCGCGCTGCCGTCGAAGATTCGAGAGGCGATCAACTCCCAAGAGGCGTTCGAAAACCTCTGCCAGATCGCCAACAACGTCAAGCGTTATCTTGCGCTTAAGACGGCCGTGAGCCTGCTGACCGGCGTGCTGGTGATGAACATGCTGATGATTTTGAATGTCAGCTATCCGGTCGTGTGGGGGCTGATCGCGTTTTTGCTGAATTTTGTGCCGAACGTCGGCTCGATAATCGCCGCGGTGCCTGCTATCATCCTGGCGCTTGTCCAGCACAGCCCGTCTGTGGCAGGGCTTACGTTTCTGGGGTACATGGTCATCAATGTCTCCATCGGCAACTTTCTTGAGCCTCGCCTGATGGGCCAGCGTCTGGGACTGTCGCCGCTGGTGGTGTTCGTCTCCTTGATCTTCTGGGGGTGGGTGCTCGGCCCGATGGGGATGCTGCTGTCCGTGCCGCTGACGATGACGGTCAAGATCGCCCTCCAAACCAACAAAGAAACCCGCTGGATGGCCATGCTCCTCGGCTCATACACCCCGTCGGCGCCCGATGGGAAATGACCGCGGAGGCCGCCGGTTTAACGAAAGTCTTCCGGCATAAACTGCGTCTCAAACCGCGTTCCGCCCAGCCGGAGTGCCGCCAGCTCCGCTTCGCCCACCTTGCCCTGAATAAACTGCTGCACCACGTCGTGCGGGTGGTTGCGGATATGCTCGGCGTCGCCGTCGGCGATGATCTTGCCCTTGTGGAACATAATGATGCGGTCGCCGATCTTGTAGGCGCTGTTCATATCGTGTGTGACGACGACGCTGGTGATTTTCAATTCCCGCTGGAGCTTGAGGATTAGTTCGTTAATCACGTCCGAGGTAATCGGGTCCAGTCCCGTCGTCGGCTCGTCGTAGAGAATCACCTCCGGGTTCAGCGCGATGCCGCGGGCCAGTGCAACGCGTTTTTTCTGGCCGCCGGACAGTTCGGCCGGGTAGTGCTGCTGGTAGCCGTCCATCCCCACCATCGCCAGTTTCTGCTTGACCAACTCATCCAGCGCCTTTTCATCGACCGCCTTATAATGCTGACGCACCGGAAACACAATGTTCTCATAGACTGTCAGGCTGTCAAACAGCGCGCTCATCTGAAAGCAAAACCCGAACTGCATCCGGATTTTGGCCAGGTCGCGTTCGTGCAGATGGTCGATCCGTTTGCCGTGAAAAAACACCTCGCCTGCAGATGGACGTTCCAGCACAATCAAGTGCTTCATAAAGACAGTCTTGCCGCAGCCGCTGGGGCCGATGATTACGGTCGTCTTGCCTTCCTCAATCGCCAGCGAGATGTTATCCAGCACCATCGCTTGGCCGAATCGTTTGACCAGATTTCGCGTGACCAGAATGCCGTCTTCGGGCTGTGCCGTTTTTCGTGCCATCAGAAGCCTCTATCGCGTTGGAACTTTCGAATTACTCCCGTCACCACCGCCTGAATCGTACAGTCCCGCGCCAACATCGGCTCAAAGGCGTCATTGGCCGGCTGCAAGCGGATCGCTTTGCTGTCTTTATAGAAGCGTTTCAACGTGGCCATCCGTCCTTCCAACAGCGCAACGACAATCTGGCCGTTTTCGGCCGTCGCCGCAGGGCGACAGATAATATAATCTCCGTCGAATATCCCGGCGTCCTTCATACTGCTGCCGACGACCTCAAGCACGAACAGCCCCATGCCCTGGCCGAAGATCGCCGCCATCGAAAAGGTCTGCGGCGTTTCTACGGCCTCAATGCCGTAACCGGCGCACACCCGCCCGGCCAGCATCCAACCGTCATCGGTCGCAAAGGTCGTCGGCGCGTCCGGCTCGGTCGATTTCGACTCAAGCCGCCGAGCCTTTTCGATGAACCGGTTTCCCCGTGCCGTTAATTGCAAACAGCGTGCCTTGCCGTTCGACTGCGTGATGAGGTTTTTTTCGCGCAGCGCCGCGACGTGTTCGAACACCGTGGCTCGACTTACGTTTAACGTCTCGGCCAATTCCCCAATCGTCGCCGAATAACAGCGGCTGGTTTGAAAGGCCTCGATCCGCATCAGCACATCCAGTTGACGCGGCGTGATGGCGTTGGTTTCGGTTTGGGTCGGCATCTTGAGTGGTCTCCTTTTTACACTGTACCGAAGCGGCATCCGTTGCGGCGGGGGGGGCGGCTGCGTCCTGCGGCAGCACGCAGGCGATTTCGGACAATATCTCCGGCTGAATCGTTACCCCCAGCAACTCGGCAATCGTTGTCAGCACGCGACTCAGCGGCGAACCGGACGTTGAATCCGATTCACTCACGGCCGAGCCGTGCCAGCTTTGCACAAAGTCGCCGCCTGGCCCGAACTGACACAAAGGCGTAGCTTTAAATCTTGAATTTCCAGTATCCATAATTGGCCATCCATAGTCTCAAACGATCCGTCTTGTTTTCTCCTCTACTATCGGCAATTGGCGACTCGGAACCTGACAAAAACCGAACGAATCGGCAAAAAAGTCTTCCACGTCCGAAAAAAACTTCCTTGGTGTCGCCAGAAATGAGAAATATTTATTGTACGCGGATAAACTTTTTCGGGTCATAGACAAAATCCGGCAACTGTTCTGCCAGATCCCTGACAAATCGCTGTCCGTCCTGCCAATACCCGGCAGTCGGCCGCAGCGTTTGGCACATCCGGCCGAAAAACGCATTCTGGGACTCCATCAGCACCTCGCGGATGTATTTGCTGACCATCGAGGCCAGACAGACCGGCAAGAAACGCCCGTCCGCACCGGCCGCAAAGTGAATGCGAACGGATTTGCCGCCCAGCCCCATCTCATACGAACTCATCTTCTCGTCCTGCCGGATGATGGTCAGCTCGGCATCCGGGAACATCCGCAGCAATTTCTGATGATAATTGACGCGCCCCCCTTGCCGGTCGATGATGAACTGAAACGCCTTGGCCTGGCCGCTGCGCACGATCTCATCGATCAGCCCGCACAACTCCCCGAACAGCACCCTCGCCTTGTTCCGTACCGCCTCCACGCGACGGTTGTAAAACCCCACATCCAGACACCGCGCCGAAAGCGACACCAGCCGCATCCTGTGCTCGTCCAGACTTCGCCGCAGCATCGCCGCTGTCACATCGACCGCCTGCGGATTCTCGCCCAGCGGCAGGTCATCGACATTGCGATGCCACGGGTACTCCGTCAGTCGCTCGACTACCGCCGGAGACAGCCGCCCCAGCAGTTCGGCCGCGGTCTGCGGATGCGCCGCCGCCGGGTCGGCCGTCGCCAGCGCCGCCAAGACCGTTCGCCGCAGATGCCCGACCCCGACGGCCGGCGTATAGGCCTTTTTACTGTCGGTAATCAACAGGCGACCTTTCAGATGCTTTTTCTCCTTCGCCACGGCCTTGCCCAATAGCTGCCACAAATCCGAGCGCAGCACCTCCTCCGGCAGCTCCAGTGCCGCCGCCGACACCACCAGCGGCCCCAGCAGCGGCCCATACCCCGCCTCATCAATACCCGCCAATATCACCATCGATACAACCTTGCCCCATTGGGTCTTTCGTCAATCCACTCCGTCCTCAAGGGACGACAAGCAACTTCGCCGGATGTATTATCCTCAACACTTCAATTTATCGAATTACTATATGCAATGACAGGTCAGTTTCAACCGCCGACCGCCCCGGCAGTGGGCAGTATAGCGTTAACCGATGCCTGTTCCAAGGAAAAGTACGGTTAGACAGAGATTAACGGGTTTTTTAGACGGGATAACAGGATAGATTGAGGAGAGAATATAAAAAATGTGTGATCCAAGGTGAAAATGGTTGAGAATTTTGGCGGGGGGGTTGATTAATGGCGGGCTATCGGGTAAAAAGGGTCTGGATTTTAACCACGGATTTCGCGGATGGACGCGGATTGTGGATCAATTGATAAGAATTTTTAGAGAGCATAACGGAAAAAACAGTAAGACAATAAAAATATAACTTGAAAGTTCACTGAACTTTTGGCGTTCCTACCAAAACCGCCAGTTTTGAAAACAGGAAAACGCGCAAAGGAGTCAGTGCCCCAAACGGGGCACTGCTTGCGTGTTTCCTGTGGGATCTGGCGGTCCCTGGTAGGGCACGATGTAGCGGTGCCCTCTTTTTTTGCGCATTCCATCATCACACGCCAAATTTTTTCAGACACTAACTAACGCGGTTACGGCCTGTCCAATCATTGTTGGGGCATGAGAATGATAACGATGTAACAGGAAAGAACATGGCAAACAAGAATCTTACGAGCGCCAAGAGGGCAAAGAACGACGAGTTTTATACCCAGTTCGGTGATATTCAGAAAGAGATTGAAGCGTACCTGGACTACGACCCCGATGTTTTCCGCGGCAAGGTGGTGTACTGCAACTGCGACGATCCATACGAGAGCAATTTCTTTCGCTATTTCGTGCTCAATTTCAAAAAACTCGGTTTGAAACAGCTTATCACCACCAGCTACAAACCCTCACCCATAGCCAATACACAGTTGGAATTGTTTTGCGAAAATGATAAACCCGCAAAGCCAAAAGGTCGCCCCAAGGTTACCGCTAACAAGTTCATCATCAACAACGTGCATGACATAGACAGTGACGGTGAGTTCAACTTAAAGGATGTTGCGAAACAGTTAAAGGCAAACAAACACAACGAATGGTCGCCGCTTGAAGGCGACGGCGACTTTCGCAGCGCTGAATGTATAGCCCTTCTTAAACAATCAGATATCATCGTAACAAATCCGCCGTTCAGTCTGTTTCGCGAATACATTAATCAACTTTTTGACTTCAACAAAAAATTTGTCATTATCGGCAATATGAACGCGATTACCTACAAAGAAGTTTTTCCAATAATAATGGAAAACAAAATGTGGTTTGGGCCAAGCATCTCCAGCGGTGATCGTGAATTTGAAGTACCGGATAGCTACCCAATTGCTGCGGCCGGATGGAGGGTGGACAATGAAGGAAGGAAATTCTTGCGCATAAAAGGCGTTCGTTGGTTCACCAATCTCGACCACGGAAGGCGTCACCAGCCATTGCCGCTTATGACGATGAAAGAAAATTTGAAGTACAGCAAACATAAAGAGGTTAAAGGCAAAAGAAAATATGACAATTACGACAATTATAATGCCATAGAGGTGCCGTTTACTGACGCAATCCCGAGCGACTACGACGGCGTTATGGGCGTGCCGATTACTTTTTTGGACAAATATAATCCCGATCAGTTTGAGATTATCGGTATGACGAAAACTTGGTTCGGCACAGCAACAAAGAAATATCCGCCGCAAATTCAGGTCAACGCAAATGGTAAAAGGAGCGAAGTGACAAAACTTAATGACGGAGCCACACTGAGACTTAGTTCTCCTCCTACAGATCAAACGTATTATGTACTCAAGTTGACTGATTTTTTAAACATAGATTTATGCGGCGATCAGTAGTCGCCCAAGCTCTTTGACAATTTGTGTTCCACTGGACAGCTTCTTTAAGTGTTGTGTCAGATCGTCCCAGACGATGCGG
>Ga0209510_1000057_pt1 | contig 172011 bp, 147 predicted proteins | sample BiotimSIPDNA_FD_185749 | JGI IMG/M metagenome (GOLD analysis project Ga0209510, IMG submission 185749) | Anaerobic biogas reactor microbial communites from Washington, USA - Biogas_R1 time_0 SIP DNA (SPAdes) (version 2) | ecosystem: Engineered > Bioreactor > Anaerobic > Unclassified | place...
GCTCCAACAACATGCTGGAGCGGCTCAATAAGGAGATCCGGAGGCGAACCAGGGTGGTCGGCATCTTTCCCAATCCGGACTCCTACCTGCGGCTGGTGACAGTGTACCTGATGGAATACTCGGAAGACTGGTCAGTGACTAGAGGATACCTGAGTGAGGATTCGCTCAAATCACTGGATAAACAGGCAGCGTGACATGGTAAACGGAGTCCAAAGTTGCGAACTTGATTTGACAGTACCGAGTCTTCACCATTACAAGTCCTTGCAGGAGTTCGGGTTCAAGAAGTTATCATGTTATGAAATCCCAGTGGCTTGCCCATTTCTTCATTTGGCGAGGTTATGCACTTCAAAGTGCTTAACCCGTCCTGGCTATATTAGCATTAGTAGATGGTTTGCGGCTGGAATTATCATCAATGTTTACAAACTGTTAGATACTCATCCCCCCTCTTAGCCTGTTTATTCTGTGTCTGAAAGCTAAGTAATAAACAATTAACCAAATGATTGATGACAATGCCATTATTAAATAATCATCCATACCATGAGTCAGCTGTAAGCTTGATACAACATATAGACCGAAAACCGTAAAGATGGCCCCAATTAAAGTTAAATTCAACAAGCTCTTCCAGGGGAACACTTTGAAAAAGCTTGCATTGAGTATTTTTGAGCTATACCAAAGTTGAAATAATTGCATAACACCCAAACTTATGAAAGTGGCGATTGCTGGCCCGACCATCCCAAATAAAAGAAAACACAAATAATTTAACACAACATTGAGTAATAAAGATGCCACTGAACTATACAAAATCATTTTTGAATTGCCAGACACATTCAATATGATGCCAAAGTATGTGAACCTCCAAAGCATAACCAGTATGTATATTCTGAAAACTTCTGACCCGGGCAAATACTTTGCCCCATATGCCAATGAAATAAATTGAGGTGCAAATACCATGAGCGGAACCGAAAAACAAATTGCAGAAATATAAGACAATTCCACTGCGTTGTTCCATAACTTCAGTAATTTGCCTATATCCTTGTGTTTGACCAGTTTGACCAGAACAGGCATCAGAACGGCAGTAATGGAAGCCCCAACAATACTAATTGGTAATTCGCGACTTGCATTAGAATAAATCGCAAGCGTTTCTGTTCCTAAAAAGTAACCAATCATCGCTCTGTCTATCTCAGCATTCAGTGTGCCAACAGCATATGCAACTCCAATAGGCACAGTAAAAGCAAGTACAGGCTTCAATACAGACCATTTCAAATAAAATCTCAGTCTATTGTTAAGCCTGCAGAACTCATAAAATGAGAAAAAGGCAAATACAACTTCTATTGCGACCAGTAACGCAATGTATGTGCTAAAGGTAAGATCAGCCCATTGAACCAGCAAGACATGAAATAGTTGGGTAAGGCTTATTGCAATGGTATAGATTACCAATCTCTTTGTTTGTCTGCTGGCAACTAGCAGATTCCCTTGGCTGATCGTAAAAAACCGAGCCAATGGGAAAATAACTAAAACGTAGGAATAATTGGCCAATGCCTTGTTAGTAAAGAATCTGGTAATCAAAGGCAACAACAATAACAACAGAAGCCCAGCTATTATCGTTAACAAACTCCCCAAGGATAAATAGGTATTTAAAAATTGATTTCGTTCATTACTACTCTCAGCACGCGGGATAAAATAGTTGATGCTATTGGGGAGACCCAGCAACACGATGGAAAGCGATAAATTGACAACAATAATAATCTGTGAGTAAGTGCCAAAGTCCTTAAGGTTTCTCTGTTGTGACAAAATCATCACATGAAAAAAATTGATCAATATACTTAACACTTTGCTAAGCGTTAACATGGTGGCGTCTTTTGCTATGGAATGTGTCATAATATGTTGTATAACAGCCCTCTCATTAATCTACCAAGCATTTCTGGACAAAACTACTGATTTGCCCGTTGAGTGTACAATGCATCGTAAATGGTCTCAATTCTTTTGGTCATTGATTGAATACTAAAGCGCTCCATGTTCTCCAGAGGCATATTCCGATGCAAAGTTGTATCATCGGCAATTCGCATGATTTCCTGACACCATGGTTGTGGATCATTAATCGGCAAAAAACAACATAATTCCGAAATTTTCACTTCATTGGTTATGCTATCAGAAGATATGCATGGTAGTTTATTGATTTGCGCCTCCATCAGCACATTTGGAAACCCCTCATACTTTGAAGGCAATAAAAGCACATCCATGGCGGACATCAATTCACCAATATCATCGCGTTGGCCTAAACATAGTACAGATTCACCAAGCCCGGATTTTTGCACCAAGGTCATGATTTCCTTCCGTAATGGTCCATCACCAACAAGGAGCAAGACAATGTTGTTCTTTTTTGAGATGAGCCGCTTAAATACCTCTAATATAAACAGATGGTTTTTTACAGGTAAAAAGGTGCCGACATGGCCAACCACAAAAGAATCACGAAGATTCAATGCTTCTCTTATCTTCAGGCGCTTCTCCTGTTGGAACAGAAACTTGCCTATGTCCACTCCATTATTGATGACATCAAAACCTATTTGAGTACCAAACAACCATTCACCAGCATGCTGTGATACAGCAATTCTATAAATCTCATCATGGGGAAGCCTGTAGGAATTAATTAAGTGCGCAGTTCTGGTTAATAATGAGTTTGGGGCATTAGAACTTCGGCTGTGAACAATTGCTTTTCGCTTTTCTTTTACCGCAATCAACACAGGCGCAATATCACTCAAGGTGTTAAAATGGCAATGAACAATATCATACTGTGCTACAAGACCGCTCAACTCTTTGATATAATTAACGTGTGATTTACGCCTCGGTGTCAATGAATGGAAACTACATCCCATCCCCAACAGCTCTTCCCTGAAACTAACTTTTCCATTTTCAAAATCAATGAACCCAAAATGATATTTGGATTTATCTATATGAGTGGTCAGATTTAAAAGATACGTTTCTATACCGCCTTTGTTCTTGCTTAAGCCATAATGCAGAACCTTTATCATCACATACTCTCCAAGAAGGCCTGTTCCACGTAATAACAGCTAGTTCTTCATCGCATGGCTAAAAGCATACGCGCCATGCTTTGTCTTATACTGCAATACACTCAGCAAGACTAAGAACAGTGGCAACAATTTCTGCCTGTGTCTTAAGGCTGTCCCAGCGTTGCTGACCCCCACCCCGAAGATCAGAACCGCCCCCAGCATCGCAATGGCCAGCATCCGTGCCAAGGGTTTGGCGCTTCCCAACTGCCTCCACCGCCTGAACAGGGAGACCACCACATAGAGGTACAGGGCTGAATCCGTCATAAAGGTGATGATGTCCATCGGCCCGCGCCAGTTCCAGGGCATGGGCGCGCCCAGAAAATAGAGCATCTTGACCGGTGAAAAAATTACAAATTGCCAGAGGGTGTTGATTTGCATGTTGACTAAATAAGCGGAGCCGCCCAAACGCATATTGGCAGTCCGATAGATGTCTTCAAATTCATCCACATTCTGAAACTTGCCGAAGATGCTGTCCTGGAAAACTGTGACCGCCAGGTAGATCACCGCTGATAACAGAACAAAGGAAAGCATGCTGCGGGGCAGAAAGGTGAACCGCCGGTTTCGGGGCTGATAAAACAAGAACCCATAGAAATACCCCAAGGCCAAGCCTATCACGCCGCTGTGAAAGATGCTGGCCATCCCTAGCAACAACAAGCACATCAGCATCCCGCGCGTGCTGGGCTTTTGAAACCACTTGATGAAGTACAGAAGGGAGGCCGCCACAAAGAAGGTGGGGAACATTTCCCGCAGGAAAATCGCGCTCATGATGAGCGAGTTGGGAAAGAAGGAAGCCAGCAGCAGCACCCGGCCCCTGACCCGCGCGGTTGCGCCCAACATCCTCAGCATGCGCTGGATCAGCAGAACCACGGACAGACCCAGCAGCACGTTTACATAACCGCCCAGCACACGGGACGAGGTGCCCGTCAGGTAGAAGAGCAGCCCGATGATCTGGGAATAAACCTGGCCTCGTTGGGGCGCAAAAAACTGCGTGATATCCATGCCGATTGCCTGCGCGTTTCTATAGTACATCCAGGAATCCGCGCCACTGTTTGGCAGGTTGAAAATATGGCTGGCATACACATCCCACAGAAGAAAGACAATCCTGGCCAGGAAGGCAAGCGTGAGCAAGATGGCATGCTGATGCTTATTACGAACCAGAACATAAAGCGTGAGAATGGCATGGAACAGCAGGGTGAAATGCACCAGCAGCCGCGAACCATGGTAGATAAACCGCACCAAGGAAAGCAACAGGATCAAGGCGAAGAACATCAGCCAGATAAGCCGCAGGGCTGATGGGGCTCCCGCTGTACGCGCGCTACGCATGGTGGTTATGCTTCTCCAGGTAAAAGTTCTGAAGCCAGGCAGCGTTTTCCTTGATGTCATACCCCGCTTTGATGATGTCTTCAGACGTGTCCCTGCGCAGATGATGCTTTGTCATGTCCAGGGCTTTTTCCGCCCACATGGCAGCTGGAAGGTCCAGGGGCATGAAGGCTACATTATCTGTTATCCTCACCTCATCAGTCACGGCGTCAGAAACCAGGCAAGGCAAGCCGCTGGCCTGGGCTTCCACCAGAGTAACCGGAAGGCCTTCATTCAAAGAGGGCAATACAAACATATCGAGCGCCTGCAGCAAATCATTCACATCATCCCGTATACCCAGAAAACGAACTTTTGTCTGAAGGTTCAGTTGCTCAACATGGGCGCTAACATCTTGCTGTCGCCCACCTTCGCCGATCAGCAACAGCATGGATTCCGGCTTTAACCTGCAAACTTCTGCGAAGATTCCGATTAGAAAACGATGGTTCTTCACCGGATGAAACCTACCGATATGGCCAATCAGAAGTTGTGAATCAATATTCAGTGCTTTCCTGACCGATTTACGTTTATCGGGGTTGAACTTAAATTTTTCTACATCGATACCATTTTTAAACACGTGCAAACCTATGGTTTCCTGGATGTTATCACCAAAAAGCCATTTGCCCGCACGTTCACTGCACGCAAAGGGATAATCGGTATATTTTAGGATGTGCAGTTTGCAATATTCAGTGAACAATGTGCGTTTAAAATCAAAAGGAACATCTGACATGTGGCTGTGGGCGATACAGACTGGCACACCGGCCCCTTTGGCCGCGCGCAGCACATACATGCTGAAGGCGTTGTTGTGGGCGTGGATCACCCGGTAGTCAGGATGCTCCTCAAAAAAACGTTCCAGCGCTTTCAGGTAGGCCCTGTGATGAAAAGGATGAATGGACGGCACCCGGTAAATGCGACCCCCAAGCGACAAAATTTCTTTGTCAAAATGAGATTCCTTTGCGCGATGCATGAGAAAGTCAAACTGTACCAGTTCACGGTCAATGTTGCGGTACAGGTTCATCAGCAGCATTTCTATGCCGCCCATGCTCATGTCCGTCACCACCTGCAAAACCCTGATCACGCCTTTGACTCCTTTCTCATGCTTGCTGTATCCAGCGTTTGTACCAGCGCTGGAACACAAAGACTGTCCACAGCGCGGAAAACCAGTTGGCTGTCCTGTTGAGGTGCGCGGTCACATATCGCGTAAGCACATCAGCGTCAAACAACTGCTGGGCCTCCACAAACTGACCGCCGGTCAGCGCGCGCAGCTCCTGCGCGAACTCCTCACGCAGCCAGCTTTGGATGGGAACATAAAAACCATGCTTCGGGGCGCTCAGCACTTCCTTGGGGATCAGGTCTATAAACGCATCTTTTAAAATAATCTTCTGGTTGCGTCTGGAGATTTTGTACCTGCTTGGCATCTGGTAGGCCAGTTCCACAACTTTGGTGTCAATCAGGGGGGTGCGGGTTGAAAATGAGCTCATGTCGCTGGCAAACCCCACTTTTCTGAACATATCACCCTCCAGCACAACGTTCAAATCCAGAAATTGGGCCTGGGTTTGTTCATCCGCCTGGTCCTTCAGCTGATTGTATATGGGCTTCATGAAGTCAAGGGAGTTCTCCACATCATCGCTTTGTACAAGCAGTTCATGGAGCTGCGGACGCTTAAAACCCAGGCTCATCATGTGGACCCGCTGGTCATATAGATCAAAGCTGGCACTATCAATAACCTTTTGGGCCTTTTTCCTGAACGCGGAATCTATCGACATCAGTGAGATGAGTGGCTGCAATATGGACTGCCTGATGAAGCGCGGCAGCTTGCTGTAAATATTGCTATAATAATTGATCAGGTATTTTGCGTATCCTGCAAACAGCTCATCGCCGCAATCGCCAGTCAACACGGTGTTTACATGCTGCTTCGCGAAAGCCGCCACGAAGCAGGAGCCCAGCAAGGACGAATCCGCAAAGGGCTCGTCCATGCTATCCATCATACGTTCAAAAGTGGTCATGGCGGCGGTTGCATCCAGCAACTGCACATGATGCCTGGTGTTGTAACGCCTGGCAACGCTTGCCGCCACTGTGCTTTCATCAAAGCCTTTTAGATCAAAGCTTACCGTGAAGGTGTCAATGGGCCGGTCGCTCAGGTTGGACAACACCGCGGTGATGATGGTGGAGTCAATGCCGCCGCTTAACAAGGTGCCAACACCACCGCCAAGGGGCATCCGGCGCGCTACAGACTGGTGTACGACCTCCCTCAAACGTGTTTTGGCATGCTCGTAGTCACTCAGCATCTGATGTTGGTTTATGTCCAGCGCCCAGTATGCGGCACAATCCATCTCGCCCTCAACATCCACGCTGAGCAGGGTGGCGGGCATCAGCTTATAGACACCGTCAAACATGGTGAGGGGCGCGGGCAGGTAGGTCAGCTGCAAGTACTGCGCAAGCGCAGTGTGATTGATTTGCCGCTTGAACCTGTCCGACCTTGCCAGGCAAGCCAGCCGCGTGCCAAACATGATGCCTTGTTCATCAACATGGTAGAACAGCGTGGATTTGCCAAACTTGTCCCGTACCAGCTTCAGTGTTTTTTCCCGCAGGTGATAGACAAGGATGGCGAACCGGCCTTCAAGTTGCTCCAAAATGGCAAAGCCACGCTCGGACAGCAGGTGCAACAGGCGCAAAGCTGTGCCCTGGATACCATCCAATCGGGGGTTTATGTCTAATATATTGTAGATGTCACCGCTAACCGCTACAAACATGTCACCCCGCACAGCAGTGGCGTGTGAAAACTTAATTTCTTTGTGGCCTGCCTCATCCATGATTCTGACGCCAAGCTGCCCGTGAAAAAACATGTTGGCAGAAGCATCAGGGCTGAACTCACTGCCTGCCATGCGATCCAGCAGCTGGCAGGTCTCGGCTTGAACCGCCGGTTCATGAAACTGGAAAAAACCGCAAAAATCAATCATGGTCAATGCTATCAATTCTGAGGAGATTATTAGGCATACGCCTCATCCCTTCTCTCGACCTCGTTCACAATGAAGCTGAACTTTCCGCTTTTCTCCCGGGGAATCTCCTCCACATGCTGGATATTCAGCCGGGTGCCCGCGCCAAACTTGTGCAGGAACTCCTGCCGCAGCAGCTCGTCATATTCGGGCTTGTACAGGGCCTTGTCCACCTCCAGCAAGGCGGTGACCTCGTCCATTTTCGTTTGGCGCAGCTGGGCACGGATGAGGGCGTTGGGCATGTTCTTGAACAGGTTGGCCACGTTCCCGGCGTTGATTTTGGCGCCTTGGGCCGTGTAGAGAAACTCCAGCCTGCGGCCATGAATCTCTGCCACCAGGGGGGCCTGCATGCCGCAGGGGCAACTGCCCTCCTGAAAGCGCATGGCATCGCCGATGCGGTAGCGAATCAGCGGTGTGCCATGGGTGGTGAAGCTGGTGACCAGCACCTCCTCGCTGCCCTCCTCAAAGAGCTCAAACACGCCGCTGGCCAGCTCCATGTGCAGCTGCTGGACAGGGCATTCCGTCACAAAGGGCGCACCTTCGCTGGAGGCGTACTGGTCATACACCTTGCAGCCAAACACCCGCTCCAGCTGCTCACGCCCGGCGGGGGTGAGGGTTTCTGAGGTGGGGAAGATGGCCACCGGGGTGAAGGTGAGCTTGCGCCCATGGCGCTCGATGTAGCCAGCCAGATCCAGCATGCTGGTAAAGAAGCCGTCAATGGCCTGGGGCTTGAAGCGGTTCAGGCTGTCCACATAGTGGCCCATGTTGTCCTCCGTCAGAAAGAAGGAGGAGTAGATCATCTGCTTGCAGGCGGCGTTGTAGCGCCAAAACACTTTCTTTGTTTGCCCTGGGGGCACGATGTGCTTGCCGTTGAAGGTGGCCCGGCGCATTTTGAGGTGCTCAAAGCCCACCCGGGCCTTGAAATGATCCAGCATGGCCATGCGCTTCATCATGTCCGCGCGGCTGTTGTACACCACCAGGGATTTGCCCGTGGTGCCGCCGGTGTGCATCTCAACCAGGCCCTTTTTGGGCAAGGCCAGCACCCGGTCCGCGTTGGCGCGCAGCATCTCTTTATTGACGATGGGCAGCTTGTGCAGGTCTTCTACACCGTGTATGGCACCCAGGTCCACATCCTGATACAGCTCGCGGTAAAAGGGGCTGTTGTCATGCGCGTGCCGGATGAAGGCCAGCAGCGTTTCCCGCTGGTAGGCCAGCTGCCTGTCCAGCGGCCAGCGGTCAAACCCGGCCAGGAAGGCCCGCTCGTCCCAGTATGCCTTGCCATAGCGGTTGCGGTTGCGCTGGTAGCCGGACAGGCTGACCATCAGGTGCTGCAGCCAGATGGGGGAGCGGTCATACACGGATTCCAGAAAACTCACAGTTACACCTCAACTTATTATGATTGACCTTTCAACACACATGCCGCACACAAATCCCGCTCAGGTCAGGATCTGTCCAAGCGGATATTGATAGTATATCATGAAAGGTTTGCTCTGCCAGTAGCTCAGTATCGCTCATCATACGCAGCGCCGGCGAAGTGTTGGCTGGCGGTACCGAGACTTTCAGACTATGAGGGGGATGGTTTGTTGGGTGGCTTCAGACTGAATACTCGGAGAGTCAGCCCAGTGCCTATTGCTGCTTTTAACTCCAAAGTCAAGCTCGCCGTCTGACCAATTTGGCCAGCAAGGATAGAAAATACTGAAACTCGCTGGTTTTACGGTAGACAAGCAAAAAGACACCCGCAGTGAATGTGGCTACAGCAAGCGCAAGCAGGGTGAAGGAAAGAAAATTATAAGCCTGGACAGGAAAAAGGGACAAAGCCAAGCGAATTCCAACCACCATGCTCGCAGTCAATGTCAGCCTGAACAGGCTGATTCGTGCATATCCGCGAAGCGGAGTGAACAGACCATGTTTGTGAATCAGGTAAGGGTCATACCAGATGTTGACAAGGGATTTAGAAATGGTCGTCCCGAGCAGCACGCCCAGCAAGCCTAAGTATTTCACCAGCAGCAGGGAGAAAAAAATGTTGAGTAAAGCGGCAATCAGCGGCCTGTATCTGCCTTGAGTAAACAAGCCCAAAGTCGAACGAAAAATCCAGAAGGAATTGAGCATGCCATCAATCAGAAAATTGAGACCAATTACCAGGACCACCACCCACTCCAGCTCATAGGCCGGCCCCAGCCAGGCGTTGATGAAGGGGTTTGCCAAGGTGACAAAGCAAACCGTACAGAAAGCATAGAGCCAGAATGTGATAAAATCTACCTTCCTGAACAGTTGATGCCTGTTCTCAGAGCGCTCAACAGCAAGATAGTTACCGATACTGCCGGTTGCAGCCCGGGTGACAGTTGACAGAATCATCACCAGCGTACCGGTCAGCATGGTGTAGTTGGACAGAAGGCCTACAGCGCCCAGGCCGATGAATGATGAAATGATGATGTTGTCCGTGCCGTTGAGTGCCACATGGGCGACCCTGGACAGCATCAGTGCCCGGACATCCCGATTGATGCGCTGGATTTTATCCCGACCAAGACGCTTGTCATTCTCTACAAAAAAGGCCGAATATTTTCGCCTGGCCAGCAAGGATACAAACACATTTTCCGCAACCGTCATGAGAATCTGGATAAGAAGAAAGAGCAGGAAATCAGCATAAATGACCAGAGCAATTATCTGTGTAAATGACTTGATGATGACAAAATAATACCTGTACCTGGCATTGATGTAAGACTTCTGGTCGGCGTCAAATACGGTACGGCTGTAGGAATAGAAATATGAGGATACGCTGTTGAACAAATACAGCAGGTAAATATACAAGATCCCGTCAATTTGCGGCGTTTCCCCGACAAAATAATCAAGAAACGGAATAATGCCCAAGCCCAGCGTGAGCACCACAAGCCCGATATAGCGATATACCTTCCGGTAATATTTCAACAAGGCCTGCATCCCCGGCACATCGCCAAGCGCGAGCGGCTTATACATATAATGAATCATCGCAGTACCAAAGCCAAGCTCTGCCAGGGAAAGGATAGTCAGCACGTTAGTAAACAGGCCGTTGATGCCTAAATACGCCACATCAAAATAGCGGATAAACACCGTGCGGACCACAAAATTCATGGTCAACGCCACAAATTGTGACAGCAGCCCATAGGCGGCATTACGGCCTGAGTTCTTCACCCTGTCTGTATAGCTCATTGGCTGGCTTTCCTGATTTTTTTTGCCAGCCTGCTTATTCGATTGCCCACCAAGGCGGGAAAATTTTTAAGGCGGTACGCGATCAGAGCTTTGCGTCTTCCACCATAGAAATCATAGCTTAAGAACCATTCAATAAAGCTCTTCTCCTTAATCTTCGCCTGGTTATCCTGGATTGACACCTTGATCTGGTCCCAGTAGACCTGTTCAGTTTCCAATGGAAAGGCATACAGACTATCATGGAAGTACTTCTGAAAATGATCCAGCAAACTGTCCTCAATGTGAAAATCGAACTGCTTGATGTCACCGCCCAAAGCTACGATACCCAGCATGGAACGAAAGCATTTCTCACAATGGCAGCAGTTATGGGTATTGAACGAGCAAACGCGCAAAGGGTAAGGCTGATTGCTTTCACGCTGATGATCCACAATCAATTTTACCTTGTCCTGCCTTCGCAGTTCAAAGCCATCATGAACAGTTGAGATAGCGCCGGCGGCACGGAATTGGATGTCCGTAGTGGGGTCACTCGCACATGGCTTGCGGAATCCCATCGTATGGGAGCTGGCAATCACCACCTGGTTCAAACCCAGCCTGTAGGCCAACACCATCGCACTTGAAATGAACATCGGGCCGTGTACAAACCCTCCCCACAGATTGCGGCCGAATTTTCTCGCGTAAGGACCAAACGCGCAGTTTGACAGCAAGGTGGCAAAATTGCATCTGACGAAATGGGCATGACAGCCCTGGCGGAGCGCAAAAGCCTCAATGTCACGCTTGTCCGCGTCATACACCGGGCTGTCTGAAAGCTGTCCTTGATAAAAACCCTGCACGTTCAGCAATACCGGGACTTGGTTTTTGTACCTGATGAAACTGGCATGGGAATCAATCCCGCCACTGAATAGCAGCACAGTGCCATTATCCGGTTCGTTGTTGTTTTGAGTCGTTTTCGCAGCCACGACGGTCCCACGCAGGTCATCTGTTTGGTACAGCTCACCAAAAGCCGCCCGAATCATGGGCAGGGTATCGTAAAAAGTACGGTCAAGGTCCCGTACCCACAGAATGCTGTTGGTTGCCCAAATGACCGCCAGGATGGAAGACACAAACGGGATGACCAGTATACTCTCAGGTACATCTGCCATGTCCATGTCAAACTCGATGAACGCGGTGTTGCGATTGAAAAAGCGTTGTAGACTCTTGGAGGGCGAAAAATGGTAGTCAACCCGGTTCCCACTGACTTGAACCCGATCAATCATTATGTCATTCATGGGGACGCACCTCTTGTGTGAACTGCGCTTTCCACGCAGCGATATGCTCAAAGGGCAGCACCAGCCGTGTCTCAAACGCGCTGAAAATGAGAGGTTCCAATGTATCCAATTCTTCCCTTCCAACACAACGTAAGCCGGTATCCCGGCTAATCTCTGCGGCGCGCTCATCAACGGAAATGATCAGCGCGCGTTTCCGATGCCGCATCGCGTAGATGCCTCCATGCAGGCGCAGGCCAATATAGTCAAGATCTTTGCTGGACAGCAGGGCATCATAGGAAGCCAGATTAGCCTGTAGCACCTGTATTCCGCTGATGTTTTGGAGTTGCTTCAAGTAGTCCAGATCATAAATGGCTTGTGGCCAGAAATAGACATCTTGGTATGATTTGAGCAGGATGTCTATCAGGTACTGATCAGCCTTTATGTCGCCTGCATGTTCATTGAGGGTGAAGACAGCATCCACAGCCTTTCTTCGCGGGATGCTTGCACAAAATGCGGGCGTCAGCTTCCACATGGTTACACAGGCGGTATTGAGTGCCTGCAGCCCCATGTCGTGCAAAAAAGATGCGGTGCGTTCATCTCGCACACTATGTATGTGCCGATGGCTGAGCACCTTGCGATAGAGTGAAGACGTATATTTGTTGCTGGTTTCACCCGAACCCTTGCCTACACCAACCAGGATAGAGCCAGCCAGCGCGCGGTAGTTGAAGCTGTTGATGTTCCACTGCGGAAAATGAACCCGCAGGTTGTTGACCAGGAGGTTGGTCCCGCCTACAAACTTCAGGTCACACTGTTCGTAAATGCGCAGGCGCGGGGAATTCACCAGTTGCTGCAAAGCAGTGAAAGCGGTAAGGTGAGTGGGGACATTCAGTACAAAACCACTCTGGAGGATATCAGCCAACTCCTCACGCACACAGGCCATGATAATGTCATCGCCCTTGTTCAGAGAAGCCACCGCGGTATCCAGCAGCAAGATTCGTCTCATGATGCCTCCTGGTTTCTGAACTTGATTGTTTTTGCGGGGTTTCCGCCAACAACGGCATAGTCAGGAACATCGCGGGTAACGACAGAACCTGCGCCGATGATGGCGCCTTTGCCAATGGTAATCCCTGGGAGGATGATAACATGCCCGCCAATCCAGACATCATCCCCGATTGTGACGCGTTTGTACTCTTGAAACCCTTGCTCACACATCGGGATGTCCAGGCGATCAAAGGCGTGGTTGCGGGTATAGATAGTACAGTGCGGGCCCATCATAACATACTTGCCAATGGTGACACCGCCAACCTGCGCACAAATGCCGAGGCCTGAATAATCACCCAACTCATCCGAAGACGAGAAGTTGGCGCCCTTCTCAATGTTGACATGCTTCCCACAACGCCGGAGTATCAATTTACCACAAAGCCCTCGGAAGTTTCGGGCGAAAGTGCCGCCAAACCTGCTGTACGAATAGGGCAAGTGCTTGCCAATACCCAGGTAAAGGGCATAACCCAGTATTCGTTTAATCTTCATCATGTCCTATGTTCTCCTCAGATGCCGGACCAGTATGCAGGCCTGTTAAAACGGTGACGGCCTCCGAGTTCGTGTAATCCCTTGTCAGGCAGGCCATTTCAAGGGCCTCGCGCTTGGATCCATTTTGTATTAACTCTGCGATACCGGCTGCACAGCCAGCGTTGTCCATTGGCACAATGAGACCGTCCACCCCATCCTCCAGCTGGTCTGAAGCGGTCTTATACCTGGTGATAACCACAGGCTTGCCCAGCATCTGCGCCTCCCGGACAGCCACGGACTTGCCCTCATAGCGGGAAGGCTGTACGTACAGGTCACAGGCCTTGAGGTAAGGATAAGGGTTGTCTTTCTTCCCCAGAATGATAACCCGGTCTTCCATGCCCGCTTCCTGAACCCGCTGGCGGATGAGCGGCTCCTGGGCGCCGTAGCCTATCAGGTACCATACTACGTTATGCCCCTGCGCGACTAGCCGGCGGCAGATGTCCGGCACATTGTCAAAATTCTTTGCATCCGAAAACCTGCCAACAGACAGCAAACGAAAGGAGACAGGCGGCATCTCCTTTACCGGGTTGAACGCCAGCGCCTGACCGCGCACAAAATTCAAGGGCAGGATGTTCTCGATCACCAGCGTCTTCCCAGCCAACGCCGGGTAGAAATCCAAAAAGGACTGGCGGCATGCCTCTGATACATGCGCTACATAATCGACCATGCCATACATTCGGCGGTCATAGGCACGGTCAGGTCGCAGCGTATGATAATCTGTATGCACCCAAGCTACCTTGACCTTGGCGCGCACCTTTTTGTCCAGCAACGAGGGGATACCCAGGAACATCAGCGCAAGGTCATAGCGACCCGGCAAAAGGGGCAGGAAGGGCAGCATCCAGCGGGCAGTGAACTGCATGGTTTTCCAGGTGGAAGGCCGCTCGCCAGTCAACAGGCACTTTAACCTTAGGTGGATCTTAGCCAGCAGGCGCGTCAGGCCCAAATGGAAATACCTGCTGAACAGCACACGCTTCACAGGTCGCTCAAAGCAGGTGTAGGGCCCGCGCTCGGGCAACAGGCGTACATGGGCAGGGATGTGAGGCATGAGTTCGCCTTCGTGCCGGTACAGGAAGAGGCTTACATCAAACCTGTCTGGGTCAAAGGCGTCCAGCAAGCCCAGCAGGCTGGTTTCCGCGCCGCCCAAAAACATAGCGGGCATGGTCACCAGCACCTTCTTTTTTGCGCTTCCTGACATTTGCTCATCCCAGCCAACCGTTCTATCCATTTTTCAGGAGCGCCTCAGGGCTTGCGCTCCCAAGGCGCGCCTGACCAGTCTAAGTATTTGGGCGCGCAGGCGCTTATGCCAGGGAATCCAGGATTTACCATACCAGTGAATACCAATGGTGTTGGGAGTTTTATGCACCAGTCCTGTCGCATTATCAAGCGGGTTGAGCACCTCAGAGGGGTAAACCGCCACCTGACCCAATTGCTGGTAGGCATTGTTCAAAACCAGGCCATGCCGCAGCAGCACCCTGGTGTTCAGCCGTGGGCAACCCACCGCTTGATACACGCCATCAGCAGGGAAGGCCAGGTCTTTATACTCCTTCATCATGTCCAGCACGATCGGGTGCCCTTGCCTCGCCCCCATACCCAGGCCCGAAGCCACCCAGTCTTTCGTTTCAAAGGAGAAAAACGCCTCGTTGTTCAGCAAGCTGTCCAACGGCTGGATCAACTCCACATCGGTATCCAGGTAGACACCGCCGTGATGGAAAAGCACCCACAGCCTGGCATAATCGCTGACAAAGGCAAATTTCCCGGCCGAATAAGCATCCCTTGTGAAGGGAAGCAGGTTAACATCAAAATTATCCTCATTCCACTCCACAATCTCATAACCCGGGCATTGCGCGCGCCAGCTGTTCAGGCACCTAATCACCAGCCTGGACTTCGGTTTGCCACCGAACCAGCAATAATGGATGGTTTTTGGTATCATGGGATTTCTCCTATCGTAGGGTAATAAATCCTATCATAGAACATGTGGATACCAGGCTCGAAATTGATATTCAGGACATAGCTGCGGTAGGTCAGCCCCATTGTGTCAAACCAGAAAAACAAGGAGTACAGCACCAGCATCGCCCCGACAATTTGCTGACGGTTGGGGCGGGGTACAGCCTCCAGCACCAGTATGGGCAGCAGAATAAGCTGCGCCGGCATGAAATAAAAGGCCATGCGGGCAAAAATCCAATGGGACAAGCCCAGTATATAGAACACCAAACTTACAGCGGACATCCGGGTGAGCACCACCATCAGGCGCCGGTCTTTTGTTCGTCGGCCCCTGAGCAGGTAGGAAAGAACCAACGGCACTGCCACCACCGCCACACGCAGCGGGTTGGCGCCTTCCACGCCAGCCAGGTCAATGGCGACGTACACGCCATACTGTGTATCCTCCAAAAGAGTGACCAGGCGAGAGAGAATGCCGCCCACATTGGTGGACAGCACTGCAGCAGCCACCATCAGCAGAACCGTCAGTGTCCACCTCCTAGACACCAGGATGAAGTACACTGGGATGAGCAGGAAGGCAGAGTAGTGGAAGGTGGACATGGCAAGAACAACGAGCAGGTATTTCCACCATTTGCGACGGTTGAGCAGCCAGGGCAGCAGCGAAAACATCACAGCGGCCACCATCGACTGGCGCACACCATTCATGATGGATACGAAATAACCGCTCATATAAAACAGAAAACCGCTCAGAAAATACGATGGTGAAAACTTGTAGACCGTGTAGAATATCAGGCTAACCGTAATTGTGGATGTAAAAATCAACAGCGTTTGAGGGTGTGTGTTGACGCCCCATTTCAACAGATACGTAAACAGTGAAAAACCAAAGTCTTTCCCTTGCAGCAACGTGTTTATATCTCGTCCAAGATTATGGTAGTTGAGCATATAAGCCAACGTATCTCCAATATTCGCTCGAAATGCGGACAGAACAAGTATTGTGAGCACACCAAAGATGAAGTAAAGCCGGCTTTTACGGCGCGCGCGAGAGGAGTGGCCACGTACGACACCCTGGCTGCGCAGAGACAATTGTTCTCTGTTGCGCCATCTATCTGCCAACCAAAAAGAGCCGCAGGAGATAATTAGGCTGACCCAAATTGGAGTCATTCTTGCTGAGCTGCCTTTCTGCTTGCTTGGTTCATGCGCCATACTTTATACAAAATAAGCGCACTGAGTGCCAACCCAAATGGAGCGGCCAGGGCAAGAATCGCCCAGTCCGGGTTTTTGAGGCCATTGCGTCTGCGGGACAGGATGCAGCTGGAAACATAATGAATGGAATGCCGTAGTTTATAGCGCTTCGTAGTTCCAGGGAATGAAAGCGCGAGCTTGCGTATCTCCGCGAAACTTCTTGGACTGTTAAAATATTGCCAAAAAATCTGACTGGACATTCCCCCTTTTTGGTAATCCACAAAGCACAAGTTCTCATTGAGAACTAAAAAATCATATTCCTTGCTAATCAGGAGGTGCAGATAATGCGGGTTAAAGTTCTTTTCACCGGCAAACACAGGCATCGGTGCGACCTGACGGTACAAATCTGACCGGACAACAATTTTGCGGTCTCCATTCTTTATGGCATACCGGCCAACTGCCAGATCAATCAGGTTGATGCTTTTTTGATCCGGCAAGAAATCACCAATCAACTTGCCATCAGGTTCATAATCCAGTCCAATGATGCCGGCGTATTCTTCTGACCCACACTCCTTCCAATGGCTTATGATACGCTCTACTGCGTTATCGGGCAGATAATCATCAGAATCGATACAGACCGCCAACTCTGTGTTCAACCGTTCAATTGCCGCGTTGTATCCGGTATGCAAGCCGCCGTTTTCTTGATAGTGATAAACAATTTTAAACGGCTGAGGCTCCTGCAGCCATCGCTCAACAAATTGTCTGGTATTGTCCGTTGAGCCGTCATCAATAACCAACCAAATGAAGCTGAAACATGATTGTCTGAGCAATGCCTCATACGCTCTGTTCAGCAAAACAGCGCGGTTATAGGAAGGGGTAAACACAGTCAATATTGGTTTCACAACTCTTTGTTCCCTTGATTGAATTGCTCATCCAAATCCAGATAAAAACTCTGCAACCAGGCTGCGTTGCTTGCGACATCGTAACCAGCTTTAATAATATCCGATGTCGTGTTTACCCTCGTATTAGCTTGAGCCATTTCCAAGGCTCTTTGCGCCCAGGTGGTCGCAGGCTCATCAAGTGAAAGAAACTCAACATTATCTGTAATTTTTATTTCTTTGGTAACCCTGTCCGAGACCAAACATGGCAAGCCATTTGCTTGAGCTTCAACAAGAGTTACGGGCAATCCTTCATAGCGAGAAGGAAAAATAAACATGTCAAGCCCATTGATAAATTCAGGAATATCGTCCCTGACACCCATGAATAGCACCTTGTCCGAAAGTCCTGAATCCTTGACCTGCTTGCGAATCTTCTCTAGCATAGGACCGCTGCCCAAGAGCAACAGACGTGATTTTTCATGTATCCTGTTTATTTCGAAAAAAATGCTAATCAGAAATTGATGGTTCTTTTGCTCCGTAAATCGGCCAAAATGCCCAAAAATCAGATAATCATTCAAAGCCAGTGAATTCCTTACTGATTCACGTTTCTGATTATCAAAGGCAAAGCACTTTGCATCAACAGCATTCTTAAGCATAAAGTATTCCCTTTTACCAAACATCCAACGTCCGGCAGCATGTGAGCAGGCAAATTGATTATCAGAAAATCTGATCATTTTCTTTCTGAAATAAATCTTTATCATCGATTTTAATGAACTGTTGCTGCTTGCGATATGGCTGTGAGAAATTGTCTTTGTTCCATATTTTTTTGCTATTTTAAAGAAAATAAAAGCAGGAGCAGTGTGGTGTGCATGGATGATATGCCATTGATTGTTTTCACGTAGAATCTGTTTCCAGGCGTTCTTATACTTGAAGTGATTCAGTATTAAATATTTCGGTACATAATAGACTTTGCCGCCGAGCGCAGTGATATCTTTGACCAATGAAAATTCTTGATTTGTTTCATTGGCAATATAGTCAAATTGAACTTTCTCTCGGTCAATCGCTTTATGTAGAGTCAAGAGCATAATCTCCGCGCCACCCCTGTTCAAACTGGCAAAAACCTGCAAAACACGAATAGGCTGAGCATTTTTCAGATTGCTCTGGTTCGTTTGTACGGTCATCTCATCCTCCTCTCATCCTCCTGCGGGGTGAAGACAAAATCAAGCTATGCTTGCATCTTTAGCGGCTACAAAATTAGCCCCAATTCCTCTAAATATGCCCTCACTACGATCCCCCGGTCATACTCCTCTTCCATCTTTTTCCGCCCGGCCAGGCCCATGGCACGCCTGCTGTCCTGCGGCAGGTCCATGAAGGCCAGCATGGCCTGGGCCAGGCTGTCAACATCCCGGGGCTCACAGCCCAGGCCGCTGACCCCCTCATCAAAGGTTTCCTGGCAGCCGGGCACCCGGGTGGCGATGACCGGGCGGGCGCTGGCGGCCGCCTCCAGCAGCACGTTGGCGGTGCCCTCGTGGTAGGAGGGCAGCACCAGGCAGTGGCAGGCTTTGATGTAGGGCAGCACCTCGTTCACGTGGCCTTTCCAGGTGATGAGGCCGTTTTGCTGGTGCTGTGCCAGCACCTCTTCATAGGCCTCGTCACAGCCGCCCAGCAGGGTCAGGCTGGCAGTGGGGTGGGCGGCCTTGACCCGCGCCATGGCGGCCAGCAGCTCATTTACGCCCTTGTCGCCCATGACCCGGCCGATGAAGAGGAAGCGGGTGCCCTCCTCCTCCCCGGGGTAGGGCAGGGGCGTGAAGCGCTGCAGGTTGACGCCGGAGCCGGGCAGCAGGCGGCTGTGGGCACCGGGGCGCAGCACGCGCCCAAACACCTCGCGGTTGCGCGCGTTCTGGAAAAACACGCAGCCCGCGCCCTTGAGCCCCAGGCGGTAGAGGAAGAACAGCAGCCGGCTTTTGGCCCCGCCCCCCTCCATGGCCGTGCCCAGGCCGGTGATGTTGGCCAGGTAGGGCACGCGCCGCAGCCTGCACGCCAGCCCGCCGAAGATGTTGGGCTTGATGGTGTAGGTGAGCACGGCATCTGGCCGGTGGCGGCGCAGCAGGCGCAGGTAGCGCATCAGCAGGCCCAGCTCGCGCAGGGGGTTCATGCCGCGGCGGTCAAAGGGCGTTGGCAGAAAGACGCAGCCAATGTCCTGCAGCGGCTTCACCAGATCGCCCGGGGGCAGGGATATGAACACCTCATGCCCCGCGGCGCGCAGGGCCTGCAGCAGCTCAAAGCGGAAGCGGTAAAGCCCCACATCGTTGTTGGCCAGAATCAGCACACGCAAGCTATTTGCCCCGCTCTTCCATCAACCGGGCCGGCACCCCCACATAGGTGCCCGCCTTGGTGATGTCCCGCACAACGGCCGCCCCCGCGCCAATGACGCTGTGGGCACAGATGCTCAGGTTGTTGCTGACCACCACGCCAACGCCCAGCCAGGCGCCCTCGCCCACCCGCACGGTGCCCGCCAGGTGCGCGCCTGGGGACAGGTGCACATAATCGCCCAGATGGCAGTCATGATCCACCGTGGCGGCGGTGTTGATGATGCAGCCACGGCCGATTTCACTGCCCGGGTTGATGACCGCGTTGGCCGCGACCAGCGTGCCCTCGCCAATGCACACGTCTGGCGCCACAACGGCGCTGGGGTGGATGGCGCTCAGCCAGGTCACCTGGTGCTGCATGATGGCCTTGCGCGCGGCGTAGCTGCCAATGGCGCAGATAAAGACATGGCCTTCCTGGAACCTGGGCAGGTCGCTTACCCGGCCCAGCAGGTTGATGGAGGACAGCCGGGCCGGTTCCTGGTCATCCAGAAAACCACGCAAGCCAAGGCCCATGGCCCGCACAATGTCCGCCGCCACGCGCGCGTGCCCGCCCGCCCCGATGATGATGACCTGATCTGTCATATTGCCCTCAGCCCTTTCCCGTTCCAGGCGCGTTGCCGGTAAAGGGGGGCATGGTCTGCCCCTCCCCGGCGTTGATGCCCTCCCGGCGCAGCACGTTGATGATGGTTTTGATGAAGATGCGGACATCAAGCCACAGGGACTGGTGATCCACATACCAGACATCGTTGTCAAACTTTTGTTCCCAGCTGCTCTGGTTGCGCCCGTTCACCTGCGCCCAGCCGGAAATGCCGGGCAGCACCTCATGCCGTCGCATCTGGTGGGCGCTGTACAGAGGCAGGTAGGCCGGCAGCAGGGGCCTGGGGCCGATGAAGGACATCTGCCCCAACAGCACGTTGAGCAGCTGGGGCAATTCATCAATGCTTAGCTTGCGGATGATCCGACCCGCGCGGGTGAGGCGCTGGGCATCGCCCAGGGGCTGGCCATCGCGATGGGTCTGGCTGATCATGGTGCGCAGCTTGTAGAGGCGAAACAGCTTGCCATGCAGCCCCGGGCGCTGCTGAACAAAAAACACCGGACGGCCGGATTCCAGCAGGATGAACAGCGCAGCCGCGCCAACCGGCAGCGCTGCCAGCGGCAACAGGGCCAGGGCCAGCAAAAAATCCAGCGCGCGCTTCACCACACGGTAGGCACGGCGCCTGGCGGGAACGGTTTTCTCTGGCTTTGTCCGGGGTAACCCATGCTGTTGGTTCATGGTTCTCCTGTGTGTCGCGGTTTGGTCTGCCGGGGTGGTAGATAGGCTTGCGGCATGGATGCTGTGGCCTTGCCGCGCGGTCCATCGCAACATGCCTTGTGATGCGGAAGGCTGTCAGACGGGCGATATGTTCTTTCACATCAGGAAGGTGTGAAGCCAAAACCGTTGCTACATATGTGCGCAACGTAAACTCATTATAGTCCGAACTCGAACTTTGTCAAACAAAGAATAATCCGGGTATAACAATGGTCAGTGATCACAAAAAACCTGCCTGGACTGAGAGCATGCCCCGAGGTTGCCTGAGGTGACCAAATTACCGCAACGCGCGCTACCTGGGAGGCCCTTGCCGCTGCCTTGCCATGAGCCAGCGCGCGGTGTCCCCCAGGGTTTCCCGGATGGGACGGGGCGCGTAGCCCAGGTCAGCGCTGGCCTTGGCATGGTCAAAAAGGCAGTTGGCCTGCACGGTGTAGAGGGAATAGGCGCTGAACACCGGCTTGACCCGGCGGATTTTGTACATCAGGCGTATCAGCGGCAGGAAGGCCCGCGCCAGCCAGCGCGGCACCAGGCGGGTCACCGGGGGGCGGCCTGTCACCCTGGAAAACTCGCCCAGGATGTCCACGATGCTGATGTACTCGCCGCTGAGCACATAGTCCTCCCCCAGCGCCTCTGTCTGGGCCAGGGTGGCGATGGCCTGGGCCACGTCCCGCACATCGGCAAAATTGTAGCCGCCGGCCACGCCCAGGGTGAGCGCGCCGGACTGGTAATCATAAAACATCTGGGTGAGGTTGCCGCCGGCATGGTCCCCGGGACCGGCCAGGCCAGCCGGGTAAACAATGCTGGCCTGCAGGCCCTGCTGCTCCCTGGCGGTCATCACCAACCGGGCGGCCATGGCCTTGGTTTTGGCATACCAGCCTACCAGGGGTTCCGGGTCCAGGCGCTGCGGCTCGCGCATCACCTGGCCGTGAGGCGCCTCCTCAATGGCATGCACCGAGGTCACATGCAGCATGCGCGCGCCTGTTTTCAGGCAGCGCTCCACCAGATTGAGGGTGCCGTCCACATTGACGCGGGTCACCTTGTCCTCCCGCTCCATGCTCATGGTGATCAGGCTGGCGCAGTGGATGAGGGTGTCCCCAGGGCCCGCGCCTGCAAAAAAGCGGTCCAGGTCCGCGTCGCTTAGCAGGTCCCCCTGATAGACCGCTACCCCCTGGGGCAGCAAACCCGCCAGCGGGTCGCCAGGCAGCACCAGGGCGCGTAGGCTCAGGCCGCGCTCGCTGAGCGCCCTGGCCACATGCTGCCCCAGAAAACCAGCCGCGCCGGTCAGCAGGTACATGGGTTCCTCCTTTGGTCCGTAGGATATCAAATGCCGTTGACAGCCCCTCCACCTACAGTTTAAAATACAACAATATATCCAGCAAGCGACACTGTAATTATAAATGTCCAGTATTTGGCAGATTATTTCCAGGCGTCCGAAGGGAGACATGATGAGCAAAACTGTCCAGAAAAAAGAAAACCGCCGCGTCCGCTACACCCGCCAGGCCCTGCGGGAAAGCCTGCTGGCCCAGCTGGCGGACAAGCCGCTGAACAAAATTTCGGTATCCAGCGTGTGCGAGAAGGCCGACATCAACCGCAGCACCTTTTATTTGTACTACAAGGATGTCTATGACCTGATGGAGCAGATTGAGGACGAGCTGTATGGCGAATTGCTGGAGCTGGCTTCCAGCAACCCCCACCCCCTGCCCGGTACCGACCTGCTGCGGCGCATCTATGAAACCATCTACAAGAACCGCGACCTGGCCCGGGTGGTATTTGGCAAGTTTGGGGACAAGGAGTTCATGAAGAAGGTGAGCAACATCTACCGTGACCAAGCCATTTCGGAGTGGAGGCGGCAGTTTTCACACCTGGATGAGGAGACGCTGGCCTACATCTACACCTTCTCCACCTATACCAACATCGGCGTGATTGAGCGATGGATCACCCACGATTTCCATGAGACGCCCGAGCAGTTGGCCCAGCTCACCCACACGCTGCTCTACCGGGGTACCTCGGCATTTTTAAAGGCCTGAGGGTTATTTCTGTCTGTCCGCCACCGCCCACAGCCGGCAGGTTTTCGCGGATGGGTTGCGCTTGTGCCCACTCCTGTGGCGCCGCTGCCGGGGATGGCAGCCCAGGGTGCCGCCCACCCCTTCCTTCCAAGTACCACTTTATTGACAGCCTGGGGCGCCTTCAGCCTGCCAGGTCCAGCACGGCATAGGGCGTGTGGTCCTCCAACGCCAGCAAGTCCCGGGCCAGGTTGTCCTGGTGCAGCCAGGCCTGCTGCAGCTCGGCGCTTTCAAAGATGACCGGCATGCGCGGGTGAACCTGTGCCGGGGCGCCCACCGCGTCGCGGGTGAGGATGACAAATTCGCCCACCGGCTGGCCGGGGAAGATCAGCCCCGCCATCTGCAGCGGCTTGCCCCGCGCCCGGCCAAAGAGGAAGGGCTGCTTTTGCGGCGACCACTCATAAAACCCCAGCGCCGGCACCAGCACCCGGCTGGCCCGCAGCAGGGGGGCAAACAGGGGGCTTTGGTGCGCGGTTTCGCTGCGGGCGTTGATCAGCAGGCGCTTGAGGAAGGGCGCCCTGTGCCCAAAGCGCCCGGGCGCCAGGCCCTCTCTTGTGTACACCGGGGCAATCTGGCTGGGCAGCACATCGCCCAGCTGGATCTGCAGCTCCGGGTGTTCCAGCATCAGCTGGTGGATGGCCTCACGGAAGCTGAGGTTCTCATCCTCCGTGGAGACGTGATATTTGCCGCACATGCTCATCCTCCTCCAGGTACCAGCGCCGCTCCTCATCCCGGTAGAGGTAGCCCTGCCAACCGCCCGCGCGCACCAGGTAGCGGGTGCCCCGGCCGCCCCGCTTGGTCTGGCGGGCCTCCCGGTGCTCCAGCACCTGGTCAATCATCAGGTCCCTGTCTCCCAGCGCGAAGCCCTCCGGGGTGACGCAGCCGCGCTCATCCGCCCGCGCGCGCACGCGCACATAGACCTTCGACATATTTTACCCCCTTCCCCGCATGGCGCCCAGGGGCTGCAGCGCGTGGTCATCCACGGGATTGAGCTGGCTGGTGGCCTCCCCGCACAGCAGCAGGCCCCGGCGGATGGCGTTGTGTCCCCAGCGTGCGCGGATCCCATCCAGCGCGCCTTCCAGCTCGCGCTCCCTCCTCGCCCGGGGCGGTGTCCACAGCGGCAGCTGCACCATGTGGCCTGTGCTGTCCAGGTCGCTGGCGCACACCCCCAGGGAGCGCAGCGGCAGCGCCCAGGTGTAGTGTTCCCGCAGCAGCGCCAGGGCCATCCGGGCGATGTCCGCCCCGGTGTCGCTGGGCCGGGGCAGGCGGCGCTGGCGGTTGATGCTGTTGAGCTGGCTGTCGCGCATCCAGACGGACACCGTGTTGCAGGCAAACTGGTGGGCGCGCAGCCGGGCGGCCACGCTGTCGGCCAGCAGGTAGAGCACCGCCTTGGCCTCAAGCTCCGTGCACACATCATGGGGGGTGGTGGTGGAGTTGCCGACGGACTTGATCTCCTCCGCTTCCTCGGGGCACAGCACCGGGCTGTCGTCCTGCCCGCGGGCGAAGCGCTGCAGCGTCTGCCCGTTTTTGCCCAGCAGGCCCTGGATCAGGCCGTCCGGCGCCTGGGCCAGGTCGCCAATGGTGTGCAGGTTCAGCCCGGCCAGGCGCCGCCGGGTGGCGCGGCCCACGTACAGCAAATCATCCACCGGCAGCGGCCACACCTTGTCGCGGTAGTTGCCCGGGGTGATGACGGTGGTGGCATCGGGCTTGCGCATGTCCGAACCCAGCTTGGCGAACACCTTGTTGTAGCTCACCCCCACGGATACGGTGATGCCCAGCTCCTCCCGGGCGGCGTTGCGAATCTGCGCGGCGATCTCCTCCCCGCTTAGATGGTGCCCGCTCACATCCAGCCAGCTCTCGTCCAGGCCGAAGGGCTCCACCAGGTGGGTGTAGCGCCTGTACACCTCGCGCATTTTGCGCGAGTACAGCAGGTATTTGCGCTGGTCAGCCGGGATGAGCACCAGCCCGGGACATTTCTGCCGGGCCTGCCAGATGGCCTCCCCGGTGATGACACCGCATCTCTTGGCCTGGGCAGATTTGGCCAGGATGATGCCGTGGCGCAGGGCCGGGTCGCCGCAGACCGCCATGGGCTGCCCGCGCAGGCTCAGGTTCTCCGCCGCCTCCACCGAGGCGTAAAAGCTGTTGCAGTCGCTGTGCAGGATGACGCGCACCTTCCCCCACCTCCACAAAAAGAACATTTGTTCGCATTTGGAGTATAGCAGCCCGGCCACCTCCGCGCAAGCCCCGGGCGGGGCGGCGGGAGAAGGGGCTTGCGGCCTTTGGAAAGACGGCGCGCGGCGTTTCACATGCCCGGCAGTTGCCACTGCCTTTCCCCCGGGCATGATACGTGGTACAATCAGGCCAACAACACCACAGAGAGGAAATACCAATGAAAAAAGCATGGGTTATCCAGGGCGGCTGGGACGGCCATGAGCCGCACCTGACCAGCGCGCGCTTTGCCGCCAGCCTGCGCGGCATGGGCTATGAGGCCACCATCCACGACAGCCTGGACTGTCTGGGCGACCTGCAGGCGCTGCAGGCCCTGGACCTGGTGGTGTTCTGCTGGACCATGGGCGAAATCAAGCGCGAGTACACCGAGAACCTGTCAAAGGCCGTAGGCGGCGGCGTGGGCCTGGCCGGCTGCCACGGCGGGCTGTGCGACGCCTTCCGCCAGGACACCCACTGGCAGTTCATGACAGGCGGGCAGTGGGTCAGCCACCCGGGCGGGGACGGGGTGACATACACCGTTCACATCCACCAGGGCTCCTCCCCCATTGTGGAGGGCCTGGAGGATTTTGAGGTGGTCAGCGAGCACTACTACCTGCACATCGACCCGGCCATCGAGGTGCTGGCCAGCACGCGCTTCCCCATCGTGCCCTACTACCATGTCAGCAACAAGCCGGTGGACATGCCGGTGGCCTGGACCAAGTTCTGGGGCAACGGGCGGGTGTTCTACTGCTCCCTGGGGCACCACGACGACGTGTTTGACAAATCGCCCACCGCCATGCGGCTGATGGAACGGGGCATGGCCTGGGCCGGGGCGGGCAAGGCTTACGCGGCGGAGCAGGGGCTGACCACCGCGCAGTTTGAAAGCACGGCAAAAATGTACTGAGAACGCGCGGCATGCGTCACGAAGCGGCGCTTGGCCAGAGGAGCCTGGAAAAAAAGGCTTCTCTACCCTCCAGGCTGGTGGGGAGAGCCCCCTGGACTTCACCACCTAAAAATTGGCGCTTGACGCCCTGCGATCGGAGTTGTTTTTTATCTTAACTTGTAGGCATCCGTGTAGACATCACAGTGCATTTTCACGGTTCTGAGTGTACTTTTTGAGCTTGATGGCCACAGTAAGAGGACATAAGAAAACCCCGAGAACTGTTGATTTCTCGGGGTTTTGGCGGAGAAGCCGGGATTTGAACCCGGGCTACGCGTTAACGTACTACTCCCTTAGCAGGGGAGCCCCTTCGGCCACTTGGGTACTTCTCCAAATGCGCTGAGATGGCGGAGAGAGAGGGATTCGAACCCCCGGTGCCTTTCGGCATCACTGGTTTTCAAGACCAGCGCCATCAACCGCTCGGCCATCTCTCCGTGATGGGCGTGGGCTGCGTAAAACGCTTGTGTATTATAGCAAGGGCGCTACAGGCTGTCAATCTGGATTTTTTAGGGGGTTGATGGCCCGGTTTGGGTTACGCCCCGCGAGGAAACGGGTATGAAACAAGCATAGATAGTAGGCGTTTGCCGCAGGAAAGGAAGGTTTCATATGAGGAAAGTTGTATCGATGCTGCTCTTGCTGGCCCTGGTGTTGGGCCTGGGCGCCCCCGTCATGGCGCAGGAGGCCAACCCTTCGGTGGTTTGGCCCAAGAACACCGCCGGTGTGGAGGGCATCCGCTTCCGGGACATCAAGCCAGAGCTGACCAGCAAATGGTACATGTTTGTGCCGGTGGACCTGCGCATCCAGGGTGAGCGCGAATTCCGCCTGCTGGCTTCCAACGCCCGCGCGATTGGCAAGGTGGTTGTGCTGGTGGAGGGGGATGAGGTCACCCTTCGCTATGAGGTGGACGCCCAGAACGCCAACATCAACAGCGAATTTTTCACCTTCTTCCCGGACCTGGCCAGCATCAGCGAAGTGAACCCGGAGGGCCTGGCCGATCAGGCCCATGCCTTTGGGGAGGCGCTGAGCATCAAGGAGGACCTGAGCGGCAAGACCGGCCAGCTGCTCTATGTGCTGCTCAACCTGGACTACCGCCCCAACGGGGATGGCGTGCAGGGCTTCTCCCCCCGCGGCCAGGACTATCAGGAGCGGGCGAGCTACCTGGTCTGGTTCCTGGATGCCTCCAAGCTGCGCGAGGCCCAGGCGGAGGAGTAAGCCCTCCGGCCAGCAATGCCCCGGGCTTCCCCAAAGTTTGGGGAAGCCCGGAGTTTTTATAATGATTCAGCGGCCCTGTCCATGCGCCGCTTGTAGGCCCTGTCCTGCAACAGGCTGACGCACAGCCCGGCCAGCACAAACAGCCCGCCCAGCGCGGTGCGCGCCGGAAAGCTCCCGATAAGCGCCATGTCCAGCAGCAGCCCGGCGCTGACCTGGCCCACAAAGAGGGTGAGCGTCATGTAAAAGGAAGCGATGCGGCCAACCACGGCGTTTGATATGATTACAATCACCGCGCCCAGCGCGCCGCCCAGGTAGCTGGTGAGGGGCATATGCAGGTTGATGGCCTGGGGCAGGCCCAGCAGCGGCAGCGCCAGCAGCGCGCCCGCCAGGCCCGTCAAGTAGTTGATCAGGGTGGCGCTGGCCGCGCCAACCTCGCGCTTGAGGCGGCCGTTTACCAGCCGGGACAGCAAAATGGTCAGGCCGGCCAGCAGGGACACCAGCACCGCCACCCACTCAAAATCTGTCAGCATGATGAGGATGCCGCCCAGGGTGATGAGCAGGCCCAGCAGTTTCTCCCGCCGGAAGCGGCGTACCGGGTAGCCCAGCAGGCCGACATGGTCAGCCACCAGGCCGGTGGCGCTTTCCCCCAGCAGGCTCAGCGCCATCATGGCAGACACGCTGATGTGACCAAAGGCACGCAGGTTGAACAGGGTGGTGATGATGCCGATCAGCCCGGCCATGTACCACACCGGCGCCAGGCGGCCCCGGCGCGGGCGCTCGCGCCGTACAAGCAGCACCAGGCTGATGGTGACCAGCCCCGCGATGTGGATGATGACCAGCGACAGCCCCACGCCCACCTGGGCGTTGAGCGCGCCATTGAACACCACCATCACCGAGATGAGCATCCCGGCCATCAAGCTCAATGCATAACTCACAGCACACCTTCTCCTGGCGCCTTGCGCGCCCCTGGCATCATACCACAGCGCCCACCTGGGGGCCGCCGGTGAATGCCAGATTTCACATTTTATCACTTCGAAGATACAAATCAGACTTTACAAATTACCCCGATTGATGCTGTATTGACTTGCCAATTTTTACATTTCTTTACGCGGCTGACCCGCTATGGTATAATCCGTTCGTACTATCAGGGGAGGTTGAGCCGGCGAATGCCTGATTATAAACTGGTCATTGAAGGCGGACGGGAGCTGCGGGGGGAAACCTTTGTATCCGGGGGAAAGAACACCTCCCTGGCCGTGGTCCCCGCCACCCTGCTGGCCGAAGGCCCCTGCCTGATTGAAAACCTGCCCGATATTGAAGACATCCGCGTGCTGATGCAGATCCTGCGGCATTTGGGCGCCGGGGTCACCTGGCAGGCCCAACAGAACCAGATGCAGGTGGACCCCTGCCAGGTCAGCGGCGACACCGTGCCCTTCCGCCTGTCCCAACGCATGCGCGCCAGCTATTACCTCATGGGCGCCCTGCTGGGGCGCTATGGCTATGCCCGGGTTGGCTACCCCGGCGGCTGCAACCTGGGCAGCCGGCCCATTGACCAGCACCTGAAGGGCTTCCGCGCCCTGGGCGCCAGCATCCGCGAGGAGGCCGGCATGATTGTGCTGGAGGGCAAGCTCAAGGGTGCCAACATCAACTTTGACATGGTCACCGTGGGCGGCACCATCAACGTGATGCTGGCCGCCTGCCGGGCGGAGGGGGACAGCGTGCTGACCAACTGCGCGCGGGAGCCCCACATCGTTGACACCGCCAACTTCCTGAACCGCATCGGCGCCCACATCCGTGGCGCGGGCACGGACACCATCCGCATCCGCGGGGTGAACAAGCTGCGCGGCGCCTCCTACACCGTGATCCCCGACCAGATTGAGACCGGCACGCTGATGATTGCCGCCGCCGCTACCCGCGGCCAGGTCACCCTGCGCGGCTGCATCCCCACCCACATGGAGGCGCTGACCGCCAAGCTGCTGGAGATGGGGGTGCTTGTCACCAGCCAGGACGACATCATCAACGTGCAGCTGCGCCAGGGCCACCGCGCCATCCGGCTGAGCACGCAGGAATACCCCGGCTTCCCCACTGACCTGCAGCAGCCCATGAGCGCGCTGCTCACCCGGGCCGTGGGCACCAGCGAGGTCATTGAGAACATCTTTGACGCGCGCTTCAAGCACCTGGATGAGATGCGCAAGATGGGCGCCAAATCCGTCATCAACGGCAAGATTGCCTATATAGAGGGCGTGCCCGAGCTGCATGGCGCGCCGGTGTACGCGCCGGACCTGCGCGGCGGCGCCGCGCTGGTGATTGCCGGCCTCATGGCCAACGGCATCACGGAGATTTACCGGGCGGACACCATCGCCAGGGGCTATGAGCACCTGGAGAGCAAGCTCAACGCGCTGGGCGCCCTGATCCGGCGTGAAAAGATCAGCAATGGAAACGGAAATGCAGACGGCTTTTGAGGTGCTGGGCCTCCGCCCGGACGCGGACGAGCGGGCCATCCGCTCCGCCTACCACCAGCTGGCCAAGACCTGCCACCCGGACAAATTTCAGGACCCCGCCCAGCAGCAGGCCGGGCAGCAACGCCTGATTGCCATCAACCTGGCCTATGAGCAGGCCATGAAAATCGCCGCCAGCCGCCAGACCCCTGTCGCCCAGATACCCCTGCAGCAGGCCAAGGACTGGGCCCGGAAGCTGCTGGAGCGCAAGCAATACGAGCTGGCTTTGCTGCAGCTGAGCAAAGCGGAGGGCAAGGACGCCCAGTGGTACGCGCTGCAGGCGCGCACGCTGGTAGGCCTCAAGCAGTACCTCAGCGCCCACCAGGCCTGGCGCACCGCGGTGCACATGGACCCGGACAACCTGGCCTACCGCCGCGAGGCGCTAAGCGCCGAGATGCTGCTGCGCAGGTCCGGCAGGTTGCCCCGCCGGGTCATCAGCCAGCTGAAAAACCTGTTCCGCAAATAATGGCGCCCGCATTAAAGGACGCCTTCCCCCTGCCCTTTACTGGCGATGATCGCCCCACCGGCTACCGCCTGGTGCGCAGCGACAGAAAAACCCTGGCCATCCAGGTGCGCGCCGGGCAGGAGGTGCTGGTGCGCGCGCCAAAGCGCCTGCCGCAGGAAGAGATTGACGCCTTCGTGCGCAGCAAGGCTGGCTGGATTTTGCAGCACTGGCAGCGCGCGCCCCGGCAGCCTGTGGACTACAGCCCCCAGCAGGAAGCCCGCCTGAGGCAGCTGGCCAAGGCACAGCTGCCGCCCCTGGCAGAGCGCATTGCCGGCGACCTGGGCCTGCGCTACACCCGGATCACCATCACCGGGGCACGCACGCGCTTTGGCAGCTGCAGCGCCAAGGGGGCGCTCAGCTTCTCCTTCAGGCTGATGGCCTACCCGATGGACGCCATTGAATACGTGGTGCTGCACGAGGTGGCCCACCTGAAGCACCTGAACCATTCCCCCGCCTTTTACCAGCTCATTGCCCGCCACATGCCCGATTACCAGCGCCGCGCGCTGCTGCTCAAGCAGGCGCCCCCGCCCCTCACAGACCTATAGGAGGACCGCCCGATGTACCGTATTGTGGCCAAGACCCGGCTGTCCGGCAACGCCTCGCGCATGGAGGTGCTGTCCCCGCTGATTGCCAGAAAGGCGCTGGCCGGGCAATTCATCATCCTGCGCGCAGGCGAGCACTCTGAGCGCATTCCCCTGACCATCCACGATGTGGACACTGAGATGGGCACGGTTTCCGTGGTCTACCAGGTGGTGGGCGAGGGCACCCGGGAGCTGGACCAGCTGGAATCCGGCGACAGCCTGCACGACTTTGTGGGCCCCCTGGGCATGCCCACCAGGACCGAGGGCCTCAACAAGGTCTGCGTGGTGGGGGGCGGCGTGGGCTGCGCCATTGCCTTCCCCGTGGCCCGCAAGCTCTATGAGAAGGGCTGTGAAACCCACAACATCATCGGCTTTCGCAGCCGCGACCTGGTCTTCCTGGAAAAGGAGTTCACCCGCGTGTCCCACGTGCTGCGCCTGATGACGGATGATGGCAGCCACGGCGAGCACGGCCGGGTGACCGACGCGCTGGAGGACCTGATCAGGCAGGGCCATGTCTATGACCAGGTAATCGCCATCGGGCCACTGGTGATGATGAAGTATGTCAGCGAGCTGACGCGCAGGTACGGGATCAAGACCATCGTGTCCATGAACCCCATCATGGTGGATGGCACCGGCATGTGCGGCGGCTGCCGGCTGACCGTGGGCGGGCAGATCAAGTTCGCCTGCGTGGATGGGCCGGATTTTGACGGCCACCAGGTGGATTTTGACGAGGTCATCAGCCGCAACCGCATGTATGAGGATTATGAGCAGCGCCACCGGGAAGAAAACTGCCGCCTGCTTCAGCAGGAGGTGCGGCCATGAAGCGCAACCTGTCCAACACCAAGGTGGGCATGCCCACCCAGGACGCGCAGGTGCGCGCCGGCAACTTCAGCGAGGTGGCCCTGGGCTATACACGGGAGATGGCCATGGAGGAGGCGGCCCGCTGCCTGGACTGCCGCCACAAACCCTGTGTGGAGGGCTGCCCGGTGCGCATTGACATCCCCGCCTTTATCGGGCAGATCGCGCGGGGAGAGATGGAGCAGGCCTTCCTCACCCTCAACGCCGCCAGCGCCCTGCCCGCGGTCTGCGGCCGGGTTTGCCCGCAGGAAAGCCAGTGCGAGGAGCGCTGTGTGCGCGCCCTGAAGGGCGAAAGCGTGGCCATCGGCCGCCTGGAGCGCTACGCCGCTGACTGGTACCGCGAAAGCGCCTGCAAGCTGCCCCCCAGGCCCCTGCCCAACGGGCACCGGGTGGCGGTGGTGGGCGCCGGCCCCGGCGGGCTGACCGCCGCGGGCGAGCTGGCCCGCATGGGCTATGAGGTGACCGTGTTTGAGGCGCTGCACTTGCCTGGCGGCGTGCTCACCTATGGCATTCCGGAGTTCCGCCTGCCCAAGGACATTGTGATGGCCGAGGTGGAAGCCCTCAAGCGCCTGGGGGTGGACATCCAGCTCAACACCGTGATTGGCAAAACCCTCACCATTGACGAGCTGCTGGAAATGCGCTTTGAGGCAGTGTTTGTGGCCTCTGGCGCCGGGCTGCCCCGCTTCATGGGCATCCCGGGTGAGTCCCTCAAGGGGGTGTACTCGGCCAATGAGTATCTGACCCGCATCAACCTGATGAAGGCCTACGAGCAAAACGCGCCCACCCCCATCATGCACGGCAAGCATGTGGCCGTGGTGGGCGGGGGCAACGTGGCCATGGACGCAGCCCGCTGCGCCAGGCGCCTGGGGGCGGAAGAGGTCTCCATCGTCTACCGCCGCGGCATGAAGGAACTGCCCGCCCGGCTGGAAGAGGTGCACCACGCCCAGGAGGAGGGCATCACCTTCCGCATGCTCACCAACCCCGTGCAGGTGCTGGGCGATGAAAACGGATGGGTCAGAGGGCTGGAATGCATCCGCATGACCCTGGGCGAGCCGGACGCCTCCGGCCGCCGGCGGCCCATTGAAGAGGCCGGCAGCAACTATGAGCTGGCGGCCGATGTGGTCATCATTGCCATTGGCACCTCCAGCAACCCGCTCATCCGGCTGACCACCCCGGGGCTTGAGACCGACCAGTGGGGCTGCATTGTGGTGGACGGGCCGGATGGCCGCACCACAAGGGAGCGCGTGTTCGCCGGAGGCGATGTGGTGACCGGCTCCGCCACCGTCATCCTGGCCATGGGCGCTGGCAAGGACGCCGCGCGGGCCATTGACAGGATGATCAGGGGCGAGGACGCGCAGGGGGACACCCTGCTGAGAAACGCCTGAGGCCTCGTCAAACAGCAGCGCGCCCGGTTCACTGTGAACGGGCGCGCTGCCGCATTAGATCCTGGGGCCAAACCGCACCCTGGCCGGCCGATGGGGCCAGCCAGGGCGGTTTTTGTTTACTGCACCACCTCATAAGGCCAGTTGATGATGCCGCCCAGGTCGTAGAGGTTGGTGTAGCCAGCCTGCACCATCTGCATGGCGCCTGTGCGGCTGCGGGCGCCGGAGCGGCAGTAGAGGTAGATGAGGGCATCCTTGTCGGGCAGCTCGGTTTGCGCCAGCTGCAGCAGGCTGCCCAGAGGCAGGTTGATGGCGCCCGCGATGTGGCCGGCGGCAAACTCATAGGGCTCGCGCACATCCACGATGATGAGCTGCTCCCCCGCGTCCATGGCGCGCTTGGCGTCCTCCGGCGTGATGCTGCGGTACTCCGCCACACGTTGCACTTCCTGGCGCCCGGTGTTGCGGGCGCGCTCAAAGTCAGCAGGCCCCAGGTGGCAGTAGCCGCTGGGGTTTTTGACCAGGTAGTCCTGGTGATACTCCTCCGCCACCCAGAAGCTGGTGAGGGGGGCAATCTCCACCAGGAAGGCCTTGTGCTTTTCCCGCTCGGCTTCTGCCAGGCCGGCAATCAGCGCGCCCTCCTCAGCGTTTTCATAGTAAATGCCGGTCTGGTACTGGGTGCCGATGTCATTGCCCTGGCGGTTGGCCACGGTGGGGTCAATGGCGGAGAAGAACAGGGTGACCAGCTCCTCCAGGGTGACCAGTTCAGGCCGGTAGGTGACCTCCACCGTCTCCCGGTGGCCGGTGGCGCCGCCTATCACGGTCCGGTAGTCCGGGTTCTCCACTGTGCCCTGGGCATAGCCGCTCACGGCCTTGGTCACGCCGGGCACCTGCTGCATCATGTGCTCCACGCCCCAGAAACAGCCGCCGGCGAAATATACCTTGGGCAGCTCCGTTTCCTGCGCGGAGGCGGTGAGGGCAAAGGCGCGGCCCGGAGCGCCAAGCGCATACACGCCAAACGCTGCCAGCAGGACAGCCAGGATGAGATAGGACATCTTCATAGAATCCTCCTTGAGGTCTTGGATGACGACAGCCTGCTGCCGCCCTGTTGAGTATACCACCGAATGCGTGAACCGCGCAGTTCATGTGATCGCCCTTTGCCAAACATGTCCCGCGCCGTATAATGGGTCCAGGAGGTGGGCATGAAGCATCTGTTGGCCCGCGTGGCCCTGGCCGCGCTGGGCGCCGACCTGGCCCTGAAGCTGGTTCCCCTGCCGCCCAGGCGCGCGTTGCTGCCCGGCGTGCTGGGGCTGACCAGGCTGCGCAACACCGGCGTGGCCTTTGGCCTGCTGCCGGATAATCCGCTGCCCACCCTGCTGCTGGGCGTGCTGGTGATGCTGGCGATGGCCGCCTGGGTGGGCAGCCGGGCGCCGAACCGCCTGGAGGCGCTGGGCGCCGGGCTGATGCTGGGGGGCGCGCTGGGCAACCTGGTGGACCGCGCGCTGCATGGCGCGGTGCTGGACTACCTGGAGCCGCTGTTCATCCGTTTCCCTGCCTTCAACCTGGCGGACGCCTGCCTGACCCTGGGCGCGGCGCTGCTGGCGCTGGCCTGGCTGATGCCCAGGGGGCGGCAGCATGGCTGAACTGATCCGGACCGGGGATGGCAGGCGGCTGGATGTGCTGCTCAGCGGCGAGGGCCTGTCCCGCTCCCAGGCGGCGCGGCTGATCCGCGGGGGGCAGGTGCGCGTCAACGGCATTGTGGTGACCAAGCCCTCGTTTTTGGTAGATTCTGGGTCTGAAGTGGTGGCAACCCTTCCGGAGGCACAGGAATATGCCGCACAGTCGGAGGACATTCCCATCACCCTGCTATATGAGGATGAGGCGCTGGCCGTGGTGATCAAGCCCGCCGGGCTGGTGGTGCACCCGGCCGCGGGCAATGAGCGCGGCACGCTGGTTAACGCCCTGCTGCACCACCTGGACAGCCTGTCGGGCATCGGCGGGCAGAAGCGCCCGGGCATTGTGCACCGGCTGGACAAGGACACCAGCGGCCTGATGCTGGTGGCCAAAAACGACAGGGCCCACCTGGCGCTGTCCCAGGCGCTGGCCAGGCGGCGGATTACCAAGCACTACCTGGCGGTGGTGTCCGGGCGCATGAAGGGGGAGCGCGGCCGGTTTGAAGGGCCCATTGCCCGCAGCCCCAGAGACCGCAAGCAGATGGCGGTGGTGCCTGGCGGGCGCCCGGCCCTGACCCTGTGGCGCACAGTGCGCCAGGATGAGCGCAGCGCGCTGGTGCTCATCCGCCTGATTACCGGGCGCACCCACCAGATCCGGGTGCATTTTGCCGCCGCGCACCACCCGGTGCTAGGCGACGCCATCTACGGCCACAGAAACCTGCCCGGCGCGCCACGGCTGATGCTGCACGCCTGCCAGCTGGGTTTTGACCACCCCATCAGCAGCCGGCCGATGCACTTTTTCGCCCCGCCGGAAGCCAGCTTTCATGCGCCGACGGAGGCGGACCTGCTTGACCTGATGGCGGGCTTTGACACAGAACCAGGGCCAAATGGCTAGGCGCATACCTGGCTGAAGCCGGGCATTTTTGTGTATCATCTACTGCGCGCCGGCGGGCATCCCCCGCCAGGCAGGAGGAAAAACCATGGGCAAGATTGTGGTGGCGATGTACCTGACGCTGGACGGGGTGATGGAGTCCCCATCCTGGACCATGCCCTACTGGGACGACAGCCTGGCCCGCTTCCAGGGGGAAGCGCAGGCAGACGCGGAGGCGCTGCTGCTGGGCAGGGTGACCTTTGAGCAGTTTGCCGCCGCCTGGCCTCACATGAAGGAAGAAGGGGCCGATTTCATGAACGGCAGCGTGAAGCATGTGCCCACCACCACGCTGCGCACACCCGCCTGGAACGGCGTATATCTGCGCCACAACGTGATGGCGGAAATCCGCAGGCTCAGGGAGAAGAAGCGCCTGTTGGTCTACGGCTCTGGCCAGCTGGTGCGGGGGCTGTTCCGGGAGGGCCTGGTGGATGAGTACCGTGAGATGGTGTTCCCGCTGGTGCTGGGCAGCGGCAAGCGGCTGTTTGACAGCCAGGGCAAGCCCTTCACCTTCAGGCAGGTCAGCAGCAGGCTGACAGAGAAAGGCGTGCTGCTGAACATCTACCGCGCTTAGCAAAAAGTTCTGTTCCATGAGAACCAGTTGCCTTTTGGCAGGTTGACAAGGGACAGACAGAGCTTCAAGTTCATAAGAAACTGGGGGCATTCTTTCATGAATGCCCCCTGCCTGTTCCCCTCCGCCTCCGCGCGCCGCCTACCCCAGCAGCATGCGGTCGTTGTTGACCTGCTCCCCGGAGCGGCTGGAGAAGAGGTGGATGAGCTGCTCCACCGTGAGCTGGCGCTTGTCCTCCCCGTTGACATCCAGGATGATGCGGCCCTGGCTCATCATGATGAGGCGGTTGCCATAGGCGATGGCATCGCGCATGTTGTGGGTGACCATCATGCAGGTCAGCCCCAGGCCGCTGATGAACTGCTCGGACAGCTCCAGCACCTTGCGCGCGGTCTTGGGATCCAGCGCCGCGGTGTGTTCATCCAGCAGCAGCAGCTTGGGCGCATTGAGGATGGCCATGAGCAGGGTGAGGGCCTGGCGCTGGCCGCCGGAGAGCAGGCGCACCTTGACGGACATGCGCTCCTCCAGCCCCAGGCCCAGGGAGGCCAGCTGCTGGTGAAAGCCCTGCTTCTCCTTGCCGGTCACGCCCCAGCGCAGGCTGCGCACCTTGCCCCGGCGCAGCGCCAGGGCCAGGTTTTCCTGGATCTCCATGTCTGCCGCGGTGCCCATGAGCGGGTCCTGAAACACCCGGCCCAGGTAGCGGGCGCGCCTGTGCTCGCTGAGTCGGTCGATTCGCTGCCCGTCCAGGGTAATGCTGCCGCGCTCCTGCCGGTAAACGCCGGCCACGCAGTTGAGCAGGGTGGATTTGCCCGCGCCGTTGCCCCCGATCACGGTGACAAAATCGCCCGGCTTCAGGTGCAGGGAGATGTCATCCAGCGCCAGCTTCTCGTTGATGGTGCCGGGGTTGAAGACCTTGGACAGCCCGCTGATCTCAAGCATGGCGCCGCCTCCCGCCCAGGGATGCCCTGAGCGTGTCCCGCAGGTCCTTGAACCGCGGCAGGGAGAGGGCCAGGGCCACGGTGATGGCGGTGAACAGCTTCAGGTCGTCTGCCGGCATGCCCAGGCGCAGCACCAGGGCGATGATGACGCGGTAGGTGATGGCGCCAAAAAGCATGGACAGCAAACGGCTGAAAAAGTTGCGTTTGCCAAACAGCACCTCACCGATGATCAGGCTGGCAAGACCGATGACGATGGCGCCGGTGCCCATCTGCACATCGGCGTAGTTCTGGGACTGGGCGATGAGCCCGCCGGCCAGGGAGACCAGGCCATTGGCCAGCATGAGGCCGATGATGATGGTGGTGTCCGTGTTGACCCCCTGGGCGCGCACCATGTAGGGGTTGTTGCCGGTGGCGCGGATGGCGCTGCCGACCTCGGTGCCAAAGAACCAGTAGAGGACGGCCACGATGAACAGGGCCATCACCCCGCCCAGGATGATGACGGACACCGTTTTGTCCACCCCCAGCAGGCGCCCGATCAGGGTGTAGGCGGTGGTCATGCGCAGCATGGACACGTTGGCCATGCCCATCACCCGCAGGTTGACGGAGTAGAGCGCGATCATGGTGAGGATGCCCGACAGCAGCGCCGGAATGCGCAGCTTGGTGTGCAGCAGGCCTGTCACAAGCCCCGCGCCCAAACCGGCCAGGAAGGCCAGGCCCAGGGCCAGATACGGGTTGTTGCCGGCCACAATCATCCGCGCGCAGACGGCAGCCCCCAGGGTGATGGAGCCCTCCACCGTGAGGTCCGCCACGTCCAGCACGCGGTAGGAGATGTAGACACCCAGGGTCATGATGGACCAGAGCAGGCCCAGGGAAACGGCGCCAAGCAGGATTTGTTGCATGTTGTCCTCAGTGGTCGTGGGAAGCCCTCCCCGGCAAAGCGCCGGGGAGGGCGCGCAAGTTTATTCGCCGATGGCCTCGGCAAAGGGCTGCAGGTCCTCCGGGATGGCCAGGCCCAGGGCATCCATCGCGGTCTGGTTGATGAGGTACCCAAACTCGCTTTGGGCCTGGATGGGCATGGTGGACACCTCGGCCTCACCCCGCAGCAGCTGGGCAGCCATGTGCCCGGTCTGCTCACCCAGCATGAAGTAGTCTATCCCCAGGGTGAAGGTGGCGCCACCGCGCACCATGCCTTCCTCACCCGCGACGATGGGCACCTTGCGGGCCAGGGCCTCTTCGGTGACCAGGGCAATGGCGGAGGCCAGGATGTTGTCGGTGGGCAGGTAGAGCACGTCCACCTGGGAGAGGATGGAGACGGCGGCCTGCTGGACATCGTTGGAGATGTTCACCGTGACCTCCACCACCTCCAGCCCCTGGCGGGCGGCCTCCTCACGGGCCAGCGCGGCCTGCAGCTGGGAGTTGACCTCACTGGCGGTGAAGAGCAGGCCCAGGGTCTTGGCCTCGGGCACCAGGCGCTTTGCCAGGGCAATCTGCGCCTCCACCGGGTTCATGTCGGTGGTGCCTGAGACGTTGAAGCCAGGCGCCTCGTTGCTTTGAGCCAGCTTGGCCAGCACATAGTCGGTGACCGCGGTGCCCAGAATCGGGATGGTCTCGGTCTTGCCGGCAAGCGCCTGCACCGCCGGGGTGGCGATGGCCAGGGCCAGGTCCACCGGCTGGGCAATGAAGGTGTCGGCGATGCTGGCGCAGATGTCTTGGCTGGCTTGTCCGTTCTGGTAGTCAATCCTTACATTCACGCCGTCCTCAAAGCCTTCGGCTTTCAGGCCAGCCAGAAAGCCTTCCCGCGCGGCGTCCAGCGCGGGGTGCTGCACATACTGGAGAATCCCAATCACAGGCAGTTGTTCGGCCGCGTAGGCGGGGAGAAGAAGGGCCAGGGCCAGCAGCAGGGTGAGCAGGGTCAGCATCCGTTTCATCTCAGGTTCCTCCAGTTTAAATTTCTCCGTGTCTTTCGACAAAAACGCCCCCTGCGTGTGCAGAGGGCGGGAGTTCCGCGGTACCACCTCAATTTTCTGTCCGAGGACAGCTCAGGGCGACTGACATCGCCTTCCCCTGTAACGGGGGGAACCCGGCACGGCCTACTTGGTTCAGCCTGCGGCTCCCGGGATGTACTCACCCGGCCTTCCCTTGCTGCCTCGCACCTGCCGGCAGCTCTCTTCAAGGGGGGCGGCGGGGCTACCTGTTCCCGATCCTCGCCTTTGTTGAGGTCATTCTACCCGCGCCCTCTGCGGCGCTCAATGCTGTTTCTGGCCTGAATTCTCCCTGAACCGCCGAAGCCGCCTGAAGTACAGGGAGAAAACAGGACTTGACTGGTCTGGATGGGCTGTCTACAATCAGGCCGTGAACAAGAAGCTGTTTGCGCTGATGTTGTGCGCCCTGCTGATGCTTTCCCCCACTGCCCTGGGGGAGGCAGATGGCCCTGCGCTTTCCGGCACGGTGGCCAAGGGCCCGCTGCACCTGCGCGCCCGGCCGGACATCAAGGCCAACTCCCTGGGCAGGTACGCCACAGGCGAGCCGGTGGAGCTGCTGGCCCAAAGCGGGGATTTCCTGAAGGTGAGAACGGGCGATGGGCGGGAAGGGTACATGATGACCAAGTTTCTCAACACCCCTGATGGCCTGCCGCCCCTAAAGGAGCATGAGCTGCCGGGGGCGCCTGTTGACCTGGTGGCGCTGTTGCAGCAAACCCGGGCAGCGGCGCTGGCGCGGGGCATCAACCCCCAACAGCCCATGCTGGCGCTCACCTTTGATGACGGCCCCCAGCCCGAAACCCTGGAGACCCTCGCGGCGCTCTCAAACCACGGGGCCCGCGCCACCTTTTTCATCCTGGGCAAAAACATCGCGGGCCATGAGGACATCCTGCGCCAGGTGGCCGAAGACGGCCATGAGCTCGCGGTGCACGCCTGGCACCACTCCGACTTTACCAAGATCAGCCAGTCTGCCGTGGGCAGGCAAATCAGCCGTACCCAGGACAAAATCCTGGAGCTGACCGGGCAGCAGGCCAGCCTGGTGCGCCCGCCCTATGGCGCCATCAACCGCCTGGTCCGCCAGCCCATCACCGGCCTGGGCCTGCCCATCATCCTGTGGAATGTGGATTCCCTGGACTGGAAGACCCGCTCCGCCAGCTCCACCGCCAGCACCCTGCTGCAAAAGGCCGCCCCGGGCGCCATTGTGCTGATGCACGATGTCTGGAAGAGCACGGCCCAGGCGCTGGAGACCGCGCTGCCCAAGCTGATGGCGCAGGGGTATCAGCTGGTGACGGTGAGCGAGCTGATGTCCTTCCGCGCGGAGGCGCTGGTGGCCGGCCGGGAGTACAGCCACCTGGCGGCGGACAGCATGGACCCGGCGCTGATGGCGCAGGCCGCGGACGACACGGACTGACCGGGACAAACAAGCTGGAAGGGGACGCCCACTGGCGGCGTCCCCTTTTGCGTGGTCAGGGCGCCGGGGTGGCCCGCATTTCCACCGCGTAGGGCAGCAAATCCTCCGGGATCTCAATGCCCATGAGGTCGTTGGCAGTCTTGTTGATGTAGTAGTTGAAGTCGGTCTGGCGCTGAATGGGCATGGCGGACACATCCGCGCCCTCCCGCAGCACCTGCACCGCCATGAGGCCGGTCTGGTAGCCCAGCATCTCATAGTCTATGGCCAGGGTGAAGTTGCCGCCCTCCATCACCATGTTGCCATCCCCTGCCACCACCGGCACCTTGCGCTGCAGGGCGGCCTCATAAACGATGGGCATGGCGGAGGCCAGGGTGTTGTCCGTCGGGATGTAGACGGCGTCCACCTGTTCCACCAGGGCGGTGATGGCCTGCTGGACATCGTTGGAGTTGTTGACAGTGATCTCCTTCCACGCAAGGCCCAGGCGCTCGATCTCGGCCTTGGCCAGCGCGGCCTGCATCTGGGAGTTGACCTCGGAGGAGGTGTAGATGAGGCCGATGGTCTGGGCCGCGGGCACCAGGCGGGTGATCATGCCCAGCTGGTCCTCCACCGGGTTCATGTCGGTGGTGCCGGACACGTTGTAGCCGGGTGCCTCATTGCTTTGCACCAGCTTGGCAGCCTCATAGTCGGTGATGGCGGTGCCCAGGATGGGGATGCTTTCCGTCAGCCCCGCCACTGCCTGGGCGGAGGAGGTGGCGATGGCCAGGATGAGGTCCACCTGCTGGCCCACAAAATAGTCGGCGATGCTGGCCAGGGTGTCCTGGTTGCCCTGGGCGTTGCGGTAGTCCACGGTCATGTTCTGCCCGTCCACATAGCCCGCCTCGGCCAGCGCGCGCAGAAAGCCTTCCCGCGCGGCATCCAGCGCGTTGTGGTTCACGATTTGCACGATGCCGATGACTGGCCGCACCGCGTCCGCAAAAGCCGGCAGCACCAGGATGCACAGGGACAGGATCAGGGCCAGGGTCAGGGTCAGCTTCTTCATGACGGTCTCCTCCTTGAACAATTTTGCTTATCCAACAAAAACGCCCCCAGCGTGTTCGCTGAGGGCGGATAAACCGCGGTACCACCTCAATTTTCTGTCCGAAGACAGCTCAGGGCAACCAACATTGCCTCCCCCGGTAACGGCAGGGCTCCGGCGCGGCCTACTACAGTTCAGCCTGCGGCTTCCGGGAGGAACTCACCTGTCCAGACCCCTGCGCCCTTTCCACCAGCCGGACGCTCTCTTTGAGGGATGGAGGACCGCTACACGTTCCCGGTCATCGCCATTGTGCGCATCATACGGCAGACCAGGCCGGGCTTCAATGGAAGATATGGTCAACCTTCGCAACAAAAAAGTAAATACACAACAAAAACATCCGCATGCGGCCAGGGTCAGCCCAGCACCTGGGTGCCGCGCTCCCCCGAAAGCCCTTCCAGGGCCAGGTCCAGCCGGGTGATGACGGCGCGCCGACCGCTGCCGCCTTCCACAAAGCGCAGGGCGGCCTCCACCTTGGGGCCCATGGAGCCCTCGGCGAAATGGCCTGCTTTCTGGTGGGCGCGCAGCTCATCCGCCCCCACCCGCAAAAGGGGCTGCTCATCCGCCTGGCCATAGCGCAGGCAAGCGTGCTCCACCTCGGTCAGGATGACCAGGGTGGCCGCCTCCAGCCCCTCCGCCAGGCGCCAGGCGGCCAGGTCCTTGTCTATCACAGCGGCCACGCCGGCCAGGCCGGTGGGCGTGCTGACCACCGGAATGCCGCCACCCCCGGCCGTGATGGGCACGAAGCCGGCGTCCAGCAACGCGCGCACCTGGGCCAGCTCCACAACTTCCAGCGGCAAGGGGGAGGCCACCACCCGCCGCCAGCCACGGCCGGCGTCCTCACGAAACACAAAGCCCTTCTCTTTGGCGATCCACTCCGCCTTGTCCTGGGTATAAAAGGGGCCGATGGGCTTGCTGGGCCGGTCAAAGGCCGGGTCTTCCGCGCTCACCCGCACCTGGGTGACCAGGGTGACCGGGCGGCCGGGAAGACCTGCCGCTGCCATGCGCTGCCCCAAGGCCTGCTGGATGTGGTAGCCGATCATGCCCTGGCTCATCGCGCCGCAGACATCAAGGGGCATGGCCGGGGTGATGGCGGCGGCGGCCTCATTTTGCAGCAGGATGCGCCCCACCTGGGGCCCGTTGCCGTGCACGATGGCCAGCGGCTGCCCGGTCTGCAGGATGCGCACCAGCTGCCCCGCCGTGTTTTGGATTACCGCCAACTGGCTGGCGGCGTTCGCGGGCCCCTTGCCCGATTGCAGCGCGTTGCCCCCCAGGGCGATGACCAGCGGATTTTTCATGCGGGCTTCTCCCCTTCGCTTGTCTTGACGGCCTTGGCCACATAGGCGCTGGTGTAGGCGCGCAGCAGCGAGCCATAGGCGGGGATGAAGCTGAGGCTGTCCCCCACCTGGTACTCCGGCGCCTGGCTCAGATCCACCAGCAGGTGGTCGGAACTGGCCCCCAGGATTTTGACAGAGGGATTCAGCGGGTTCAAGCCGGTTTCATCGCAGTCCTGCCGCCCGATGGCCAGGATGCCCCGGCGCATGGGCCCCTGGTCCTCAAACCGCAGCCACTCGCCAAAGGCGTTGGGCCCGGTGCTGCCCTCAGGCAGGGAGGGCTTGTGATACACCTCTACCAACCGGGCGCTGAGGGTGAACACCCGCTGGGACAGCTGGGGCAGGGGCTGGCCGGTGGCGGTGTCCCGGCCCAGCAGCAGGCCCTCGCCGATGCGCAGGTGGTTGATGCCCGCGGGCAGCTTGCCCGAGAACAGCAGCCCCAGGGCGCTGGAGTTGCCGCCGGACACCAGCGGCAGGGGGATGCCCAGGCCGGCGCGGAGGTCCCGGGCGATGTCCAGCAGGATGCCCAGGTTGCGCTGGTCGGGCAGGATGCCGCCAAAGCAGGTGAGGTTGGTGCCCAGCCCCGCAAGGCTGAGCCCTTCCTGGCGCAGCACGGCCCTGGCCAGCGCGTGGATGCCCTCCCGGTCCCGGTGCCACACGCCCTCGCGCAGGTCGCCCAGGTCCACCATCAACACCACCTGGTGGGGGCGGTTCAACTTTCTCGCCACGGCCCCCAGCTCCGTTACCACGGCCAGGCTGGATTGCAGGCTGTACTCACTGTGGAGCACGGTGGCCTCCGCCTGGGCGGGGTCGCTGACGCGCAGGGACAGGCGGGGCAGGCCCTTGGGCAGGCGGGCCAGGTTTTGGGTTCTGGAATCCGCCAGCATGTCCACGCCGGCCAACACCAGCGCCTGCACAATGTCCGGGTTGGCGCACACGCCCTTGGTGACGGCGGCCAGCTGGATGCCCTGCCCCAGGCAGGCCGCGCGGATCACCCGCGCGTTGTGGGCAAGCAAGGTCAAATCCACCTGGATGACAGGATACTCAGCCATCTGCCACCTCCCTGAGGCTGTCCTTGAGCAGGCTGAGGGCCGCCTCTGGATGCTCCCGGCTGAGCACGCCCAGGACCGCCATCAAATACATCTCGTCCACCAGCAGGCGCAGGTGGCCGGGGGGCGGGTAGAGCATCATGCCGGTTTTGTTCAAATCCCGCAGGTGGCGCAGCACCTCCTCCCGCCCGGGCAGCCGGGTGAGCGCGCCGCCGGTGGCCAGCAGGCAGCCCGCCTGGCTCAAGTCCTTGCCGCGGGCATACAGGCGGCTGCCCTCAGGCAGGTGTACCCGCCGCAGGCGCCCGGCGTGGCGGGCGATGGCCTGGCTGCCCGCCGCCAGCATCAGGCGCGCGGTCAGGCGCGCTTGCTGGTCATCCCGCGGGATGGGCGGCCAGTCCCGCAGCAACTGCTGGCTGTCCAGGTTCAGCTCCCGGTCCAGCTGGGCATGGCCCACCAGCCCCGCCACAATGTCCGCGTTCACATAGGTGCCCAGGTCGCCCTCCACCGTGCGCTTGAAAAAGGGCTCGGGCTGGTCCTGGATGCGGGCCACCTCTTCGCTCATGTCCGCGGCGCTGTGCACGTCGGTGGTGGCCCCGCCAATGTCCACCGCCAGCAGGTCCCCCAGTTCCGGGTGCAGCAGGCGCACCGCTTCCATCACGGCGCCCGGGGTGGGCAGGATGGCGCCATCCACCAGGTCCCGCACATGGGCCATGCCTGGCGCGCTGACGATGTGCTCCTCAAACAGTTCCTGGATGGCCCGCCTGGCCGGCTCAATGTTGAGCTCATCCAGGCTGGGGTACACGTTGTCAATCACCCGCAGCGGCTGGCCGGCCGCGGCGAAAACGCTTGCCACCTCGTCTGAGGCCGCGGTGTTGCCGGCGTACAGCGTGGGAATGCCCAGCCGCAGCCCGGCCAGCGCCCGCGCGTTGTACACCGCGGTGTCCCGGTCGCCATAGTCCGTGCCGCCAGCCAGCATCATCAGGTTGGGTTTGAGCGCGCGCAGGGCATCCAGCTCGTGCGCGCCCAGCTTGCCCGCCGTCACCTGGCGCACCACCGCGCCCGCGCCCAGCGCCGCCAGGTGCGCCGCGCGGGCGGTCATCTCATAGACCAGGCCATGCACGCTCATGGACAGGCCGCCCGCCGCGCTGGAAGCCGCGTACATGCGCCCCCAGGTGAGCTCCCCCACCATCAGCACTGCCTTCAAATCCGCCACCGCGGCGCGCAGGCCCAGGGTCACATCCCCGACATGCGCCGTGGTGGGCGCCATGCCCTGGCCCAGGAAACGCGGCGCGTCTGCCAGGCCGTGAAAGGCGCTGACCAGGGTGGTGGTGGAGCCAAGCTCCGCCACCAGGGCGTCTACGTGGAGGGAGGCGGTTTTGTTCATAGCACCTCATGGGATCCAGGAAGGGGAGCACGCCGGAACCTTCCTGAAGTATGTTTCCAGGCCCTCAAGGAACCCTGATCATCAGCATATCAGAAAAAACCACCGTGACACCAGATGCGCATGGCCAAAGCCTGTGCCCAATGACAGAGGCAACACGGACACGCGTCGGATGCAGCCCGTCAAAGCGTTGACGGCGGCGTTCAGCAGCCTATTTGCGCAGCTTGACCAGCGCCGTGGCCACGTGGGCGCCCTTGGTGCCCCGGCCGAAGCCCTCGTCCGCGCCAGCCTGGCGGGCCAGCTCGGGCGTGACCTGGGTGCCCCCGGCCAGGAAGACCAGCTTGTCGCGCACGCCCATCTCCCGCGCCAGGCGGTCAATGAGGGCGATGTTTTTGTAGTGGATGTTGTCATGGCTGATGATGGTGGAGGCCAGGATGGCCTGGGCACCCAACTCCACCGCGGCGTTGACCAGCTTCTCCGGCGGCACGGAGGTGCCCAGGTAGTGCACCTTGACGCCGTATTTTTCAATGCCGCCGTGCTTGATGTCGATGATTTCGCGCAGGCCGACGGAATGCTCGTCCTCCCCCACGGTGCCACAGACCACGGTGAGGGGCTGGCGCTCAAAGGCCTCGCGCAGCTGGTCGTCGCTGAGCACCTCGGGCTCCTGCGGGATGACCAGGTCAGCGATGTTCAGCTCAAAGGGCACCTTGGCGCGCAGCTCAACCCGGGTGCCGTCCACCGGATGCATGATTTCGCTGGAGATGACCTCGGCTTCCTCCAGGTTCATGCGGCGGGCGGCCTCCAGCGCCGCGGCCTGGGCCAACTTCTGCTCCACCGGGAAAAAGAAGGTGAGCATGACGGTGCCATCACCCAGCCACTCCATCTCCGGGCGCAGGCACTGGGCGCCGGGCTGGCGCAGGTGCTCGTTTTGGGCCATGCGGGTGGCGACGTTGTCCTCCTCATCCAGCTCGTCAATGTACTGGATGAGCTCCGGCCTTTGCAGGCTGCAGCCGCCAATCAGGCTGGCGGGGTCCTCCCCCGGCTTGAGGCCGTACTGGGCGGTGTTGTTGTCACCGTAGTGCGCGCTGACCGGGGCCAGGTAGTCCGCCGCGCGGCGGATCAGGGTGTGGGCGGCCACGCCGCCGTCCATCTTCCGGACGATGCCGTCGCCGTTGCGCTCGGGGTAGCGGCCGGAATCCACAAAGTGGCCGGCCTCCACCGCCTTGAAGTAGCCGCCCTCGCGCAGCATTTCCTCCATGAACAGCACGGCGCGCTCCTTCAGCTCCCGCGCGGTCTGGCGCAGCGGGCCATCCTCCTTCAGCGCCACCATGTCCATGAGCCCGTCAAGCCCATTGAAGGTTTGCCGGGCGGTGTCGCAGGCCTCGATGTTGTAGATGTGCCAGGGGACATTGCGCCCCTCATCCGGGGTGATGGTGGACTGGATGTCCGCTGAGGTGAGCTTGGACACCAGCATGTTGAGCACATGGGTGACGGTGGCCTCCCGGACGCTGGACTGGATGTATTTGGTGTTCATCTGCGCCCGCATGCGGAAGCCGACAAACAGCTCCCGCAGCGCCACGGCATAGGGCAGGTCAAGGTACAGGCTGGGGGCCGGGGTGGCGGTGGGCGGCACGGTGGACAGACAGATGAGGTCCCTTGGGATGCCGCAGCCCAGGGAGAACTGGCTGTTGATGGCGTGCTGCACCATGAGCTCGGGCATCACCTTCCAGGCCTCCCGCGCGGTGGCGTTGGCGTTGTGCGCGCCGTCAATCTGCGCCAGGCCGCCATGGGCCATGATGGTCTTTGACTCGCAGGCGTCCACGAAGGAGCGCAGCATGTTGATGTTGCGGTAGATGACGTTGTACTGCGGGTCCTGGTGGGCGCCGTTGACGCCCTCCTCCACAAACATGACCGCGATTTCAGGCCCGGCAACACCGGAGACATACGAGTGGTAGTTGATGGGCCGGCCCACCTCCTCCTCAATCAGGTCCAGGGCCTTGCGCTGGGCGCGCACCTGCTTGCGGGTGATGGGCACGCCGCCCACGCCCTGGGGCGTGCCTTCAATGAGGCTGTCAAAATGGCTCTGCCCGGCCGTGCGGATCACCATGATGTGGTCAGCGCCGTGGTGGGCGGCCATGCGCATGCGGCGGATGTCGTCCTCAAAGCGGCCAGAGGCGATCTCGGTGGTGATGACAGGCTGGGGCTGGGGATCGATGTTGCCAAAGTGATGGGCAGGCGGCAGGGGCACGGAGCGCTTGAGGGGCTCGGACATGTCCCGGAAGGTGAAGCTGCCCATCTGAAGCCCCGGCGCGGGGCGGCGCCAGGTCCAGCCGCGGCGGCGGGGGCGGTAGGAGGCCAGGTCTTTGAGGATTTCGCGCACATCCAGCGCGGCGTCCGGCTGCAGTTTGTAATCAGGCATCGGGCGCACCTCCCCCAAACTGGGCCTTGACCTCGTCCCATTGGCTGAGTTTGATCAGCCGCAGCCCGGCCTCCCGCAAACCCAGACCCCAGACGCGGCTCATCTTGAACACCGCATGCCCCGCGCCATGCTGCAGCAGGCCCTGCTCCAGCAGCGCGTCCACCAGCGCCTTGGCCTCAAGCGAGGAAAAGCCCATGCGCAGCAGCACGCTGCGCTCAATGGAGGGGCTGGTGTACTCACGCCCCATCTGCAGCAGGGGGTCGGTGAGCTGCCGGGCCAGCTGCCAGAAGCGCTCGTGCAGCTGGCCGTCCGTCAGCTCCTTCAGGTGGGCTGAGCGGGTGGCAAAATCATCAGGTCGTTTCATGCTGCTCCTCCTGCAATTGCTGAATGGTTTCCGCCACAAAGGCGGCGTCGGCACCGGTTTCCTCCGCCAGGAAAGCCAGGTCCAGCGCTTCGGGCGGGTGCTTGGCCCCTTCCAGCGCGCGGCTGATGAGCGAGCGGCGCAGGCGGGCCAGGTCCAGGTCCTTCACGCCCAGCTGCCCCGGGTGCTCCGGCAGGATGATGGTGCGGCCGGGCACCTGGTCTTTGGGGCAGCCGGTCAGGATGTCAATTCCCTGCCGCCGGGCGAAGTCCAGCTGGGCGTTCTGGTGCTTGCCGGCGCCTGTGTACTCGGTTTCCTGCACCACCAGCAGGGCCTCCCACGGCAGCTCCTGCGCGATGGCAAAGGCGGCCGCCAGGCTGGTGTTGCCCGCGGGGCCACGCTCCATGCCCTCCAGGACGGCCAGCATCTCGGTCATGTAGAAGACCTCGCCCTGGGTGACGGTCACATAGCGGGACAGGTAGCGCAGCGGGCGCGCCGCGGAGCGCGGGACGTCAGAACGGTCCGGCCAGGTAGTGAAAGGCATGCCAAAGCCGGTGTGGCCGGTGGTGAAGGACTTGCGGTTGAACTGGCTGTCGCTGGCCATGTGCAGGCCGCTCAAGTCCACACTGGCCGCGATGAGGGGCGCGTCACAGCCCGCCTTGCGCATGCCCCGGGCGGTGCCGGTGAGGTTGCCGCCCCCGGCGTTGGTGGCGATGACGGCAGCCGGCGCCTGGCCGTACAGGCCCTGGCACTGGGTGGCCAGCTCATGGCCCAGGCTTTCCACCCCCTGGATGGCATAGGGGGTGTACAGGGAGGCGTTGAAGTAGCCCGTGTCCTCAAGCAACCGCAGGAAAACGTAGAACAACTCCGGCCCCACGCTCAGTTGCACCACCTCCGCGCCCAGCGCCTCGCACTTGCGGGCCTTCTCAACAATCTCCGGCTGCCCAATGCCCCTGGCGTCATAGCATTCCTGCACCACAATGCAGGCCAGGCCGGCCTTGGCGCAGCAGGAGGCGACCGCGGCACCATAGTTGCCGCTGGTGGCGGTGATAACGCCCTTGTAACCCAGGCGCTTGGCAATGTGCACGGACAGCGCCGCCCGGCGCGCCTTGAAGGAGCCGGAGGGGTTGCAGGCTTCATCCTTCACCAGGATGCGCGCGCCCCGGCCCGGGCCCGCGTATTTGCGCGCCAGCGCGGTGATGTTTTTAAGCTCCAGCAGCGGGGTGTTGCCCACCCCATAGTCCTGCATCACCGCCAGCACATCCTGCATGGACAGCCCGGTGGCTGCCATCAGGCCCTCGTAGTCAAAGGCCAGGCTGCCGGATTCATAGTTGCTGTAGTCCAGCCCCACGGCGGATTTCATGATGGCGTTGCGCCGCCCCATCACCGCCTGATACTCAGAGGCGCTCATGGCTGCTCATCCTTGCCCCACAGCGCCTGCCTGATGCCCATGCGCGCCTCCTGCAGCTGCCTGATATGGCCGCCAAAGCTGTGGGTGTAGCCAGGCGCCTCGCCCACCAGGGTGCCCGCCACTTCCCGTCCGGTGAGGGTGCGCACCCGGGCAGGCTGGCCCAGGTCCGCGTCTGATTGCAACCAGCCCTTCACCCACTGCACCAGGGGCACCTGCTGGGTATCTGACGGCAGGTTGGGCGCGCGCTCCTGCGGCTGCAGGATGACGCTGCGAACCTGCACCCAATCCCCTTGTTTAGCCATTGTACGCCTCCCCAAACGCGATTTGCCGGTAATCGCCCATCACGCAGCGGGGCACGGGCAGGTCCAGCATGGTGAGCAGGCCCGGGCGCGCGGCCACCAGGAAGGGCAGCAGGTTGCAGGCCATGGCGATGGTGCCCAGCCCGCCGTCCACCTCAGGCTTGACCGCCATGTGAACGGGCGGGGTGCCTGTGAGGCTGATGTAGTCGCCGGTGTCAACGCCGGCCAGCTGCGGCTCAATCTGCTGGGGATGGATGAGGCTGATGCGCTCCTCCCCCTCCCGGACGGCGCTGGCGGTCATGCGCACGCCGGCCACCTGGCCGCTGGCTGCAAAGCCATGCGGGCTTTTGCGGTCCACCTGGGTGATGATGGGCTCCATGCGCTGTGAAAACTGGTCATAGGGCAGGCCCAGGGCATGTGCAATCATGGCGGCGGACTCCGCGAAGCCCACATGCCCGGCCAGGCTGCCCTCCCGCACGCCCGCCTCAAACTGTTCCGGGGTGATGCCAATGCCCTGCTCGCGCATGACGGTTGCCCCAAAGGGGCTGAGGCTGTTCACCCGCTCACAGCGCACGTGGGTCACCTCGGTCATGGCGCCGGACAAGCAGACGGCCAGCAGGTCCATCATCAGCCCCGGGTTGATGCCGGTGCCAAGGATGCTGACGCCGTGTTTGCGCGCCAGCTGGTCCATGCGCTCAGCCAGCTGCGGGTGCTGGGCGGCGGGGAAGCTCATCTCCTCGGCGATGGTGAGCGCGTTGATGCCCCGGGTGACCACCGCCTCCACCTTGGGGAATACCTCCTGCACATAGGAATCCGTGGCGATGACGCAGCAATCAATGGGGGTGTCCTTCAGCGCCTCCTCAATCCGTGGGCTCACCTGCACCCGCACCGCCTGCCCCTGGGGCAGGCCCAGCAGCTCGTGCAGGCTGCGGCCCTGGTAGTCCGGCCGGCTGTCACACAGGCCCACCACCTCCACCCCCTGCCGGTTGTGCAGGGTGCGCGCGATGCCCTGGCCCATGGCCCCAAAGCCCCACAGCGCGACGCGTACCTTTCTCATATGTCCTCCTCCTGGCTGTGTTGATGGATGTTCATCCCCGAACCAGCGGCATGGTCATGCAGCGGGGGCCGCCCCGGCCACGGCCCAGCTCGGAACCGGGCACCTCGATGGCCTGGATGCCGTGGTCGCGCAGGATGGCGTTGGTGACCGTGTTGCGGTCGTAGACCACCACCTTGCCCGGCGCCAGGCACAGGGTGTTGCTGCCATCGTTCCATTGCTCGCGCTGGGCGGCGATGCTGTCCGCCCCGCCGCAGTTGATGAGGGTGATGGGCCCGCTGTCCATACAGCGCTGCAGAATGGCTTCCAGGCTGCCCTCCTGCCTGGTCACCCGCAGGCTGTGCCTGGTGTCATCCAGTGTCAGCAGCCAGGCGCGCAGCGTGGGCAGGATGCCCGGATGCACGGTAAAGGTGTTGTGGTCCACCTGGGTGAACACGGTGTCCAGGTGCATGAAGGCGCGGATGCTGGGGATGTACAGCGCCAGCACCGCGTGAAAGCCGCTGTGCTCATCCTGCAGCAGGCGCCTGGCCAGCAGCTCGATGGCCTCGGGCGTGGTGCGCTGGGAGATGCCCACCACCAGCAACCCATTGTCCAGGCAGAGCACATCCCCGCCCTCAATGCTGAAGGGCAGGGCCGGGTCATAGTAGATGGGGGCCCGGCCGCCGGATTCCGGATGGTGGCGCAGGATGTAGCGGCCATAGATGCTCTCCCGCCCCCGGGCAGGCGCGTACATGCGGCTGATGAGCGCGCCCTGGCCCAGGGCCACAAAGGGGTCCCGGGTGAAGTAGAGGTTGGGCATGGGGTCGGTGATGAAGCTCAGATCATCGCCCATGGCGGTGGCCAGGGGATGACGCTGGCGGACATCCAGCTCCCGGTCGGTCACGCCGGCCATGGTTTTGAGCACCAGGGTCTTTTCCTCCCGGATGCCGCCCAGCAGCTGGCGCAGCTGCTGCTCGTAGTAGCGGCCCAGGTCACCGGACTCATTGATGTAATCGTTGATGAAGCGCTCCTTGATCTCAGGCGCTGTTGCCAGGGCCTGGGCCATCATGTCCGCCAGGTAGACCACCTGGGCACCGTGCTGGCGCAGAATGTCCGCGAAGGCGTCGTGCTCCTTCTGGGCGCCGATGAGGTAGGGGATGTCATCAAAGAGCATGCGCCCCAGGTGGTTGGGGGTGAGCTGCTCAAGCTCTGACCCGGGGCGGTGCAGCAGCACCTTCTTGAGGGGGGCAATCTCACTGAACACGGATAGACGCATGGCTGTCCTCCTGATATGCTTGTACCGGCATCAGCATACCATGTTTGTGCCCCCTTGTATATGCACAATGTATATTCATTGGGGATGAAGAATTTGCCGGGCTTTGTCCGATTTGCTGATGGCATATGGCCGGCGCCGCACACAGCCCCGGGGGACACCCGCAGCCCGCGGATGCATAAAGCCCGGGGCAGGCCAGGCCACACAGCGGGCGCCATCTTGAACAGGCGCAAAAAGCATGGTAGATTAGCAGATGCATACTCATGATGAATACAGGCAGCCCGGCAGCCACGGATTTGCCCGGGCCCTGAAGCAAGGGGGAGCACGCCATGGACAGTGTCAGGGGCAAGCGCATCCGGCAGCTGCTGGAGGATTATGTGGGCCGGCCCACCCACACCGCCACCAGGCTGGAAAACAACAACCAGGCTTTCTTTGAGCAATACTTTACCGGCATGCCCTACTTCAGGGAGCGGCCGGGGCAGTGGGGCCTGTACCCCATCCCCCATGACCCGCTGGGCCGCCAGGTGCCCTGGGGGCTGTTGCTGGGCGGGGGGCGCGACACCATCGTGCTCATCCACCATTCTGACACTGTGGACACCCAGGATTATGGCAGCTTCCAGCCGCTGGCCCACCAGCCCCGCGCCCTCACCCAGGCCTATGCCAAGCAGCCCGCCGGCCTGGATGCAGAGACCCGGCAGGACCTTCAAGGCGGCGGGTGGCTGTTTGGCCGGGGCGTGGCCGACATGAAGGGCGGCGCCGCCATCCACCTGGCACTGTTTGAGGAGTACGCCAGCCACATGGATTTGCGGGGCAACCTGCTGCTGCTGAGCCTGCCGGATGAGGAGAACCTGTCCGCGGGCATGCGCGCCGCCGTGGGGTTGATGGTGGAACTTCAGCAGGCCCACCAGCTCAACTACGTGCTGCTGCTGGATGTGGAGCCCCAGGAGCGGACGGAGGAAACCCTCATGCGGGTGTATGACGGCTCGGTGGGCAAGCTGATGCCGGTGTGCTACGCGCGGGGCAAGGTGGCCCATGTGGGGCAGGTCTTCCAGGGGCTCAACCCCGTCCACCTGCTCAGCGAGATCGTCACCGCGACCGAGCTGAGCCCCGATTTCCTGGAACAGGCGGGCAACACCAAAACGCCGCCCCCGGTCTGGCTGAACCTGCGGGACCGCAAGGAGGTGTACGACGTATCCCTGCCGCCTGCCGCCGCCGGTTACATGAGCGTGCTCACCCTGGGGCGCCAGGCCCAGGACATCATGGCGCAGCTGCACACCATCTGCCAGCAGGCCTTTGACCGGGTCATTGACCGGACCACCGCCAGCTACCGCCGCTATACCGGGGATGAAAAGGCGCGGCTGCCCTGGCAGGCGCGGGTAATGACCTATGAGGATGCCCGCCAGCTGGCGCTCAGGGACGCGGGGGAGGCCTGTCAGGCGGACCTGGCCAGCTTTGAGCCCCAGGTGGCGCGGCGCGTCGCGCAGGGGGAGCTCAGCCTGGCCGAGGCCGCCTTCCTGCTGATTGAGCGCACCCTCAGCCACCTCAAGGACAAAGACCCCTTGGTGGTCTTGGCCATGGCCCCGCCCTATTACCCGCATGTGAGCGCGCACAAGCTGGCGGGCAAGGGCCAGGCGGTGGCCGGGCTGATCAGGCACCTGGAGGATTTCGCCCAGCAGGCCCTGGGCAGCCAGCTGTATGTGGAAAACTATTACACCGGCATCTCGGACCTGAGCTACGGGATGTTTGAGGGCAGCCGGGAAAACACCGATTTCATCCAGGCCAACATGCTGCTGTGGGGTGAGATGTACAGCATCCCCTTTGATGAGATCCGCGGGCTGGCCATCCCGGTGTTCAACATCGGCCCCTGGGGCAAGGACTTCCACAAGGCCACTGAGCGGGTGAACCTGACGGACCTGTGCCAGCGCGTGCCCGAAATGGTGAACGCCGCCATCCGCCACCTGCTGGCCTGAGAACGAACCCGGACAACACAAGACAAGGAGCGAACTGCGGCATGGAAACCTTCTGGAACGAGATTGTAACCTTTTTGTCCAACGCCACCGCGGACCTGGCGCTGAAGATCATCAGCGCCGTGGTGATGCTGCTGGTGGGCCTGAAGCTGATCAAAATCATCCGGAACCTGATGATGCGATCGCTGAGCAAGAGCAAGCTGGACAAAAGCCTGATCGGCTTCCTGGACAGCGGGGCGGTCATCTCGCTGCGTTCGCTGCTGGTCATCAGCCTGCTGATGTACCTGGGGGTGCCGGCGGCCTCCTTCATCGCGGTGCTCACCTCCCTGGGCCTGGCCATCGGCCTGGCGCTGCAGGGCAGCCTGAGTAATTTCGCCGGTGGGCTGATGATCCTGGCCTTCCGCCACTTCAAGGCCGGCGACTACATCAGGACAGACAGCGCGGACGGGGTGGTGCAGAGCATCTCCATCATGTATACGACGCTGAAAACCCTGGACGGCAAGAAGGTGGTCATCCCCAACTCCCTGCTGTCAAACGGGGTGGTGACCGATTTCAGCTGGTATGACGCGCGGCGCGTGGACCTGAGCGTGACCACCGACTATGCCCAGGATGTCCAGGCGGTGACCAGCGCGCTGGAAGAGGCCGCCAGCGGCTGCGCGCTGGTGCTCACAGAACCCGCGCCCACCGCCTTCCTGGAGCGCATCCAGGACGGCACCCTGGTCTTTTCCCTGCGCTGCTGGGCCAGAACGCCAGACTGGTGGAGCGCCTACCTGGCGGTGAACGCCGCCCTCAAGCAGGCCCTGGACGCCCGGGGCATCCGCCCGGTGGGCCCGGTACGGGAGCTGCGGCAGCTGCAGCCCCAGGCGCGCAGCCTGCCGGACAATTAGGCCGCACAAAAAAGGGCCGGGTGCTGTCACAGCCCCGGCCCTTTTTTGCCTCGCGGCCTGGTTCAGGCGATTTCCACGATCTGCCCGTAGACCTCGCCGGCGGCGCCGGCGGCATTGGCCTCATCGGTGTCAATGTGCATGGCCAGGGCAAAGGTGGGGTGGACGCGCACCACGGTGTCCCCAAAAATCAGGGAGCGGCCGTCCTTGGTCTCCACCTTCACGCTCACCACCTGGCGGTCCTGCACACCCAGGCGCTGGGCGTCCTCCGGCTTCATGTGGATATGGCGCTTGGCGACAATCACACCCTCCTTGAGCTCCAGCTCCCCCGCGGGGCCAACCAGCTTGCAGCCGGTGGTGCCGGCGGTGTCCCCGCTCTCGCGCACGGGCACGGTCAGGCCGATGGCGCGCGCGTCCGTCAGGGACAGCTCGACTTGGGTGCTGCTGCGGGTGGGGCCCAGGATGGTGACATTCAGCTGGCCGCGCGGGCCCACCACGGCGATCTTCTGCTCGCTGGCAAACTGGCCGGGCTGGGACAGGTCCTTGCGGTGGGTGAGGCTGCTGCCCGGGCCGAACAGGGTCTCCAGGTCCGCCTGGGAGACATGCGCGTGGCGCGCTGAGGTTTCCACGATAAATTTCATGCTGCGACTCCTCTCAATTTCCAGTGTATTATAATTGTATCTGCCTTGAAAATCAAGATTTCCGCTCCAGCTTGAGCAGCGCTTCCTTGCGGTCCAGTCCCCCGCCGTAGCCCACCAGTTTCCCGCTGGCGCCCACGCAGCGGTGGCAGGGGATGATGACGGATATGGGGTTGACGTGGTTGGCCTGGCCGACCGCGCGGAAGGCGCGGGGCCGCCCGATTTCCCGGGCCAGCTGGCCATAGGTGGCTGTCTGCCCATAGGGGATGGCGCGCAGGCGCGCCCACACCGCCTGCTGGAAGTCGGTGCCCCGGGGCTTGAGCGGAATGGTAAACGACTGGCGCTGGCCCTGGAAATACTGCTCCAGCTGGCGCTGGGTCTCCAGCAACAAGGGGGTCTCGTCCTGGTTGCCGCCGGGGATGTCCCCCTCGCGGATAAAATCCAGGGCCACCAGGTGCTCCCCCTCCTGGATGGCCAGCATGGGGCCAAGGGGCGTCAAAATCATGCGCTGATGCATAAGCGATCCTCCATATGGTACCTGAGCACACTGTAGCGCCCCGGCCTGTGGCTGTCAATTGCCTGGTTTATCCCGGAAACAGGACAATTTGACCCCAAGTGATGAGAAAACAGCGAAAATTTTCATCCGGATGCTATGCAAACGGAATTACTTGTGGTAGGATACTCACGGACCAAGCCCAGGGATTCAGGTGTTCCTCCGGTAATTCATCAGGAAACTGATGCCATGCGCCACGGAACCTTACATCGCATCGGTTTGGACAATTATCAAGGAGGGACATGTATACATGTACACCGACAAAACCCTGACCTGCCGCGAGTGCAGCGCCGAATTCCCCTTCACCGCTTCCGAGCAGGCCTTCTATGCCGAGAAGGGCTTCCAGAACGAGCCCGGCCGCTGCCCCAGCTGCCGTGCCAACCGCCGTTCCCAGAACCGCGGCGAGCGCCAGATGTTCTCCGTGATCTGTGACGAGTGCGGCGCCACCACCCAGGTGCCCTTCCAGCCCCGCGGTGACCGTCCGGTCTACTGCCACGACTGCTTCAGCAAGCACAACCAGGCCCGCTACTAAGAACGCCTAAAAACTGGCTCAGGCCATAGAAAAAGCCACCGGAAACGGTGGTTTTTTGCTTGTGCAAAGTGATGACAGGGCCTGCCCTCAGTCCGGCAGGTAGAGCCCCTTGTCCTTGATGTAATCAGCCACCGCCCTGGGCACCAAGGCGCTGATGTCCTCCCCTGCCCGCACCATCTGCCGGATGGCGGTGGAGGAGATGTCCGGCCCGGGCTCGCTCAGCAGCATGCTGACCAGCCCATAATCGGCAAACAGCTTGCGCTGGAACCAGCGGATTTCGTCCAGGTCGCTGCCCGGGCGCGGCGCCACCAGCATCCGGCACAGCCCCGCCACCTTGCCGGCGGTCTTCCAGGTGGGGAAAAGCTTGAGGGTGTCCGCGCCGATGATGTAATACAGCTCCCTGCCGGGGTCCTGGTTGAGCAGCTCCACCAGGGTGTCCACGGTGTAGGTGGTGCCCTGCCTTCTCAGCTCCATGTCAGACACCGAAAAGCCGGGGCAGCCCGCCACCGCCAGGCGGGCCATGCGCAGCCTGTCCGCCCCATCGGTGAGGGGCTGCTTGTGTGGCGGGTCGCCATCGGGCAGCAGCAGCAGCTCATGCAGCTGGGCCTCCTGCATGGCGGTGACGGCAATGCGCAGGTGGCCCAGGTGGATGGGGTCAAAGGTGCCTCCCAGGATGCCCAGCCGCATGTTCCGCCCTCCCGTATCATCAGTTGGGCACCAGTATAGCAAGCCGGGGGGCTGGGCGCCAGCCCGGCCCTTGCCCCGGGGGATGGAAATGATTATCATGGGGCGTAACAAGGCAATGACACAGGCCGCGGGGGCGGCGGAAAGCGGGCGATGGTGGCTGACAACTTGCGGGTGATGGCCTGCGCGCCGGCGGAGGGCGCGCCGGGTGACCTGGCGCGAAACACACGGGCTGTGCTGGCGCGGGTGAGGCAGGCACAGGCCGCGGGCGCGGAACTGCTGGTGCTGCCAGAGCTGTGCCTGTGCGGCAGCGGCCTGGGCAGCCTGTTTGCCCACGAGACGCTGCTGGCTGCCTGTGCCCAGGCAGCCCACACCATCGCGGCTGCCTGCGCGGAAATGACCTGCGTGTTCGGCCTGCCGCTGGGCCACCAGGGCCGGGTGTACAGCGCGCTGGCCATCGCGCGGGAGGGCGCCATCGCCTCCTTTGTGCTCAAGGGCTGCCTGACAGCGCAACAAAAGGCGGTGTTTGACCCCGGGTTTGCGGGCATGGTCAGCTTCCTGGGGCAGCGGCTGCCCTGCGCCACCGAGGGCAGCCTGGAATTGGGCGGGCATGGCCAAAGGCAGGCCCGCGTGCTGTTTTATGATGATTTCATCGCGCGGGACAGGGCGCGCGCGGGCGAAAACAATTGCGCCCTGTATATCCTGCCGGCGCTCACGCCGGCTGTGGCGGGCGGGCTGGGCGGCATGCCGGAAACCCTGGCGGCCCTGAGCCAGGGAGGCGCTGCCCTTGCCTATGCCAACGCGGGCGCCAACGAATCCACCACCGACCTGGTATACGCGGGCGAGGCGGCCCTCGTGCAGGGCGGGCGCGTGCTGGCCGCCGCGCCGCCTTTTGCCGGTGAAGCCGCGGTTGCAGAGTTGGCCCTGGCAGGCTGCCAACACGATGCCCCTGCCGCCACGGGGGAGCATAGCCTAAACCCGCGGGTGCCCTTCGCGCCCCCGGAAGGTCCAAAGCGCGCCGCCTGGTGCCGGGAGGCGCTGGAGATTGCCGCCCGGGGGCTGGCGACGCGCATGGCGCGCATTGGCGCGACAAGCGCCACCCTGGGGGTGTCCGGCGGGCTGGACTCGGCCATCGCGCTGCTCATCACCTGCCAGGCCTTTGACATCCTGAACCTGCCCCGCGCCAGCATCCATGGCTATTCGCTGCCGGGGCTGGGCAGCTCACCGCGCACCCGGGGTAATGCCTTGAGGCTGCTCGGGGCCCTGGGGCTTGAGGAGCGGGAAATTGATTTGACCGGCAGCATCCTGCGGCATTTTGAGGACATCGGGCAGGACCCTGCCACCCATGACGCCGCCTATGAAAACGCCCAGGCCCGCGAGCGCACCCAGGTGCTGATGGACCTGGCCAACCGCCTGGGCGGGCTGATGGTGGGCAGCGGGGATTTGAGCGAGCTGGCGCTGGGCTTCACCACCTATGGCGGGGACCACATGAGCATGTACGGCGTGAACGCCGGGCTGTACAAGAGCGCCATCCGCCTGATCATCCATCAGCACGCGCTGGACGCGGGCGATGGCGCCCTGCGGGACACGCTGCTGGACATCCTGGCCACCCCCATCAGCCCGGAGCTGCTGCCAGGCCAGGACGGGCAGATCACCCAGCGCACGGAGGACCTGCTTGGGCCCTATGAGCTCAATGACTTCATGCTGCACCATTTCCTGAAGGACAAGGCCGCCCCGCGCGCCATCCTGGACCGGGCGCTGGCCGCCTTTGGCGGCTGTTACAGCCGGGAGGACATCCTAAGCCGGATGCGCAGCCTGTTCACCCGCTTCTTCCGCAACCAGTTCAAGCGCAACTGCCTGCCTGACGGCCCAGCCGTGCTGGGTGTCTCCCTCTCCCCCAGGGGCGGCTTTTCCCTGGCCTCTGACGTCCAGGCCCAGGCCTGGCTGGCTGAGATTGACCTGCAGGCAAAGGCCTGAGATGAAAGGATGACCATGAAAAACCTGACCATGATGACCGACCTCTACCAGCTGACCATGCTGTATGGCTACTACAAGAACGGCATGGACCAGCGCCGTGCCGTCTTCACCATGTTCTTCCGGGACGCGCCGGGGCTGCGCTACGCGGTGATGGCCGGCAACGCCCAGTTTCTGGACTATATCCAGGCGCTGCGCTTTGAGGAGGAGGACCTGGCCTACCTGCGGTCCCTGAAGCAGTTTGATGAGGGCTTCCTCGCGTACCTGAAGGGCTTTCGCTTCACCGGGGACATCGACATCATCCCCGAGGGCAGCATCATCTTCCCGGGGGAACCCATCGTCCGGGTGGACGCGCCGCTGGCCCAGGCGCAGCTGATTGAGACCAGCCTGCTCACCCTGGTGGGCCACCAGAGCCTGATTGCCACCAAGGCGCACCGGGTGTACCGCGCGGCCAAGGGCGACCGGGTGATGGAGTTTGGCCTGCGCCGGGCCCAGGGGCCGGATGCCGGGGTGCTGGGCGCGCGGGCGGCTTTTATTGGCAGCTGCGCCTCCACCTCCAACGTGCTGGCCGGGCAGACCTTCGGCATCCCCGTCAGCGGCACCCACGCCCACAGCTGGGTGATGAGCTTTGACAGCGAGCTGGCCGCCTTCCGCGCCTATGCCGCCTGCTTCCCAAACAACGCGCTGCTGCTGGTGGACACCTTTGACACGCTGGAATCCGGCGTGCCCAACGCCATCCGGGTGTTTGAGGAACTGCGCGCAAAGGGGCACAAGCCCCTGGGCATCCGCCTGGACTCGGGCGACCTGGCCTATCTGAGCATCCAGGCCAGGGAGATGCTGGACCAGGCCGGCTTTGAGGACGCCATCATCTGCGCCAGCAACGACCTGGATGAGTACCTCATCCGGGATCTGAAGCAGCAGGGCGCGCGGATTGACCTGTGGGGCGTGGGCACCAAGCTGATCACCAGCCACGAGCGCTCCGCCTTTGGCGGCGTATACAAGATGAACGCGCTGGAGACCGATGGGGTATTGGTGCCCAAGATCAAGCTGTCGGACAACCCCGTCAAGGTGACCCTGCCCGGACGGCAGGAGGTTTACCGCCTGTATGACCAGGCGGGCATGGCTGTGGCTGACCTGATCACCCTGGATGATGAGGTGGTGGACGAAACCCGGCCGCTGACCATCTTTGACCCACAGGACACCTGGAAAAAGATGACACTGCAGGATTTCAGGGCAAAGAAGCTGCTGCAGCCGCTGGTGCGCGGCGGGCAGCCGGCGGGCGAGCTGCCCAGCCTGGCACAGATCCGCGCCCACCGGGAGGCGGAGGAGGCCAGCATCTGGGAGCAGCACCTGCGCCTGGTCTACCCCACAGCCTTTAAAGTGGACTGGTCCGACCGGCTTTGGCAGCTGCGCAACGACATGCTGCATGAGAACGACAAGCAGGGAGAGCAATAAATGTCCGGGCACGCCCTGATGAAAAAGCTGCAATTGCGGGGGCGCCCCCTGGTGGTGCTGGGGCTGCCCGCGCACCTGGAGCCCCTGTTCCCCAAGGAGGTGGCCCGGGTGGACAGCCTGCCAGAAGGCGCGCAGGCCGTGCTGGGCTTTGCCGCGGACCGCCAGGCCCTGGCCGCGCTGGTGGCGCGGGTTCTGCCGGGGCTGGACCGGGAAGCCGTGCACTGGCTGGCCTACCCCAAGAAAAGCTCCCGGCGCTACCGCAGCGACCTGACCCGCGACCAGGGCTGGGCGCCGCTGTTGCCCTACAACTATGAGCCGGTCAGCCAGGTGGCCCTGGATGAGGACTGGTCCGCGCTGCGCTTCAAGCCCTTTGACCTGATTGACAGCCCCTCACGCCGCCAACGGATGGTGAAGGACAGCTGACCGCGCTGGCTGCAATCTGCGTGGCCCTAGGCGCCCAACAACAATAAAGTGTCCGGAGACACTTTTTTGTTGCCCTGACTTGCTTTAGAAATCCGGCGGGACGTTTTGTTTGAGGTGCTCGTTCATGACGTTGGTCTGAATCCTGCGGACGTTGTATTCATCATCCGGCGAGGTGGGCGAATAGGGCTTTTTGCCGTCGTTCTGGGGGACTTGCGCGGCTCCGGACACGCCGGGCGGACCCAGCGCTTCCTCTGAGGGGGGGTCCTTGCCCTCAATCGGGCCAAAGGACATCTCCGGCGGCTTCTCGCGCAGCCGGCGCAGCAGTTCGTCAAAGACTTCGGTTTGCTCTGCACTCAGCTCGTGCACCTGGCGGGCCAGGTTCTTCAGGCGGTCCTTTTCCTTGCGCACGCGGTCGTTGAGTTCGGCCTCAGTGATGGCGTCCTTGACTTTCTTCAAGGCCTGCGCGCCCGCGTCCACGGCGGACTGCACCGCCTTCTCACCCTTGTCAGCCAGCGATTTGGCCTCGGCGCTTTTGGCGAAATCCGCGATGGCATCCCTGGATTTTTCCACCGTCTGCACCACGGCGCCAATACCGGCCAGCACAATGTTTCTGAGCTTGTCGTCCAGCTGGTCCATGAAATCACCTCCGTACCTGCAGTATACCCGCTTCGCGGGTCCAAACATGTCAGATTTGGTGAGTATGCACAAAATCAGGACAGAACCGGCTGGATTCCGTTTTGTCCGGTGAATGCGGGTATATTGATGGTGCAGGTTACCTGCACATTCTGAACATTGGAGGACACAGGCATGTTAACCAACCTACTGCTTTGGGCCCTGTTTGGCGCGCTGGCCGGCTGGATTGCCGGGAAACTGATGGGCAGCTCCGGCGGCATTGTCACCAACATCATCCTGGGCATCATTGGCAGCGTGGTGGGCGGCTTTGTAGCCGGTCTGCTGGGCATCAACTACAACGAGGGCTTCAGCATTGGCGCCCTGCTTGTGGCGATCGCGGGCGCCTGCATCGTCATCTGGATCGTGCGCCTGCTGCGCAAGAGCGCCTGAGCCAGACATATCGGCCCCATATTAGAAGGAGCTGCCCAGGCAGCTCCTTTTATTGACGGTGTCCGCCGCTGAGCAGCACGTCATAAATCATCAGCCCGGCTGCCACCGCGGCGTTGAGGGACTCAGCGCCCCCGGGCAGGGGCAGCTTCAGGCGGTGATGGGCCAGGGCCAGCAGGCCAGGATCCAGCCCGGCGCCCTCGTTGCCCACCAGCAGGCAGACCTGGTCCCCAAAGGGCGGATGGTCAAAATAGGGGCTGCCACGCAGGTCGCCGGCCACCAGGGTGTGGGGCAGGCCGGACAGGCAGGCCGCCAGGTGCTCACAGAAATATACGGGCACACGGAACACTGCGCCCATGCTGGCGCGCACCGCCTTGGGCGAGAAGGGGTCCGCGCAGCCCGGATCCACCAGCAGCCCATCAAAGGCGGCGGCATCCAGCGTGCGCCAGATGGTGCCCAGGTTGCCGGGGTCCTGCAGGCGGTTGAGCGCCAGCAGCCACGGCCCGGCCTGGGCAAGGGGCTGGGGCTGGGGCAGGCGGCAAACCGCGGCGCAGCCCTGGGGGGTGACGCTGTCCGTCAGCGCCTTCATCACCTGGGGGCTGACTAGGCAGGCCTCCTCCGCCCGGGCAATCAGCCCCTGGTACCGCGCGGCGGCATCGCCCTGGACCAGCAGGGTGAGGGCTGCGCCCGCGGCCAGCGCCTCCTGGCAGAGGTGCTCGCCTTCCACCAGGAATTGGCCGTGCGCGCGGCGGCCGGCGGCGCTTTGCAGCTGCCGCCACTGCTTGACCCGCGGGTTGGCCGTGCTGCTATAGGTTTTCAATGTCCAGCAACTCGCTGATTTCCTCATCGCCATAGCCGCGCGCCTGCAGGTAAGGCAGGGCATAGGCCCGCAGCGCCAGGTCAAAGGCGCTCTCCTCCTCAAGCTGGGACAGCTGGGCGCTGTAGCCCAGGTAATCGGCCATGCGGGCGCGCAGCTGCAGCGGCAGGGCACAGCCCTCGTGGCTGAGGCGGCCATACAGGGCGCCCAGGCGGGCCTCATCCTGCAGGGACAGGGGCGGGCGGCGGCCGGACAGGCCGGCCCGCAGCGCGCCCAGGTCCAGCCGCTCAAAGTCCGGGGCCATGTCCGGGATGCCGCGGGCGCTGAACAGGCGGACCACCGGCCAGGGTGAGGCCAGGTAGCGCTTGATGCGCCGGCGCATGCTGCTGCTGTCCGAGTACATGAGCTGCAGGGGCAGGCCCTCGTCGTTGACCACCTGGGTGTCCATCGCGGCCTGGCCATCCGGCAGCAGGCCCAGCAGGATGAGGGCGGCGTAGCGGGCATCGGCCAGGTTGTCCCCCACCAGCTGCAGGCGGCAGGAGAGCAGGCACAGCAGCAGCAGGTGCGCGGCCTGGGGTGGGCTGATGTCAAAGCCGGAAAGGCTCAGCACCCGGTGCAGCTGGGCCGCGGCCATGGCAAACTGCTCCTGCAGGGCCAGGGCGGGTACCGGGGCGGCGAGGCGCGCGGCCTCAGCCGTGGGCTGCTCCGGTGAGGGCTGGAAATCCGGGGATGGAGCCCCGTCCTGCCCGGGCGCTGGCTCCTCAGGCATCGCCTGCCGGGGCATTGCCTGCTGCGGTGGGGTTTCCTCCCGCAGCGGCCAATAGAACATGCGGCTGCTGTGGTCGGGCATCTCCACCAGGAAAAGTCGCTCACAGTCGGGCATGAGCACCTGGGAATCCGGGCAGCTGAGGGAGTTGTCCGGGCAGTGCGGGCCGGAAATGCGGCCGCCCTCGCGCAGATAGTACAGGCCAGTCAGCGCCTTGACGCTGTTGGCGCCGGTGACCACCTCATACACCAGGTCACGGGGCAGCGCCTTGACGGCATCTGAATATACGATGTAGCGGTTGGTTTCCCCGCGGCCGGGCTGATAGTTCTTGTTGGGGCGTACCTTGCCCAAGGATGCCTGGGTATCCCGCAGGTCGATGACGCACAGGCTGCCCAGAGCGCCCATGCGGTCCTTGAAGCTGTGCTGCTCCTGCCGGTCAGGCGCCACGCGCAGGTAGCCCTCCTCGCCATAGGCTTCCAAATCCTCCAGGGTGATGGGGCCCTGCTCGCTCATCAAGGGCCGCACGCGGTACAGCACGCGGCGGGTGTCATCCTCCTCAAGATATGCCAGCACAATCTGGCCGCTCAGATCCACAAAATCACCTCTTTTCTCTTTTATTTGTATATCCGCATCTTACCATAGCCGCATGCGCCTTATCAAGCGCGCCACCTTGACGCTTTCAGCGGCCATGCGCTACACTGGGGCGGCCTATCCCAACGCGCGAGGTACACATGAGACAGTTTCTGGCGATGCTGCTGCTGCTGGCCCTGCTGGCCGGGCTGATGCCCGCCCAGGCCCAGACCCTGGACCTGGCCCAGGTTGACCAGGAGGTGGACCGCATCTTCTCCCGGGCCCGCACCATTGGCGGCTCCCTGGTGATCATGAAGGACGGCCAGGTGGTGTATGAGCGGGACTATGGCCTGCGCAGCGTCAACAGCAAGCTGCCGGTGGATGAGCGCACCTACTTCAAAATGGACTGCGTGACCAAGCTGGTCAGCACCCTGGCCATCCTGCAGCTGGTGGATGAGGGCCTGGTGGAGCTGGACGCGGACATCAGCCAGTACTTTGGCTACACCATCCGCAACCCCTACTACCCCCGCACGCCCATCACCCTCAGGCAGCTGATGAGCCATACCTCCACGGTGTCTGAGGCTGGCGGCTACAACCGCCTGAGCAGCACGGTGGCGCAGATGCTGGGCAACAAAAAGCGCAGCCCGGCCAACTTTCGCCGGGCACAGCCGGGGAACAGCTACCGCTATTCCAACTTCGGCTCGGGCCTGGTGGGCAGCATCGTGGAGGCGGTCAGCGGGCAGAGCGTGGCGCGCTTTGTGCAGGAACGGCTGTTTGACCCGCTCCAGATTGACGCCTCCCTGGTAGCCAGCTGGCTGAAGGAGCCGGAGCACATCTCCAACCTGCACAGGAACGGCAAGCTGTACAAGGCCGGCTCCCGCTACCTGCGGGACGCGTATGAGGATTTCGCGTCGCCGGACACGCACTACCGCACCATGGTGGGCGGGCTCTTCATCCGCTCGCGTGACCTGGCCCGCCTCACCTATGCCCTGGCCACCGACGGCAGCCTGGACGGCCACCGGCTGCTGAGCGAGCGCACCACGCTGCTCATGCGGGAACAGCAGCACCTGCTGGGCGCGTCCGTCACCGGGGAGAGCCCCTACGGGCTGTTCATGGAGCGTAACACCCGTGTGCTGCCGGGCAAGGTCATCTACGGCCACCAGGGCATGACCGGCGGGGCCAACAACAACAGCTACTTTGAGCCGGACAGCGGGTTTGTGTTCACGCTGACCACCAACGGCGCCTCCCAGGTCCGCGACCACGGCACGGTGCTGCTGGCGCAGCACCTGTTGCGCTATACCTACCCGCTGTTCTCCGGAACCGCGGAATAAAACAAAGAAGGCAGACACATGTCCGAACAATTGCGTGCCCAGGACGGCACCCGCAACCTGGAAAGCCAAAGGCGGCAGATTGGCGACATCACCTACTACGACCGGGGGGAGATCGCGGGGCAGGAAGGCCGGCGCTACCAGCGCTTCGCCATTGCCACCCATTTCATAAAGCCCCATGAGGACCAGGCCGCCCTGGTCAGGCGTTACGTGCAGCCGCTGTACCAGCCGGGGGATTTGTTGTCCTTTGGCGCCAAGGTGATGGGGATGTGCGTGGGCAGCGTGAAAACCCGCGAGGAGGTCAAACCCGGCTTCTTCGCCCGGCTGCTGTGGCGCTTTGCCGGGCACAACAGCACCGGCATCGGCATGCACGAGCCCTACAAGCTGCAGATGACCATCGACATCGCGGGCCTGCCCCGGGTGCTGCTGGCCGCGGTGCTCAGCGCCCTGACCAAGCCCTTTGGCATCAAGGGCGTGTTCTACAAGGTGTGCGGGCACGACATCGCGGGCATTGACGGCTTCTACCCCGACTCGGACTTTGCGGAGTACCACGAGCTGGCCGTCATCAACCCGCCGGACGCCAGCCGGCTGTGCGATGAACTGACCGAACAGACCGGCATCCCGATGGTGGTGATGGACGCCAACGACTTCCACCGCAACCAGCTGGGCAAGAGCCAGGCCAGCCCCCTGAGCGATGGGGAAATCCAGGAGGCCTTGGCGGACAACCCCTCCGGCCAGGGCAAGGAGCTGACCCCCTTCATCTTGATTCGGAAGGTGCTGGAAAGCGCGTGAAGGGCCTGAGCATCCAGCCGGTTGAGGTCCACGGCGCGCTGATTGCCCAGGTGACGGGCGCGCCCGGCGCCATCCAGGACGCGAACGCCATCAGCCAGATGTTGGCGCAGCTTGCCAAGGGGCAGTTTACCCGGGTGCTGGCCGCGCGGGAATTGATAGATGAGGGCCGCTTTGACCTGCGGACCGGCTTTGTCACCCAGCTGGCCAGGCAGTTGGGCGATTATCAGATCAGGCTGGCAGTCTATGGAAACATCAAGCTGGTGGAGAGTTTGGCGCTGAAGGCCTACCTTCAGGCCGCGGGGCTGGCAGGCAGCGCGCGCTTTTGTTCCAGCCGGGAGGAAGCCCTGCGCTGGCTGGCACGGCCATAGCGCTTAGAACAAAACACAACCCAGGCCCGGGCAAGTTTGCCCGGGCCTGGGTGTGTAAGTGACCGTTCAGCGGCCGGCTTCCCAGCGCTCGCGGATGCCGCGGCTGTCCTCGCTCAATGCCTGGGTGACCTGGATGGCGGTGCCATCGCTGTGCAGGCTAATCAGCCCCCAGGAGGCGAAGAGGTAGGGCACCTCAAAGCGGTCCAGCCACTTCTGGCCTTCCAGCGTGTTGGCGGAGCCATGGGTGATGAGGGCCAGGCCGGGGTTGATGGTCCGCGTAAAGCTTTCGTCCAGCTTTTCCTGGCCGTGGTGGGGGTACTTGAGCACATCAGCCCGGAGCTGGTCGCCATGGTTCAGGTTGAGGCGGCTTTGGGCCACCCGGTTCACATCGGCCGCCAGCAGCAGGCTGGTGTCCCCATACTGGATGTGCAGCATGGCGCTGGCGCCGTTGATGTTGGTGTGGCTGGTTTTCATCACGCGGACCTGGGCCTGGCCAAGGGCGAAGGCGTCGCCGCCCCGCATGCGCTCGATGGGCACCCGCATCTTCTTCAGGTTGTTGATGGTGTGGTTCTGCATCACCGAAGGGCCCACAAAGTCCAGCGGGAAGACGGTGATAAAACGCCCCACCGGGTAGGCCTGCGCCAAGTCCACCATGCCGCCGATGTGGTCGGAGTGGGGGTGGGTGTTGAAGGCGATGTCAATGCGGTCAATGCCCAGGCGATCCAGGTGTTCCTGGATCACGGGCAGGTCATTGCGCTTGCCCATGTCCACCAGCATGGTCTGCCCAGCCTGGACCAGCAGCATGCAGTCTGCCCCCAGCAGGGGCATGACATACAGGTAGAGGCCCTCGCCATCAGGCGGCAGAATATCCCCATCCACGGTGATGTGGATGGGGGTGGCAGCGGCCTGGTCCCCCCCTGCCCCGGCATACAGGGCCGGCAGCAGCGCCAGGCACAGCAGCAGGGACAGCAAGCGGCGGGTGAACGAGCAGGTCTTCATGGCCTTATCCTGGCACGAATCGCGCCATCAGTCAAACTGGTAGTCGGTCAGGATGGGCTCACGCCCGCTGACCTGGTCATGGTAGAACTCGTGCCAGGACAGCGCCATGTAGGAGCCAGCCAGGTTATACACCCGCTCCCAGCCCGACTGCAGCAGCACCCGGGCGGCGTTGTAGCTGCGCTGGCCGCTGCGGCAATGCAGATAGACCGGCCGGTCCCTAGGGATCTCCCCCATGCGCTCGCGCAGCCGGCTCAGGGGAATGTTGACCGCGCCCTTGATATGGCCCAGCTCAAACTCGTCCTCCTCACGCACATCCACAAACAGGGCGCCCTGCTGATGCAAGGTGCGGGCCTTGGAAAACATCACCGTGTCCACCAAGCCCTCCCGCACATCACAGGCGGACAGCGCGGCCTGGTTGACCACGTCCCGGGCGGTGGAGAACACCGGGGAATAGGCCAGTTCCAGGGTGGCCAGGTCCTTTACCGTGCCGCCAAAGCGCAGCAGGGTGGCCACCACATCAACGCGCTTGTCCGCGCCGCCGCGGCCGATGGCCTGGGCGCCCAGCACGCGGCCACTTTCCGGTTCATACAGCAGCTTGAAGAACAGCGGCATGGCGCCGGGCATGATGCCGACCTTGTCCATGGGGCTGACAAAGCTGAGGGCATAGGGCTGCCCCAGGGCCTGGCACTGGCGCTCGTTAAGCCCCACGCTGGCCGCGTTGAGGGAGAAGACCCGCAGCACGCTGGCGCCCAGCACGCCCTGTACACGGTCGGGCAAGCCGGCGGCGTTGTTGGCCGCCACCCGCGCCTGGCGCAGGGCGGGGCCGGCCAGGGCCAGGCGGGTGGGCTGCCCGGTCTGCAGGCTGCGCACCTCCACCGCGTCGCCCACGGCGTAGATGTGCGGGTCGCTGGTTTGCATCCGCTCATCCACCAGGATGGCGCCGGTCTGCCCCAGCTCAAGCCCCGCCTGCTGCGCCAGCATGGTTTCCGGCCGCACCCCGATGGCCATGATGACCGCGCCCGCACTGACCGTACGGCCGGATTTGAGGGTGACACCGTCTGGCTGGATGCTGTCCAGCCCGTCATCCAGGATGAGCTCCACCCCGCAGTCCACAATCTCCTTGTGCAGGAACTGGGCCATGTCCTCATCAAAGGGCAGCATCACCTGGGGCGCCTGGTCGATCAGGCTGACCTTGATGCCGGCCTCCACCAGGTTCTCCATCACCTCAACGCCGATGAAGCCCCCGCCAATGACGGCGACCTGGCGGATGTCATGCTGCCTCAGGTAGCGGTCAATGCGCTCCACATCCTCCACGTTGCGCACGGAGAACACGTGGGGCTGCCGGATGCCCGGCAGGCCCGATGGCAAAATGGGGCTGGCGCCCGGGGAGAGGAAGAGGGTGTCATAGGGCAGCTCACGCTCCCTGCCTGACACCAGGTCGCGCACCAGCACGCGGCGCCCCGCGCGGTCAATGCGCATGGCCTCGTGGTGGGTGAGCGCGCTGATGCGGTAGCGCTGGTGGAAGGTTTCCGGGTACACCAGCTTGAGGGATTCGGCGTCCTCCACCTCGCGGCTCAAAAAATAGGGCAACGCGCAGTTGGAAAAGGACACGTCACGTCCGCGCTCCAGCATGGTAATCCGGGCGGACTCATCCAGCCGGCGCAGACGCGCGGCAATGGAGGCGCCGCCTGCAACGCCTCCCACAATCAGGTAGTTCCTGGGTTGGGGTGTCTTCATTGGCCTTGTTTCTCCTTGGTGATCTCAAGGGTGATGGTTTTCCCCCGGGCCTGTGCCAGCAGCTGCGGGCTGAGGGTGGCCTGCGCCATCTCCCCCGGGGTAAGGATGAGGCGCTTCTGGCTGAGCAGCACCTCATTGTCCGTGCGGATGGTGACAAAATGGTTCTGGTAGACGGCATCCGGGCGGAACATGAAGGTGACGGGCGCCGTGACCTCCCCCTGGGGCACATCCAGCCGCTGGGGCACCGTGCCGCGCACGCCCTGGCCATCCTTCACCTGCGCGCGCAGGAAGGGCGGCCGCTCATCCCGCAGGTAAGCCGCCGCGCTCTGGCCGGCCTGCATGCTCTCCTGGCTGACGTCATCCACCAGGTCATGCACATGCAGCACGTTGCCACAAGCAAAAATCCCCCTGATGTTGGTCTCGTAGCGGTTGTTGACCGTGGGCCCCTGGGTGACCGGGGAGAGCCGGACGCCCGCGGAGAGGGAAAGCTCGTTTTCCGGAATCAGCCCGACGGACAGCAGCAGGGTGTCGCATTCATAGGCCTGCTCGGTGCCCGGGATGGGCAAGCGGTCCTCCCCCACCCGCGCCACCGTTACCCCCGTGAGGCGCTCGCGCCCCTGGATGTCCACCACTGTGTGGCTGAGCAGCAGGGGGATGTCATAGTCCTGCAGGCATTGAACGATGTTGCGGTTGAGCCCGCTGGAATAGGGCATCAGCTCCACGCAGGCCAGCACCTTGGCCCCCTGCAGGGTCATGCGGCGGGCCATGATCAGCCCGATGTCGCCGCTGCCCAGGATGACCACCCGCCGCCCGGGCATGAGCCCGGCCATGTTGACCAGCTTCTGCGCGGTGCCCGCGGAAAACACGCCGGCGGGGCGTGTGCCCGGGATGGCCAACGCGCCGCGCGGGCGCTCCCTGCAGCCCATGGCCAGGATGATGGCCCGGGCCTGGTACACCTGCAGGCCGAACTCGCGGCTGACCGCGGTGACCTGTTTGTCCCGCGTGATGTCCAGCACCGTGGTGCCGCAGTGCACCGTGATGTTCAAGTCCCGCGCCATGCGGATGTCCCGCAGGGCGTACTCCGGGCCGGTCAGTTCCTCCTTGAAGCGGTGCAGCCCAAAGCCGTTGTGGATGCACTGGTTGAGGATGCCGCCCTGCTCGTCCTCACGCTCCAGCACCACCAGGTTCATGACCCCGGCCTGCTTGGCCGCGATGGCGGCCGCCAGGCCCGCCGGGCCCGCGCCCACAATGAGCAGGTCCACGGGGATGCGCTGCTCACTCATGCTGTGCCTCCTCTTTCAATGCTGCCAGTCAGCACCTGGCTGTGCCCGCCCAGCTTGGTCATGTCCTGCAGGTCTTGGCCCAGCTCCTCCGCCAGGATTTCCATCACGCGGGTGGAGCAAAAGCCGCCCTGGCAGCGCCCCATGCCCGCACGGGTGCGGCGTTTGACGCCGTCCAGGCTGGTGGCGCCCACGCCCCGGCGGATGGCGCGGCGCACCTCGGCCTCGGTGACCTGCTCGCAGCGGCAGACGATGCGCCCGTAATCCGGGTCATCCCGGTAGGCGGCGCGGCGCTCTGACGCGTTCATGGCGTTGAAGGCCTTGGGCAGCGGGGTGGGCGGGATAAAGCGCAGGTTCTTCCCCAGCTTCAGGTAGTAGGCCACCCAGTCGCCCAGCTCCTCGCCGATGGCGGGGGCGGCGGTCAGCCCCGGGCTTTCTATGCCGATGGCCTCATAGGCGCCTGCCGGGGCGCCCTCCACCTCACCGATGATGAAATCCCCGCCCACCTCATGCGCGCGGATGCCCGAGAAGGTGGTGATGACCTGCCGCAGGTTGACGTCCGGATAGGTCAGCTTCACCTTGTCCAGCACATCCTTGAGGCCATCCCGGGTGGTAGCGGTGTCCAGGCCGTCGTCAATGTCCTCCGCCGTGGGGCCCAGCAGCAGGTTGCCGTGGGTGGTGGGGGTGACCAGCACCCCCTTGCCCATGTGGGTGGGCACCTGGAAGAGGGTGCGGTTGAACAGCAGCGGCTGGCTGCGGTCCAGCAGGTAGTACTGGCCCCGCCTGTGGACAATCCGCACCTTGCGGGTGGAAATCTGGTTGTGCAGCTCCCCCGCCTGGGCGCCCGCGCAGTTGATGATGGCGCGGGCCCGGCGCTTGCCCTGGCTGGTGGTGACCTCCCAATGGTCTTCATGGTGCTGGAGCGCCAGCGCGGCCTCGCCCAGCAGAAAGTCCACCCCGTTCTCCTTCGCGGCGTCCGCCAGGGCATGGGTGAGCTCATAGGGGCTGACCAGGCCGGATTCAGGCACCAGCAGGGCCAGCAGCACCTGGGGGTTGACATGGGGCTCCAGGGCCAGGATCTCTTCCCGCTCAATCAGCCGACAACCTTCCACGCCGTTGACCAGCGCGTTGTCATACAGGCCCTGCAGGGTCTTCTGATCCCCCTCCTGAAAGCCCAACACCAGCGCGCCGGGCTGACCATAGGGCACGCCCAGCTCCTGGCAGTAGCGCCGCATCATCCTGGCGCCCTTGACGTTCAGCCTGGCCTTTTCAGTGCCGGCCTTGGCGTCATAGCCAGCGTGCACGATGCCGCTGTTGGCCTTGCTGGCCCCCTCGGACACATCGTGGGCCCGGTCCAGCACAGCAAAGCGCCCCGCGTAGCGGGACAGCCTTTGCGCCACAGCGCAGCCGATAACCCCTGCGCCGATGATGAGGATGTCGTACATGCAGCCCCCTCTTGCCTGTATTGCGCGGAAAATCCGCCCGTTTATTGTAGCACGGGCCGGGACTCCCGTCCATGCCGGGCGACCTGTCCGGCGGCTGCCGGCAGATTTATTAAAATTGTGTTGATTGCCTCTTGACACCGTAATAATTATGTAATATATTGTGCTCAAGCACAGAATGGACCGACCACAGGAGGTGCCCATGAACAAACTGATGGCGCGCGCCGCTGCCCTGTTGCTGGCGATGCTGATCCTTGCCGGCACAACCCCAGCCCTGGCCAAAAGCTACACTGGCACCGTGAACAAGGACAAGGTGTTTTTCCGCTCCCGCGCCAACACCTCCAGCGTCTGGCACGCGCAGCTGAACCGGGGCACCAAGGTCACCGTGACCGGCGTCCGGGGCGATTTTTACGCGGTGGAATATGACAAAAAGAACGGCTACATCATGCGCAGCCTGGTGGATTTGCCCAGCTCCGCCCTGCGGGGCCTGGGCGTGGAGGGAAAGACCAGCCAGGCCAGCAAATATGACAAGGTGACCAGCATCTCCGGCCTGGGCGCCGCCCCGGCCGCCACCCGCAAGGGTTCCAGCGGCGACGCGGTGGAGAAGCTGCAGCGCGCGCTGCAGATCAAGGGCTTTTTGAAAGGCCGCGTGGATGGCATTTATGGCGAGCAGACCGCGAGCGCGGTGAGCGCCTTCCAGAAAGCCGCCGGGCTGTCCCAGACCGGGTCGGCCAACAGCGCCACCATCAACAGCCTGTTTGGCAAGGGCGGCGGCAGCAGCAACCAGTCGGTGAGCATCAAGGACGACCCGGGCATGAAGGGCATCACCGACATCTCAAAGATCACAGTGCCCCGGGGAACCCGGCCGGGCGACAGCGGGCAGCATGTGCGCGCGCTGCAGCAGGCGCTGAAGCTGAAAGGCTATTACAAGGCGGCGGTGGATTCCTCCTATGGCGACCTGACCACGGATGCGGTGAAGCGTTTCCAGCGCGCCCACAAGCTGACCGCCGACGGCATCGCCGGCAATGGCACCCTCCGCGCGCTGTTTGGCCGCAACGCCGGGGAGGCTGCCTACACCACCCAGCGGCTGGACTGGAAGCGTTCCAGCGGCACCATCCCGCAATTTGCCAGCTTCACCATCAAGGATGTGTCCAGCGGCCTCACCTTCCAGGCCCGGCGCTGGAGCGGCAGCAACCACCTGGACGCGGAGCCCCTGACCAAGAAGGACGCCCAGACCCTGAAGAAAATTGCCGGCGGGGCCTATTCCTGGGCACGGCGCGCCATCCTGGTGCGCTACAACGGCAAGGTGTACGCGGCCTCCATGAACACCATGCCCCATGACCAGGAGACCATCAAAGACAACAACTATGACGGGCACTTCTGCATCCATTTCTACAACTCCAAAACCCACGGCACCAACCGCACGGACACCGCCCATCAAAACGCGGTGACCCGGGCGATGAAGGCCAGCTGGTAAGCCAGCGCCACGAAGAAGCACAAAGATTTGGGGGGACCGCCGCGGCGGTCCCCTCTGATTATTCACAATCAACCACAGGACATCATCACTGGGCGCAGGCCAGGTTATCCACGCCCGTCAAAGCCCTCCGCCTCCACCTGGAGGGGGAAGGTCATCAGGCCCCGGTCACGCTGGGAGCGGTAGATGGCGGTGAACAGCTCCACCGTGCGCCGACCGTCCTCCAGAGTGATCTGCGGCGCGCGGCCTTCCCGGATGGCGTCCAGAAAGTCCTGCAGCTGCAGCTGGTGGTAGTGGTGAACGCTGTCCACCTCCTCAAAGTGGGCCCGGTCCTGGGCCTGGTAGTCCGCCAGGCGGTCTTCCTCACCCTGGATGGTCCACAAATCGTTCACCGGCGCCTGCGCGATGCCGGACACCCCGGCGATGAACATGGCCCCGCCGTCTGTCTGCACGCCTACGGAGGCGCCGTTGTAGCCATGCACGCGCACCTTGCCAAACAAGGCGGGGTGCTGCGCGTTGCTCACCACGATGTTGCCCAGCGCCCCGGAGCGAAAGCGCAGGATGGCGATGGCCGTGTCCTCCACCTCCAGCTGCGGGTGGTTGAGGCGGTCCCAGAAGCCATACAGCTCCTTCACCTCCCCCAGGTACCACAGCAGCAGGTCCAGCTGGTGGGGCGCCTGGTTGACCAGCACGCCGCCCCCCTCCCCCGCCCAGGTGCCCCGCCAGGGGTCCATCCGGTAGTAGTCCATGTCCCGCCAGCCCAGCATGTTGACCGTGCCCAGCACCGGCTGCCCCAGCTTGCCCTGCAGGATGGCTTCCTTTATCCGCTGGGCCGGGCGGTAAAAGCGCCGCTGGCTGATGGTGGTGCCGGTGACCCCCGCCGCCCTGGCCGCCTGGATGATGGCATCACAATCCTTCAGGCTGGCCGCCAGCGGCTTTTCCACCGCGATGTGCAGCCCCAGCCGGGCGGCCTCCACCGCGTGACGGGCGTGGGCGGGGTGGGGGCTGCAGATGCTGACCACCTGGGCGCCGGTGTGGTGCACCAGCTCCTCCAGGCTGTCAAAGCCGGGCACGCCAAAGCGCTTGCCAAAGGCAGCCCCGCGGCCGGGCCGGGTGCCCACCGCGCCCACAAACTGGCTGCCGGGCAGGCGCTGGAAGCAGGCCGCGTGAATCGCCCCCACCTTGCCGCAGCCCAGCACGGCGGTTTTCAGCTTAGCCATCGCTGTCATCCATCAACAGCATAATCTTGGTAAGGCCTTCCTCGCCCCGGTATACCTTTTGGATCCACTGGTTGCCCTCACGCAGCGGAACAGCCTTTGAAATCAAGCTGTCCACCTCCACCGCGCCCGAGGCAATCAGCTCCAGGCAGCGGCCGTATTCCCCCGCGCAGGAGCAGCTGCCAAAGAGGCTGAGCTCCCTTGTGACCACCGCCTGCAGGGGGAAGGGCACCTCCGGGGCGATGTTGCCCACCAGCACCGCCTGCCCGCCCAGGCGCAGCGCCATGAGGCAGAGGTTCAGGGTGTCACCGATGCCGGTGCAGTCAAGCGCCACATGCGGGCCCTGGCCATCCGGGGAGGCGGCGCGCACCTGCTTGATGAGCTCAGGCGCCGTTGCCTGGAAGGCCGCGGACGCGCCCAGGCCGCGGGCCTTCTCCAGTTTGCCTTCATCCAGGTCCACCACCGTGATGGGCCCGGCGCCCATGGCCTTCACCACCTGCAGGGTGAGCATGCCAATGGTGCCCACCCCGGCAATCAGCACGCTGTCCCCCGGGCCGATGGGGGTGCGGGTGGCCGCGTGGTAGGCGATGGCCAGGGGCTCCACCATGGCGGCCTGGCGGTAGCTGACCGTGTCCGGCAGGCGGTAGAGGATGTAGGAAGGCACGGCCACATACTCCGCGAAGGCGCCGTGGCGGCGGTATTCACCCGTGCTGACGCCCAGCACCTGGCGGCTGGCGCAGAGGTTGATCCGCCCGGCCCTGCAGTTCTCGCAGGCGTTGCAGTAGACGGTGGAATCAAAGGTGACCCTGTCCCCCACTTTGAAATCCTGCACACCCGGGCCCAGCGCCGCGATCTGCCCGGCCGCCTCATGCCCCATGATGAGGGGCGGTTGGCGCCTTTTGGTGGAGCCATCCATGCCGTGCACATCGCTGCCGCAGACCGCGCAGGCCTTGACGCGCACCAGCACCTCGCCAGGCCCTGGCATCGGCCTGGGCCAGTCGCGGTACACAAAGCCGCCGTATTCCTCCATCACCAGGGCTTTCATCATGGCTTGCTCCTTACTGCCCGGCAAGGCCGGGCATACAATATTGGCTTGTGACGGATTTATCTTAGCACCGCGCAAAAGCAGGCGTCAAGGCGGGTAGGCCCAGGGTGCAAGCGGAGGGAATCCAAGGCGGAAAATGGCTGTGTGGCGTGGGGATTTTGCGCGCACCTATGGAAAGAAAGGACAAAACAGCACATTTTGCTTGACGCGGCCCTGCCTGCCCCTTATACTACCTGCGGAATGCATTGAAAGGAGGCCGCGGCATGCTCAGGACCAACCGCGTGTGGGGATTGATTGGCAAACTGGCGCCATGGCACGGCCGGCTTTTCTTGCGCTGAGCTCGATTTCAGCAGAATAGGTGGCTCTTGCATGGCGGCGTGCGGGAGCTGTTTTTATGTTGAGGGATGACGGGAGTTTTATGAAGAAACGCAACCAAAAGCTGTTGATGAGCCTGCTGAAGGACAACGCGCGCTATTTTCTGGGCGCAGCCGCGTTGGCCATCCTGAGCGTCTACCTGGGTTTCATGACCCCGGCCGTGCTGGCTGAGGTGCTGGACAACTACCTGCAGGGGCTGCCTTCCCGCCTGCCAGGCGTGGTGGCCGGTTGGGTGGAGGGCCTGGGCGGCCGTGATTACATGCGCGCCAACCTGTGGATCCCCGGGCTTGCGCTGGTGCTGATCAGCGTATTCAGCGGCGCCTGCAACTTCTTGAAGGGCCGCTGGACCGCCATTGGCTCGGAGCGCTCCGCCAGGCGGCTGCGCAACCAGCTCTACGCGCATTTGCAGGAGCTGCCCTTCAGCTATCACTCCAGCACCCCCACCGGTGACCTGGTGCAGCGCTGCACCTCGGACGTGGACACGGTGCGCCGCTTCTTTGCCATGCAGCTGCTGAGCATCGTGGACGCGGTGATGATGGTCGGCATCGCGCTGGCGCTGCTGATTCCCATCTCGCTGAAGATCACCATGGTGAGCCTGGTGATGATGCCAGCGCTCTTCCTGTTCGCCTGGCAGTTTTTCAAGCTGATCATCAAGGCCTTCCGCACGGCGGATGAGGCGGACGGTCACCAGACCACCGTCATCCAGGAGAACCTGACCGGGGTGCGCGTCGTGCGCGCCTTCGGCCAGGCGCAGCGCGAGATTGAAAAGTTTTCCGCCGTGTCCAGGGACACCCGCGACAAATACCTGAAGCTGACCTGGCTGGACGCCATCTACTGGTCCAGCGGCGACCTGATGGGCATGGCCCAGTCCCTGCTTACGCTGCTGTTCTGCCTGGCGGAGGCCCGCGCGGGGCGCATCAGCGTGGGCGATGTGGTGGTGTTCACCAGTTACATTGGCATGCTGATCTGGCCGGTGCGCAACATGGGCCGCATCCTCTCCCAGGGCGGGCGCACCATGGTGGCGCTGGAGCGCATTGACGAAATCCTGCGCCAGAAAAAGGAGCAGGACCAGGCGGAGGCCAGTACGCCGGACCTGAAGGGCGACATCGTGTTTGAGGACGTCACCTTCCGCTATGAGGGCGGGGAGGATGTGCTCAGCGGGCTGTCCCTCACCATCAAAGCCGGGCAGACCGTGGCCTTCCTGGGGGCGACAGGCGCGGGCAAATCCACCATCGCGCTGCTGCTGCAGCGCCTGTACGCGCCGCAGAAGGGCCGCATCACCATCTCGGGCACGGACATCGCCACCATGGCGCGCAAGCACCTGCGAAGCCGAGTGGGCCTGGTGCTGCAGGAGCCCTTCCTGTACAGCAAGACCATCTATGACAACCTGCGCATGGCCGCGCCCAAGGCCAGCCGCGAGCAGGTGGAGGCCGCAGCCCAGGATGCCCAGGCGCTGGAGTTCATCGAGCAGGCCGAACAGGGCTGGCAGACCATGGTGGGCGAGCGCGGGGTGACCCTGTCCGGCGGGCAGAAGCAGCGTGCCGCCATCGCCCGCACCCTGCTCAAGGACAATGACATCCTGATCTTTGACGATTCCCTCTCGGCCGTGGACACCACCACGGACGCGCGCATCCGCGAGGCGCTGCGCCGGCGCAGCCACGGGGTGACCACCATCATCATCAGCCACCGCATCCTGACCCTGAGCCAGGCCGATGTCATCTATGTGCTGGAGAACGGCCGCATCAGCGACAAGGGCAGCCATGAGGAGTTGATCGCAAGGCCGGGGCTTTACCAGCGCATCCACTTCATCCAGTCAGGGCTGGAGGACGAGTTCCTCCTGCAGGCCCAGGACCAAGCCCAGGAGGCCATGTATGAGTGACACCTCCCACATTGAGGAGCAGGACTATACCAAGAAGTTTGACCCCAGGCTGTTTCAGAAGCTGTTTTTGCACATGCGCCACCACTGGAAAAAGATGTACTTCATCGCCGCGATGATGGCGGTGCTGGCGATGACAGATGTGCTGATGCCGCTGATGACCCGCCACGCCATTGACAACTACATCGTGCCCGGGGCAGCGGGCGGCAGCCTCTGGCCCTTTGGGCTGCTGTACCTGGCCATCATCCTGGTGCAGGTCGCCAGCATCTTCTTCTTCATCCTGGTGGCCGGCCGGGTGGAGGCCAACGTCAACCACGACATGCGCATGAAGGGCTTCAGAAAGCTGCAGGAGCTGCCCTTCTCCTACTACGACCGCACCAGCGTGGGCTACCTGATGAGCCGCCTGACCAGCGACACCAACAACCTGGCGGAAGCCTTCGGCTGGGGCCTGGTGGACCTGGTCTGGTCTGTGATCTTCCTGATCTCGGTGACCACCGCCATGATGATCATCAACTGGCAGCTGGCGCTGCTGATCATGGCGGTGCTGCCGCTGCTGGTGCTGATCACCCTGTATTTCCAGAAACGCATTCTCAAGGCCCAGCGCGAGGTGCGAAAAATCAACTCCCGCATCACCGGCGCCTTCAACGAGGGCATCATGGGCGCCAAGACCACCAAGTCCCTGGTGCGCGAGGAGCAAAACTTCCGCGAGTTTTCAGAGCTGACCGGCACCATGCGCCGCGCCGCGGTGCGGGCAGGCACGCTCAACAGCCTGTTTTTGCCCCTGGTCATCGCGGTGTCCTCCCTGGCCACTGCCTTTGTGCTGCGGGAAAGCGCGGGCAGGGTGCTGCAGGGCGCGCTGAGCCTGGGCACGGTGACCGCCTTTGTCAACTACTCGGTGCAGTTCTTCAACCCCATCCGCGACATCGCCGCCACCTTCGCGGAGCTGCAGCGCATCCAGGCCGCGGCAGAGCGGGTGGTCAGCCTGCTGGAGACGGAGCCCGACATCCAGGACAGCCCGGAGGTGGTGGCGCGCTACGGCGACAACTTCCACCCCAGGAAGGAAAACTGGGAGCCCATTGAAGGCCGGGTGGAGTTCCGGGATGTCACCTTCCGCTACAAGGACGGCGAGGAGGTGCTCAAGAACTTTAACCTGGTGGTGCAGCCAGGCGAGACCATCGCCATTGTGGGGCCCACAGGCGCCGGCAAATCCACCATCGTGAACCTGCTGTGCCGCTTCTATGAGCCCACCCAGGGCAGCATCCTGATTGATGGCCGGGATTACCGCGAGCGCAGCCAGCTGTGGCTGCAGTCCAGCCTGGGCTATGTGCTGCAGGAGCCCCACCTGTTCTCGGGTTCGGTGATGGACAACCTGCGCTACGCTGACCCCGAGGCCAGCGAGGAGGAGGCCATCCGGGCCGCCAGGCTGGTCAACGCCGACGCCTTTGTGCAGAAGATGGACAAGGGCTATGACACCCCGGTGGGGGAGGGCGGCAGCCGCCTGTCCACCGGTGAAAAGCAGCTGATCTCCTTCGCCCGCGCCATCCTGCACAACCCCCGCCTCTTTGTGCTGGATGAAGCCACTTCCTCGGTGGACACGGAGACCGAGGTGATGATCCAGCACGCCATTGAGCGCACGCTGGCCGGGCGCACCAGCTTCATCATCGCCCACCGGCTGTCCACCATCCGCAAGGCGGACCGCATCCTGCTGCTGGAGGACGGCCAGATCACCGAGGAGGGCCGGCATGAGGAGCTGCTGCGCCGCCGCGGCGCCTACTACGAGCTGTACACCAACCAGTTCCGTGAGGAGGCCGCCAGCCAGGTGCTGGGCAAGAAGGACGGCAAAAATGAAGCCTGACGCGGTTGTAAAGGCGGTTGAAAATCCGGAACTGAAAGAGACAATCGCAAGCGCGGTGCTGAACAATCTGCCGGACTGGTTCGGCCTGCCCGACAGCACCTTAAGCTACATTCAGGACGCCAGGGAGCTGCCTTTTTACGCAGTATATGTGGATGATCAGCCTGTTGGCTTTGTCACCCGCAAGGACACCGCCAGGCACACCGCCGAGGTGCACTGCATGGGCGTGCTGCCGGAGCATCACCGCCAGGGCTTGGGTGAAAAATTGATACACGCCCTGGAAATGGACTGCAAACGCGGCGGATTGAAGCTGATGCAGGTGAAGACCGTGGATGAGGGCCACTACCCGGACAGCTACGACAAGACCATCGCCTTTTATGAGAAGATGGGCTTTGTCCGCTTAGAAGTTTTTCCGGAGATGTGGGACCCCTGGAACCCCTGCCTGGTGCTGGTGAAGCCGCTGTAAATCCATAACAATTTCCAATAAAAAATCATCAACGCGGTCCTTCAGTGAAGCGTTGATGATTTTTCATTTTTTAAAGGCAGCAGCTACCACTTGAGCGCTGTACCCGCGAGTGATAAAATATACCTTGGCTGAACACCAAGACCATATCGACAGCATGTGAGATACATCAATTGATTTGGATGGGAGGTTTGCATACAAGGCTGAACAGACAGCATGTCACATCTGCTGGTTGATCCACGCATCCCACTTCGTTCTGACGGTTCCTCTCCCGACACCGCCGATCGCATAAAAGCTATCCTGGCGGGCATCCTGTACGACATCACGCCGTCAAAAACCAAAGCTTTGGCCGGCACCGGGAAGGACACGGCCGAACCCCCCTCCCGGCGCGCTTACGGAACAGAAGGTGGGCAGGCAAGGGCCGTCACGGCCCGTATCAACCTGAGGAGATGCATATGAGAAAGTTTGTCTGTGCCTTGCTGACCGGGGCTTTGTTGCTCGCGCTGTGCGCGGGCACGGCAGGTGCCTCCGGCCTTCCCGGTTTTGAACCGCCGCCCATCCAGATTCCGCTTACCATCGTGATTCAAAACCCTAATCAGGACAAGACCACCGCGGTGGTCGGCGAAACCCTCACCGCAACCTGGCTGGTGTTTGGCAGCAGCCCTCCCTATGACAAGGTGTCCTCCTTCTGGATTCTGGATGAGGCCCTGGCGCCCAGCTTTGAGAAGGTGTCCGCCTCACCGGAGGACTATGTTAACAGCCTCACCTTCGCCAAACCCATGACCGCCCGGCTCGTGGTCCTGGTGCAGGATGGCGGCAGCAGCCTGTCAGTCAGCTCGGGCACCATCACGGTGAGCGAGCCGGAGCAGTTGAGCATTGCCATCACCTTTGACCGGCCCAGCGTTGCCCTGCACCAGGCCATCCATGCCAACTGGGAGGTCTCAGGCGGTGTGCCGCCCTACAAGCAGGTGATGTACAGCTGGATGCTCTACAAAGACGGGGTCTATTCCCAGACGCCCTACGCGGCGACCACCGCTGTTGGCAACAGCACTTTCGTGCCCACAGAGGGCGAAAGCCTAGCCCTGTCTGTCTCGGTCATCGACAGCGCGGTCAAGGCCAAGGACGTGACTTCCGCCTGGATTCCCATCCTCAGCCCCCTGCCCATCACCATCAAGCTGAACCCCTTGAGCAAGCCGGCGGTCACACTGGGAGACATCATCACGGGAAGCTGGTCTGTCTCCGGGGGCAACCTGCCCTATACCTCCATTCGCTTCCAATGGCTGCCCCTGTCTGGCGGCCAATCCTTGCCAGCCAGCTTCGGCATCGCCGCTGTGGAGGGTTACAGCAGCTTCTGGCCCAAGGCGGGCGACCAGCTCATCTTTTCCGTAGAGGTTGTCGACGCCGGCTTGTATACACAAAGCAAATCCGCCGCCGCCATCCCCATCCTGCCAGTTCGGCGCGGCGACGCCAACCAGGATGGCCTGGTGGACCTGTTGGACCTGGTCAGCATCATCAACTTCATCACCCTTGGCACCTTCCCCCAGTCCTACACAAACGCCAACGCGGATGCCAATGACCAGGTGAACATCCAGGATGTGGTGTGGGTGATCAACAACACCCTGGGCTTATAGGGCAGCAGAAAGCAGTGAAGCGCGACAACGATGGGCTTGTTGTGAGGCTCGCTCACATTGTTCCCTCGTGTCGCGCTTCAGCTGCCGCCTGTTGATGCCATCGTGGCATTTATGGCTCTGGCAATCATAGCAATGCGGCCCCGGTTAAAGTTGATTACTTGTCCAGTTCCTTGAGCAGGGCTTTCATGAAGGCGGGCAGGTCAGCCGGTGAACGGGAGGTGACAAAGCCCTGGTCCACCACGGCTTCACTGTCTTCCCACTGGGCGCCTGCGTTCACCAGGTCGTCCTTGATGGCCTTGGTGGAGGTCAGTCTGACGCCCTTGATGACGTCGGCGGATGCCGCCACCCAGCCCGCGTGGCAGATCATGGCGATGGGCTTTTGGGAAGCGCGGAAGGCCTTCACCAGCCTGAGGGCATCAGGATCGGTGCGCACCTTGTCCGGGGCATAGCCGCCGGGGATGACCAGCGCGTCATAATCCGCTTCCTTGGCGTCCTTGAAGGTGATGTTGGCTTCAAAAGTGAAGTCGGTCTTGCCTTTGTACTCCCCTTCCCTGGTGCCGGCCACATCCACCTCGTACCCTGCTTCCTGCAAACGGTAGTAGGGGTAAATCGTCTCTTTCTCATCAAACTTCGGGGCGATGAACATCAGAGCCTTCTTGGTTTTCTTCATGAGACCATCCTTTCCTTCGTCCTGTATGGGCGCCTGATTTTACGCCCAATCACTGGGAATATACCCTCCCGGCTTTTTTAGCCTTGTGTCTGAACGGTGAACATTGGCCGTGGAAGTTTGCCCGAAAAAGGCCGAGGGGGTATACTTTCCATGCGGCGAAACAGCGCCCGGGAGGTATCATGAAATTGTTTTCTACACATTCATCCCGCCAAATGATAGCGGTTTTCCTGCTCTCCATCCTGCTGACCCTGCCCCTTTTGCCCACGGCCCAGGTGGTGGAAGCGCCCCTTGTCTACATCAACCCCGGCGAGAAGGTGCCAGTCTACGAAAGCCCGGATGAGGGCACAAAGAGCGGTTTTGTACTGGACAGCGGCGCGGTTTTTGAAGTGCTCTCCAACCAGGGTGAGTGGCTCAACATCCTGCGCGTCAACGAAGCCGGCCAGCGCCTGCCCGGCTGGGTGAAAGCCAGCGGCCTGCGTCCCAAAACCCAAGAGGACGGCAGCGGCATCGCCATCGTCAACAGCGCGGATCCCTTTGTGCGCGTCCACCTGCAAAAAGGCGCCAGCAGCCGGTCTGATTCCCTTGGCAAGTACTACAACGGCGTGGTAGTTACCCTGATCCAGGCACCCAAGGACAATTATGTAAAAGTGCGCATCGGCAGCCTGGAAGGCTTCATGAAGCTGGACAGCCTGCTGCTGGACGCCATGCCCGGCAGCGTGCAGACTTATGTTCAGACCGCCACCGTGCAAAACCCGCGCGACCCGGGCCTGACCTTGCGCGCCGGGCAAAGCTACCAGTCCGACAAGCTGGGCGGCTACAGCAACGGCGCCCAGGTGCGGGTGCTGGGGGTGACGGAGGAGTTTGCCCAGGTACAGACAGCGGACGGCCAACTGGGGTTCATGATGGCCTCGGGCCTGTCCCCCCAGCCCATCTACGCGGACATTGACCCCGGCGCCTACATCCAGCAGCCCGAGGGCGCGCTCAGCGTGGTAGACAACCCAGCCGGCCAAGGCGCACACCTGCGCCAGAAGGGCTCCACCTCCTCCCCCAGCCTGGGGCTCTACCCCAACGGCACCCAGGTGGTGGTGACCGGCGGCACCGCCTGGTGGAAACAGGTGTGGGTGGAGGGCCGCACCGGCTACATGATGGCCACCCTGATCCGCGGCTTTGTGCCCAGCGAGGACGGCGGGGAGGACGACTGGGTCATGGAGGACTGGCTGGACAGCTGGGAGGGCACCTGGGTGGACGGCGAATCGCCCTGATGGCTGCCTGACGCCGCCTGACACACGCAAAGACCGCCGCCCGGTTGCCGGGCGGCGGTCTGGTTGATTCAGGGTGTTTCAGGGCTCAGCCAACCGGGGGCACGGCCGCGGGCAGCTGCGGGTCAATCGGCACAGGGTTCACGCCCATGAGGATCAGGGCACCGATAACGATGATGACACCGATAGAGTAGAGGATCATCGGGCGCATGTTGGTGCGGATCAGCTTGCCTTCCTTGCCGGTGATGGCGACCGTGGCGGAAACCGCGACCACGTTGTTCACGCAGATCATGTTGCCGATGGCGCCGCCAATGACCTGCAGGGCCACGATGAGCACCTCGGGCATGTTGAGGATGTTGGCCGCCTCAAACTGCAAGCCGGTGAACAGGTTGTTGGAAACGGTGTTGGAACCGGACATGAAGGCGCCCAGCACACCGATGAAGGGGGCCATCAGCACATAGAAGCGGCCGGAGATGTCCGCCAGCGCCTTGGCCATGCTGGTCATCATGCTGACCAGGCCACCGTTGTTGACATGGGAGTTGAGCATGAGCTGCACCATGGCCACGCCCGCGAACAGCGCGATGGCGGCGCCCAGCACCTGCTTGCCGGTGGCGGCCAGCACCTCCTTGACTTCCTTGCCCTTGAGGCCATGGAAGACGAAGGTGAGCAGCGCCACCAGGATGAAGGGCACGACGCCGGGGTTGTAAGCCCAGGGCAGCGCGTAATCCAGCCCGGACCCCAGCACGTTGGGGATCTTGATGAGCAGGGTGTTCAGCCAGGCCTTCAGCCCGACCTGCGGGATGCGGGTAATCACCAGGATGGCCGCGATGAGCACATAAGGCGTCCAGGCCTTGACCAGGGACATGTTGGAGGGCTTGTTGGGCTCGATCTCCCCGCCCGTCCACTCAGGATTCCACTCGGTCTTGCTGGGGAAGTCCCACACGTCCTTGGGCACCAGGAAGCCCTTCTGCGCCGCCAGCACCACGATGACCAGGCCAATGAGCCCGCCCAGCAGGGAGGGCAGGTCACGCCCAAAGAGCAGGGCAATGAGCATGTAGGGCACGGTGAAGGCCAGGCCGGCGAAGATGGCGAAGGGGGCGGCCTTGAGGCCGTCGGAGAACTTCTTGTTTTTGCCGTAGATCTTGGTCATCAGGGAGATGACCAGCAGCGGGATGAAGGTGCCCACGATGGCATGACCCATGGCGGTGAAGACGACCAGGTTCTTCTCAAAGAAGGCCGGGTCCACGCCCAGGTTGGTCAGGGTGGAGGACAGCACCGTCATGGACATGGCCACCGGGGTGCCCACCGCGCCAAAGGACACGGGGGTGGAGTTCATCACCAGGCCCACCATGGCGGCGGCCACCGCCGGGAAGCCCAGGCCCACCAGCAGGGGGGCCGCCAGGGCGGCGGGGGTGCCAAAGCCGGCCGCGCCCTCAATGAAGGCGCCGAACATCCAGCCGATGATGATGGCCTGCACGCGGCGGTCCTTGCTGATGTTGTTGAAGCCGTTGCTGATGACGCTCATGGCGCCGGATTTCTTCAGCGTGTTGAGGATGAGGATGGCGCCAAATATAATCAGCAGCACATCGATGGCTTTGAGCAGGCCAAAGACCGAGAAGCCCAGCACTTTCATGAAGTCCATCTGCCAGAAGGTCAGGCCGATGATGGCGGCCAGCAGCCAGGCGATGGGCATGGCCACCTTGGCCGGCTTGTTCCACCACACCATCAGCACAATGACCAACAGGATGGGCAGGAACGCCAAAATGGGTTCGAGAATCGAATTCATGTGAACGCCTCCTACAGTTATTTGGGTCAGGGAACCACGATGACGGACACCCCGTCGGGGATTACGGTAACCTTGTAGTCATCCCGGCCAACCATGCCACGGGCCATGTCCATCGCTTCCTCCATGTCCTTCGCGTAGTGCATGTGCATGGCTTCCACCATCTCACGCGGCGCGCCGGTGACCATGATGACCTTGTGGCGCAGCAGGATGCGCGCCAGAATCTGGGATTCCCACTGGTCAGGAATGGTCTGGTCCATGGGGGTCTTCACAATGCTGTCCATCACCTCACGGGGGCCGGACGCGTTGTTGAAGGTGTCAAAGAAAGCCTGGCCGCCGTGGCCGTCGCTGCACGCCGCAGCGATGATGATCACCCCTCCCTCCTTGACGGTGGCTTCCGCTGCCGTCATGCCTTTTACCGCCTGGTAGATGTTCTGGTCCAGCGGATAGCCGCCGTTGGTGGTGACGGCGATGTCCGCCTCCACACGTTTGACCCCGGCCAGCTCACGGACAAACTCGCAGCCCTCAAGGTGCGCGTCCTCCCGGTGGCCAGCGAAGGCCTTGATGATTTTTTTGTCGGCGTTGATCACCACGTTGATGATGAAGCCCAGGTTGGCTACCTTGGCCGCGTGCAGCATGTCCCGGTGCAGGGGGTTGTCCTCCAGCACCCCGGTGCGCGCGTGGGGGGACCCGATGAACTGGGCGCAGTGGTTGGCCAGCACCGTGCGGTAGCTGACCACGCCCGGCAGCACGCTCTTGCGCCCGCCGGAAAAGCCGGCGAAGAAGTGCGGCTCAATGAAGCCCTCACCAATGAGCAGGTCGGCATCGGCCGCCACCTTGTTGAGGATGAACTTGCCCCCCGAGGGCAGCAGGCCCATGTCCACCATCTCGTCGTTCATGCTGTCGTGGATGTGGATCTTGACATTGTCCACGATGTCATCGCCATATTTGGCGCGCAGCTCCGCGTCCGTGGTGGCGCGGTGGAAGCCCGTGGCCACCAGGATGGTGACCTGCGCCTGCGGGTTGGCCGCGCGCAGTTCCTCCAGCAGGATGGGCATGATGACGTGGGAGGGCACCGGGCGGGTGTGGTCGCTGGAAATGATGACGATGTTCTTCTTTCCCTTGGCCAGTTCACCCAGCCTGGGGGAGTTGATGGGGTTGGCCAGCGCGTCGCGCACCAGCTCGGCCTCGCTCTTTTGGGCGACAAACTCATGGGCCTTGGAGAGCAGCACGCCGGCCAGGTGGCCTTCCGGCACCTCGACCTGCTCGTGCCCCTTGCCATAGGGTAGCTTGATAATCACCTGATACCTCCTTGAAGCTGTCAGTGGGCCGCTTCCAGGTCAAACATCTTGCCCGGGTTCATGATGTTGTTGGGGTCCAGCGCGCGCTTGATGCCGCGCATCATCTTCAGTTCCACCGGGTCCATCAGGTCCTGCATGTACTTCTTGCGCTTGATGCCGATGCCGTGCTCGCCGGACAGCTTGCCGCCGATGCTGTGCACCGCGTCATACAGCTCCACCAGGGCCTTCTCCTCGATGTCGTACCACTGCTCCATGCTGTGGTCGGGGTTCTTGACCAGGGTGGTGTGCAGGTTGCCGTCCCCGGCATGGCCGTAGGTGGGCATGGCGATGTCATACTTCTTGGAGATGGCCTCCACCTTGGGCATGAGCTCGGGAATGGCGCCGATGGGCACCACGATGTCCTCCAGGCTCTGGTGGGGGGAGTAGACCTTGAAGGCCTCGGCGATGTTGCGCCGCACCGACCACACGCGCTCCTGGGTGGTGAAGTTGTCCGCAACATAGACCTCCAGCGCGCCGTTTTTCATGAGCAGCTCGCCGATGCGCTCGGCATCCAGGTCCACCTGCTCCTTCTCGGTGCCGTCCACGCTGACCAGCAGCATGGCGCCGGCCTGCTGATAGGGCAGGTTTTCGTTCAGGTAGTTGCAGGAGGTGTGCACGCTGGCCTTGTCCATGAACTCAATGGAGGTGGGGGTGATGCCGGCCTTGGAGAAGATGACGGGCACCGCCGCGATGGAGGTGTCCACATCCTCAAAGAGGACCAGCAAGTCGGACTGGTATTTGGGCTTGGGTGACAGCTTGATGATGGCCTTGGTGACGATGCCCAGGGTGCCTTCGCTGCCCACGATGAGCTTCTTGAGGTCATAGCCCGTGACGTCCTTCACGTTCTTGCCGCCCAGCATGACCACGTCGCCCTCGGGGGTGACCAGCTCCATGCCCACGATGTACTGCCCGGTCACGCCATACTTGACCGCCTTGCCGCCGCCCGCGTTCTCGGCGATGTTGCCGCCCACAAAGCAGGACTCCAGGCTCATCGGGTAGCCGGCGAAGAAGAGGCCGTGGTCGGACACCAGGCCGTTGATCTCATTGGTAACCAGGCCCGGCTCCACCACGATCATCATGTTGGCGTAGTCAATCTCCAGCACTTTGTTCATCTTCTCCACAGACAGCAGGATGCCGCCGTAGATGGGGATGGCGCCGCCGGACAGGCCCGAGCCCGCGCCCCGGGGGGTGACGGGGATCAGGTGGCGGTTGGCCAGCTTGACCAGCTCCGCGACCTGCTCGGTGGTGGTGGGGGTGACCACCACGCCGGGCATGACGCCGTACTGGTCGGCCGGCGTTTCGTCGTGGGAGTAGGGCAGCATGGCCTCCTCGTCCATGATGAGGTTGCGCGCGCCCACGATGGCTTCAATTTCCTTGATGATTTCAGGGGTCAGCTTGTTGTATTTCATTTGGAACCCTCCTCCTCCAGCTTCTTGTTCAGCAAGGGCAGCACCTCAAACAGGTCGGCTACGATGCCAAAGTCCGCGACCTGGAAGATGTTCGCGTCCTCGTTGGTGTTGATGGCGATGATGTTCTCCGAGGTTTTCATGCCAGCCAGGTGCTGGATGGAACCGGAGGCGCCCACAGACACAAACAGCTTAGGGGTGACCGTCTTGCCGGACAGGCCCACCTGCTGGGGATATTTCGCCCAGCCCCGGTCCACCGCGTCGCGGGTGGCGCCCACCACCCCGCCGAGGTTGCGCGCCAGGGTCTGCAGCATGTTGAAGTTCTCGCCCTTCTTCATGCCGCGGCCGCCCGCCACCACCACATCGGCTTCCTGGATGTTGATGTCCTCCCCCGCCTCCTCACGGGTGGCCAGGCGCTTGACGCGCGGGTCCACCCAGGCGGTTTTGAAGGGCACCAGCTCAATCTCGCCCTTGCGGTCCTTGTCCTTGTCCAGCGGCTTGGTGGACTTGGGACGTACCGTGGCCATCTGGGGCCGGTGGTCGGGGGACTTGATGGTGGCCAGGATGTTGCCGCCGATGGCGGGCCTGGTCTGCAGCAGGTCCTTGGTGATGGGGTCAATGGCCAGGCCGGTGCAGTCCGCCGTCAGGCCCACGTGCAGGCGCATGGCCGCGTGGGGCAACAGGGTGCGGCCGTTGAAGGTGGCGGCGGCCAGCACGATTTCGGGCTTGCGCTCAAGAATCAGGTCGCAGAGGATGTTGCTGTAGGTTTCGGCGATGAAGCTGTCCAGCCACTCGTCAAACACCACCAGCACACGGTCCGCGCCGCGCTCGATGAGCTTTTGCAGCTCGTCCTTGTCCACATGGCCGGAAATCAGCACAGAAACCAGCTCCTGACCCAGGTCATCCGCCAGCTGGCGGCCCCGGGCGAGCAGCTCGTAGGATACGGTCCTCAGTTTGCCGTCATGGGCTTCGGCGATGGTCCAGACGTTTTGATGTTTCATGCCTGCCTCCTTACAGAATCTCTTTGGCTTTGAGGAAGTCGATCAGCTTGTCCACCGCATCCTCCAGGTCCTTCTCGTCCGCGGGCTTGATGATGGTGCCGCCGCGGGTGACCTTGGGGGTTTCAATCTTGATGACGCGGGTGGGGGAGCCCTTCAGGCCGATCTTGTCCTTCTCCACCTCCAGGTTGGAGGCATTGTAAGACTTGATGTCCGCCGCGCGGGCGCGCTGCTTGCCCCTGAGAGTGGGCAGCCTGGGGAAGCTGATCTCCTTGACCACGGTGAGCAGTGACGGCAGGGGCAGCTGCAGCTTCTCGTAGCCATATTCGGTCATGCGCCAAACCAGCAGCTCGCCGGTGGCGGGGTCTGCGCTCTCAATCTGGCTGACGTAGGTGGCCAGCGGCACATCCATCGCCGCTGCGATATTGGGGCCAACCTGGCCGGTATCGCCGTCAGTGGCGCGCTCGCCGCAGAGGATGAGGTCAAACTCCCCCAGGTCCTCAATGGCCTTGGCCAGGACGTAGGACGTGCTCCAGGTGTCCGCGCCCGCGAAGGCGCGGTCTGAAATCAGCACTGCCTCGTCACACCCCATGGCGATGGCTTCCTTGAGCGCCTTCTCGGCATTGGGCGGGCCCATGGTGACCACGGTGACCTTGCCGCCGTGGGCTTCCTTGAGCTGGTTGGCCGCTTCTATGGCGTAGAGATCCAGCGGGTTGATGATGCTCTCCACGCCTTCGCGAATCATGGTCCCGGTGACCGGATCCATTTTGACGTTGCTGGTTTCCGGCACCTGCTTGATTGCCACGATGATGTTCATTCAATGCCCTCCGATAGATTTTTAGGTGGGGTTCCCTGCCAGCTCCACCTGGAGTCTGGCGCGACACACTGTCTAATTTGACACACGGTGTTGAATAAAAACTTCCCCTTTCTGTATAATAAGTATTATGCCTTGGAGATTTATAGCATATGTTTGAATTGTCCGTCAAGTATATGGAAGGCAATTCTTTGTAAGATTTTTTGCCCGGACAGGCCTCAGCCTTGGCCAGGGGGTGCGTGCTCTCCCCCACTTGCCGTGGCGGGCCGGGCGTGTTATAATGCACGCATTGCGATGAACGGGAAACTGTCTGTCAACGCGCTTGGCCATCAGGCCGCAGAGAGCCGCCGGTGGGTGTGAGGCGGCAGCGCAGCAGGCCTTCCGCCCGGGAGCAGGCTGTGACAACAAGCAGCGGGGCGCGCCCCTTACAGCGCCAAGAGTGGCCGTGTACGCGGCAACCTGGGTGGCACCGCGGTCCCCTCCGTCCCAATGGCAGGGGGGTTTTTTATACTTGATGAGTGCAAGGAGCGTGCGCAATGATTGACATCAAACTGATACGGGACAACCCGGAGCTGGTGCGGGAAAACATCCGCCGCAAGTTTCAGGACCACCGCCTGCCCCTGGTGGACCAGGCGCTGGAACTGGACCGGAAAAACCGGGAGACCATCCTGGCGGCAGACACCCTGCGCGCCAAGCGCAACAGCCTGTCCAAGGAGATTGGCGGGCTGATGCAGCAGGGCAAGCGGGAAGAGGCTGAGAGCATCAAGCAACAGGTCAAGGCCATGCAGGATGAGCTGGCGGACCTGGAGGCGCGCGAGGGCGAATACGAGGCCCAGCTGCGCGAGGTGATGCTGCAGATCCCCCAGATCATGGACGCCTCCGTCCCCCTGGGGAAAAACGACCAGGAAAACGTGGAGATGAACCGCTACGGCGAACCGCTGGTTCCAGCCTTTGAGGTGCCCTATCATGTGGACATCATGGAGCGGCTCAGCGGCATCGACCTGGACAGCGCGCGCAAAACCAGCGGCAGCGGCTTTTACTACCTGCTGGGCGATGTGGCGCGGCTGCACTCCGCCGTGCTTGCCTACGCGCGGGACTTCATGATTGACCGGGGCTTCACCTATGTGATCCCGCCCTACATGATCCGCTCGGAGGTGGTGACCGGCGTGATGAGCTTTGCCGAGATGGAAAACATGATGTACAAGATTGAGGGGGAGGACCTCTACCTCATCGGCACCAGCGAGCACTCCATGATCGGCAAGTTTATCGACACCATGCTCAGCGACGACCAGCTGCCCCAGGCGCTGACCAGCTACTCCCCCTGCTTCCGCAAGGAGGTGGGCGCCCACGGCATTGAGGAGCGCGGGGTCTACCGCATCCACCAGTTTGAGAAGCAGGAGATGATTGTGCTGTGCAAGCCCGAGGACAGCATGGCCTGGTATGACCGGCTCTGGCAGAACACGGTGGATTTCTTCCGCACCCTGGACATCCCGGTGCGCACCCTGGCCTGCTGCACCGGTGACCTGGCGGACCTGAAGGTGATTTCCTGCGATGTGGAGGCCTGGTCCCCCCGGCAGCAGAAATATTTTGAGGTGGGCTCCTGCTCAAACCTGGGCGACGCGCAGGCGCGCCGCCTGGCCATCCGCGCCCGGGACAGCGAGGGCAGGCGCTTTTTGCCCCACACCCTCAACAACACCGTGGTGGCGCCCCCGCGCATGCTGATTGCCTTTCTGGAAAACAACCTGCAGGAGGACGGCAGCGTGCGGATCCCGGAGGCGCTGCGTCCCTACATGGGCGGCAAGGAGCGCATCGGCTGAGCGCCTGAGAACTGACAAACTGGCAACAAAACACCCGGAGGCCGGCACATCGCGGCCTCCGGGCGTTGTATTTTCATAGATGTATTGGACTGCAGCGCCTGGGGGCAGCTGGTAAGGGCACCAGGCCCGCGGCGGAGGGCAGGATGGCAGAGGCGCAGCAAAAAAGTCAGGCAGCCACCACCACAATGAAATCAAAGGCGCAGGGGCTTTGGGGGGCTGGCGCTCAATTGTAAGCGCCTGCCGCCTGTGCTACACTGGGGCGAGCACACCATGAAAGGAACTGGCCATGTCCCTGCCCTTTGAAGGCGCCTACACCCCGTCCCAGCTGCGCCGTTGGCTGGATGCCATGTCGCGGCGCTTCAGCTGCCGCCAGTTTTCCCAGCCCGCGGACAGCGCGCAGCTGGCCACCCTGGCCTACGCGGCGCAGCGGGTGAGCCTCAAGGGCATCCGCATCGCATTGGTGAAGGAGGGCGGGGAGAACCTGGTGGTGAGCCTGCCCTTCTTCCCCCGCTTTGAGGGCCTGCAACAATACGCCGTCCTCTATGCGAAGGAGGGCACGGACCTGCCTGCCTTCCGCGCGGGCATCAGCGGCCAGGCGCTGGCGCTGGAAATGGCCGCCCAGGGCCTGCAGAGCTGCTGGATGACCGGCAACTACCGCCGTGCCCAGGCGATGGAACAGGCCCAGGAAGGTGAGAAGCCGCTGGCCGTGATGCCCTTTGGCTGGCCCCGGGACCCGGAGGGCGCGCGGCTGAGCCGCCGGCGCATCCTGACCGCCTTCAGCACCGATGACCCCACCCAGTGGCCCTACTGGGCCTACCGCGCGGCCGAGGCCATGCGCAGCGCCCCCTCCGCCATGAACCGCCAGCCCTGGCAGTTGAGCTACGCCGGCAGCACCTTGAGCTTCACCGGCAGCCGCCTGGACAGCGTGGACACCGGCATCGCGTTGCTGCACCTGGAATGCGCCCTGGGCGGGTACCCGCGCGCCTGGCGCCTGGCCGGGGATGGCCGCACGCTGCTGGCACGGCTGTTGGAGGACACGCGTGAGCCTGTTTGATTTTGCCACCCACAACACCAACAGGAGCCCCCTGGCCGACCGCATGCGCCCGCGCAACCTGGACGAGTTTCTGGGTCAGAAGCACCTGGTGGGCGAGGGGCGGCTGCTGCGCCGCGCCATCCAGGCCGACCAGCTGACCAGCAGCATCTTCTATGGCCCCCCCGGCTGCGGCAAGACCACCCTGGCCTATGTCATCTCCCAAACCACCAAAGGCCATTTTGAGCGGCTCAACGCCGTGACCTCCGGCGTGGCCGAGGTGCGTGAGGTCATCAAGGCCGCGAAGGAACGCCGCGCCATGTACGGCCAGCACACCTACCTGCTGCTGGACGAATGCCACCGCTGGAGCAAGGCCCAGTCCGACTCCATCCTGCCGGCCATGGAGGAGGGGCTGATCCGCTTCATCGGCTCCACCACCGAGAACCCCATGATTGCCATGACGCCGGCCATTGTGAGCCGCTGCCGGGTGTTTCAGTTTTTCCGCCTGACAGATGAGGACGTGCGACAGGCCCTGGAGGCCGCCATCCAGGATAAGGAGCGCGGGCTGGGACAGCTGAACATCCAGGCGGCTCCTGAGGCGCTGGACCATTGGGTGCGCGTGGCCACCGGCGATGTGCGCACCGCGCTTAACGCCCTGGAGCTGGCCGCGCTGAGTACGCCCACGGGCAGGGACGGGATCCACATCAGCCTGCAGATCGCTGAGGACAGCATCCAGCAGCCCATGCTCAGGGTGGATGAGACGCTGTACTACGACATGCTCTCCGCCTTTTGCAAGAGCCTGCGCGGCTCTGACCCGGACGCCGCGCTGTTGTGGGCCTCCCGGCTGCTGTACGCCGGCTGTGACCCCCGGCTGATTGTGCGGCGCATGATTGCCCACGCCAGCGAGGACGTGGGGCTGGCCGACCCCCAGGCCCTGGTGCAGGCGGTGGCCGCTGCCCAGGCGCTGGAGTTCATTGGCCTGCCCGAGGCGCGCCTGCCCATCACCCAGGCCATCCTCTATATCTGCATGGCGCCCAAGTCCAACACCGTGGTCAATGCCATGGCGGCCGCCGCCGCAGACGCCGAGCAGGGGCAGTTGGGCGAGGTGCCCCTGCACCTGCGCGACACCCACTACCAGGGCGCGGCCCGCCTGGGCAACGGGCAGGGCTACCTCTTCCCCCACGATTTTCCCGGCCACTGGGTCCGGCAAAACTACCTGCCGGAAAGCCTTGAGCACACCGTGTACTACACCCCGGGCCAGCTGGGCTTTGAAGCCGGCCTGCGCAAAAAGAAGGACAGCGATGGATAACCGGGCCGTCATCCTCCGCGCGCTGCGGGACCTGGGCATCCCCTATGCCCTGCATGAGCACGCGCCCATGTGGACCATTGACGACTGCCTGGCCCTCCCCGGCCTTGGCCTAGGTGCCACCGTGCCGCGCAACGTCTTCCTGTGCAACCGCCAGCAGACCGCCTACTACCTTTTTCTGTCCAGCCCGCGCCGCGCCTTTCGCACAGCGGTGGTCAGCAAGCTGCTGGGCGTGTCACGCCTGAGCTTCGCGCCGGCGGACAGGCTGCCCGGGTTGCTGGGCTTGCAGCCAGGCGCTGTCAGCCCGCTTGGCCTGCTGTTTGACCTGGAAAAGCAGGTGGAGCTGGTGGTGGATGACGCCTTGCTGCGCCATGAGCGGCTGTGGTTTCACCCGGGGGTGAACACCGCTTCCGTGGAGATGGCAACCGGGGATTTTCTGGGGCGCTTCCTGCCCGGCATTGGGCGCGCAGCGCGGTCCATCCACCTGCCTGATGAGGAAGACAGCGGCCAGGCCCCGCCCAGGTAAACGCTGCGAAGCTCAGAAATCGCCAACGGACAACGGGCAGCTCAGCGCGGATTGCCCACCGCACCGCAAAAACCTGAGAAGGAGACAACAAACCTTGACCTACCACTTTTACGCCTACCTGTCCCGCATGAAGCTCATCCAGCGCTGGGGCCTGATGCGCAACCTCATCCCCGAAAATGACATGGAGCACGCCATGCAGGCCGCCATGATTGCCCACGCGCTGGCTGTCATCGGCAACACCCGCTACGGACGGGACTACAACGCCGAGCATGTCATGGCCCTGGCACTCTTCCATGACATCTCGGAGGTGATCACGGGTGACCTGCCCACCCCGGTCAAGCACAACAACCCCAAGATCAAGGCTGAGTACCACAAGATTGAACGCATCGCCATCCAGCGCCTCAAGCAGATGCTGCCCCGGGACCTGCAGCCCGCCTATGAGCCCCTCATCAACCCTGAGCAGGACAGCCCGGACTGGCGCCTGGTCAAGGCCGCCGACCGCATCTGCGGCTACATCAAGTGCCTGGAGGAGACCAAGGCTGGCAACAACGAGTTCCTGGAGGCGCGCGACAGCATCCTGGCCACCCTGCACGCCATTGACCTGCCCGAGGTGCAGGATTTCATCCGCCAGTTTGTACCCGGCTTTGGGATGAGCCTGGACCAGATTTCAAGGTAGGGCAGGGACGGGCAGGCAAAAGAACCCGGGGATTTTCTGGCGATAAAGTCCCCGGCCCTGGCAAAAACTGTATTCTTTTATATATGCCAAGAAAGCGCGCGGAAGAAACACGCGCGTTTTTTTATATAAGGCTCAGGGCAGCTGAATCCTGGGCTCCTTGTCATTTTTGCGGTAGATGGTGAAACGCCGGCCGATGACCTGCACGGGGCTGGCGCCGGTGAGGCCGCACAGCTGCTCGCTGGCTTCCCGGGCGCTGAGCGGCGCGTTTTGCTGCACGGCGCACTTGACCAGCTCCCGGGCCTGCAGCAGGTCGTAGGCTTCTTTTTGGGTGTGGGCGGTGATGCCTTCCTTGCCCACATACAGGGTGGTCTCCAGGGTGTTTGCCAGGGAGCGCAGGTAGGCGCGCTGCTTGCCGTTGAGTTCCATGCTGTCCTCTTTTCATGCGGCGGTGCCGCCATTATGTGGTCAAATCAAACCAGTAGCGCAGGGCCAGGCCATTGCCGGGCTCCTGACGCGCGTCCTCAAACTGCCCGCCCTGGGATTCGATGACGCGGCGGGAGCGCTGGTTGTCAGCCTGGCAGCAGACCAGCGCGCGGGTCAGGCCCAGCTCCCGGCATTTGGCAAGCGCCAGGGCCAGCTGCCGCTTCCCATAGCCTTTGCCTCGTTCATCCGGGCGGATGGAATAGCCGATGTGGCCACCGTAGTTGAGCAGGTAGTCGTTGAGCTTGTGGCGGATGTCCACAAAGCCGATCAGGCGCCGGTCAGCCACGCGCAGGCACAAAAAGGTGCTGGCCGGCACGTAGCCCGGCGGGCAGGTGGCCTCATCTTCCCGCACGGCCAGGTCGGACAGCCAGTCCTCCACCGTGGCGCATAGGTCCCAGCCGCCATCCCCATGGATCAGGGGCTCAATGGCCAGGGTCTCCGCCTTGTAGGCCTCCAGCTCCTCCCGGTGCTCAAGGCCGGGTTGTACCAGGATCAGTTCATCACGCATGCCATTCCCTCAGGAGGTTTGTGCGGGTTCCGGCAACCCAAGCAGAAATGTCTTTCGTACCTTGTGATTTTCTGGAAAGGATGGCGACCATTTCTTCAGAAAGATGTTCTGACGCCGCCTGATATTTGTCTTCCCTCCCTACTCCACAAAATCAAACTCAATGGCATCCGCGCCCAGGCGCACGGTGTCGCCCTCCTGGGCGCCCAGCTCGCGCAGCCTGTCAATGACGCCGGAGGCGCGCAGGGTTTTGTGGAACCAGTTCATGCTTTCGTAGTCATCAAAGTTGACCGCGTCCACCAGGCTGTCTATGGAGCCGCCGGTCACCAGGTACAGGCCCTCCGCTTCCTTGGCGGCCTCCCAGCCGCGCAGGCGCTCCTCCTCAAAAAAGACCTCCTCCTGCATGGGCTGGCTGGCCGGCAGGATGGCCAGTTGGGCCAGCACGCCGTCCAGCAGGGGCTGGATGCCCTCACCCGTGGCGGCGGAGACCGCGTAGAAGGGGCGCTCCCCGGCAGCCTGCCTGAGGCGGTCCAGGTGGGCCTGGCAGTCGGGCAGGTCAATCTTGTTGGCCACCACAATCTGGGCGCGGGCATCCAGTTGGCCGTAACGGCGCAGCTCCTGGTTGACTGTGTTGAAATCGTCCACCGGGTCCCGGCCCTCCTGGCCGGAGGCATCCACCACATGCAGCAGCAGGCGGGTGCGCTCCACATGGCGCAGGAAGGCAAAGCCCAGCCCAGCCCCCTCGCTGGCCCGCTCAATGAGGCCTGGGATATCGGCCATGGCGAAGGACTCGCCCTTATGCTCAACGATGCCCAGGTTGGGGGTGAGGGTGGTGAAGGGGTAGTTGGCAATCTTGGGCCGGGCGGCAGTTACCCGGGCCAGCAGGCTGCTCTTGCCGGCGTTGGGGAAACCCACCAGCCCCACATCGGCGATGGTGCGCAGCTCCAGCACAAACTCGTGCCAGACGGTTTTGATGCCGGGCTTGGCGAAATTGGGCGCCTGGCGGGTGGGGGTGGCAAAGCGCGCGTTGCCGTGGCCGCCCCGGCCGCCGTTGAGCAGCACGCGCTGCCTGCCGTGCTCATACAGGTCGGCCACGATGTTGCCGGAGGCTTTCTCGCGCACCAGGGTGCCCGCGGGCACCTTGAGGATGAGGTCCTCGCCTGATTTGCCGCTGCGGTTCATGGATGCACCGGGCGCGCCGTTCTGCGCCTGGTACTTGGGCTTGTAGCGGAAATCCATCAAAGTGTGCAGGTTGTGGTCGGCAATGAGCACAATGTTGCCGCCCTTGCCGCCGTCCCCGCCATCCGGCCCGCCATTGATTACAAATTTTTCGCGGTGGAAGGACACGCAGCCGTTGCCCCCATCCCCCGCCTTGAGGCGAATCACCGCCCGGTCCACAAAACTTGCCATGGTTCCTCCTTGTTTCCTGAGCCAGCAGTATACCACAGCAGGCCTGGAAACGCACAGGGCACGGACGGGCACAGCCCTTTGCAGCCTTCAATGGTCTGAACATGCGCGCGGCAGGTTGTTGGCGCGCAACACCCAGGGCCAGCGCCTTTTGCTGATGACCAGTAACCTCATAACCCGGCAGGCCGGGAACAGGCGGCGGGGCCATGCCCAAGGGATTCTGAACTATAAAGGGCAGAATGAAGAACGAAAAGACAGACTGACAAGAAAAATCCCCCGAAAGTTTTCTTTCAAGGGATTTCTCTGGCAGGGGCAGAAGGACTCGAACCCTCAACAAAGGTTTTGGAGACCCACGTGTTACCATTACACCATGCCCCTAAGGCCTTGACATTATATACAGGAGTGGGCGCGGATGTCAACTGAAGGAGGAGCATCCTCTGTTTCGCGCTTGTAGGAGTGCCAAACATAGGTAACACATTAGGCTTCTCCAAGGTGGTAGAGGGCACTGCACGGATCATTGGTATATGTACCTGGGCAAGATTACTGACCCCGACCCCATTGCCAAGCAACTTAAAACCCTAATAGAAAAACCTTTGAAATCTTTTAGATTTCAAAGGTTTTGATGGTGCGGTCGACGGGACTTGAACCCGTACGGTTTTCACCACACGCCCCTCAAACGTGCGCGTATGCCAGTTCCGCCACGACCGCAGGCAGCAAAGTGGATTATAGCCCAGCAGCAAAAGGCTGTCAACACGCGGCGCGGCCGGACGGTATCAGTCGGTATCAGGCGGCCGGAAGGTGTCAGGCGGTGCGGGTCGTCGGACGGCAAGGGGCGCGGAGGCTGTGCCTTTTCAACCACGGACAGGGCCGGTGGCGCAGGCACTATGCCAACTGATCCTCAGCCGCTGCCGGCGGCGCGAAGGCGGCCGGGGCAGCATCCGCCATCATGGCGGGCTGCGCCTGCCCGGTCTCCGGCGGCTCGGACACCTTCTGCAGCTGGTCAAAGGCGCGCACCACCAGGTAGCTGTAGGGCGCGTGGTCGGCCAGGCCAGGCTCCGGGTTGACCAGGGCGTGGGTGAGGCGCAGCGCCTTGACAATCATCTGAGAGAAGGCCACCGCGCCGTAGCTGTCCATGACCCGGCTGATCCTGTCGGCCATGGCGGTCACCTCATCCCGGGGGGCCTGGGCACCGCTGGCCTCATAGTAGAACTTGCGGAAACCGCGCCGGGTGAGCAGCAGCAGCTTTTCTGTCCACTCCTCGGCGATGGCGGGCAGCTTGTCCAGGGATTCCAGCCAGGCGCTTTCCACGAACACCGCCAGGGAGGAGCCGATGGCCTTTTGCGGGCGGCCGGAGAGCGCCTCCAGGTAGGCCAGGCAGAACAGCAGGCCCTGGCGGGTGTCGCGCAGGCTGTCAAACAGGGCCAGCACCTCCTCAAACAGCGGCTGGCCTTGCCAGGCGCCATAGCACAGGCGGCGCAGGTCCTCATCCGCCTGGAGCATATAGCAGGTGCCCAAATGGTCGCGCAGGCCCACGCGGGTAAACAGGTCGTTGCTGACCAGGAAATGGGTCAGCGGCAGCAGGACCTCGTCCCGCTCCAAATGGATGGCGACCACCGGGGAGGCAAACCCAAAGCCCACCAGGTGCCGCCGCTCAAGCCCGGCCATCAACTGCCGGTAGGCCCAGACCTGCAGCACGGCCGCGCCCTGGCTGTGCCCGGCAGCCACCAGGCGGAAGCGGCTGTTTGGCTTGCAGCATTCCTGCAGCACATCCTGCAGGCTGAGCGTTGCCAGGCCCAGCTCCTGCGCGGCGGTGGGGAAGCGGATCTGCGCGGCATTGCCCATGAACTGGGCGGCAATCTTGGAAAAGCCCTCATGGAAATTGTCCTCATGGTTGAAGCGCATATTGCCGGCCCAGTCCTGCGGGCGCTTGCCCGTGCCCATGAAGGCGATGGCCACGGCAAAGCGGCCCGCCCCCTCCCGCCTGAGCAGCACCACGGCTTTGCCGGTCTCCTGCGTGTTGTGGGCCTGCAGGTAGAGGCGGATCTCCGCCAGCGGCCGGGACACGCTGGTCAGCCCCCGGGCCAGGCGCGGCAGCACCTGGTTGAGGGTGCTCTGGTACCAGGAGCCGACCTCCTCCCCCGAGCGCACGCCGGAGATGAGGCGGTTGTCCACCTGCAGGGTGATGTCCGTCCAGCCGGCCTCCAGCCAGGGGGCCAGCTGGAAATCATAGGCCAGCTGCGCCAGCTCCAGCCCGAAGCGGGCCGCCTGGCGGCTCAGCGCGCCCTGGTTGACCGCCTCAAACCAGTCCAGGTCGCGCAAATCCGTTTTTGTGTAGGTTCCAAGATACGACATGGGGCACCTCCGCCCCCATTCTACCATGAATGCGCAGTTTGCAGCAGGGGAAGGCACGCGGGAAATTGCCGCTTGCCCGGCGCCTGGCCCGGCCTTATAATGCAGGTGGTTGAGCTGCGGGCTGTGGTTGAAAGCCGATGCCAGCCGCAGGCGAAACGGCCCACGTAAGCCGGCCACAGGCCGGTGAGCATGGTGCGGTCTAGAGGTAAGCCCGGCCGGGCGGGCGCGCGAGCGCCCAAACGAGAGAGCGGCGTGGGGCGCGAAAGCGCGGAGCAAGGCTCCAGCCGGCGGGTGTGGGGTCAAAGACCAGGTCAGCGCGGCTCAACCCATTTTTTGTCAGGGGGTTTCCAAACACATGTACCAGGACAAGACCTTGGCGTGCCGGGACTGCGGCAGCGAGTTCACCTTCACCGCGGGTGAGCAGGAGTTCTACGCGGAGCGTGGTTTCAAGAACGAACCGACGCGGTGCCGCGACTGCCGGCAGAAGCACAAAGCCAGCAGGTCCGCCGCCAACGGCCCGCGCGAGCTGCACGACGCCATTTGCGCGCAGTGCGGCGCGCACACCCAGGTGCCCTTCCAGCCGCGCAATGACCGCCCCATCTACTGCAGCGAGTGCTTCGCCAGCATGCGCAGGTAAGGAGAACTCGGGAGCAACCGCAGACCGCCCGCAACCGGGCGGTCTTTGATTGACAGGCCCAAGCAATTACAATAGTATGAAGCAATGATGTGGAGTATGTTACAAACTCATCCAAGGCGCCGGTGGCGCGCCGCCGGCGCGGCGATGCTGGTCCTCTGCCTGGCCCTTGCTGCGGGCGCGGCGGCGGGCGCGCCTGAAGCCGGGCAGCCGATCAACGGAGAGGGCTTTTCGCTGACGGTACCGGACAGCATCCGCCCCTACGCCAAGGCGCAGCTGACCCTGCGCCTGCCCCAGGCGGGCAGCCTGGACCTGGACGCGCTGGCCCATGGCGAGCGCATCCCCCTGCTGCGCGGCCTTGCGGTGGCGGCCGGGGAGCAGGCGCTGACCCTTGTGGGGCTGAGCCTGAGCGGCGAGCCGCTGCCTCGCGGGGCGGCTGTGCTGGAAGCCCGGTTGCAGACCGGGGTAGGCAGCCTGGGCGCGCAGGCGGATGTGATGGTGCAGGCAGCCGCAATAGGGCTTGATTATGCCCTGCTCTCCCGCCAGGCCCTGCACCAGACCGGCGGGGAAGACCTGTATGTGGATTACCAGCTCAGCCGCCCGGGGCTGCTGCAGGTGCGGTTGTACAGCCAGGACAGCCCGGGGGAAACCCTTCAGTCCTGGAACATTGAGCGCAAGGATGACCTGCCCCACGCCTTCCGCTGGAACAGACAGGTCCGGGGCAAACCCGCCCCGCCGGGGGACTACCTGCTGACCTTCCAGGCCCGCGGCAGCGAGCAGGCGGCCTCCAGGCTGCCCTTCACCCTGCTTGAAGGGGAGGAACCCGGGCTGCCGCTGTCCATCAGCCAGCCCGGGGATTTTCTGCCCGACAGCCTGGAGGACGCCGCTGTCTGGCAGGCCATGATGGCGCCCCTTGTCGTGGTGGACATTGGCGACCTGGCCCACCAGGCCATCCATGAGCGGCCTGACAGCGCCTCTCCGGTGCTGGGCTATGTGCACGGGCAGACAGCGGGGCTGCAGGTGCTGGAGCTGGACGTGGGGGGCTTTGCCCTGGTGCGCGCCGCCCGCCACGGGGACGGGCAATGGGTGCGCGGCTACCTGCCCCGGCAGCGGCTGATGGTGGTGCGCCCACATGGACGCTATGGCCTGCTGGTGGACAAGCGCGCCCAGACCCTGACGGTCTACGAACAGGGCCGGCCTTTGGGCCAGCTGGCCATCAGCACCGGGATCTACCTGCCCCCGGGGGACAGCTCCTTTGACACCCTGCAGGGCGCTTTTTTGACCCAGGACCGCATCCGCGAGTTCAGCAGCGAGGGCTTCCGCTACGCTTACGCCACGCGCATTGACGGGGGTAACCTGATCCACGCCGCCGGCTACCAGTTGACAGGCAGCCAGCGCAGCTGGCAACTACAGCAGGCCCAGTTGGGCGCGCCGGCCTCCCACGGCTGCGTGCGGGTGGACACCCGCGTGAGCGGGGAGGGGCTGAACGCCTGGTGGCTGTACGCCAACCTGCCCCGCAACACCAAGGTGCTGGTGGTGGATGGCCTGGACCCGCGGGCAGAGCCTGCGGCGGGCGGCGAAGAAGCCGCCGACGCCAAGGCAGCCGCTGACGCATCGGCAGCAGAAACGGCGCCGATCACAGAAGCGGCTTTGCCTGGGGATCCCCTGCCTGGGCCCACCTTTCAGGTGGTGGAGGAGGGGGCGTCCGGCACGGCCCAGGAGGCCACAGGCAAAGCCGCCGGCGGGCCGGTGCAGGTGCTGATGAGCTTTGGCGGGGACTGCGTGCTGGGCAGCGAGGAAGGCCGGTTCAACCGGCCCGGCTCCTTCCACCAGGTGGTGGCGGAGCATGGCCTGGACTGGCCCTTTTCAGCCCTGGGCACGCTGTTCCAGCAGGATGACCTCAGCCTGGTCAACCTGGAAAACGTGCTGCAGGATGACAGGGCGGGCATGATCAGCCGCCAGCACAATTTCCGCGGTCCGGCCAGCTTTGCCCAGATCCTGCGCCTGGGCGGCATTGACCTGGTGAACCTGGCCAATAACCACTTTGTGGATTATGGCCAGCCAGGGCGCAACAGCACACGGCGGGCGCTGACGGAGGCGGGCGTCCCCTACGCGGGCTTCAACAGCCTGTATGTATATGAGAAGGATGGCATCAGGATCGGCTTCGCGGGCATCCGGGAAACCACCTTCCACCAGGGCCGGCAAAAGATGGCGGAGGAAATCGCGGAACTAAAAAGGCAGGGCTGCCACTACATTGTGTACACCTGCCATTTTGGGGTGGAATACGCGCCGCGGCACAATGAGGTGCAAACCCTCATGGCCAAGATGGCCATTGACGCGGGCGCCAACCTGGTCATCGGCCACCACCCGCATGTGGTGCAGGGCATTGAGGAATACGGGGAGGGACTGATCTTTTACTCCCTGGGCAACCTGGTGTTTGGCGGCAACCTGGAACTGACCACCTTTGACGGCCTGGTGGCCCAGGTGGCGCTGACCTTTGAGGACGAAACACTGCTGGAAACCCGGGTGCGCCTGGTGCCCGTGATCACCAGCGGCACGCGCCCGGACAACGACTTTCGCCCGCACATCGCAAAGGGAGAGGACAGGGAGCGGATTCTGGCCACCATCGCGGCGGACAGCCTGAAGGCCTATCCGGAGGCCTTCACCCTGGGAAGTCTGGACTGACCCTCAGCGGAAATCCCGCACCAGTTGCTCCAGGCGGCTGAGAAAGCTCTGTTCCCCAAAGGTGTTGATCTTGAAGAACACTGCCTGGGAGCCACCGGAGGTGACCGCGCTGATGAACAGCCGCTCCCCCTGGCCCACGATGGTGACGCTCAGGCTGACGCGGTTGCTGCCAATCCAGCTGTAGCGCTCGTACACCCGCACCGCCACGCGGGTATCCCCCTGCTGCCAGTCGCTGCCATCCTCAAAGCTGGCGGAAATGGAGCCGGAGATGATGCCCTCGTGGATGTGGTCCACAAAGCGGTCAAAGCTGCCGGTGAGGGTCTGTTCCAGTTTGGCCATGTGGGCGGCCTCCTTTTGTGGTAGAATGCAGGCTGAACCATATGTGGTGGAGGAGAAGGATGTACACCCAGGAAAACATTGACCAGATCAACGAACAGCTGCGTCGGCGCGTGCTGGCCTGGCTGCTGCCGGAGCTTCTTGTCCTGGCGGGGCTGGCATACAGCTTCGTCCCGCGGCTGCAGTGGCTTTCCGGCTTGCTGCTGGCGCTGTTGCTGGTGCTGCTGATTGCCTCCCTGAGCCTGTCCATCCTGCCGGTGAGGCGCTACCGCAATTTCCTGACCAACGCCGTACACGGCCGCAACCGGGAGGAAACCCACACCTTTGACAGCCTCCAGGAGGAGGCGGTGGTGCGCGAGGGTGTGCGCTTCCATGAGATGACCTTCCGCGCGGACACCATCAAGGAGGAGCTGGATGAGCGCACCTACTACTGGGACGCCAACCTGCCCCTGCCAACCTGGCAGAAAGGCCAGCGGGTGCGCCTGCGCTCGCACGAGCGGATGATCACCGGCTGGTCGCTGGAGAATGGCTGAGCCTCACAGGTGCATTTTGATGTCCGCCTCAATCTGCTCCGGCGTGGTTTGGGGCGCGTAGCGCTTGAGCGGCGTGCCGTCCCGGCCGATCAAAAACTTGGTGAAGTTCCACTTGATGCCCCGTCCGGCAATGCCTGGCAGGGCATCTTTCAAATAGACAAACAGCGGGCTGGCCTGCTCGCCGTTGACGTTGACCTTCTCAAACTGGGGGAAGCCCAGGGCGTAGCGGCTGACGCAGAATTCGTGGATCTCTTCCCCGCTGCCCGGGGCCTGGCCGCCAAACTGGTTGCTGGGGAAATCCAGGATGGTCAGCCCCTGATCATGGTAGCGCGCATGCAGCGCCTGCAGGCCCTCATACTGGGGGGTGAAGCCGCAGTGGGTGGCCGTGTTGACCACCAGCAGCAGCTGGCCCCGGTAGGTGGACAGCGGCACCTCCTGGCCCTGCCAGTCCTTCACGGTGAAATCATAGATGCTCATGTTTTGCCTCCTGACGGGTTGCGGTAGTGAAGCGAAAAGCGCACCATCCCCAGCAGCTCCGGGTCCAGTTCCCCCGGGTAGGGCACCACGGCGTGGATGGTGTACAGCTTGTTGCGGATGAAGGTGGACTGGACCACCTGGGGGTGCTCGCGCGGGCCATCCGCGTTGAAGCTGATGACCAGGTGGCGGTCGGGCCAACCCTTGTAGTTCTTGCGGAAGGGGAACCCCACATACACAAAGGGCCGCGGCGCGCTGAAGGAAATGCTGGTCTTGTGCACCCGCACCTCACAGCCGGGCGCAAGCGCGGTGAAATCGGCCCGCAGGGCCAGGTAGATGGGCAATTTGTCCTGCCCGTCCCGGAAAAAGTCCAGCTCCGCAAAGGCCAGATCCATACACACCTCCCACGCTGTCAGTATACCCTGTGTATACAGCGAACCCGCGCCACAAGTGCTATGATGACCATGTAAAATCATCACGCCTGGCGCGACTGGAGGACAGATGGACACACACCTGCTGCACATCTACACGGGCAACGGCAAGGGCAAGACCACCGCGGCCATGGGCCTGGCGCTGCGCGCGCTGGGTCACGGAAAAAAAGTGGTCATCGCCCAGCTGATGAAGGACGGCACCACCGGGGAGCTGCGCAGCCTGCGCCAGCTGCCCGGCGCCATCATCTTTGAGGGCTTCCTGATGAAGGGCTTCGTGCGCACCCGCAACGAAGAGGAGCGCCAGCGGCTGGTGGACAGGCACCACGCGGCGATGCGGGAGCTGATGGCGGTGATTGACAGCGAGCAGCCGGCGCTGACCGTGCTGGACGAGCTGAACGTGGCGCTGGCGATGGGCCTGGTGGGGCGCGCGGAAGCGAACACGCTGATCGACACCGCGCTGAAGTACGGCGACTGCGCGGCCACCGGGCGCCATGCCGGGGAAGGGCTGATGGGCAGGGCGCACTATGTGACCCGGATGGAGGCGGTGAAGCACCCCTTTGACGAGGGCCAGGCAGCCCGGGAGGGCATTGAGTTCTGATGTAGGCCTTCAGCACAGCGCTGATCGCAAACGGCACCCGGCATGGTTTGCTGGGTGCCGTTCCATTGATTCGGCCAGGTTTAGTCCGCCTGTTCGGCCTCATCCACCAGCGTGAAGGGCGCGCTGGTGATTTCAGAGCGGCTGGTACCCGCCAGCAGGCTGACCCGCAGGCGGTAGTCCCCCGCCGCCGCCCATTCCCCCGCCTGGGTCTTCCCATCCCACCACAGGGCGCTGCCCTCCTCCTCCAGGTGCAGCGGCCGGCTCTGCGCCCCCCGGGCCAGGCTGGCCACCACCTCCCCCTGGGCGTTGAGGACATCCGCCCAGTAGCTCACAGGCCCGCTGTGCCGCAGGATGAAGGCAGCCTCCTGCCACTGGCGGGGGGAAAAACTGCGCACGCTGTCAATGGAGGGGCTGGGATCCTTCCCCCCTGTCTGCACGCTGACCAGCACGCAGGCCTGGGGGGTGGACAGGTCCTCCTGCACGCTGACCAGCAGCAGCAGCGCGTAGCCGGACAGGCCGGACAGCCCTTGCTGCACGCTCAGCGCGGCCGCCTTGCGCCCGGGCAGCACCACCCCATCCGCCCGGCCCGGCGCCATGATGCTCTGGGGCTGGTGGAAGCGCCAGCTGCCCTCGCGCTGGTAGACCAGCTGGTAGGCCAGGCGCGTGGGGCTGTGCAGGGTGTAGGTGAAGGCAAGCTCCTCCTCCGGGGTGGTGATGGTGCCCCGCTCCAGCAGCAGGTTGGTCACGCTGAAGGGCTCCGCCCGGATGGCCGGGTCATAGACAAACAAAGGGAAGTCTTCCAGCTGGGGGTAGGCCTGGGGGGTGGAGGCGCCGTAGGCGCGCAGCAGGTAGGCGTGCAGCTCTGACAGGGTGATGACCCCGTCGCGGTCCCCATCCGCTGCGAAGCGGCCCCGGGCGCTGATGCCCTCCTCCAGCGCGCGGGTAAAATAGCTGCCCCCGCGCACGCTGCCCCCGCTGTCCACCCACAGGAAGCTGGGCTCCCGCCCCCCGGCGCTGGTGATCACCTTGAAATCAGGCCCCGAGAAGCGCGAGGCGGGCAGCGGGCTGTCCATCCCCTTGTTGATGAGGGCGCCGGAATAGCAGGCATCCACCAGGATGACCTTGGTGCCGGGGATGTCCCGCAGGACGGCGTGCATGTCCGCCCCTGTCAACCGGCTTTCCGTTACGCCGTCGCTCATCAGGGCCACAAAATCGTCCCCTGCTGGGGTGAGCAGTCCATGGGTGCTCAGGTACAGCAGGCTGATGTCCCCCTCCCGGGCGCCGGCAAAGGCCTGGGCGGCCAGCTGGGCAAAGCCCGCGCCGTCCAGTGCCTGGTTGAGGCTGACGCGGATGCCCCGGTAGCCCCGGCTGTCCCGCAGCAGGGCACGGCGGATGGCGATGAGGTTGTTGTAGGAGGAGGGGGCGGTGTCCGGCTGGCTGACAAAGTCATCGCAGGCCACCAAAAGCGCCCGCAGGCTGGGCAGCGCGGGCTGGTCCGCCCGCGCGGGCAGGCAGCAGAGCAGGATATGCAGGGCGAGGAGGATGGACCAGCAACGCGCGCGCATGAGCCTCACCTCCCCGAAAAGACCAGCATCATCCTAACAAAGCGCTGGGGGCGCGTCAAGGAAGGCGGCCCGCCCCCCCCCTGGGCCGCGCGGCAAGCGCTGGCGGTGCGTTGACAGGCGCGTCTGCCGCGCATACACTGGGCGTAATGAGACGGAAAAGGTGGTGGGCTGCATGCTGCAGATGACCGGGCGGCGCATGGTGTTCTGGGGCGCGCTGGCACTGCTGGCCTGGGCCGGGTATGAGCTGGCCATCCGGTTTGAGGAGGCCGTGACCTGGCTGACCCCAGTGTACAGCCTGGTGGCGGACGGCAAGATCAGCCTGATGGACTACCTGAGCCGGGTGCCCTGGGCCCGCCTGCGCACCCACCTGTTCCTGCTGGTTTGCCTGCTGTTCGCCCTCTACGCGCTGCTGGCGCGCCGGGGCTTGATTTCCGCCCTGATCGCGCTGCCCATCGCGGTGCTGCTGGCGCTGTTCTCCCTGGGCTCCACACCGCTCATGGGCGCCAGCCTCTGGCAGAAGCTGAAGCTGATTCCCCTGGTGCTCATCGCCCTGGGCAGCGGGCTGGTGTTTGTGGGCGCGCTGGGCAAAAAGAAGCAAAAAGGCGGCGGCATTTCTGCCCCGCCCCGGCGCCAGCCCTACAACCCCTTTGGTATCCGCAAGGACGAATAGGAGGCGGCATGCGCTACCTGATGGCCCATGACCTTGGCACAAGCGGCAACAAGGCGGTGCTCTACAACACCCGGGGGGAAGCGGTGGCGCAGGCCAGCGCCAATTACCCCACCCACTACCCCTTTGGAAACGCCGCCCAGCAGGATCCGGAGGACTGGTGGGCCGCTTTTTGCAAGACCTGCCAGGAGCTGCTGGCCCAGACCGGCTGCGCCCCCGGGGACATCCTGGCCCTGTCTTTCTCCGCCCAGATGAACGCCTGCCTGCCTGTGGACAGGCAGGGCCAGCCGCTGCGCCCGGCCATGATCTGGGCGGACCAGCGGGCGGATGAGCAGGCGGAGCGCCTCAGCCAGGAACTGGGCAGGGACCGTGTCTACCAAATCACCGGGCAACGGCTGAGCGCCTCCAGCGGCATCAGCAAGATGGCCTGGTTCAGGGAGCATGAGCCGGCGCTGTACCTGCAGACCGCCGCCTTCCTCCAGCCCAAGGATTACCTCATCAGCAGGCTCACCGGGCAGCTGGTGAGCGATTATTCAGACGCCTCCCACCTGGCCTGCCTGGACATCAATGCCCTCGCCTGGTCAGATGAGGTGCTCATGGCCAGCGGCGTGGACAAGGCCCGGCTGCCCCGGCTGCTGCCCTCCACCGCCGTGGCCGGGCGGCTTCGCCCGGATGCCGCCCGGGCCTGCGGCCTGCTGGCCGGCACCCCGGTGGTGACCGGGGGCGGGGACGGGCCCTGCGCCACGGCAGGCGCGGGCCTGAGCAGCCCGGGGCAGAGCTACTGCTGCCTGGGCACCTCCGCCTGGATCGCCAGCCTGCTGGCGCGCCCCTACCTGGACCCTCAGGCACGCACCTTCAACCTGGTCTACCTGGACGGCAGGCAGGTGATGGCGCTGGGCGCCACCCAGGCGGCCGGGCTGTCCCTCTCCTGGGCGGTGGACACCTTGTTTTCAGAGTTTGATGATAAATCCCAGGTGTATGCCCGGCTGGAGGAACACCTGGATCAGGTGCCCGCGGGCAGCGCGGACCTGCTGTTTTTGCCCTACCTGCTGGGTGAGCGCAGCCCCTGGTGGAACGCGCAGGCCAGCGGCAGCTTCCTCGGGCTGCACCCAGGCCATGGGCGCAGCCACCTGCTCAGGGCGGTGCTGGAGGGGGTGGGGCTGAACCTGAAGCTGGTGCAGGACGCGCTGGAGGAAGGGAACGCCGTGGAGCAGCTCACCATGATTGGCGGGGGCGCGCGCAACCGCGCCTGGCTGCAGATCCTGGCGGACATCTGGCAAAAGGAACTGCCCGTGCCCAGGCAGCTGCAGACCGCTACCAGCCTGGGCGCCATGCTGTGCGCGGGCGTGGGCGCGGGGGTGTTTGACAGCCTGGAGGCCGCCAGGCACCTCAACCCCGTGGCGGAGCTCATCCGCCCCAACCAGGAACACGCGGAAGTGTACCAGCGGGCGCTGGCGCGATTTACCCGGGTCTACCACGCCTTGAACGCCGCGGACTACCAGCAGCGCTAAAAGCAGTTTTCGATGGTAATCTCATGCTCCTGCCCGTCATCGCGCAGGCGGATGCGGGCCTGCTCCCGGGGGGCCGGGCCCCTTGGGTTGCAGCGCACATGAATGCTGTACAGCGAAGCGCCGTAGCGGTAGCGGATGGTGTAATCCCCAAACTCCGCCGGCACACCGGGGGCGATCAGCAGGGTGTCGCCCTCTTTTTGTAACCCCAGAAAGTGAAAGAGCAGCCCCTGATACATCCACCCGGCTGAGCCCGTGTACCAGCTCCAGCCGCCCCGCCCGGTGCGCGGCGCCTGGTAGTAGAGGTCTGCTGCCATCACATAGGGCTCCTTCTCATACAGGTCAGCCTGCGCCCGGTCCCGGCTGTGCCAGATGGGGTTCAAAATATCAAACAGCCTGCGCGCCTGCTCATATTCGCCCAGGCGCACGGCCGAGATGGCCAGCCAGATGGCGGCATGGGTGTACTGCCCGCCATTCTCACGGATGCCAGGCTGGTAATCCATGATGTAGCCGGGGTACTGGGGAGAACTGTCAAAGGGCGGGGTGAGCAGCAGGGACACCCCCTCCTCAAAGAGCACCAGGTGCTCCAGGGCGCTGTGGAAGGCCTGACGGGCACGCTCCTGCCCCGCGGCGCCGGAAAGTATGGACCAGGACTGGCTGATGGAGTCGATGCGGCACTCAAGGTTGTTGTGTGAACCCAGCTGGCCGCCCTCGTCATGGAAGGCCCGCAGGTACCAGGCGCCGTCCCAGGCGTGGGCTTCCAGGCTCTCCTGAAGCCGGGCCATTCCAAGCCGCAGGCTGTTGGCATAGCCCTCCTCCCCCATATGCTGCGCCAGGGGGATGAAGGCTTCCAGCACCGCATAGAGGAACCAGCCCAGCCACACGCTCTCCCCCTTGCCCTTGATGCCCACGTGGTCCATGCCATCATTCCAGTCGCCCCCGCCCATCAGCGGCAGGCCGCGCTCGCTGTAGCGCGCGCGGGCGATGGCCCGTTTGCAGTGCTGATACAGGTTGGCCTTCTCCTGCGTGATGTCAGGCAGGAACATGGCGTCGTGCTGACCCTCCTCAAGCTGCGGCCCGGTGATGAAGGGCACCTCTTCCCCAAGCACCTGCCAGTCGCCGGTGGCCTTGATGTAAAAAGCGGTGGTGAAGGGCAGCCAGTGCAGGTCATCCGTGATGCGGGTGCGCACCCCCACCCCGGTGGGCGGGTGCCACCAGTGCTGCACATCCCCTTCCGTGAACTGCCGGGCAGCCGCCTTGAGCAGCTGGGCGCGAAAGACCTGCGGCGCTGTGTGGATGAGGGCCATGCTGTCCTGCAGCTGGTCGCGAAAGCCAAAGGCGCCGCCATTCTGGTAGAAGGCGGTGCGGGCGTAGAGCCGGCAGGCGATATTCTGGTACATCAGCCATCCGTTGAGCAGGATGTCCATCCTGCGGTCCGGCGTCTGTACCTGCACAGCGCCCAGCAAGTCCTCCCAGTGGCGCTCCACCTGGTGAAAGGCCTCACGTGCATCCTCCAGCCCCCGGTAGTGCCGGCACAGCGCAGGGATGTCCTGGCTTGGGGCAAACCCCATGCCAAAGACCAGCTCCCGCCGCTCACCGGGCTGCAGGTCAACCCGCACCTGCAGCGCGCCGCAGGCGTCAAAGCCTACTCCCACCGACTGGCGCAGCCCATCCTCCAGCCCCCGGGGGTATGTCAGGCTGCCGCCCCGGCCCAGCACCTCCTGGCGGTCCCCGGTGTAGCCGCTGAGCGGTTCGCTGGCAAAGAGGAAGGCCTGTTGCCCCGGATAGAGTTGGCTGTATACATTGCGCGCGGTGAGGCAGGCGTTATCCTTGTCAAAACCAGTCACCAGGTAGGGCTGGGTGGCGCTGCGGTCGGTGCCCAGCACCCACTCCACATACAGGGTGACGGACAACCGCCGGACACCCTCACCGGTGTTGTTTAGCGCCAGCTCCCACAGCTTGACCGGGTCCTCCACCGCGGCGAAAAGGCGCAGGTCCTGCTTGAGCCCGGCCCGCTCATGGTGGAAGGAGCTGTAGCCAAAGCCATGGCGCACCTCATAGTCCCCCCGGAGCGGCCGGCCCAGGGGCAGCGGGTGGATGACACGCCCGCTGTCCTCATCCCGGATCAGGACGGCTTCCCCGGGCGGGTCCATGACCGGGTCGTTTGACCAGGGGGTCAGCTTGTTCTCCCGGCTGTTGCCCGCCCAGGTAAAGCCGCCCCCCATGTGGGACACGGTGAAGCCGAACTGGGGGTTGCTGATCACGTTGATCCAGGGCGCGGGCGGCTGCGCGTCCCCGTTCAGGTGAATATGATACTCCCGGCCATCCCTGGCAAAGCCGCCGTAGCCGTTGAAAAACTCCAGGTTGTGCCTGTTGTGGTCCGTCATGTCAGCGCGCCTCCATCTGCCTGCGGAAGTAAATGCCGGTCTGCTCCGTGAACACCACATGGGCCACCGTGTGCAGCAAGTCGATTTCCTGTGGCTCCAGCTCATGGGCGTGCAGGATGTACAGGCCCGTGCGCTCCCGCGCGGCCTCGCCCGCGCGCAGCTGGCTGGTGAGGGCGGAGAGCATGCCGCCAACCTCGCTGTAGTAGCCATGCCTGCCCTGGGCCAGGATGACCAGGTCCAGCCGCACGCCATTGATGCCCAGGTATTCATACACCTTGAGCACATCGCGCACCAAGGTTACCTGGCTGGCGGAGGCCACGTCCAAAAGGATGATGGGTTTGTCCCCGGAGATGCCAAACTTCCACAGCCCACTTTGGCCCAGCACGTTGTTCTGGATGTGCTCCGCCCCGCCACGCAGGTAGCGGTGGGGGTAGTAGAGCTGGCGGATGATGTTCTGGTACACCCGCCGCTGGCTGGTGGACACGCCGATGTACTGGAACTCCAGCAGGCTCTGCCGCCGGAAGCGGGCCAGCGCCTCATTCACCAGGGCGGCGGAGGCGCAGGCCTGGGCGGCGGCGCGCGCGGCCTGCTCGTCCTCCACCAGGCCGGCCAGGAAGGTGAGCACGGCTTCTTCCCCTGGCTTCACACGCAGGGTGGCCCGCAGGCTCATGATGGGGTCACCGGAAAACTGGGTGTCCCCCGACAGCCGCCCACCCAGCACCGCCTGGGGCGCCTGCAGGCTGCCGCCCCGGCCGATGAAGCGCGAGCGGGAGGTTTCATACTCGATCGGCCCCAGCAGCTGGCTGTCGGTATGCAGCGCCTGCATGCCCAAGGGCAGGCCGGGCCGGTTGCGCCGGCTGGCCAGCAGCAGGTTGAACTGGGGATCATAGCGCAGGTCCAGGAACATTTTGTTGAATGCCGGGTGGCTGCGTTCCGCCTCGTAGCGGTCCACCACCACCTCCATGTAGCTGGTAACCTGCAATCTGCGCTCCCGGGCGGTGTTGTTTTTGAGCTTCACCCGGCGAATCTCCAGGTTGGCGCTCGGAAAGAGGGAGACCTGGGTGGTGGTGGTGATGCCCCGGTCCACGCGGATGAACTCGGTCATGTGGTTGTGAAAGACCGCCTGGTAGCGCTCCGGCCGCGCCTGGCTGGGGTGGTAGGCGCCGCTCCAGCAACCCTGTTGGGCCAGGTCGCGCACATAGAGGTAAAAACCGGTGTGGGTGTAGACATCCGGGCACCAGCGGTAGAGCAGGATGTCTTCCAGCCGGCTGAAGCCATCCCCATCGGCGGTCACCAGCGTGGCGTACCGGCCATTTGAGAGGTAGTTGACCGCGGGGATGGTCAGGTTGGCCGCGCGCACATGGCGGATGGCCGGCCGGTGCGCCTGGCTGGCCGGGTGGCGCCGGAACGTGACAGTGTAGCCCCGCCGTGAGGGGGTGGCAAAGAAGGACTGGTGCTTCTCCTCCAGCAGGCCCTGGGCCGCGTTGATGAGGGGCGCCTGGTGGAAGCGCCTGCGCATGATGCCAAGGTTGACATAGTTGTTGATCGCCACCAGGCTCATGCCCTGGTGATGGGCCATGAAGGAGCGCACCACCTGGTAGGACTGGAGGGAGACCGGGTCCGGCACGGTGAAGTCCAGCGCCTCATAGAAGCCATACTGCCCGTAGCCGCCCAGCTGCTGCAGGCGGCGCAGGTTGGAAAGCGCCTGGTTGGGGGCTATTTCCAGCGCCAGCATCGTGGAGTAGGGGGAGACCACCAGCATGTCCTTGTACACGGGCTGCAGGCGCAGCTTGGGCACGCCAAAGGCCCTGTACTGGTAGTTGTGGTGCAGGTCAAACAGGTGGTGCTGGGACTCGGAGATGCCCCAGGGGATCTTGTGGCGCCTGGCGTAGCGCTGCTGCTGGGTCACCGCGGCCCGGGCGGTGTCGTCAAACACGCTGCCCTCATAGCGCTGGATGACCAGGTGGTTGAGCAGGTACTCAAACATGGTGCCGCTCCAGGACACATGGGCCGGGCGGCCGCGGATGATGGTGAGCGGCCTGCCCAGGGCCTGCCAGTGGCGGGAGGGCAGGTCCCCCTTGGCGATGGCCACCAGGCTGGCCAGCATGGATTCAGAGGCGATCAGGTCATAGCTGGACTGGTCATAGGCATGGGTGGAGGCGTTGAAGCCAATGTAGAGCATGCGGCGCTTGGGGTTGAACAGCTTCTGAAAGTCGGCCGACTGCACCGCGGCCTCAAGCTCCTCCGCCAAATGACGGAGCCGCGCCAGGTCAGTGACCGCGCGCGGCTGGCCCTGCCCTGCAAGTGCGCTGAGGGTGAGCGCGGCGTCACAGGGGACCTCCTGGGCCTGGTAATCCTGGATGTCCTCCAGCACCCGGGTAGCCAGGCGCACGAAGCTACGCGCATCCCAGTTGTTTGGCTGCCTGGCCTTGTTTGCCATCTGGGATACAGCCGCCTCCAGCTCCCGCGCCAGGTCGGCGCAGGTTTCAAACCGGGATGAGAGACTGTCCTCCGCCCCGGCACCTTGCATCAAGGCACGCAGCTCCGCCAAGAGGGCAGGCGGCAGAAGAGCCTGGTCCGCCAGGTCCAGCAGGCTCTGGCGCAGCGCGATCAGGTAGCCGATGTAGTTGCCGCTGTCAACAGAGGAGACATAATGAGGGGTCAGCACCTGCAGGGTACGGGTGTTGTACCAGTTGTAGAGGTGGCCATGCCAGGCGGGCAGCCGACGCACAGTCTGCCAGACCCGCTCCAGGTAATCCAGCGTGGCCGCGGGGGTCTCAAAGCCCAGGTCACAGGCGCTGAGGGCAGAGAGCATTTGCAGCCCGATGTTGGTGGGCGAGGTCTTGTCCGCCAGGGGCTGCTTGCGCCCGATCTGATAGTTGTCCGGCATCAGGTAGTGGTTCTCTTCAGTGGTGAAATCCTGGAAAAAGCGCCAGCTGCGCCGCGCGCTGTCCATCAGCAGGCCCTGGGGCTCATCCGCCGCCTTCGGCCGCCTGGGCTGCTTCTGGGCGCTGAGGCTGTTCGCCAGCACTGGCGACAGCGCCCAGGCCATGCCCAGCGCGCCATACAGGGCGGGGGCCAGGCCCCTGAGCGGGGACCAGATGGCCAGGGCCAACATCCCCAGCCCCAGGGGGATGACCGGCCACATGCGCAGCAGGTAGGAGGGCAGGCCACCCCTGCCGCTGCGGTCTGCCCGCTCGGCGGTCTCCCACATGAGCATGCGCCGCTTGCTGACCGTGAGGCGGTAGAGCGTGCGGATGATGGCGTCCAGGGCAGACAAGGCCTCGTGCGGCAGGAAGACAAGTTCCAGCGCGAAGCGGCCAAACAGCAGGGCCAGTTCCTCCAACAGCTTGCGGTAGAGCAGCACATAGCGCCGCCCCTGGGTCCAACGGGTGAGCAGCTGCCAGGCGATGCCCAGCACATCCACCATGAGCGGCAGCGCCAGCAGGGCGGGCACCAGCCACCAGCGCCCCGGCAGGAGCCAGAGGTTTAAGAAGAGCAGCGCTACCTTGATGGGGGGCATCAGGCTGGCACGCAGGTCGTCTATAATCTTCCATCGGGACAGCCCGTTCAGGCCCCGGCGCAGCAGCCAGGGCAGCAGCTGCCAGTCCCCCCGGATCCAGCGGTGCTGGCGCTTCATGAAGCTGGCGTAGCTTACCGGGAAGGACTCGGTGACCTGCGCCGTGCCCGCAAAGCCGGTGCGGGCGTAGCAGCTCTCCAGCAGGTCGTGGCTCAGCACCCGGTTTTCAGGGATGGCGCCTTGCAGCAGCTGGTGGAAGGCGCGCACGTTGTAGACGCCCTTGCCCACAAAGATGCCCTGGTTAAAGAGGTCCTGGTAGATGTCGGAAATGGCCATGGTGTAGTTGGAGATGCCGGTCTTGCCCGCGTAGACGCGGGAGAAGACGCTGTCACCAGCCCGGGCGATGCGGTTGACCACCTGAGGTTGAATGATCGCGTAGCCGGAGAGCAGGCGCTTGCCCGACGCATCCAGCACCGCGCGGTTGAGCGGATGGTCGATGAGGCCAACCAGCCTGGAGGCGTTGTCCAGCAGCAGCTCGCTGTCCGCATCCAGGGTGACCACATAGTGGATGGTGCTGAGCAGGCCAGCGCCCGTGTGCGCCTCCACAAAGCTGGTGTCCCCCATGTCCTGGCCGCACAGCAGGCGGTTGAACTCCTCCAGCTTGCCGCGCTTTCGCTCCCAGCACATGAAGCAGCCTTCCTGGGGGTTGTAGCGCCGCTCGCGGAGAAACAGGGAGAAACGCTGGGGGGTGCCGGGATGGCGCGCATTGAGCGCCTGAAGCCGTTCCAGCAAGGCCTCCCGCAAGGCGGCGTCCGTTGGCAAGATGGCCTGGTCGGCATCGGCATAATCAGCCAGCAGCGCGAAATACAGGTTGTCCTGCCGGTTGGCCAGGTAGTGCTTTTCCAGCCGGTCCAGGTAGGTCAGTCCCTGTTTGGGGTTGGCCAGGATGACCGGCATGACCACCATGGCGCGGGCCGATTCAGGGACACCGGCCGTGTAGTCCATGGCCATGAGGTGTTTGGCCGGGAAGGCGCGGGTGGACACAGCGTTGGCCAGCTTGACCCCCAGGCCCACCGCCAGGGGCAGGCCCAGCAGCAGCAGGGGCAGCCACACGCGCGTACCCTCCTCCTTTGACAGCAGGAAAAGCAGGGCCAGGAACCCTGCGGCTGACAGGCCCAGCAGCACGAAATAGGCGATGCCCCGGTAGTTGGCGCGGGGCGCCAGGTGCCTGGGCGCCGGCTTGCCCTTCAGCTCACGCGTCAGCAGCCCTTCGCCCCGGTCCATCAGGTAGCTGCCCACATGGTGGGGTTGGTGCAGCCCGGGGTGGCCGGCCCTGGCCAGCGCCAGGCAGGTCTCCGCCACCTGGGTTTCCTCCAGCTTCAGGCGCCTGCCGATCCTGCCCACCCGGGCGCGGTAGGCCCCCCGGCTGGCGCTGTCCATCTGGGGATAGGCGCCGTCCGGGTCCCGTGACAAGATCTGCTCCACCAGCGACAGGCGGGTGAAGAAGGTCTCCGCGTCGGCCTGGCTGAGGGTTCTCAGGCTGGTGACAGACACGCGGATGTCCGACTCCAGCTGCGATTCCTCCCTGCCCTCCTCTTTAAAGATGTCCGCCGCGCTCAGGCTCTCCCAGGCGTCCTCAAAATGAAAATCGATGTAGCGGCGCTGGTCCTGCTCGTCCAGCGCCAGGTTGTTCATCAAATAGAGCACATGGCTGTGGAAGGACACCCGGTGGGCACCGCCGGCCCCTGCCACCAGCAGCGCGCTGACGTCCATCTCCTCCTGGCCTTCCCCCAGGCGCTCGTTGACAAAGGTGTCGGCCTGCACCTTGGCGTCCGCCACCAGGGTGACCCGCTCGGCCAGGCTCAGCAGGTGCTCCAGCAGGCAAAGGCCAAGCAGCTCCGGCAACAGCTCCAGCTCCACCCCGGTCAGGGGGCGCTGGCGTTGGTAGGCCCGGATCATCAGCTCCAGATTGTCCTCGTCCAGCTGTCCCTGGGTGTGGCTCACCATGGCCTGGGCCATCACATAGGCCCGTGGCAGGCCCTGCCAGTGGCCTGATTTCATCAGGGGCACGGGGCGATCGCCGGCGGTTGAGAAGTTCAGGCTTTTGATTTCCCGGTAGATGACCTGAAAATTGTCGATGAACCAGAGCGCAGCCGGGATCAGGGAGATGACCTCGGCGGGCATCTTTTCCACACGCTCGCGGATCTGGTTCATGCGATCATGAACCTGCCAGCTGCGCCGCACCACCAGGCGCGTTTTGCCAAAGCGTATGTCGCCGCTCTGGGCGGCCAGGTCGTGCAGGGCCTGCGCCAGCATCTCCGGGGTGGTCACCACCACCTGGGGGTGTTCCGGCCAGCCGCCCCGCATGATGTCCAAGCTGCCGTGCAAATCCCTTGTCTCCAAGCAGTCTGCCTTTCCTCTATCCGTGTTGATTGGTGGCGGCGTGATCGCCAAAACCTGCGCGCATGCCCGCCACAGCATTTTACACCTGTGTCCCGGGCAGGACATGTGCCTGCCTCCTGTAGGTGTATATACCCGGAAGGTGGTTTCCTGGCTGATCAGGCCCTTCAAAAGGCGGCCGTCCCCAGGGCACAGCAACAGAAAAGCGGGGGTGGTCAACCACCCCCGCCTGCATGAAGGATGAATCAGTTGTCCTGGCCGTAGTAGGCGTTTTCGCCGTGCTTGCGGAAAAAGTGCTTGTCGCGCAACGCGTCGGCCGCGGGCTGGACACCCGGGTGGATGGCGCGCGTCCAGCGGGCCATCCTGGCGACCTCCTCCAGCACCCCGGCGTTCATGACGGCCGCCTCCACATCCTCCCCCCAGGCGAAGGCGCCATGGGAGGTGCACAGCATGGCCGGGATGTGCAGCGGGTCGATGCCGCGGGTGTTGATGGTCTCAATCATCACCAGGCCGGTGTTCAGCTCGTACTCGCCCTGGATTTCTTCCAGGGTCAGCGCGCGCGCGCAGGGGATGGGGCCGGCAAAGTGGTCAGCGTGGGTGGTGCCGTACAGCGGGATGTCCAGCCCCGCCTGTGCCCAGGCGGTGGCCTCGGGCGAGTGGGTGTGGACGATGCCGCCAATCTGGGGGAAGGCGCGGTAGAGCGCCAGGTGGGTGGGCGCGTCGGAGGAGGGCCTCAGGCTGCCTTCCACGGCCTGGCCATCCAGGTCCAGCACCACCATGTGCTCCGCCCGCATGTCCTCATAGGGCAGGCCGCTGGGCTTGATGAGGACGTGGCCCGTCACCGGGTCCCGGGCGCTGACGTTGCCCCAGGTGTACTTGACCAGGCCCAGGCGGGGCAGCGCCAGGTTGGCTTCCAGCACCCGCTGTCTCAATTCCTTGTACATGTCTGCCTCATTTCAGGTGCCGCACCGCCGCCTCCTCCACCTCCAGGCCCGCGGTGAAGCGCTCCAGGTAGGCGGTGAAGCCGGCCACGTCTGCCGGGTCGGGCTGCAGGGTGCTGGCGGTCATGCCATGGAAGACCTGCTGGTTCAGGTAGTCGCCCAGGGCCTGCCCGGGCTGCTTGTTGGCCATGTACATTGCCAGGATGGCGATGCCCCAGGCCCCGCCCTCATTGGCGGTGTCCATGACGGATACCGGGGTGTTCAGCGCCGCCGCGGTGAAGCGCTGGCCGGCCTGCCCGTGCCTGTACAGGCCGCCATGGCCGGTGACGCGCTCAATGCTGACCTGCTCACCTTCCAGCGCCTTCATGCCAATTTTGAGGGTGGTGAGCGCGGAGAAGAGGATGCTGCGGGCCAGGTTGTTGAAGGAGAAGCGGCTGTCGGGCGTCTGTACCAGGAAGGGCCGCCCCTCCTCAAAGCCTGTGATGTGCTCGCCTGAGTAGTAGCCGCAGGTGAGCAGGCCGCCGGCCTCCGCCTCGCCGTTCAGGGCGGCCTCAAAGAAGGTTTGGTACACCTTGTCAACCGCGGGCTCCTGGCCATAGGCGCGCAGGAAATCGGCCAGCATGTTCACCCAGGTGTTCAGGTCCGTGGTGCAGTTGTTGCAGTGCACCATGGCCACCGGGTGGCCGGCGGGGGTGGTGACGATGTCAATCTCCGGATGGGGGCGGGAGAGGCTTTTCTCCAGCACAATCATGGCGAAGATGGAGGTGCCGGCGGACACGTTGCCGGTGCGGGGCGCCACCGCGTTGGTGGCCACCATGCCGGTGCCCGCATCGCCTTCCGGCGGGCAGAAGGGGATGCCAGGCTGCAGCTGGCCCGTGGGGTCCAGCAGCCTGGCGCCTTCCTGGGTCAGGCTGCCGGCCTGCTCCCCCGCGCCCACAAAATCGGGCAGCAGGTCCCGCAGCTTCCAAGGCAGCTTTCGGTCCTTGATCAAGTTTTCAAACAGGTCCACCCGGCGCTGGTCATAGCCCAGGGCATCATCCAGCGGGAAGACGCCGGAGGCATCCCCCACGCCCAGGGTCTTGCTGCCGGTCAGCCGCCAGTGGACATAGCCTGCCAGCGTTGTGAGGAAGCGGATGTGGGGCACATGCTCCTCGCCGTTCAAAACGGCCTGGTAGAGGTGGGCAATGCTCCAGCGCTGGGGAATGGCAAAATCAAACAGGGCGCTGAGCTCCTCCGCCGCCTGCGCGGTGGTGGTGTTGCGCCAGGTGCGGAAGGGCACCAGCTGCCGGCCCGCCTGGTCAAAGACCAGGTAGCCATGCATCATGGCGGAGACACCAATGCCGGCCAGGCGGGTGATGGGCAGCCCCAGCCGCTCCCTGACCTGCTCACACAGCGCCTGGTAGGCCAGGGCAACGCCCTGGAGCGCCTCGTCCAGCCCGTAGGTCCAGTACCCCGCCTCAAAGCTGTTCTCCCACTGGTGGGAGCCTGTGGCGATGGGCTGGTGGTGTTCGTCTATCAGCACCGCCTTGATGCGGGTGCTGCCCAGTTCAATGCCCAGCGCCGCGCGCCCGGCGCTGATGCAGTCACGGTGTGCTTGGGTCTGGCTCATGTTTCCTCCCTCAGCGGTAGTAGGCCTGGCCCAGCATCAGGTCCTGCTTGAGGGAGCGGATGCTGGTGTGCTGATCAATGACCAGCGCCTCAATGCCCATGTGTTCTGCCCAGTCAACCATCTGCTCCACCGTCAGGTCGTAGCTAAAGGCGGTATGGTGGGCGCCGCCGGCCAGGATCCAGGCCTCCACCCCGGTGTAGAAATCAGGCTCCGGCGTCCACAGCACGGTGGCCACGGGCAGCTTGGGCATGGGCTTCTCCACCTTGGTGCAGTTGACCGCCTGGATGATCAGGCGGAAGCGGTGCCCCAGGTCAATCAGGGAGACCGCGGTGCCAGGGCCGGTTTTGGAGGTGAAGACCAGGCGGGCCGGGTCTTCCCTGGAGCCCATGGACAGGGGCTGGCAGCGGATGGCCGGCTTGCCCTGCGCCAGGCTGGGGCAGATTTCCAGCATATGGGCCTGCAGGATGCCCTCCTTGCCGGGCACCAGGTTGTAGGTGTAGTCCTCCAGCATCGAGGTGCCCTTGGCGCCCTTGATGTCGCTGGTCATCAGCTTCATCAGGCGCACCATGGCAGCGGTTTTCCAGTCGCCCTCCGCGCCAAAGCCGTAGCCCTTCATCATCAGCCGCTGGATGGCCAGGCCGGGCAGCTGCTTGAGCGCGCCCAGGTCATCAAAATGGGTGACGATGGCGTGGTAGTCCTTCTCCACCAGGAAGCGTTCAAAGCCCAGCTCAATCTGGGCCTGCACCGCCACGTGGCGGCGGAACTCATCCTTGCTGCGGCCGTCCAGGATCAGGTCGTAGGTTTCGTAGTACTCATCCACCAGCGCCTCAGTGTCCGCCTGGCTGACAGCATCCACGGCCTGGGCCAGCTCGTTCACCGGCCAGGCGTCCACCTCCCAGCCAAACTTGAGCTGGGCTTCCACCTTGTCCCCTTCGGTGACGGCCACGTTGCGCATGTTGTCCGAGACGCGCAGCACGCGCAGGGAGGAGGATTCCACAATGCCCACCGCGGTGCGCATCCAGGAGGCCAGGCGCTGCCGGACCTGCGGGTTTTGCCAGTGGCCGGCCACCACCTTGCGGGCCAGGCCCATGCGGGTGACCATGTGGCCGTACTCCCGCCCGCCGTGGGCGGACTGGTTTTCATTCATGAAATCCATGTCGATGTCGTCGTAGGGGATCTCTTCGTTGAACTGGGTGTGCAGGTGCATCAGCGGCTTGCGGTTGGCCTTGAGCCCGGCTATCCAGGACTTGGCCGGGGAGAAGGTGTGCATCCAGGTGATGATGCCGGCACAGTCCCGGTCGGCCGCGGCGTCCACAAAGGTCTGGTGGATGTGGGCGGCGCTGATGAGCACAGGCTTGAACACCAGGGGGAAGGGCAAGTCGCCCGCCGCGTTGATCTCCTTCACCATCGCCTGGGCATGCTCAGCGACCCGGCGCAGGCAGTCCTCGCCGTACAGGTCCTGGGAGCCCACGCAAAACCAGAAAGTGTAGTTCCTCTTGCTCATGCAGATGTCCTCCATGGTTGTATTTTCGTGTGTCCGCACCAGTATAACCCATGTGACAAGGTTTGCAAAGTCAGCTGAGGGGCTGCAGCGACACCCTGACCCCCGGCATGTGGTGGGGAAAGACCTCAAAGGGCCGGGTGGAATCGGTGCGCACCAGCAGCTGGTCGCCCTGGCGGCTGATGTGGAAGGTGGCGGCCGTTTCACCTTTCAGGTTGGGGATGCGCAACACGCGCCGCGCGCCGTCCGCCAGGCAGAAGGCGTGCAGGCTGAGCCCGTCCAGGTAGTCATAGTCCGGGCGGCTGTCCACCGCGCCCAGGGGGATGACGCTGCCCGGACGCGCCAGCAGCGGCAGAGAGAGGAAGCCGTGGCGCTCCTCCTGCCAGCCCGGGCCTGTCACCAGCCGGGCGTCATCCAGGCGGGTCCACTGCCCCTCCGGCAGGTAGTAGGCCACCTGGCCATCCTCCCGGAACACCGGCGCCACCAGCAGGCTGTCCCCCAACATGTACTGGCGGTCCAGCATCTGGGCGGTCAGGTCCTCCGGAAACTCCAGCACCATGGGGCGCAGGAGCGGGCAGCCACTCTGCGTGGCCTCCACCGCGGCGGCGTAGAGGTAGGGCATGAGGCGGTGCTTGAGCCGGGTGAAGTGGCGCAGCACCGCCACCGCCTCCTCATCAAACAGCCAGGGCACCCGGTAGGAGGAGGAGCCGTGCAGGCGGCTGTGGCTGGACAGCAGGCCAAAGGCGACCCAGCGCTTGTACACATGGGCAGGCGCGGTGTGCTCAAAGCCGGAGATGTCATGGCTCCAGAAGGCAAAGCCGCAGTGAGCCAGGGACAGGCCGCCGCGCAGCGTTTCCGCCATGCTGACATAGCTGGCCGAGCAATCCCCGCCCCAGTGCGCCGGGAAGCGCTGCCCGCCCGCTGTCGCGCTGCGGGCGAAGACCAGGGCTTCCCCCTCCCCGCGGGCTTTGCGAATGGTGTCAAATACCAGCTGGTTGTACAAAAAGGAATACCAGTTGTGCATGCGCAGCGGGTCGCTGCCGTCGTGGTAGCGCACGCCCCTTACCGGGATGCGCTCGCCAAAGTCGGTCTTGAAGCTGTCCACGCCCAGGTCCAGCAACCTGGTCAGGTGCCCAGCATACCAAGCACAGGCGGCCGGGTTGGTAAAATCCACGATGGCCATGCCGGCCTGCCAGAGGTCGGACTGCCAGACGCCGCCATCCTCGCGCAGGATGAAGTAGCCTTTCTCCATTCCCTCTTCAAACAAGTCGCCTGCCTGGGCGATGTAGGGGTTGATCCACAGGCAGATTTTGAGCCCTTTTTCCTTGAGGCGGCGCAGCATGCCCGCGGGGTCCGGGAAGGTGTCCGGGTCCCAGACAAAATCGGTCCAGTGCAGACCGCGCATCCAGTGGCAGTCAAAATGAAAGACTGAGAGAGGCAAGTCCCGCGCGGCCATGCCGTCGATGAGGCTGGTGACGGTGCCCTCGTCATAGCTGGTGGTGAAGCTGGTGGACAGCCACAGCCCAAAGGACCAGGCGGGCGGTAGCGCAGGCCTGCCGGTCAGGGCGGTGTAGCGCGCCAGCACCTGCTTGGGGTGGGGGCCATAGATCAGGTAGTAGCGCAGGCGCTCCCCGGGCAGGGAAAACTGCACCCGTTCCACCTTTTCGCTGGCCACCTCAAAGGACACGTCCGCAGTGTCATCCACCAGCACGCCGTAGCCCCGGCTGGTCATGTAAAAGGGCACCGCCTTGTAGGCCTGCTCGCTGGCGGTGCCGCCATCCGCGTTCCAGATGTCCACGGACTGGCCGTTTTTCAGGTAGGGGGTGAACAGCTCCCCCAGGCCGTAGACCCACTCCCCCACATCCAGCATGAGGGAGTCAATCATGTAGGAACGCCGGGCTGTCCTGTCCCAGGCGCGGCCCATGCCGCGAAAGGCGCTGCTGGTGAGCGGCCGGCCATCCCCCTCAAAATCCACCTGCCAGCCCCGTTCATGCACCCGGGCGCTGAGCGGCCCGGAGGCCACCAGCCAGCCCTGGTCATCCTTTGTGATGTGAAGGGGCAGCTGCACCCGCCGGATGTCAAAGCGCGGGCCCTTGTCCACCGCCCCCTGCCAGTGGGTGAGCTCCACGCACAGCACGCCCTCCAGGGGGCTGGTGACGCGCAGGGTGAGGGTGGGCATGTTCAGCGCCGCACCTTTATTGCTCCCCAGGGGGCGGGTGGCGGCCAGCACGCTCAGCGCGTGCTCTGTCTGCTTGACCTGGTAGACCTCGGTGGCGTAGATCAGGTCAAACTGGGGGCGGGTCTGCCAATACCCGTCTGTGAAGCGCATGCCTACCCCTCCCCATTCATCTGATGCCAGTGGCGCCCCACCGCGCCCTGAGCGCCCTGCACCGGGTCGGTCTCCGGCAGCGGCAAGGCCCGGCAGGCCGCAGCCAGGCGCTCATAATCCGCCGGCTTACCCCGGTGCAGGTCGGGCGACTGGCCACGGGGGTAAGCGCCCACGATGCTGAAATCAGGGGAAGCCGCCAGCAATTGGTGGGCCACGCCGGCGGGCAGCAGCAGCGCGTCCCCCCGGGTGACGCGCACCTCCACCCCCTCCGGGCCGCCCAGGCGCAGCCGCGCCCAGCCGGACTGGCAGCCCAGCGCCTCGTGCGCGGTGGTATGGAAATGGTGAAAGCTGTACACGCCGTTCACCCAGATGCCTGTCCAGCCCTGGGCGGCAAACAGCCGGGTGAAGTCGGGCGTGGAGGTCACCTGCGGGTAGATGAGCACGGGCAGGGCTGAGTTGGGGTAGGGCGTGGCGGCAGGAATGAACAGGGTATTCGCGTCCTTCATCGCTTCCTCCTCATGCAGTTGTGCGGATTCAGTATACAAAAACGGGGGCGCTGTGGGAAGCGTCCCCGGGGAACGGGTGGGTCAGCCAGGGCGAGAGCCTCGCGGCTCAGGGCAGGTGGATGACCCGGGCGCCCAGCAGCCTGGCCTCCTCCGGGTCGTGGCTGGCCATCAGCACAGTCTTTCCCCGGGTGAATTGCCGGATGAGGGCCGCGGCCCGCGCCCGGGTGGCCTCATCCTGCCCGGTAAAGGGCTCATCCAGCAGCAGCAGGTCAAAGGGCACCAGCAACGCGCGGGCCAGGGCCAGGCGGCGCTTCATGCCACCGGAAAAGGCCGACACAGGCTTGTCCAGCGCCTCCTGAAGGCCCAGGCCCTCCAGCAGGTCCGAAGCCCGCCCCGTCCCGGCGCGGCCGGCGCACAGGCGCAGGTTGCCGGGCGCGTCCAACCAGGGCAGCAGCCTGTCCTCCTGGAAGACGGCGCTGAGGGGCCGCAGGCTGTGCACCCGGCCGGCGCTGGGCGCCTCCAGGCCCATCAGCAGGCGCAGCAGGCTGGTCTTGCCGCAGCCTGAACGCCCCATCAGACAGGTGGCCTGGCCTGTTTCCAGCGCCAGGGTGAAGTCCTCAAACACCGCCTGGGCGCCGTAATTCAGGCAGAGGCGCTCAAACCCCAGCCGCGCGCTCACAGTGCCCCCAGCTGATGGAACAGCGCGTCCATGAACAGGCGGAGCAGCCTGGCGGACAAGAGGCTTAGCAGCACAATGAAGATGGTCCAAGCGAAGAGCTCCGCCGTATGGTAGTTGACCTTGGTGGCGTAGAGCATCTCCCCGATGCTGCCCCGGGGGATGCCAATCACCTCCGCCGCGACGCCGCTCTTCCAGCACAGCCCCAGGGCGCTGACCAGGCCCGCGCGCAGATGCGGCAGCAGCTGGGGCAGGGTGAGGGCAAACAGCCGCCTCGCCAAGGGGACCTGGAAGACCCGCGCCATCTCATCCAGCTGGCGGTCACGCGCCGCCAGCCCGGACAGCGCCGCGGCGTAAACCACCGGGAAGCCAATCACAAAGGCAATGAGGGTGGACAGCCAGCGGGAGGACACCAGGATGATGGCCAGGATGACAAAGCTGGCCACCGGCACCGCGCGGGCGGCCTGCACCAGGGGGGCAAACAGCTCATGGGCCCAGGGGCGCCAGCAGGCGAGGGCCGCCAGCAGCAGGCCAAAGAGGCTGCCCAGCACAAAGCCCAACAGCACCCGCAGGCTGGACTGGGCGGCCGCCAGCCAGGTGCTGCCCTGGGCAAGTAGGTGCAGCAGGCTGGCCAGCACGCTCAGCGGAGCGGCCAGCAGGAACTCCTGCCCCACGGCCCAGGCGGCCAGCTGCCAGAGGGCCAGCCAGAACAGCGCGGCCACCAGCCGCGCCGCCGGTTTTACAAGCCTATGGCTGATAATAGAAATCCTCCCCGGGCAGGCTGCCGCCCACGGACTGCGCGTCCTGCGCGTACAGCGCGCTATAGAAAGCGTGAAGCGTGTCCACCATGGGTTGCCCCGTGATCAGCGTGATGCCGCAATAAGGCAGCGCGTCCAGCGCCACCTGCTCGTTGATGATGCCGGCCTGGCCAATCAGCCGGGCAGCCTGCTGCGGGTTGGCGCGCACCGCGTCCACCGAGGCCTGGTAGGCGCTGAGGAAGGTGGCCAGGCGCTGGGGCTGCTGCGTTATGAACCCGGCGCGGGCCACCGTGACCCCGGTCACCATGGGCCCCTGCCCCAGCTGCTCCCAGAGGGCGTTCAGGTCGAGCGCCACACGGATGTCCGGGTTTTGGCGCAGTGCCGCCGCCACAAAGGGCTGGGGCAGCAGGGCCGCGCCGTCCGGGTCCAACAGCAGGGCGGCCAGGGCCTCGGCGTGCTCGGACTTCCATTGCACATCCACCCCCTCCACCCCGGCCTGGGTCAGCAGGTGGTTCAGGGTGTATTCAGGGGTGGAGGCCTTGCCGCTGGCATAGAGGCTGCGGCCAGCCAGGTCCGACAGGCTGCGCAGGCGCTCGCCCCGCTCCAGGATGTAGAGCACACCCAGGGTGTTGATGGCCACCACCCGGATAGCGCCATCCGTGTTGGTGGCCAGGATGGCCGCCAGGTTGGCCGGCAGGCAGGCCAGGTCCAGCTCGCCCCGGACCAGGGAAGGCAGCAGCGCGTCGGGGCTGGCGGCCAGGGTGAAGGCATAGTCATTGCCCTGGTCCTCCTCCATCAGCATGACCAACCCCATGGCAGTAGGGCCTTTGAGCGCGCCCACCCGCAGGGGCGCGTCATCCTGCGCCAGGGCAGCCGGGCTGAGGCACAGCAGCGCGATGGCCAGCAACAGACACAGCGTTTTCATCTTCATGTCTCCCTCCTTGCATCGGGGTAAATCAGCGCGGTTGGATTGGGTCGTCCTGCTGCGGCAGGCGCTCGTTGTAGACGCCCCGCGGGGTGTAGCGCGTGTGCAGCAGCTGATGGGAGGTGTGGCTGAGGGGCTCCAGCAGGAACTCGGCATACAGCGCGCGAACGGCCGGGTTCTCATGGGATTTGCGCAGTTTCTTGGACTGGTCCACGTCATACAGGCCCTGCGCCCGGCTGGACCAGGCGTTGCGCACGGCGGTGCGCGGCTGGCCGCCGCCGCTGACACAGCCACCCGGGCAGCCCATGACCTCAATGAAGTGATAGCCGCCCTTGCCCTGGCTGACCTCCTCCATCAGCGCCTTGGCGCCTGCGAAGCCGCTGGTCACCGCGACCTTGATGGTGAACCCCTCCAGGAAATCATACTGGGGCAGGCAGCCCTCCATGGTCAGCTCGGCCACGCGGGTGCGCGCGCGCTCCTGGTCGGGCACCGCCCTGAGCTCAGACAGCGGCATCTCCCGCCCGGTGACCAGCTCATACACCGTGCGCAGGGCGGCCTCCATGACGCCGCCGCTGACCCCAAAGATGTCCGCGGCGCCGGTGGAGATGCCCAGGGGGTGGTCAAAATCGCTGGGCTGAAGGTTTTTGAAGTCGATGCCCGCTTCGCGGATCATGCGGGCCAATTCACGCGTGGTGAGCACCGCGTCCACATCGCGCAGGCCATCATGGCCCATTTCAGGCCGCTCAATTTCAAACTTCTTGGCGGTGCAGGGCATGATGGACACCACAAAGAGCTTGTTGGGGTCAAACCCCATTTTGTTGGCGTAATACGACTTGACCAGCGCGCCCAGCATCATGTGCGGGCTTTTGCAGGTGGACAGGTTGCCGGTGCTGTCCGGGTAGCGATGCTCCAGGAACTTGATCCACCCGGGGCTGCAGGAGGTGATCATGGGCAGCACGGGCCTGCCTTTCCTGATGGCTGCCTGCGCGCGCTCCAGAAACTCGGAGCCCTCCTCCATGATGGTCAGGTCGGCGCAGACGTTGGTGTCAAAGATGTCGTCAAACAGCATCTCCTTCAGGGCGGTCGCCAGCTTGCCGGTCACCGCCTTGCCCGGCGCCATGTCAAACTCCTCCCCGATGCCCACGCGCACCGCCGGGGCAACCTGCACCACCACCCGCATCTGCGGGTCGTTGATGGCATCCCAAACCTTCTGGATGCTGCTGCTTTCGCTCAATGCGTTGACCGGACAGGCCACCACGCACTGGCCGCAGTTGGTGCAATCCACCTGGGAGATGGACAGCCCGCCAGCGGGGCCAATCACGGTCTGGAAGCCCCGCCCCTGTGGGTTGAGCACGCCGATTTCCTGCACCTGGTTGCACACGCTGACGCAGCGGCGGCACTGGATGCACTTGGCGGTATCCCGCGTGATGGAGGCGGACATGTCACGGCTGCCGGGGGACAATTCGCCCTGGAAGCGCTGCCGCGTAATGCCCAGGGTGCTGGCCAGGGTTTGCAGCTCGCACTGGCCGGAGCGCTCGCAGGCCAGGCAATCCTGGGGGTGGTCGCTGAGCAGCAGCTCACAGTTGATCTTGCGCGCCTGGCGCACCTTGCCGGTGTTGGTGTGGACCACCATCCCGTCGCACACCTTGACCATGCAGGCCGCCACCAGCGTGCGCATGCCCTCCACCTCGACCATGCACATGCGGCAGCCGCCAAACTGGTGAATGCCCTCCAGGTAGCACAGGCTGGGGATGTAGATGTTGTAGTCCTGCGCCGCCTGCAAAATGGTCTGCCCCTCCCGGGCCTTGATGACCTTGCCGTTGATGTTGACCCGCGCGATGCCGGCGGTGGCCGGGGTGCTCATGTCCAAGTTCTCCATGTCTACCTCCTGTCACATCTCAGGCAGCGGGTGGCTTCCGCCACCGCGTAGAGCTTGCGGTACCCGCGGTTGACCTCGCGGAAGCCCTGGATGCGGGTGTCCGGGGGCAGCTCCTCCAGGGGGAAGCGGCCATATTCCGCGCTGTCCTCATCCACCACGGCCTGCGGAATCTCAATGGCGCGGCCCTTGTTGAGCCTGCCGGTTCCCCCCAGGTAGATGTCAATGCTGCTGGCAGCCCGCTTGCCATCGGCAATGGCCGCAATGGCGGTGTCAGGGCCACGGGCCAGGTCGCCGCCGGCGAAAACGCCGTCAATGGAGGTCATCAGGTTGTGCTTGTCGGTCACCAGGGTGCCCCAGGCGGTCATCTGCACATCCCGCGCGGTGATGAAGGGGAAGTCCGCATGCTGGCTGACCGCGGGGATGACCATGTCGCAGGGGATGACAAACTCGGAGCCCTCAATCGGCTGGGGCTGGGGCCGGCCCCGTTTGTCATACTCGCCCAGGCGCATCTGCTGGCAGCGGATGCCGCTGACGCGCCCCTTGTCATCCCCCAGGATGGCGACCGGCGCGGTCAGGGGCTGGATGATGATGCCCTCCTCCAGCGCCTCGCGGACTTCGCGGCGGTCAGCCGGCATGTCCTCCAGGTCGCGCCGGTAGATGACGGTAACCTGCCGGGCGCCCAGGCGCAGGACGCTGCGCGCCGCGTCCATGGCGGTGGAGCCGCCGCCGATCACCACCGCCTGCTTGCCGGCCCTGACCCTGCGGCCAAAGTGGATGTCCTTGAGGAAGGGCAGGCCGTGGTAGACGCCCTTGAGGCCTTCGCCCTCAATGCCCACCTCGTTGGGGAACTGGGTGCCGGTGGTCAGGTAGATGGCGTGGTGGTTCTCCCGCAGCCAGGAGAAGGACACGTTCTTGCCCACCTCCGTGTTCAGGTGGATGTTGACCCCCTCCTGCTCAATTTGCCGGATCTCGTGCTGGAGGATGTCCTCGGGCATGCGGTATTCCGGGATGCCGTAGGCCAGCGTGCCGCCTGCCTGGGACTGGGACTCAAACACGTCCACGGTGTAGCCCAGGCGCGCCAGGTAGTAGGCGCAGGTCAGCCCGCTGGGGCCGGCGCCGACAATGGCCACCTTCTTGCCGTTGCGCAGGTATTTGATGTCATCCACAAAGCGCTCCTCGTGGTTCATGGCGTAGTCGGCCACAAAGCGCTTCAAGTCACAGATGGCCAGGGCCTCATCGCGCTGGGCGCGGCGGCACTTGTCCTCACAGGGGTGGGTGCACACCCGCCCGCACACGCCCGGGAAGGGGTTTTCCTGGCGGATGAGGTTGTAGGCGTCAATGAAGCGGCCGTTCTGAATCAGGGCAAGGTAGCCGGGCACGTTGATGCCGGCGGGGCAGGCGTTCTGGCAGGGGGAAATGAACATGTTGGAGCAGATCCCCGCCTGGCAGCGGTGCTCACGGATGTGCTCCTCAAACTCCTGGATGAAGTTGCGCATCGTGGACAGCACGGGGTTGGGCGCGGTCTGGCCCAGGCCGCACATCGCGGTTTCCTTGATGTTTTCAGACAGCTCGCGCAACAGCACCAGGTCCTCCTCCCGGCCCTCCCCCCGGGTGATGCGCTCCAGGATTTCCAGCATCCGCTTGGTGCCGATGCGGCAAGGAACGCATTTCCCGCAGGATTCATCCCGGATGAAGTCCATGAAGAAGCGCGCGGTGTCCACCATGCAGGTGTCCTCGCCCATGACCACCAGCCCGCCTGAGCCCATGATGGCCCCCAGGTCAACCAGCCTGTCATAATCCAGGGGGGTGTTGAGGTTCTCCTTGGTGATGCAGCCACCGGAGGGGCCGCCAATCTGCGCTGCCTTGAAGCGGCCGTTGCGCGGTATGCCCCCGCCGATTTTGTAAATCAGGTCGCCGATGGTGTAGCCCATGGGCACCTCAGCCAGGCCGGAATAGCGGATGTCGCCCGCCAGCGCGAAAACCTTGGTGCCCCTGGACTGCCCGGCACCAAAGCCCGCGAACCAGGCGCCGCCCCTGTCTAGGATGGCGGGGATGTTGGCCAAGGTTTCCACGTTGTTGATGATGGTCGGGCAACCGAAGAGGCCCTGATCAAAGGGGAAGGGCGGCTTCTGGGACGGCTCGCCGCGCAGGCCTTCCACCGAGTGCATGAGCGCGGTCTCCTCACCGCACACAAAGGCCCCCGCGCCGATGCGGGTTTCCAGGTCAAAGCTGAACTTGCTGCCCAGGATGCCCTCCCCCAGCAGGCCCGCCTCCCGCGCCAGGCCGATGGCATGGGTGAGCCGCTCCACCGCGATGGGGTATTCCGCGCGGATGTAGACATAGCCCTTCTGCGCGCCGATGGCGTAGGCGCCAATCAGCATGCCCTCGATGAGGCCGAAGGGGTCGCTCTCAATCAGGGAGCGGTCCATGAAGGCGCCGGGGTCGCCCTCGTCGGCGTTGCAGATGATGTACTTGGTGTCGCCCGGGGCCTTGAGGCCCGCCTCCCATTTCACACCGGTGGGGAAGCCGCCGCCGCCCCGGCCGCGCAGGCCGGACAGCTTGACCTGGTCAATGACCGCCTGCCGCTTCATCTTCAGCGCCTTGGCCAGGCCCTGGAAGCCGTCCTGGGCGATGTAGCTGTCCAGGGAGGCGTAATCCACCTTGCCGCAGTTGCGCAGCGCGATCTTCACCTGCTCGCTGAAGAAGGGGATGTCCTGGATACGCGGGATGTGCCGCTTGCGCTTCTCATCGTAGAAGGTGTATTCCTCGGCGATTTCACCCACGATGACATGCCGCCCGATGATGTCCCGCGCCATCTCCGGGGTGACCTTTACATACAGGACACCGGCCGGCTCAATCAGCATCAGCGGCCCCAGGGAGCACAGCCCCATGCAGCCGGTGAAGGTCAGCCCCGCTTCAGCAGTCAGCTGCTTTTCTTCCAGGAACTGCTCCACGACGTCGCGTGTGGCCAGGCAGCCGGAGGACACGCAGCCGCCCCCGCCGCAGACAGTGATGTGGTGGCGGGTGTCCCGGGCCGCCAGGTAGGCTTTTTTGATTGCCAGCAAATCGGCTCTGGTGTTGATGACCATGCGCTTGTCCTCCGCCTCAGTACTTCGCCAGGATTTTTTCAATCTTGTCCGGGTTCACCTGTTGGTGCACATCCTCCCCGATCATGACAACCGGGGCCAGGCCGCAGGCGCCCAGGCAGCGCGTGATGATGATGGAGAACTTGCCGTCTGGCGTGGTCTCCCCCACGCTGATGCCCAGCTCCTCTTCCAGCCGCTCCACAATCCGCTTGCCGCCGCGGACATAGCAGGCCGTGCCCATGCAGATCTTGATTTCGAGCCGCGCGCGGGGCCTGGTGGAGAAATAGGAGTAGAAGCTGACCACGCCGGACACATGGCTCAGGCTCTCCCCCATGCCATCGGCGATGATCTGCTGCACCTCCAGGGGCAGGTAGCCGTAAATCTCCTGCGCCAGGTGCAGCACGGCAATCAGGCAGCCCGGCTTGTCCCGGTAGGTGTCAATCACCTTGAGGATGGCCTCCCGCTTTTCCTTCTCCTGCGCCGCAGCGTCCAGGGCGATGTTCACTTGTAATGCTTCTGTGTTCATGTTGCCTCCAAGGTGTGTCTGGAAGTCTGAGAACGTGAAGGGAATTGCATCAACCAGCATGGAGTATAGCACTCGTTCAAAGAAAAGCGACAGCTTTGGGCAAAGTCAATGGGACAAATATGTCCCGGAAGGGTTTATTTTATCCCGGTTGGGAAAAATCAGACCACATCTTGCGTCTCGTGGCCCTCCAGTCGCAAAAGCGGATGATGTGGCTGTCTTTTTTTCAGGGAACCGGGCGCAGAAGCGCCCGGATTCCCGGGTTTATGTGCTATACCCCCGGGTGGACAAGCGTGTTGAGGAAGGAAAGCGGCGATGCTGAGAATTGAGAACCTGAGCAAGTCCTACGGGAACAAGCTGGCGGTGGACGGGTTGAGCCTGCACATACGGCCGGGTGAGATCTATGGCTTCATCGGCCACAACGGCGCGGGCAAGACCACAGCCATCAAGGCGGCCTGTGGCATCCTGCGCTTTGACGCGGGCCAGATCTGGATAGACGGCCACCCGGTGAGGGAAGAGCCGCTGGAATGCAAGCGGCGCACCGCCTACCTGCCGGACAACCCGGACCTGTATGAGTTTCTCTCTGGCATCAAGTACCTGAACTTCATCGCCGATGTGTTCGGCATGAGCCAGGCCCAGCGGAAGGAGCGCATCCCGGCCTTGAGCGCCGACTTTGAATTGACCCAGGACCTTGCCCAACCCATCAGCACCTATTCCCACGGCATGAAGCAAAAGCTGGCCGTGATTGGCGCCTTGATGCACCAGCCCCGGCTGCTGGTGATGGACGAGCCCTTCACGGGGCTGGACCCCCGTGCCTCCTTCACCCTGAAACAGAAGATGCGCGCGCTGTGTGACGCGGGCGGCGCGGTGTTCTTCTCCACCCATGTGCTGGAGGTGGCGGAGAAGCTGTGCGACAAGGTGGCCATCATCCGCCGGGGCCGCCTGGTGGTGGAGGGCAGCATGGACCAGGTGAAGGGCGATGAGAGCCTGGAGGAGGTCTTCCTGGAGCTGGAGGCCGACCATGCTTAGGACGCTGGTCGCCATCCAGCTGCGCGGCGTGCTGGGCAGCCTGGTGGGCCGCCTGGGCCGCGGCAGGAGAAACAAGCCCGCCAACAAGGTGCTGGTGGGGCTGTTGGTGGTGTATGTGCTGGGGGCGCTGGGTTTCTCCCTGGGCACGTACCTTTTGGGCATGTTCAAAAGCTTCGCCCCCCTGGGGCTGACCTGGCTGTACTACGCGCTGGCAGGGTTGAGCGCCTTTGTGTTCAGCTTCATTGGCTCGGTGTTCCTGGCCCAGTCCACCCTGTTTGGCGCCAGGGACAACGAGCTGCTCCTGTCCCTGCCCATCCCCCCGGGGCTGATCCTGCTCTCGCGCACAGCCGCGCTGTACCTGATCACCCTGCTCATCCAGGCGCTGGTGCTGCTGCCCACAATGATTGTGCACCTGGTGGCAGGCCAGGTGGACGGCACCGGGCTGGCGCTTTTCCTGCTGGCCGGGCTGCTGCTGCCCCTGCCCACCCTGGCGCTGTCCATGCTGCTGGGCTGGGGGCTGGCCTTGATTTCCTCGCGCCTGCGGCGCAAGAACCTGGTCATCATCCTGCTGTCCTTCCTGTTCCTGGCCGCCTACCTGTATGGCTACAGCCGCCTGATGGGCGCGATGCAGACCCTGATTGCCCGCGGGCAGGAGATTGCCCTGGCCCTGCGGCAGGTGCTCCCGCCCGCCTACCACTTTGGACAGGCGGCGGCCTACGGCAAGCTGGGCAGCTGGCTGCTGTTCGCGCTGGCCTGCCTGCTGCCCTTCGGGCTGGTGATGTGGCTGGTCGCCTGGCGCTATTTGCAGGTGCTCACCACCCAGCGCGGCGCGCCCCGGGTTTTGTACAGGGGCGGCGGCATGAAGGCGGGCGGCCTGATGAAGGCGCTGGTGCAAAAGGAAGCGCGGCGCTTCTTCGCCAGCCCCGTCTACCTGATGAACAGCGCCATCACCCTGCTGCTGATGCTGGCGCTGCCGGTCTGGCTGCTGCTGGACCGCAGCATCCTGGCCCTGCTGCCCCAGATGGGCCTGGAGGCAAGCTGGGTGGGTGCCCTGATGGTGCTGGCCCAGAGCGCGCTGGCAGGCTCGGTCTTCATCTCAGCGCCCTCCATCTCCCTGGAGGGCAAGGCGCTGTGGATCATCCAGAGCCTGCCGGTAAAGCCGATCCAGGCGCTGATGGCCAAGGCGCTGGCCCATCTTTTCATCAGCCTGCCCCCCATCCTGCTCAGCGGCCTGGGGCTGACAATCCTGCTGCGGCTGGACCTGGCAAGCGCACTCTTTCTGCTGGTAATGCCGGTGCTGGCCAACGCCTTCACAGCGCTGCTGGGGGTGGCGCTCAACCTGCGCTTCCCCAAGCTGGACTGGCGCAGTGAGATGGAACCGGTCAAACAGAGCATGAGCACCTTTTTGACCATGACCATCGGCTTTGTAAACATCGGCGCGCTGGGGGCCCTGTATGCCTTCTGGCTGCGAAGGCACCTGGCCATCCAGGCCTACCTGCTGCTGTGCGCCGCCTTCCTCGCGCTGCTGTGCCTGCTGCTGTACCGCCACCTGCGCGGCACCGCGCCCGGGGCACTGCTGGACCTGAGCGAGGCATGACAGGCACACAAAAAGGGGCTGCCCTCACGCAAGGCGGGGCAGCCCCTTATTTGTTTGGGTTTTAAACCTCCGGGATGTGCACCGCCACCTCCCGGCCCTCCCGGGCCGAATCGGCGATGGCGTTGATGATGGCCTGGTTGTAGAGAATCTGGCTGGAGGGCACCGGCGGGGGCAGCTTGAAGATGATGGCGTCCAGGAAGGAGCGGATCTTCCTGTCAAACAAGCCGGACTCGTCCTCCGGGATGATGGGGATGAGGGTCTCCACCTGCTGGCCGGCCAGGTCGTGGTAGAGCTTCATCGGCCCGCCTACGCTGCCGTTCCAGCACTCGGTGGAGGGGATGCGCAGCGCCGCCTTGGTGCCCAGGATGACGGTGTCCCCCGGGGTGTCCAGGTGCATGGCCCAGGAGATGCGGAAGTCCAGGATGATGCCCCCCTCCAGGCGGATGAAGGCGGCGGCGAAGTCGTCCACGTCAAAGCGTTTGGCATCCTCGGGCTTCTGATAGTCCGTTGAGGTGCCAAAGAAGCTGGAGGTATAGCCGCTGGCGGTGAGCGGGCGGGGGTAGCCAATGGCGTTTAACACCATGTCCAGGGAGTAGCAGCCGATGTCGCCCAGCGCCCCAAGGCCCGCGGTACGCTGTTCAATGAAGGTGCTGTTGGGGATGCCGCGGCGCCTTCCCCCGCCGGTCTGGATGTAGTAGATCTGGCCCAGCGCGCCTGAATCCACAATCTTCTTGATTTGCTGCATGTTGGCGTCCATGCGCGGCTGGAAACCGATGGACAGCAGCTTGCCGCTGGCCTTCTCCGCGCGCATGATGTCGGCCGCCTCCTCCACCGTGGCGGTCATGGGCTTCTCCAGCAGCACATGCACGCCGGCGTTCAGCGCGTCAATGGTGCACACCGCGTGCTGGGTGTTGTAGGTGCACACGGACACCGCGTCCAGCTGCTCGGCGGCCAGCATGCTCTTGTGGTCGGGGTAGAGCGCGCAGTCTACCCCATACTGCCTGGCGAAGCGCTCGGCCTTGCCGGGGATGAGGTCGGCCATGGCCACAATCTCCACATCGGGCTGTTTGAGGTAGCTTTCCACATGGGCCTCGGCAATCCAGCCGGTGCCGATGATGCCCACGCGCAGCGGGCGCTCGCTGTAGGTGCGCTCCTCCTGCACCTGCTGGGTAAAGTTGGACAGGACGCGGTCCGTATCGCTCATCATGCGCTCCTTTCAGGCCAGGCTGATCATGGCGGGACCAGGTGGCCTGTGTGATTGTACTGGAATCATCCTATCACGGGAAAAGGTTTTCGTAAAGGGAGAAGCTGTTGGTTCCGGGCTGGATTTGGCCAGGGCCTGTTGCCTGTTTTTGCGTGTCCCGGTGCGGATTTCTGGGTAGAATGTTGGTGCCGGCGGAAGGCCGGCAGAAGGAGAACGAGCATGCAACATTATGACGTCGCCGTGCTGGGCGCGGGCAGCGGCCTGCTGATCATGGAGGGGGCCAGGGACAAAGGGCTGACCTGCGCGGTGATTGAGGAAGGCGCCTTTGGCGGCACCTGCCTCAACCGCGGCTGCATCCCCTCCAAGATGCTGGTGTACCCGGCCGACCTGATCCGCGAGGCCGAGCGCGGCCAGCGCGTGGGGCTGACCTACGGCGCGCCGGAGGTGGACTGGGCCAGGGTATCCGCCCGCATGCGGCGGCAGATTGACGTCAACCAGGCCCTGGAGGAGGAAGTGGCCCAGACCCCGGGGGTGACAGTGTTCAAGGGGCGGGGCGCCTTCCATGACGCGCGCACCCTGGACATCCGGCTAAACGATGGGGGCAGCGCGCGCATCACTGCGGACAAGGTTGTCATCGCCACCGGCGCGCGCACCCGCATCCCCGCCCTGCCCGGGCTGGAGGAGAGCGGCTACCTCACCAGCGAATCCTTCTTTGGGGACAAGTTTCCCGACAAGCCCTATGAGAGCCTGGTGATCATCGGCGGGGGCAGCACGGCGCTTGAGATCGCGCACATTTTCTCAGCCTTTGGTACCCGGGTCACCCTGGCGGTGCGCAGCGAGACCATGCTGCGCGGGCTGGACGGGGAGATTGCCCCCTTTGTGAAGAAGCAGCTGGAGGCCGTGGGCGTGGACGTGCGCTATTTCGCGCAGGCGCAGCAAGTGAGGAAAACCGCGGGGGGCAAGACCGTCACCTTCAGGGACGCGCGCACCGGCGAGGTCTATGACATCCATGCCCAGGAGCTGTTCATGGCGCCCGGCATCGTGCCCAACACCGAAGGGCTGCGCCTTGACCGGGCAGGCGTCCACACCGACCCGGCCGGCCATGTGCAAAGCGATGAGCGCCTGGCCACCAACGTGCCCGGCATTTACGCCATCGGCGATGTGAACGGCAAGTTCCCGCTGCGGCACAAGGCCAACTATGAGGCCGAGGTGCTCAACAACATCCTCTTTGGCGACAACACCCGCACCGCGCACTATGACAGCGTGCCCCAGGCGGTGTTCACCCACCCGCAGGTGGGCAGCGTGGGCCTTGGCGAGGAGGCGGCGCGGGGCCTGTATGGGGAGCGGGTGCGGGTCTTCCGCGGTAGCTATTCGGACATCATCTCCGGCATCGCCATGGGCTACTCCAAGCGCCGGGAGGACGACGGCTTCGCCAAGATCATCACCGATGACCAGGAGCGCATCCTGGGCGCGCATGTGGTGGGCCCGCAGGCGGCCATGGTGGTGCAGCCCTATGCCTACCTGATGAACGCGGGCGGGCCGCAGCAGGCGGCCACGCCGGGCACCTGGCGCCCCATCCGCGACGCCATGACCATCCACCCCACCTTCTCGGAGCTGGCCGCCTGGGCGCTGATATACCCCCAGCCGCCCAAGGCCTGAGCCCAAAAAGGCAGGGGTTCCTTCCGCCTGCCACAGATAAAGCGGACAAGGCCCGCGCCAGGGGGCGCGGGCCTTGTCTGTTGTCTAGGTCTCCTCCGGCAGCCGGGCAAAGCGGGGCACCCGCTGACCGTCCAGAAGCACCTGGTCCATGAACATGGCCAGCGGGCGCGCCCACAGGCTGCCCTTTGCATCCAGCGCGCGGTAAACCACCAGCGCCTCCAGGGTTTCCGAGTGCCGGGCGGTGCCCAGCACCTCATACAACCCGCCCTTGTAGTGGCGGTAGCGGCCAGGGGCTGGGCGGGCGGGCTCAAGGGCGGCCATCAGGCTGGCTCCCTGTAGGGCGGGAAGGCCACGGTGATGGTGGTGCCCTTGCCAGGCTGGCTGTGCAGGCTGAGGCGGGCGCGGTGGTACTCCGCCGCGTGCTTGACGATGGACAGGCCCAGCCCGGTGCCGCCGGTCTGCTTGGAGCGGCTCTTGTCAATGCGGTAGAAGCGCTCAAACACCTGGGGCTGGTGTTCCGGCGCAATGCCAATGCCGGTATCCGCCACCGTGAGCACAGGCTGGGCCCCGTTGCTGACCCGCACGGTGACCGAGCCGCCTGTCACGTTGTACTTGATGGCGTTGTCCACCAGGTTGGCGCACAGCTCATACAGCAGGGTGGCGTCCCCCAGCACCGGGGCGTCCTCGCCCTCGTAGTGCAAGGTGACTTCCTTTTCATCCGCTGACAGCTCCATGGTCTGGCAGGCGGCGCGGGCCTGCTCATGCAGGTTGACCTTGGCCCGGCTGCCCCCTGCGTAGCCCTCGTCCAGGCGGGACAGGCGCAGGATGTCCTCAATCAGGGTGAGCATGCGGCTGCTTTCCCGGTGGATGAGGGCGTAGAAATTTCCCTTGTCCCCCTCCTGCACCATGCCCTTGTCCAGCAGCTCGGCATAGCCGCTGATGTTGGTCAGCGGGGTGCGCAGCTCGTGGGACACGTTGGCGGTGAAGCGCTTGCGCATGGCCTCACCCGCCATCTTGTAGGTCTGGTCGCTCAGCAGCAGGATGGCGCCGGGGCGCCCCGCAATGCTGTTGGCCAGCAGCTGGTAGACGCGGCCGTCCTTCTCCAGCTCGCCCCGGGCGGTGCCCTGGCTGCGCAGCGCCTCCAGCACGGCCAGGATGGCCGGGCTGCGGTTGACCTCCACCAGGCTGCGGCCTAGCGCCTCCTGCTGGCTGATGCCCAGCATGGCGCAGGCCGCGGGGTTGAGCAGGATGATCTCCTCCTTCTCCCCCAGGGCGATGAAGCCTTCGTGCATGCCGTCCAGCAGGGTGTTGAGCTCCACCCGCCTGGCCTCCAGGGACAGGAGCTGCTGGCGGTTGTGCTTGTTTTGCTGGTCAATGCGGCGGATAAGGGGCAGCACCTCATCATACACCACCGCGTCCTCCGGGTGGTCCAGGTCGATGGTCAGCAAGGGCTTGACCAGCTTGTCCACAAGGAAGTTGACGAAGAAGATGCTGAGGATGACGATGAGCACCAGGCCGAAAACCATATAGGGCGCCACGCCCTGGGCGATACCCCGGGCCACCCGCTCGGGCGCGGCCACGCGCAGGATGGTGCCATCCGGAAGCCGGGTGGCGGCGTAGATGGCCATGCTTTTGGCGGTGTCGGAATAGCGCACCGCGCTGCCAAAGCCCTCTTGCAGCGCCAGGGCAATCTCCGGGCGGTCGACATGGTTTTCCAGCGGCTGGTCCGTCCAGGAATCGTAGAGCACGCCGCCATCCGGCGCGATCAGGCTGACGCGGGAGGTGGACCACCCCTGCTGCAGCGTGCTGACCGGGTCCTTGCCAGCCAGCCGGCGCGCGATCTGCCCGCTCTCCAGGGTCAGCTGCTCCAGCAGCTGCTCGCGGGCCACGGACTGCACCACGGCGGCGGACAGCAGCGCGGCCGTGATGCTGAAGGCCAGGATGATCGCGATGAAGCCAATCAGGATGCGTTTTTTCAAGCCTGCCCCTCCCGGCTTCCGGGGCTGTCCTCGCCCTCATCCGCCAGACGGTAGCCCACGCCCCGCTTGGTCTCAATCATGCTGGCGGCCTCGCCCAGCTTCTGGCGCAGGGTGCGCACATGCATGTCCACTGTGCGGGTGTCCCCGAAATAGTCCGTGTCCCAGACCTTGTTGAGCAGCTGCTCGCGGGTGAACACCAGCCCGGGGTAGGACATCAGATGGTGCAGCAGGCGGAACTCCATGTTGGTGAGGGTGATTTCCTGACCGTCCACCATCACCTCGCGCCGGCCCACATCCAGGGCGATGGGACCGGCCTGCAGGCGCTGGGGCGCCTCCTGCTCGCCGCTGCGGCGCAGCACCGCGCGGATGCGGGAGAGCAGCTCCATCACGCCAAAGGGCTTGACAATGTAGTCATCCGCGCCCGCGTCCAGGGAGCGCACCTTGTCCATCTCGGAATCCTTGGCGGTGAGCATGATCACCGGGATGCCCCGGGTGCGCTCGTCTGAGCGCAGCTGCGCCAGCAAGCGCCCCCCGTCCATCCCGGGCAGCATCTGGTCCAGCAGCACCAGCTGGGGCAGGCGCCGGGCCATGGCCTGCATGAACTGCTGGCCGTCCACAAAGCCCTCCGCCTCAAAGCCGGCTTGGCGCAGGGCATAGAGCACCAGGTCGCGGATGGCCTGGTCGTCTTCCACTGAATAAATCATTGCAGGCGTTCCCCTTTGTAAAAACCGGTCACAGCGTACTCCACCCACTCGGCGATGTTCACGGCGTGGTCGGCGCTGCGCTCAAAGTATTTGGCAATCATCAGCATGTCCAGCAGCTGCATGCCGTCCACCGGCACATCCGTCTGGCTGGCGCGGTCCAGCAGGCTGATGATCTCCTGCTTGACCTGCACAAACAACGCATCCACCCGGTCATCATCCCCCATGACCTCCCGCGCCAGGTCCAGGTCGCGCCTGACATAGGCATCCACCGCCTTGTGCACCATGCGGGCGGTCTCCTCCGCCATTTTTGGCAGGTGGGGCGGGAAGGGGATGAACTCCCCGTGCACAGGCATGGTGAGGATCTCCGCGATGTCGGAGGCCTGGTCGGCGATGCGCTCCATGTCGGTAATCATCTTGAGCGCCGCGGAGATGATGCGCAGGTCCCGGGCCACCGGCTGCTGCATCAGGATGAGGCGCAGGCAGAGGGTTTCTATCTCCCGCTCCTTGCGGTCCACCTCGTTGTCGCCTTCCTTGAGCACCCGGGCCATCTCCTGGTTGCGGGTACCCAGCAGCACCCCGGCGTTCTCAATGGCGCGCTCAATCATGCTGCCCATCACAATCATCTCGTTGTTGAGCTGCTGGAGCTGTTCGTCAAAACGGTAGCGCATCAGCCAAACCTCCCGGTGATGTAGTTCTCAGTCCGCTGATCTGCAGGGGAGGAGAACAGCCTGGCTGTCTCGTCCATTTCTATCATTTCACCCAGAAGGAAGAAGGAGGTGACGTCGCTGATGCGGGCAGCCTGCTGCATGTTGTGTGTGACAATAACGACAGTATATTCATTTTTCAATTCCAGCACAAGGTCCTCAATCTTGGAGGTGGAGATGGGGTCCAGGGCGCTGGTGGGCTCATCCATCAGGATGACCTCTGGCTGCACCGCCAGGCAGCGGGCGATGCACAGGCGCTGCTGCTGGCCGCCGGAGATGGCCATGGCGCTCTTTTTCAGATCGTGTTTGACCTCCTCCCACAGCGCGGCCTTCTGGAGGGACTGCTCCACAATGGCGTCCAGCCTGAGCTTGCCCCTGGCCCCGTGGGAGCGGGGTCCGTAGGCGATGTTGTCGTAGATGCTCATGGGGAAAGGGTTGGGCTTCTGGAAGACCATGCCCACACGCTTGCGCAGCAGGTTGACCTCGCTTTGGGGGGCGTAGACATCCTGCCCGTCCAGCAGGACCTGTCCGGACACCCGGCAGCCCGGGATGAGATCATTCATGCGGTTGAGGGTTTTGAGCAGCGTGGATTTGCCGCAGCCGGAGGGCCCGATCAGCGCGGTCACCTGGCGCTCGTTTATATCCATGTTGATGTGCTTGAGCGCCTGAAAGCTGCCGTAGAACAGGTCCACGCCCTTGATGTCAAACTTGACCCGGGCAGCGGCCTTGGTCTTCACAGCCTTGTTGTTTTGAGCGAAATTGGTCATGGTTCAGCCTTTCGTGGTGAGCTTCCTGGCAATCAGGGAGGACAGGGCGTTCATCAGCACCACAATGACCAGCAGCACCACCGCCACCGCGAAGGCCTCGACGATGAAGCGGCCTTCCTGCTGCAGCTGGTAGAGGTGGACGGACAGGGTGCGGCCGGACTCCAGAGCGCCCGCAATGCGCGTGGCGGTGCCCGCGGTGTAGATGAGGGCGGCGGTTTCCCCCGAAATGCGCCCGATGGACAGCAGCACGGCCGCCAGGATGCCCGGCATGGCCACGGGCAGCACGATGCGGATGGTGGTGCGCAGCTTGCCGGCCCCCAGGCCGAAGCTGCCCTCCCGGTAGCTCAGCGGCACGGCCAGCAGGGATTCCTCCGTCTGGCGCAGGATGAGCGGCAAGGTCATGAGGGCCAGGGTGAGGGCACCGGAGAGCACCGAGATGCCCATTTTGAGGGTGACCACAAAGGCCAGCATACCAAACAGCGCATAGATGATGGAAGGGATGCCCGCCAGGGTCTCCGCGGTGACGCGGACGAGGCGCACCAGGCGGCTGCCGGGCCGGGCGTACTCGGCCAGGTAGATGCCGCCAAACACGCCCACTGGCACCGAGAACAGCAGGGACAGGCCGGTCATGCTGAGGGTGTTGAGGATGGCATGCAGCATGGACACGTTGCGGGAAGTGTAGCGCACCTCAAACATGGAGGGCTTCAAATGGGGGATGCCCCGCACACAGATGTAGATGACAATCAGCGCCAGGATGCCCATGGTGATGATGCCGGCCAGCCAGCACAGCGCCTTGAGCAGGATGGAGCCCCAGCGCCTGCGGTGAATGGTGGGCACGGACAGGTCCACCAGGCTGTGGGATCGCGCCAGCGCGCTCATTGCATGACCCTCCTGCGGTTGAAAAATGAAAAGAGGTAGTTGATGGCCATGACGATGAGGAAGAGCACCACGCCGGTGGCGATGAGGCTCTCCCGGTGCAGGTCAGCCGCGTAGCCCATTTCCATCAGCACGTTCACCGTCAGGGTGCGCACGCCTTTGAGGAGATCCCCCGGCATGCGCGGGTTGTTGCCCGCCACCATGATGATGGCCATGGTCTCCCCGATGGCGCGCCCAATGCCCAGCACCATGCCGGAGATGATGCCCGGGCGGGCGGCCGGCACGATGGCGCGGAACACGCTGCTTTCATGCGTGGCGCCCAGGGCCAGGGAACCCTCGTAGTAGGTCTGGGGCACGGCGTTGATGGCCGCCAGTGAGGTCTGGATGATGGTGGGCAGGATCATGATGGCCAGCAGGACGCTTGCCACCAGCACGCTCTTGCCGGTGCCACCGATGTGCTCGCGCACCAGGGGCACCAGCAGCATCACCCCGAAGAAGCCATAGACCACGGAGGGGATGCCCGCCAGCAGCGCCACCGCCGGCTTCATGGCCCGGACCACGGGTGCTGGCGCGAAGCGGGCCATGAGGATGGCGGTCAGGATGCCGATGGGCGCGCCCAGCAGCAGCGCGCCGAAGGTGACATAAAAGCTGCCCACAATCATGGGCAGGATGCCAAAGACATCCCGCAGCGGGGCCCACTCGGTGCCCAGCACGAAGTCAACAGGCGGGTAGGCACGGAAGAAGGGCAGGCCATTGATGAACAGAAAGGCGCTGATGATGAGCACAGCCAGGATGCAGACGCATGCGGAGGCCAGGAACAGCCCCCGCATGAGTCGCTCGGAAAAGTTTTGCCGCTTGCGCATGGTGCTTATTGGCTGAGGCCCCCCCAGGTGGTGATTTCGCCCGTGAAGACCTGGCGGACCTGCTCAAGGCTGAGGTCCTCCACGGGGTTCTGGGTGCTGGTGATCACGGCGATGCCGTCAATGCCAATCGCAACCCCCAGGGCGCCTGCCTCCACCTCGCTGTTTTTGAGGGAGCGGGAGGCCATGCCAATCATGTAGGTGCCATCCAGCGCGCCGGTGACGCCGGCGGTGGAGCCGGTGGACTGCACATCGACCTCCACGTCAGGGTTGAGCTGCGCGTAGGCTTCGCCCAGCAGCTCCATCACAGGGGCCACGGAGGTGGAGCCGCCCACCACCAGCACGCCGCTGAGGCCCGCTGGGGTGTAGGAAGGGGTTTCTTCATTGGCCACAGGCACCAGGCCGTCAGAAGCCACCACTTCCTGGCCTTCCCGGCTCATGACAAAGGTCATGAAGTCGATGGCCAGCTTGTCCGTCAGCTCACCTTTGGTGACCACGTTGAAGGGGCGGGCGATGGCATAGCTACCGTCAAGGATGTGCTCGGTGGTGGCGTCCACGCCGTTCACCCTGACCATCTTCACGCTGTCGTTGTGCAGCACGGCGGACAGGGAGGCGTAGCCGATGGCGTAGTCGTTCTGGGCGACGGTGGTGATCACCAGGGAGGTGCCGTTGACGAAGTCGGCCTCGATGTAGGTGTTGTCCACATCCTTGCCCTCGTCATTCTTGGTCTGCACGCCGGTCAGCTCAATGAAGGCGCCGCGGGTGCCGCTGCCCTCCTCACGGGAGACCACGGCGATGGTCTTTGACAGGTCAAACTCGGCCAGGGCAACCGCGCTGACGGCGGTCAGGGCCAACAACAGGGCCAGGAACTTGCGGATTCGCATGGTGGAATGTCCTCCTCAAACTTGGTATGGCCAGAGCATAGCAAAGCAAGGTAAAGCGACCTGGCTGCCGGAGGTAAAGCCTGGGTAAAACTTGCGGGCTGCGCACAGCGCAGCGGGATGCCGGCTGCCCGCGGCATCTTGACCTGTTCTTTACACCGGATTTACACCAAATTGACATTGTCGGAGCGCTGGCCTATAATCAGGCCGGAACCAACAACATAAAGAAAGGGGCGTTTCCTATGAAAAAATTGCTCGCCATCATGATGGCACTGGCACTGATCCTGACCGGCCTGGTGGGGGTTGCCACCGCGCAGGAGATGAGTGTGGAGGAGGTGATCAAGGCGGCCGAACAGATGACCAACGAGGAGCTGTTCCGCAAAGCCATTGAGGAATCCAACGGCAAGGTGCTCTACGGCATTGGCAACTCCAGCCGCGGCAAGACCGCCGGGGCCAGCTTCGTGGCCCTGCTGCAGAGCATGGACCCCAGCTACACCGGCGTGATTGAGTGGTCCCAGCCCAAGAGCAACTCCATCTTCACCACCCTCAACGCCGACATCAAGAGCGCCAACCACATCTATTCCATGACGCTCATCCAGGACGGCAACCAGATCCAGAGCAAGATGCTCAACACCGGCAACCTGCTGAACTTCATCCCCAAGGAGTGGCGGGAGGCCGAGGGCGTTGACCTGGAGAAAAATGGTTATCCGCTGACGCTGCAGACCCTCAACAAGGTGTTCATGTTCAACAACGTGGGCGGCAACAGCTTCACCAACTGCTGGGACTTTGTCGCCGAAGGCCAGCGGCCGCTGTTCATGGGCGTGAACTCGGAGCTGGTGGGCAAGAACTTCCTGTACATGCTCACCCACGAGACCTACGCCAACTACCTCAAGGACGCCTATGACGCGCTGAGCGCCGAGCAGCAGGCCTATTTCGCCCCCATCATTGAGGAAGTGGCCCCCGACACCGCCTACCTGGGCCTGGAGGCGGAGAACGCCAAGTACGCCCTGGCCTATATCCGGCTGTGGTGTGAGCAATACAACGAGGAGACCGATGACGGCCCCATCAGCAACACCCTGGTGAGCAAGTCCGCCCAGGGGCAGACCGGGCTGCTGGTGTACTCCAAGCTGCGCTCGGTGGAGGAATCCCCGGAGGCCTCGGTCAACAACATCACCGTGGCCGCCTACCAGGATGACTACACCGGCATTGGCGGCTATGCCTACAAGCACTACCTGCAGGTGGTGAAGACCTCTCCCCTGCCCTGGACGGCTTGCGCCTTCATCGCCTACATGACCACCACCCAGGAAGGCTTCTCCGCCTGGGGCAAGGACATCGGCGGCTACAGCGCCAACCCGGCCTGCAACCAGGACCACTCCCAGGATGGCTACGTGGACGGCGTGAATGTGTTTGACGCGAAGAACGACCGTGGCTATGACTGGTGGCTGTCAGCCCAGGGCGGGCAGCTGGTGGTGGAGGACCCGGCCTACTGCGCCCAGGTGTCCTTTGACCTGGGGGACTGGATTGACATGATCGTCGGCAGCCGCTGACAGGTTCACCCGGGCGCACTGGCCATCCGGTGCGCCCCTTTCTTTTCTGAACCACAACAAACACTCAGGAGGACAGCATGCAGCAAGCCGCCCAGCCAGGCACCCTGCGCACCGCGTGGAACCGCTTCGCGGCCGTCTTTGGCAAGCCGCACAACGCCATCCTGCTGGTGCTGGGCCTGGTGCTGACGGTATCCACCATCGCGCCCATGGTGTCCATCGCGCTGGACACCATCTCCATCCACCCGGGCTCGGTGGACTCCCACTACACCGGGCTGATGGAGGGCTACACCCTCTACAACTGGCAGGACCTGTTCACCGGGCGCCTGGCGCGCATCAACCTGTGGAACCCGCTGCTCAACTCCCTGCTGCTGGCGGTGGGCTCCTGTGTCGGCGCCATCCTCTACGGGGGCACCTTCGCCTACCTGGTGGCGCGCACCAACATGGCGCACAAGAAGTACCTCAGCGCCATCTTCATCTTCCCCTACATCATGCCCCAGTGGACCCTGGCGGTGGTCTGGCAGCACCTCTTCTCCAGCAACCTGGTGACGGGCACTTCCGACGGGCTGCTGGCGGCGCTGTTCAACATCACCATGCCGCTGTGGTGGTGCAAGGGGATGTTCCCCTCCATCGTGGTGCTGTCCATCCACTACGCGCCCTTTGCCTACATCCTCATTGGCGGCATCTTCCGCAACATGGACGCCAACCTGGAGGAGGCGGCGCTGATCCTGAACACGCCCAAGTGGAAGACCTTCTTCCGCATCACCCTGCCCATGGTGCGCCCGGCCATCCTGAGCACCATCCTGCTGGTGTTCTCCAGCGCTGTGGGCTCCTACCCGGTGCCCCACTACATGAACCTGGTCACCCTGAGCACCCAGTATGTGACCATGGGCGAGCGGCGCATCGGCCAGGCCAGCATCCTGGGGGTGATCATGATGGTGATCGGCGTCATCATCATGCTGCTCAACCAGCGCACCACCAGCGGGCGCAAGAGCTACACCACGGTGACAGGCAAATCCGGCCAGAGCAGCCTGGTGAACCTGGGGCAGGCCGGCAGGCGCATCATCGCCTGGGTATGCATCCTGCTGACGCTGTTCACGGGCATTTTGCCCATCCTGCTCTTCGCGGTGGAAACCTTCCTGCCCAATCCCGGGGACTACAGCTTCCTGATGACCTGGGACCTGAGCCACCTGACCCTCAAGTGGTGGAACACGGCGGAGAACATCACCGAAAGCGGCCTGTACGGCCAGCTGGGCATCCTGTACAACCGGGAAATCTGGGGCGCCTTCAAGGGTTCGGTCATTGTGGCGGTCTGCTGCGCGCTGCTGGCGGGCACCATCGGCACCCTGGTGGGCTACGGGGTGAGCAAGAACCGGCGCAGCAAATGGGCATCCTATGTGAACTCCATCGCCTTCCTGCCCTACCTGATGCCTTCACTGGCCGTGGGCGTGGCCTTCTTTGTGTTCGGCTCCTCCATGGGCATCTACAACACCTACTTGCTGCTGATCCTGGCGGGCACGGTGAAGTACATCCCCTTCGCCAGCCGCAGCGCGCTCAACTCCATGATGCAGCTGAGCGGGGAGATTGAGGAGGCAGCCATCATCCAGAACGTGCCCTGGTGGAAGCGGATGGCGCGCATCATCATCCCCATCCAGAAAACCTCCATCATCAGCGGCTACCTGCTGCCCTTCATGACGGCCATCCGGGAGCTGACCCTGTTCATGCTGCTGTGCTCCCAGACCAAGATCATCACCACCATGCTGGACTATTTTGACGAGATGGGCCTGTACGCCTTCTCCAGCGGCATCAACCTGATTCTGATTGTGTTCATCCTGCTGATGAACGCCCTGGTCAACAGGCTGACCGGGGCCAGCCTGGACAAGGGTATTGGAGGAAATTGAGATGGCAGAGATTGTTTTGACAAATGTCACCAAGCGCTGGGGGCAGTTCTACGCGGTGGATGACCTGAGTCTGACCATCCCCAACAATGCCTTTGTGACCCTGCTTGGCCCCTCCGGCTGCGGCAAGACCACCACCCTGCGTATGATCGCGGGGCTGGAAACGCCCACCTCCGGCCGCATCACCATTGACGGGGTGCCGGTGTTTGACAGCCAGAGCGGCATCAACGTGCCGCCCAACCGGCGCAAGGTGGGCTTCCTCTTCCAGAACTACGCGCTGTGGCCCAACATGACGGTCTATCAGAACATCGCCTTTGGGCTGTCCAACCTGCGCGAGGACATCCCGGAGGTGGACCCGCAGGCCCGCGTGGCCGCGGAGGCCCTGCAGGCGCTGGCCCAGCCGGAGGCCCTGGCCGACCTCTTGGCCCAGGGGCAGGCCAACAGGCGCCATCCCCTGGCCCAGCGGCTGATGGAGCGCTTTGACATTGGCGAGCAGGCAGCCAGGGAGCTGTCGGGCCTTGACCCCAGGGGGCTGGAGGCGGCGCGGGCTGCCCTGCGCCAACGCCTGGAGGAGGCCACCGCGCGCCAGGCCGCCCAGGGCGTGCAGCTGAACGAGCGCCAGGAGCTGGTGGTGGACGGCCAGGTCAAAACCCAGCACCGCAAATACACCAGGGAAGAGATTGACCGCATTGTGCGCAGGGTATCGCGGGTGGTCAAAATTGGCATGTTCATGGAGCGCTACCCCAGCGAACTGTCCGGCGGCCAGCAGCAGCGCGTCGCCATCGCGCGCACCCTGGCGCCCAACCCGCGCGTGCTGTTCATGGATGAGCCGCTGTCCAACCTTGACGCCAAGCTGCGCCTGGAGATGCGCTCCGAGCTGCAGCGGCTGCACCTGGAAACGGGCAGCACCTTCATCTACGTCACCCACGACCAGCTGGAAGCCATGACGCTGGCCTCCCGCATCTGCCTGATGGACAACGGCGTGCTGCAGCAGTACGAGAAGCCGCTGACCGTGTACAACCGCCCGGCCAACCTCTTCGTGGCCGATTTTGTGGGCAACCCGGCGGTCAACTTCATCCAGGCCCAGGGCCAGCAGGAACAGGATGGCAGACTGCGCCTGACCCTGTTTGACGGGCTGAGCGCCCGCTTTGTGCCCGAAGCGCCCTTTGACCTGGCCGAAGTCAACCGACAGGCGCAGGCGGAGCGGGACAGGCAACTGGCAGCCGAGGCCGCCAAGGAGGTGCCCAAGGCCAACAAGAACGAGGTGTTCACCCCGAACATCGCGGTGACGGAGGAGACAGAAACCGGCCCGGCACCCCAGGATGAAAATGGCTTTGTGCTGGGCGTGCGGCCCGAGTTCCTGCTGATGGATGAGGAGGGCGAGCTGGAGGGCGAGGTGTTCAGCGCCATGCCCACCGGCATGGAAACGACGGTGCGCGTCCGCCTGGGGCGCTTCCTGCTCACCGGGGTCATCTTTGGCGGCGTGCTGTTCACCCTTGGGCAACGGGTGCGCTTCCGCTTCCAGGAGGGCAAGGTGATGCTGTTTGGCGCGAAGCACGGCCAGCAGATTTGCCTGGGCACGCTGCGCTTTGACAGGGAACAATAGCCACAGGCTATCAGGGCAAAAGCCGCGCGGACATCCGCGCGGCTTTTCATATGCCCATTGGCGGTTAATCAGCGCAACACCTTGCCCAGGAAGGCCTGGGTGCGGGGGCTTGTTGGGCTGGTGAACAGCTGCTCCGGGCTGCCCTGCTCCTCAATGCGGCCCTCATCCATGAAGAGCACGCGGGTGGACACCTCCCGGGCGAAGCCCATCTCATGGGTCACGATGATGCAGGTCATGCCTGCCTTCACCAGGGTTTTGATGACCTGCAGCACCTCCCCCACCATCTCCGGGTCCAGGGCGGAAGTGGGCTCGTCAAACAGCATCACCTCCGGCTCCATGGCCAGGGCGCGCACGATGGCCAGGCGCTGCTTCTGCCCGCCGGACAGGCGCCGGGGGTGCTCGGTGGCCTTGTCCAGCAAGCCCACGCGGGCCAGCAGCTCATCCGCGAAGCGGTCGGCCTCTTTCTGGGCACGCTTTTTGAGCAACACCGGCGCCAGGGTGATGTTCTCGCGCACCGTCAGGTGCGGGAAGACGTTGAAGTGCTGGAAAACCATGCCCATGCGCTGGCGGTAGGCGTTGATGTCCACCCCCTTGTCCGTCAGGCTGACCCCGTCAAAGATGACCTGGCCGGAGGTGGGCACCTCCAGCAGGTTCAGGCAGCGCAGGAAGGTGGACTTGCCGGAGCCTGAGGGGCCGATGATGGAGATGACCTCCCCATCCTGGATGGTTTCGCTGATGCCGCGCAGCACCTGCAGGCTGCCGAAATCCTTGGTGAGGTTGCGTGTCTCAATCACTGGCCTTCAGCCTCCTTTCAAATGTGGTGATCAGCTTGCTCAGGGAGAAGGTGAGCACAAAGTAGATGACCCCTACGATGAGGAAGGGTTCAATCACGGTGAAGGTGGCCCCCTGGGCGGTTTTGTAGACGGTCATCAGGTCGCCTACAAAGAAGGTGGAGGCCAGGGAGGTCTCCTTGATCACGGTGACAAACTCGTTGCCCAGGGCGGGCAGGATGTTCTTGACCGCCTGGGGCAGCACGATGCGCACCATGGTCTGCCGCGCGCTGAGCCCCAGGGTGCGCGCGGCCTCGGTCTGCCCCGGGTCCACTGCCTGGATGCCGGCACGCACAATTTCGCACACATAGGCGGCGGAGTTGAGCACCAGGGCCACGGTAACGCTGGCAAACTTGGACAGGTTGAGCATGGGCAGCAGTTCCGGCAGCAGGAAGGTGATCAGGTAGAGCTGCAGCAGCAGCGGCGTGCCGCGGATGAGCTCCACATAGGACAGCGCGAAGCCGCTGACGGGCTTGAGGCGGCTGCGGCGCATGAACGCCAGCAGGCTGCCCAGGATCGCCCCGAAGAACACCGTGATGGCGCTGAGCAGCAGGGTGATGCCCGCGCCCTGCAGGAACAACCCCCAGTACCTACCCAGCACCTTGAGCATGTTGGGCCCGAAGTTGGCAAACATTCAGCAAGTTCCCCTTTCCAATGACTGCGCCTCACACAGGGTGAGCGCGTCCTGAACCGATTGCAGGCTGACCGGGTAGGGCGTATAGACCAAATCCGGCTGGGCGAGCGCCTGGGGCAGCCGCGACAACACCAGGCCAAGGTCGATGCCCCGCTCGCGCAGGGAGACAGGCAGGCCCAGGGCGCGCAGGCTGCCGCGCAGGCGGCCGGCCTCATCCAGTTTGTTTTCCACAGCCAGCTGCACCAGGCAGCCCCAGGCCACCGCCTCCCCGTGCAGCAGGCTGTCAAAGCCCGGCACGTCCCGCAGCACATAAAACAGCGCGTGGGCCAGGCCGCCGTTGAAGCGCTCGTCCACCCAGAGGCTGACCAGGCCTGTGTTGACCACACAGCACTGCGTCACCAGGCGGAAGGCGGCGCTGTCCAGCCCCCGGGCCGCGTCATCCAGCGCCTGCCGGCCATGCCGCAGCAGCGTTTCATAGCCCAGCCTGGCCAGGGAGAGGGCCGCCTGGTCGGCATAGGGCAGCGCCGGCCCATCCCCCGCCTTGAAGGCGCTTTCCACGTGCTTGGCCAGGCTGTCGCCGATGCCCGCGCGCAGGTACATCAGGGGCGCCTGGCTGAGGATGCCGGTGTGCAGAAAGACCTGGTTGGGCGGGCTGTCCAGGAAGACCAGCGGGCTGACGTGGCTGTCCCCCGTTACATCCTCGTGCACCACGCTCAGGGCCGTGAGCGCCGCGCAGGTGGCTGGGATGGTGGGCAGGGTGAAGACCGGCAGCCCGGCCAGCTGGGCGGCCAGCTTGGCGGTGTCAATGGCCTTGCCCCCGCCCATGCCCAGGATGGCCGCGGCACCGACCAGGCGCGCCCTGGCAGCCAGGGCCTGCGCCTGCGCCAGGGTGCATTCCCCGGCAAAGCGGGCAGTGTCCAGCTGGATGCCGCTGCCCTGCAACGCGTCCAGCAGCGCCTGTTGCCCGGCGGCCAGCGCCCGGCGCCCGCCGATGAGCAGGGCCTGGCGCCCCAGGGGCAGCAGCCGCGCGGGCAAGGCCTGGTAGGCCTGAGGCCCCAGGGTGACGGCCGGGCTTGGCGGCATGGTATGCAGCGGCATGGATAACAGGTCTGTCATGCGCGCAGGCCCTCCAGGCGGCGCAGGGCCTCGGCCAGGCTGTCCTGCCCCCGCGCAAAGTGCAGGCGGATGAGGTGGTCGCCGCTGCTGTCCGGGAAGAAGCTGCTGCCGGGCACCGCGGCCACCCCCAGGTGCTGCGCCATATGGGCGCAGAGGGCCAGGCTGTCCATCCCGGCATAGGGGGGCTTGTCAAGCAGCTGGCCGACATCCACCAGCACAAAGTAACTGCCCTGCGGGCTGTTGTGGGGCAGGCCAAGCCGGTCCAGCCCGCTGAGGAAGAAATCCCGCTTCTGGGTGTACAGCTCCCGCAGGCCAAGGTAATACTCCGCCCCGGCCAGCAGGCCTGGCAGCGCGGCCGCCTGCAGCGGCGCTGCCGCGCCCACGGTGAGGAAGTCATGCACCTTGCGCGCCGCCTCCACCGCCGCCTCCGGCCCCATCAGGTGGCCCAGGCGCCAGCCGGTGATGGAATAGGTCTTGGACAGGGAGCTGACGGTGATGGTGTTGTCCCACATGCCCGGCAGGGCGGCCAGGTGGGTGTGGGCATGGGGCGCGAAAACGATGTGCTCATACACCTCATCGGTGATCACCCAGGCCTGGTGGGCGCGGGCCAGGCTGCCAATCCGTTGCAGCTCCTCCCTTGTAAACACCTTGCCGCAGGGGTTGGAAGGGTTGCAGACCACCAGCGCCTGGAGCCCCTGGTGAAAGGCCGCCTCCAACGCCTGCCAGTCCACCTCATAGGCAGGCGGCACCAGCGGCACGTACACCGCCTGGGCGCCCGCGATCAGGCAATCCGCGGCGTAGTTCTCATAGAAGGGGGAGAAGATGCCCACCCTGTCCCCCGGGTTGACCAGCGCCAGCAAAGCGCAGATCATGGCCTCCGTGGCCCCGCAGGTGACCAGGACCTGGCTGTCCGCGTCCACCAGGCGGCCAAAGGACTGGCTGTACTTGCGCGCCAGGGCCTCGCGGAAGCCCTGGGCGCCGTAGGTGACCTCATACTGGTGGGGGCCCGCGTGGGCGGCATGGGCCAGGGCGTCCATCAGCGCCTGGGGCGGATCAAAATCCGGAAAGCCCTGGGAGAGGTTGATGGCGCCGTGCTGGTCAGCAATGCGGGTCATGCGCCGGATGACCGATTCGGTGAACTGCTGGCTGCGCCGGGAAATCTGGGGCATGGGCTGTGCTCCTTTGTGAAATACTGCAATTTTATGCAGCGTCCGCACCACAATATCATATAACTTCGGTTTTGTACAGAAAAATATTTATATTTATTCTAATTTTATGTATTGACATTCATTCCGGCCTGGTGTATGTTTGACCACATCAACGCAAGGAGGAACCCCCATGAAGAAGCTGACCGCCATCCTGTTGGCCGCCCTGATCCTGACCCTGTGCCTGAGCGGACTGGCTGAGAACCGATTGGAGGCCATCAAGGCCGCCGGCAAGCTGGTGGTGGGCACCTCCCCGGACTATGCCCCCTATGAGTTCCTGGATGAGAAGGGCCAGCCAGTGGGCGCGGACATCACCTTCGCCCAGTACATCGCTGACGCCTGGGGTGTGGAGCTGGTGGTGGAATCCTACAATTTTGACGCCCTGCTGGTGGCCATTGCGGCCGGCAAGGTGGACATCGCCCTGGCGGGCATGGACCCCAAGCCCGACCGCCTCAGCAGCATGATGTTCTCGGACATCTACTACAATGAGACCAACCAGATCATCCTCATCCACAAGGACAACGCGGACACGCTCAAGGCGCTGGAGGACTTCGCCGGCAAGAAGGTGGCCGCCCAGAACGGCACCCTGCAGCAGACGCTGGTGACGGAGCAGCTGCCAGGCAGCGAGCTGGAGCTGATCACCCTCATCCCCGACGGCATCATGATGCTGCTGACGGGCAAGGTGGCCGGCATGGCGCTGGCCAGCCCTGTGGCCAACCAGTATGTGGCCAACTACCCGGACCTGGTGGTGTGCGAGAGCAAGTTTGACTACACCTCCATGGGCATCGCGGCCGCCCTGCCCCTCAACGAGCCGGAGCTGGTGGAAGCGCTCAACGAGGTGGTGAAGGTTGTGGTGGAGGAAAACCTCTTCTACCAGTGGATGGATGAGGCGGTGCTGCTGAACAACTCCCTGAACGAGTAAGCTGAACACAACGGTACACAAGCTGCGCGCCCTCCGCCTGCATGGCGGGGGCGCGGGTTTATCAGCTGCCATGGCATAAGCAAGCAGCCGGCGGGATGTCCGCCGGCTGCTTGCTGTCCTGGATGGTGGCGCCTTGTGTTGCAGGCGCTTATTCTGCTTTGGGCTTGCGCGGGCGGGCTGCCGGCTTGCCTGGCGCCTTGGCCGGCGCTTGGGCGGGCTTGTCCGCGGCCGGTTTGGCAGGCGCCACCTTTTTGGCGCGGGCGGCCGGTTTTTTGACTGTTTCCGTTGCCGCCGTTGCCTTCTTGGCCCGGGGAGCCGGCTTCTTGACCTCATCCACGGGCTTTTCCGTCTCTTCCTTGGCCTGGGGGGCCGGCGGCTTCTGCGGCGCGGGCCCGGGGGGCGTGCCCTCCGTGATCAGGGCGGGCAGCAGCTTGCGGTAGAGCTCCAGGTAGCGCCCGGAGGAGTGCAGCCAGGAGAAGTCCGCCGTCATGCCGCGGTGCTGCAGCTTGGCCCAGACCTCCTTCTGGTCGTGGTAGAAGTGCAGGGCGCGCTGGATGACATGCAGCATGTCATGGGCGTTGTAGTTGAAGAAGGTGAAGCCGTTGCCCTCGCCGGTGAACTCGTTGTAGCTCAGCACGGTGTCGCGCAGGCCGCCGGTCTCCCGCACCACCGGCACGGTGCCGTAGCGCAGCGCGATCATCTGGGAGAGGCCGCAGGGCTCAAAGGCTGAGGGCATCAGGAAGATGTCCGCCCCGGCGTAGATGCGGTGGGCCAGGTTGTTGTCCATCACAAAGCGGGCGGCCACGCGGCCGGGGTAGTTTTGCTCGGCCCAGCTGAACAGGTTCACATAGCGGGACTCGCCCAGCCCCAGGCACACCAGCTGGATGTCCTCGCGCATGATGTCCGCGATGACATAGTCCACCAGGTCCAGGCCCTTCTGGCTGTTGAGGCGGCCAATCAGGGCGATGATGGGCACGTCCTCCCGCTGCTGCAGGCCCAGCTCCTCCTGCAGCGCCTGCTTGCAGGCCCGCTTGCCGCTCAGGTCATCCGCGGTGTAGGTGCGCGCGATGCGCTTGTCCTGGGCGGGATCAAACTCGCGCACGTCCAGGCCGTTGAGGATGCCGGTCAGGTGGTTGCGCCGCGCGCGCAGCAGGCCGTCCAGGCGCTCGCCGTAGTAGGCGGTCTGGATTTCCTCGGCGTAGCTGGGGCTGACGGTGGTAACCTCATCCGCGTACACAATGCCCGCCTTCATGAAGTTGACGTTGCCAAAGTACTCCAGCTTGTCATCGGTGAAGACGTTGTTGGCCAGGCCCAGCATGTCCTGCACATCCTTGATGCCGAAGATGCCCTGGTACTGCAGGTTGTGGATGGTGAACACCGTGCGGATGCTGTCATAGCGGGGGAGGCCTGCGTACTGGATGCGCAGCAGGGCCGGGATCATGCCGGTCTGCCAGTCGTGGGCGTGGATGATGTCGGGCGTGAAGGGAATGAGGGGCAGGGCATTCAACACCCCGCGGCAGAAGAAGGCAAAGCGCTCGTGCTCATCCCCGCCCACGCCGTAGATATAGTTGCGGCCAAAGTAATAGCGGTTGTCCAGGAAATAATAGGTGACGCCGCCGCGCTCCAGCTGCTCGATGCCGCAGTACTGGCGCCGCCAGCCCAGGCTGACCTCAAAATCGGCCGTGTGGGTCATCCTGTGCTCGTATTCATCGGGAATCATGCTGTACTTGGGTATGATGACGCGCACGTCGTGCCCCTGCTCCGCCAGGGCTGGCGCCAGGGAGCCCACCACATCGGCCAGACCCCCGGTTTTGCAAAAGGGCACGCACTCGCTGGCAGCAAACAGAATCTTCATCCGGTATCCTCCTTCACTCGTGTTGTCCCAAAGCGGCGCTGGCCTGTCAGATGGTCAGGTTCTTGGCGACCACCAGCGGATAGGAGCGCGGTGCCACCAGGCGCACCTTGTCCCGCAGGGTGACCTGCTTGTCCAGGATGCAGTTCTCCACCTCGGCGCCCCGGGAGATGACGGCGTCCTGCATGATGATGCTGTTGCGGATGACAGCGCCCGGGCGCACCACCACGCCGCGGAAGAGGATGCTGTTTTCCACCCTGCCCTCAATCAGGCAGCCGTCCGCCACCAGGGAGTTGGTGACCGTGGAATCGCCGATGTGGCGGGCAGGCATCTCGTCGCGCAGCTTGGTCCACACCGGCCTGTCATCCCGGAAGATCTGGTTGCGGAAGTCCTCCTTGAGGAAGTCCATGTTGGCCTGGAAGTAGGAGGGGATGGAATCCACCACCCAGACGCGGCCGGGGCACTCATAGGCGCCCACGCGGTGGATGCCCCCGTTGATCATCTGGGCCAGCATGTCCCGGGAGAAGTGGTGCTGACCGGAGGCCACCGCGCGGTCCACCAGGTCCACGAGCAGCTCACGGCGCACGATGAAGGCGCCGATGTAGGTGTTTTCAAAATGCGGGATGGTGGGGTCAAACTCAATCTTGGTGACCTGGTCGCCCTCCACCTTCAGGTAGCGCCCGCGCCCGTTGCGGCGCACGTTGCGGTCCTTGGTGTACAGCAGGGTGATGTCGGACTTGCTGTCCATGTGCGCGCGGGCCACCTGGCGGAAATCCACCTGGTAGAGCACGTTGCTGTCCGTCACCGCGATGTAGCGCTCCACGCTGCGGCGCAGGAACCCCATGTTGGTGTGCAGGGCGTCCAGCAGGCCCTCGTACACCCCCACCTTGTCCCTGGACATGTAGGGCGGCAGGATGGTCAGGCCTGAGCGCTTTCCGTGCAGGTTCCATTCCCGCCCGCTGCCCAGGTGGTCCATCAGGCTGTGGTAGTTCTTCTGCATGATGATGCCGATGTTCTTGACGCCTGAATGGATCATGCTGGAGAGGGTGAAGTCAATCAGCCGGTAGCGCCCGGCCATGGGCAGGGCGGCTGTCGCGCGGTAGCGGGTCAAATCCTGCAGCTCGTCCGCCTGTTCCTCGGTATAAATGAGACCTACAACATCCTGTTTCATATGCGCTCCCTCACTCGCCCAGCTGCTGCCCAGCCTTGAGCCGGTAGCCGTCTGGCACCACGGTGTTGCTGCCCACCACGGCGATGTCGCCCTGCGCCTCCCCAATCACCGCGCCTTCGCCAATCACGGCGTGTTCGGCCACGATGGCCCGGCGGATGACGGCGCCCCGCTTGATGACGGCGTGGGGCATGATGACTGAATCGATCACCTGGGCCTCCCGCGCGATGTGCACATTCGCGGACAGCACCGAATGGGTGACCTGGCCAAAGACCTCGCAGCCCTCGGTCACCAGCGAATCCTTGATCTGGCTTTCGGGGGAGGCGTAGTGGGGCGGCTCGCCCACGTTGCGCGCGTAGATGCGCCACTTGCGCTCATGCAGGTCGATGGGCGGCGGGCTGCTGAGCAGGTCCATATTGGCGTCCCACAGGCTCTCAATGGTGCCCACGTCCTTCCAGTAGCCCTGGAAGGTCCAGGCGGACAGCTTCTCCCCGGCCTTGAGCATGGTGGGGATGATGTTCTGGCCAAAGTCGTTCCTGGATTCCGGGTCGCACTCGTCCTGTTCCAGGTAGTGGCGCAGCTTCTCCCAGGTGAAGACGTACACGCCCATGCTGGCCTTGTTGCTGCGGGGGTTCTTGGGTTTTTCCTCAAACTCGGTGATGTTGCCCTCATCATCGGTGTTCATCAGGCCAAAGCGGCTGGCGTCCTCCCAGGGCACTTCGCGCACCGCCACGGTCAGCGCCGCCCCGGTCTTCACATGGTGGCTGATCATCTCGGCGTAGTCGCATTTATAGATGTGGTCGCCGGAAAGGATGAGCACATAGTCCGGGTTGAACTGCTTGATGAACGCCAGGTTCTGATAGATGGCGTTGGCCGTGCCCTTGTACCACTCCCCCTCATCGCCCTTGGAATAGGGCGGCAGCACGAAGACGCCGCCGTTGGAGATGTCCAGGTCCCAGGGGGCGCCGGAGCCGATGTAGGAGTTGAGCTCCAAGGGCTTGTACTGGGTGAGCACGCCCACGGTGTCAATGCCGGAATTGGCGCAGTTGGACAGGGGGAAGTCGATGATCCGGTACTTGCCCCCGTAGGGCACGGCCGGCTTGGCCACATGGCGGGTCAATATGCCCAGCCTGCTACCCTGCCCGCCCGCCAGCAGCATGGCCACACAGGTTTTGCGTTGTTGCATCATCCATTCCTCCTTTTTTGCCCAGGCGCCCCCTTGGCCTTGCCGGCCGGGGGAGCATCCTCCTGCTGAGGCTGGGGCTCATATTTGAAATATACGGTTGCCAGCGGAGGCACACAGATCTGCACCGACCAGGGCAGCCCGTTGCACAGCTCCTCCTGCGCGGTGAGGGTGCCCTCGTTGTACTGGTTGGAGCCGCCGTATTCCTTCAAATCCGAGTTGAAGACTTCGCGGAGGGTGCCCGGGCCGGGCAGGCCAAAGCGGTAGACCGGGTAGAAGGCGGAGGTGAAGTTGGTCATGCACACCACCGCCTTGCCCTCCAGGTCCCTGCGCATGAACACCACGATGCTGCGCTCCTTGTCATCCACCGTGAGCCAGCGGAAGCCATCCCAGCTGTCATCCACCTGCCAGAAGGCGGGGTTGTCGCGGTAGAAGTGGTTGAGCACCCGCACGCTGCGGCACAGGTCCGGGTGGCGCTCGTACACCATGAGGAACCAATCCAGCTGGCCGTCAAAGTTCCATTCGATGAAATGGCCAAACTCCCCGCCCATGAACAGCAGCTTCTTGCCCGGGTGGGCCATGGTGTAGCCGTACAGGGCGCGCAGGCCGGCAAATTTCTGCCACAGGTCCCCGGGCTGCTTGTCCAGCATGGACCCCTTGCCGTGCACCACCTCGTCATGGGAGAAGGGCAGCACATAGTCCTCGCTGAAGGCGTAGAACATGGAGAAGGTGAGCTTGTCATGGTGCCAGCGGCGATAGATCGGGTCCAGCTTGATGTAGGAGAGCATGTCATTCATCCAGCCCATGTTCCATTTGAGGGTGAAGCCCAGGCCGCCCTCGGGCACGGGCCTGGTCACCCCGGGGTAGGCGGTGGACTCCTCCGCAATCATCAGGACGCCGGGGAAATCGTGCGCCACCGTCTGGTTGAGGCGCTGCAGGAAGGCGATGGCCTCCAGGTTTTCCCGCCCGCCGTACTTGTTGCCCAGGTAATCGGCTTCGCGCGCGAAATCGTGGTACAGCATGCTGCTCACCGCGTCCACCCTGAGGCCATCGGCGTGGAAATAGCTCAGCCAGAAGCAGGCATTGGACAGCAGAAAGCTGCACACCTCGCCCCGGGCGTAGTCAAACATCATGGTACCCCACTGGGGCATCTCCGAGCGCCGGGGGTCCTCATGCTCGTAGCAGGGGGTGCCGTCAAAGCGGCGCAGGCCAATCTCATCCCGCGGGAAGTGGGCGGGCACCCAGTCAAGAATCACGCCGATGCCGGCCTGGTGCAGCCGGTCAATGAAGGCCATGAGCTCCTTGGGCTGGCCGTGGCGCGCCGTGGCGGCGTAGTAGCCGGTCACCTGGTAGCCCCAGGACATGTCCAGCGGGTGCTCCATCACCGGCATCAGCTCCACATGGGTGTAGCCCATCTCCTCCACATAGGGGATGAGCTGGTTGGCGATCTCCCCGTAGCTGAGCATGGCGCCGTTCTCGCCCCGGCGCCAGGAGCCCAGGTGCAGCTCATAAATGTTGATGGGGCTGGACTTGGCCTGGAACTTGGCGCGCCGGGCCATCCAGGCTTCATCGCCCCAGTCGTAGCCGTCCAGGTCATACAGCAGGCTGGCGGTGTTGGGGCGCAGCTCGCTGGCAAAGGCGAAGGGGTCGGCTTTCAGGGTCCAGTTGCCGTCCGCCCCCTTGATGGCGTATTTGTAGGTGCGCAGTTTTTCCGCCGCGTCCGCGTAGTGAAAGCAGGCCGGGTCGGCGTCCGGCGTGAAAAGGATATCCGGCAGGCGGATTTCCCAGGTGCCATCATATTGTTTTGTCATGGGGTGTTTTTCGTAATCCCAGAAACAGAATTCCCCGGTCAGGCTGACGGCCTGCGCGTTGGGGGCCCAGACGGTAAAGTGCCAGCAGTCCACATCCTGCCAAACCGGGTGAGCGCCGAACATCTGGTAGGCGTGTCTGCTGGTTCCCTGATGAAACTCCTGCCTTTGCGCGTCTGTGGGGGGATGATAGCGCAAGGTGTTCCTCCCTTCCTGAGCGGACAAACGAGGTCCAAGCGTGGTATCTTCTATGCAAAGTATAGCATAGTTCAATCCAGGGGCGCAACGAACAGAACGGGCACCAGAATTGACCAACAAAGGCCAAAACGAGGCGAAACCGCCGCCTCAGCCCGCGCCGGATTGTGCCCGGTGGCGGGTCCGTGCTATGATGTGCGCAGCAAAGATTGAGGTCATGACATGAGCCAGGGACGTTCCCACCGCTTGTTCTCCACCCGGCGCAGGCGCCGGGCGGGCTGCCTGACGGTGCTTGGGCTGCTGGTGGCGGCGCTGACGCTGGTGCTGGTCCTGAACGGCCTGTCCAACCGCTACGCGCGGCTGGACACCCGCGGGGTGACCGTGCTGAACCTGCCCCGGGAGCTGGAGGGCTTTGCCATCCTGCACCTAAGCGACCTGAACGCCGCCAGCCTGGGCAGCAACCAGGACAACCTGATCAGCGCCCTGGGCAAGGAGGATTACCAGGCGGTGGTGCTCTCCGGGGACATGGTGGGTACATCCGGCAATGCCGCGCCGCTGCTGACGCTGCTGGGCCGGCTGCGCCCGGGCGTGCCGATTTACCTGATTGCCGGGGACAGCGACCCACCCGCCCTGCTGCAGCAGCCCCACGGGGATGCCCAGGTGCTTGCCCCCTGGGTGCAAGCGGCCCAGGATGCCGGCGCCATCTACCTGGAAACCCCCCAGCGCCTGGAGTATGAAGGCCGGACGGTGTGGTTTTGCCCGGGGGAAACCTTCCTGCTGGACCTGCCCAACGCTGTCTTCGCCTTGAAGGAGCTGATCGGCCAGCTGACCGGCGGCGACCAGTACGCCCCGGAACAGGCCGCGCAGCTGCGCTTTGCCCAGCACAGGCTGCAGGGCGTGGAGCGCAGCCAGGAGGCGCTGCTTGAGATGAAACCGGAGGACATCATCGTGGCGGTCACCCATCACCCGCCCGACAAGGGGCAGCTGGCTGAGCTGGCCCGCCTGGGGCGGGAGGCCGGGCAGCTGACCCCCAGCCTCTTCCTGTCCGGCCAGTTCAACAACGGGCAGGCGCGCCTGCCCGGCCTGGGCCCGGTCTACATCCCCCCCCAGCCCGAGGGGGGTGGCGGCTTCCTCCCCGGGGATGAGGGCTTCACCGGGCTGCTGATCCGCCAGGGATTCCCGTTGCACATCAGCCCAGGCCTGGGCACCTCAGGCTACTACCCCCTGCCGCTGCGGCTGTTCAACCGCCCCGCCGCCACCCTGCTGCGCCTGAGCGCGCGGATGACCCGGTAGGAGGGGGCATGCGCGGCAAGGGTCTATACTACAACCGCGAGCTGAGCTGGCTCAACTTCAACGAGCGCATCCTGGACGAGGCCACCAACCCCGACAACCCGCTGCTGGAGCAGGCGCGGTTTGTGTCCATCGTGTCCAACAACCTGGACGAGTTTTTCATGGTGCGGGTTGGCAAGCTGGAGCGCAAAAAGGACATGGGCCGCAGCAGGCCTGACATCGCCGGGCTGCTGCCCCAGCGCCAGCTGGCCCTGATCCGCAGGCGGGTGCGCGCCCATGTGGGCCGGCAGTACCGGGTGTACAACCAGCGCATTCTGCCCCAGCTGGCCCTGCAGGGCATCCACCTGCTGGGCCCGGACAGCCTGGAGGACCGCCAGCGCCAGTGGCTGTCGCAGTATTTTGACGCGCAGGTGCTGCCAGCGCTCACCCCGCGCACCTTGAACCCCCAGCACCCCTTCCCCATCCTCAGCGCCAAAACCATCCACATCGCGGTGCTGCTGCAATCTGACAAGGGCGGCGACCCGCAGGTGGCCATCGTGTCCGTGCCCCGGGCCATCAAGCGCCTGGTGCTGCTGCCCATGGGTCAGGGCCGCGCGCGCGGCCTGCTGCTGGACGACCTGATCACCATGTTTCTGCCCCGGCTGTTCCTGCAGATGGCGCCCCTGGCCTTCCTGCCCTTCCGCCTGACACGCAACACCGATTTTGTCATCAACCTGGATGACATGCACAACCTGCTCAACGAGATGAGCAAGAACGTGCAGCGGCGCTCCTACGGCAAGATTGTGCGCATGGAGGTGCCCCGGGGCGCCCATCCCCTGCTGCTTCACGCCCTGCAAACCGGGCTGGAGGTGGCGGATGAGGCCGTCTGCCAGGTGGATGGCCCGCTGGACCTGCGCTTTATCATGCGCCAGGTATGCGACCTGCCCGGCTTTGACCGCCTTCGCTACCCTATCTACAGCCCGCGCGTGGACAGCAGGCTGCTGGCGCGGGAATCCATCTTCCGCACCATCAGGGGGGGCGACATCTTCCTCCACCACCCCTATGACAGCTTTGACCCCATCGTGCGCTTCCTGTCCGAGGCCGCCTCCGACCAGAACGTGCTGGCCATCAAGCAGACGCTGTACCGGGTGTCCTCCCACAGCCCGATGATTGACGCGCTGGCGCGCGCGGCGCAAAGCGGCAAGCAGGTAACGGTGCTCATCGAGGTGCGCGCCCGCTTTGACGAGGAGCACAACATCGCCTGGAGCAAGGCGCTGGAAAAGGCCGGCTGTCATGTGCTCTACGGCGTGCCGCGCTGGAAGACCCACTCCAAGGTGACCCTGGTGGTGCGCCGGGAGGCGGATGGCCTGCGCCACTACACCCACTTTGGCACCGGCAACTACAACGACGTGACCGCCAGGATCTACACCGACATGGGCGTGCTCACCTGCGACAAGCAGCTGGGCGAGGACGCGGCCGCCTTTTTCAACCTGATTCTGGGCTACAGCTACACCTACCCCATGCGGGAGATGATAGCCTCGCCCTACCGGCTGCGGGAGGCCATGCTGGAAAAAATCGCGCGGGAGGCCAAGGCCGCCCGCCAGGGGCTGCCCTGCGGCATCACGATGAAGATGAACTCCTTGTCTGACCAGCAGATGATTGACGCCCTGCGAGGAGCGGCGCGCGATGGCGTGCCGGTGCGGCTGATGGTGCGCGGCATTTGCTGCCTGAACTACCATGAGCACCCCAACCTGCAGGTCTTCAGCGCCGTGGGCCGCTTCCTGGAGCACCCGCGGGTGTACAGCTTCCACAACCAGGGCGAAGCGGAGGTGTACCTGTCCAGCGCCGACCTGATGCCCCGCAACCTGGACAAGCGGGTGGAGCTGACCACCCCGGTGAAGGACCCGCGCATCAAGGCGCAGATCCTGTCCATTCTGGAGCTGGGCCTGCTGGACAACCGCAAGCTGTGGCGCCTGGTGCACGGCAACCACTATGAGCGGGTGCCCCGCGCGCTGAAGGAAATCAACGCGCAGGAGGAGCTGCTGCGCTCGCCCAACCCCTTGCTTGACAGGCAAATCCTGCGGGGATAGACTGGGAAGGCGGCCGGCCAACCGGCCGTCAAACTATCAGACGGACAAAAGGAGCGGGTTTGCGTGATTCAGATCTATAACAGCCAGAGCAGGCAAAAGGAAGACTTCATCCCGATCAGGCCTGGCAAGGTGGGCATCTACTGCTGCGGCCCGACGGTGTATGATTACTTTCATATCGGCAACGCCCGGCCCTTCATCATGTTTGATGTGCTGCGCACCTACCTGGAAAGCCAGGGGTTTGAGGTCACCTTCGTGCAGAACTTCACTGATGTGGACGACAAGATGATTGAGCGCGCCCAGCGGGAGGGCACCACGGTGAAGGAGCTGGGCGACCGCTTCATCGCCGAGTACTGGCAGGACGCGCGCGCCCTGGGCGTGCGCCCGGCCAGCGTGCACCCCCGCGCCACCGAGCATATGGAAGAGATGATCCGGGTCATCCAGGGGCTGATGGACAAGGGCCTGGCCTATGAGAGCGGCGGCAGCGTGTACTACAACACGCCCGGGTTTGAGGAGTACGGCAAGCTGTCCGGGCAGAACCTGGAGGACCTGGACGCCGGGGCCCGGGTAAGCGTGGACGAGGAGAAGCGCAGCCCCCTGGACTTTGTGCTGTGGAAGGCCGAGAAGCCGGGCGAGCCCAGCTGGGACAGCCCCTGGGGGCGCGGGCGGCCTGGCTGGCACATTGAGTGCAGCGCCATGAGCATGAACTACCTGGGGGATCATTTTGACATCCACTGCGGCGGGCAGGACCTGCTCTTCCCCCACCATGAGAACGAGGTGGCCCAGAGCGAGGGCTACACCGGCCACCCCTTTGTGAACTACTGGATGCACAATGGCTTCATCAACATTGACAACAGCAAGATGTCCAAATCCGCCGGCAACTTCTTCACCGTGCGGGACATCCTGAAGGAGTATGAGGCCGAGGACGTGCGTATGCTGATGCTGTCCGCCCACTACCGCAGCCCGCTGAACTTCAGCCGGGACATGATGGCCCAGGCCAAGGCCTCCCTGACGCGGCTGTACACCGCGAGGGAGCGCATGGACAGCCTGCTGGCCCAGGCCAAACAGCGCGGCTTGCTAGCCCAGGACGAGGCGCTGCTGGCCCAGGTGGAGGAGATCCGCGGCCGCTTCGTCAGCGGCATGAACAACGATTTCAACACCGCCGAGGCCATGGGCGCGCTGTTTGAGCTGGCCTACCTGGCCAACACCCGGTTCAATGAAGGCAGCGCGCCGCAGGTGCTGACCCGGGCGCTGCAGGCGCTGCAGGAGATGGCTGACATCTTCGGCATCCTGAAGCGTGACCGCGCCCAGGTGCCCGACCAGGTGGCGGCCCTGGCCAAACAGCGCGAGCAGGCCCGCAAACAGCGGGACTGGGCCACCAGCGACAGCCTGCGCCAGCAAATGGCCGACCTGGGCTGGCAGGTGGAGGACACCCCCCAGGGCCAGAAGCTGCGGCAGGGCTGAACCTGTGGGCAGCACGCGCTGGAAAGAACGCCTCCGCCCCGCCCTGGGGCTGGCCGCGCTTGTGCTGTGCGGGCTGACAGCTGGCTACATGGCGCTGGACGCTGCCAGGGGCCACCTGCCCCGGCCGCCAGTCCTGACCTTCACCGCGGCGCCGCGGGCCAGCCTGGCCCTGCCCACCCCCGCCCCCACCGGGCTGAACCTGAACACCGCTGACCGCGCGGCCATGATGGGCCTGCCCGGCATCGGCAGCCACCTGGCGGAGCAAATCGTGCGGCAGCGGGAGGAGCATCCCTTTTATTTCCTGGAGGATCTGCGACAGGTGCCCGGCATTGGCGAAAAGCGCCTGCAAATGCTGCGCGGCCTGGCCCATGTGCCGGCGCCGCCGGAACCCACCGCGGGCAGGGTCCACATCATCGGGCCCTGAGCAAGCCGCGCGATGGGTGTCCACGGACACCCATCGCGCGGGAAAGAATGAATTTTCTCCTGTCCGCCTGCGCAGGCACAGCCGGCAAAAACGAATGGAAAACCCGGCTTGCGCCCAGACCCGTGGCAGCGCACCAGTCGCCCCAAGGATTCGCAAGCCACGTATGGTTACCTGATGCCCCAACCTGGATGATGCTCTCCAGACAACCACAGCCCCGCCGGCTGACCGCCTGCGGGGCTGTGCATCAGGTAGGTTGGTGGCGCCTTGCCTGACCAGATTCAGGAAGGGCGGAGGCTGCTATTTCTTGCTGGCAACAGCCTTGCTGCTGAACAGCCGCGCCCAGGTGAGGGGGCCGACGACGCCATCCACCTTCAGGCGGTTGTTGCGCTGGAAGGCGCGCACCGCCTGGTAGGTGCGGAAGCCGAACTTGCCATCCACTTGGCCGGGGCTCAGGTACTTCAGGTCGGCCAGGCGCTGCTGCACCTGGGTGACCAGCGCGTTTTTCTGGTTGTACTGCACACGGATGGCCTTGGGGGTGACCCCGTCAGGCACCGGGGTGACCGCTGGGGCAGCAGGCTTGCTGCCCGCGGGCACGGGGCTTTTGCCAAAGAGCTTGGCCCAGGTGAGCGGGCCCACGACGCCATCCACCTTGAGCTTGTTGTTCTGCTGGAAGGCGCGCACCGCCAGGTAGGTGGCGTAGCCAAACACGCCGTCCACCTTGCCGGGCTTGTACTTCAGGTCCACCAGTTTCTGCTGGATCTGCCGCACCTGGCTGCCCTTGTCGTTGAGCTTGATGCGCGTCGGCGGGGGCGGGGGCGCGGGCTGTTTGGGCAGCGGCAGGCCGTCTGTAAGCACGGCCCAGGTGGCCGGGCCGACCACGCCATCCACCGTCAGGCCCTGGGCCTTCTGGAAGGCGCGCACCGCCTGGTAGGTGCGGTAGCCAAACTTGCCGTCCACCGGGCCCTTATAAAAGCCCAGCTTGTTGAGCTGTGTCTGCACCGTGGTGACCGCCGGCCCCTCGCTGCCATAGGCCACGCGTTGGTCAGCGGGCGCGCCGGCCGGCTTGCCGTCCTTGCCCAGGGCGTCCGCGCGGTAGAGGGCGAGGTTGGTCACCTGGCCAATGACGCCATCCACCTTCAGGCTGTTTTTCTGCTGGAAGGCCTTGACGGCCAGGTACGTGGAGTAGCCGAACTTTCCGTCCACACTTTTGGTGTAAAAGCCAAGCGCCTTCAGGCGCGACTGCGCCTGGGTGACCTGGCTGCCGCTGGCGCCATAGCTGAGGTTCTCCGCCCACGCGCCTGGCAGCACCAGGCCAATCGCCAAGACAAGCACCAACAGGCCGGCGATGATGCGTCTCTTCATGCCTGCCACCCTCCTTTGTCTGTACGCCATGCAATTTTCCTCATCCTTAATATACATCAGGCGGGACAGGCTTGCAATAAAGCGCGGGTTGCAAAACTGTTTCGACTTTATGTGTAATGATTACAAATGATGTGGGCATCCGTATCACTTCGCCGCCTTGCCCGTCCCCTGGTCAGCCAGCAGGTGCAGGGCGGCCACCGCCTGGGAGAGGGTGGCCACCTGGATCAGCTCCACCCCACGGGGCGCCCTGAGCTTGCCGCCGCGGTCCCTGGGACAGATGACCTGCTCAAAGCCCAGGCGCGCGCACTCGGCCAGGCGGCGCTCCATGAAGGGGATGGGCCGCACCTCGCCCAGCAGGCCCACCTCACCCATGGCAGCCACGTCGCTGGGCAAGCTCTTGTCCGACAGGGAGGAGGCCACCGCCAGGCAGACGGCCAGGTCAGCCGCGGGCTCGTTCAGGCTAAGGCCCCCGGCCACGTTGATGTAGACATCCTGGTTGTACAGCCGTAGCCCCGCGCGCTTTTCCAGCACCGCCAGCAGCAGGGCCACCCGGCCCTGGTCCATGCCGTTCACGGTGCGCTTGGGGGAGGCGTAGAAGCTTTGCGTGGCCAGCGCCTGCAGATCCACCAGCATGGGCCGGCTGCCCTCCATGCCGCAAAACACGACAGACCCGGAGATGCCCGCCGTGCGGTGCTGCAGCAGGGTTTCTGACGCGTTATCCACCGCGCGCATGCCCTCGCCCGTCATCTCAAACAGGCCCAGCTCGTTGACGGAGCCATAGCGGTTCTTGTTGGCGCGCAGCAGGCGGTATTCCCTGTGGTGGTCGCCCTCAAAATAGAGCACCACGTCCACCATGTGCTCCAGCACCCGGGGGCCGGCGATGGCCCCCTCCTTGGTGACATGGCCCACCAGGAAGATGGCGCAGCCGGTGGTCTTGGCGTGGCGCATGAGCATGGAGGCGCTTTCGCGCACCTGGCTGACGGAACCGGGGGCGGAGGCCATGTCCGGGCGGTACATGGTCTGGATGGAGTCCACCACCGCCACCTCCGGCTGGATGCTGGCCAGCTTGTCCTCCACCGCGTCCATGGCGTTTTCCGCGAGCACCAGCACCTGGTCCCGCCCGGCGCCCAGGCGCTGGGCGCGCAGCTTGATCTGCCGGGCGCTTTCTTCCCCGGTGATGTACAGCACGCGCTTGCCCCTGCGCGCCAGGTGGGCACAGACCTGCAGCAGCAGGGTGCTCTTGCCCACCCCCGGCTCCCCGCCGATGAGCAGCAGGGATCCCTCCACCACACCCCCGCCCAGCACCCGGTCAAACTCCGCGATGCCGGTGCTTTGGTGGATGGCCTCGTCAGAGGGGATGTCCACCAGCGTCAGCGCCTGGGCGCCGGTGCCGGCCGCGCGCTTGCGCTCCGCCTTCCTGGCCGTGGGCAGCGCCTGGTCCGGCACCTCCTCCAGGGTGTTCCAGGCCTCGCAGCCCGGGCATTTGCCATACCAGCGCGGGCTCTCAAAGCCGCAGGCATTGCAGGCGTACAGGGTTTTCTTCTTCAAGGTTTGTCCTTTCTTGAATGGGAGGCGGGCTTGTGCTACAACAGGGTCAGGAGGGCACATGCACGAGAGAACGGCTTACATTGTGGGCGCGGGCGCGTTTTGCCGGACGGGCTTTGACCCGGGGCCGCGGGACCTGGTCATCGCGGCGGACGGCGGCTATGACGCGCTGCGCTGCGCCGGCCTGCCCGCGCACCTGGTGCTGGGCGATATGGATTCCATCAGCGCGGCGCCGGGCATGCTGGGCCAGCTGCGCTTCCCGCGCCACAAGGACGAGACCGACCTGGCCCTGGCGCTGCGCCTGGCGCGCGGCCGGGGCTTTGCACGCTTTAAGCTGTACGGCGCGCTGGGCGGCCGGCTGGACCACAGCCTGGCCAACCTGCACCTGCTGGCCGGCCTGGCATCACAGGGGCTGCGGGGCGTGATGGTGGACCCTCAGGCCTTGGTCTACGCCCAGGGGCCTGGCTGCCTGGCGCTGCCCCCGCTGCCAAAAGGCCGGCTGGTGTCCGTCTTCAGCTGGGGCGGCACGGCCAGCGGGGTGACACTGAAGGGGCTGAAGTACCCGCTGCACCAGGCGAGTCTGCAGGCCACCCAGCCCCTGGGGGTCAGCAACGAGGCGCTGGGCCTGCCCATCCGGGTGGCGGTTCAGACCGGCGTGCTGCTGGTGGTGCTCCAAAGGCCGCCGGTCAGCCGCGATCAGGCATAGCGGGCCAGGTAGTGCTGCACCATCTGGTGCAGCTCCTCTTCCCGGCGCTCCACGTCCACCAGCAGCGCCATCTGCGCCCGGGCGCGCACCAGGTTGTGCACCGGGGAGTTCACCTTGAAATACAGGTCCCCGTCCAGGTAATCCGTCAGAAAGCGCATGGCCAGCTCAGCCGTGAGCACCTTGATGCCAAGCGGCAGGCGGGACAGTTCCTCCGGCGAGAGGATGCCGGCTGTCTCCTGCACAAAGCCCCGCGTGAAGGCGCGGGTCTTTTCCATGTCCAGGCCAATCAGGCGGGTGTCCTCCTCATCCTCCCGGGCGGTGGAGGCGCCAAAGCGCACCGCGTCGCCATAGTCATACAGGGAGGAACCGGGCATGACGGTGTCCAGGTCAATCACCGCCAGGGACTGTCCGGTCTGCTCGTCCAGCAGCACGTTGTTGGACTTGGTGTCGTTGTGGGTGACGCGCAGTGGCAGCACCTTGCGGTCCAGCAGGCGCACGATCTCGCCCATCATCCGGCGGCGGTCAAAGAGAAACTCGATCTCGTCCTCCACCTCGCGCACGCGGCCGGCCTTGTCCTCGTCCACCGCGCGCACAAAGGCGTAAAAGCGCTTGGTGGTGTTGTGGAAGTGGGGAATGGTCTCAAACAAGGCCTCCGCCGGGAAATCGGCCAGGTTGCGCTGGAAGCGGCCAAAGGCGCGGCCCACCTCCTCCATCTGGGCAGGCTCGCGCACCACATCCAGCGCCAGGGCATTGGTGATGAAGGTGTAGGCGCGCCAGACGCCCAGCTTGCGGTCCTGAATCAGAATATCGTTGTTTTTGGTGCGCACCAGCTCCAGCACCTGGCGCTCCGCGCTGCCGCCGTGGCGCTGCAGGCTGGCCTTGAGGTGCTCGGTCACCGCAGCGATGTTCTGCATCATCCCCAGCGGGTCGCGGAAGACATAGGTGTTGATCTTCTGGATGATGTACATGTTGGTGCGCGGGCCGTCGCGGTATTCCAGCACATAGGTCTCGTTGATGTTGCCGCTGGTCAGCTCGCGCGATGAGACATACTCGCCCTCAAAACGAAAGCGGGGCAGGATGTTTTTGATGTCATTGTAGGCCATGCGTGCTCCTCACAAAAAGTATTGCGCTCAAACCATCTTATCCACGGGGCCGCGCGGTGTCAATCAATGGAGGGGGCGGGCGGGGCAAGGCAGCGTGTGCCTGGGCAGGGGTCGGGCGCTCTCTTCGCTTGACAGCCCTCCGGGGCTGATATACCATAATCGGGCGGGTTTGCCCGTCTGCGCAGGGGTATCGAAGTGGTCATAACGGGGCTGACTCGAAATCAGTTTGGGCGCAAGCCCACGTGGGTTCGAATCCCACCCCCTGCGCCACATCATCAACACAGGTTGATACAATAAGACCCGCTTCGTAGAGAGGTGGGTTTT